>Ga0179593_1300316_pt1 | contig 11149 bp, 16 predicted proteins | sample CZODoug2_1_08_16_FD_185931 | JGI IMG/M metagenome (GOLD analysis project Ga0179593, IMG submission 185931) | Vadose zone soil fungal communities from Angelo Coast Range Reserve, California, USA - CZODoug2_1_08_16fungal (PacBio error correction) | ecosystem: Environmental > Terrestrial > Soil >... | reverse complement strand
CCCGAAAATTCCAGTGCAGAAATACAGACCGTGGCCGCCATTTCTTTGCTTGCGCCGGTCTAAACTTGGTTTCGCTTGTTATTTGTCTTGTAATACCCTTCCCCCTTTTCCCTCTCTTTTTACCTCCTCCTCCATTTGCCCTTTTTTTTTCCTTTTCTTGTTTTTTTTTGCGGCGGTCTTTTTTCATTTGATTCTTCTGGGACCCCCTGAATTGAGGCTTCTTTGTTCGGCCTTCCTCCCTCGTCCGGTGACCGCGAGTTCTTCGTGGACTTCCGATAGGGGCACAGATGGCCCCTTTCCTTTTTTTTTTTTTTCACGCCCATCAGCCTCTTTCGTTCGACCCAGCAACACCCTTTCATTCTCGTCCCCCCTTCTTCCGTTGACCGTCCTCCCGCTTCCTTTATGCTCGGATTGCAGTCTTTTCTGCAAGAACATTCGTGGTTTTTTATTTCCTCTCCGTTCATTCTACCCGGTTTTCCCCTTTCATTTGGTCTGCTCCAGGGCCCGTCTTGCCCCCCCACCAATTTCGCGCAATATTCTTTCGAAATCGGCACCTTTCGCAGCGGCTGTCCTTTCTCTTCGTTGCACCCCTTCCTTCTCTCGCGGTGTCTTCTTTCTCGGATCTCCACTTGTCTCAGACCGGGACTTCTAGGATTTCTGCTCCCGTCCCCCTTTTATGTGTCCCCAAACTCCTTTTCCCTTTTTTTGCCCGGTTCTCCCGCTATGTGGCGCGTCCCTTCGGTGCCCTTCCGTTCCGTGCGACCCCACTCGGCCCGTTCGAGTTTTTCCCCCTTCTCTCCAAGTTGTTCTCACACGGTTTTTTGGGTTTTTCCCACCCTGCATTCTGTTCCAAAAACGCATTCCGCGTCCTAGTTTCCTTTCTCCTATTCGAACGGCGGCCCCTCGACCAGCTTGATTCTTCTTTTTTGCCAATCGCTTCGCTGATCGTTTTGAATTGCCCCCTCCGGTGCGCGGTCTGTTCTGGACGAAAGGCATTTTTCCAGCTCGGCAGTCCTTTTCGTTTTCCCACCTCCTTTTCGGTTTTTCGCTTCTTCCCCCCGAAGTCGTTTTACTCATCAATGTCCTTCCCAGAACGCTTTACCCCCCCGGTGACGTTTTGTTCATTTCTTGTTTTTGCGCCCCTTTGATCTTAAGGCCCCATTTTTCGTTGGTCCGAGCTTTGTGTTCTTTGTCCCTGCGACATTTCCCAACCATGTTTTTCTTTCCTTCCCAAGAACGATTTTTATCCCTCACCCTCCCTCCCTTTCTTCTTGAGAGGCTGCGACCTTTTTCCTTTTTTTTAGGCTTTTTGCACGAACGTGTCCCTCCCCCCAACCATGTTGTAGCCCGTGGTGCTTCTCTCTCATGTCCCCCCCGTCTTTTCTGAATGTTCCCCCTGGACCCCTGGTTAGTACTTCAAGCTCGCTTATTTAAACGGACCCGTGGTAAGACTCTCAGTCGTCTCCCGCGGACCAGATTTCTTTTGTCGGGGTTTCCCCCCCCCCCCCCCTTTGGGACGCCCCTCCCCTTCCCCGTACCTGACATTGATTTGATAGGTCTCATTCCCCCATACGGTGTTTCTTCTTTCCCGCACGGGATTCATTCTTTTTTTGGCCCCCTCTTTTTTCCTCCCCTTCCCCTTTCAGTTTGTTAGGAAGTGCGAATTGTTTCCCGGTTAGTATCTCTTTGCTTACCCGATTTGATGACTGCTTTTCCCAGTGCGCCTGTTCGTAGCCCCCCCCAATCGCATGCACCCTCAATTTCTTCCCCCCAATCTCCCCCTTCCCCCCTTGACCGAGGGCGTGTTGTCCCCCAATATCCGCTACCGCTTTATTATCGCTGCGACTTCCTTGTTGTTGGAAGGTTGACCCCTTTTTTTGAGTTTCTCCCCACGTCTGCCTTTTTGGGCCGTCCCCCTTGGTCGGTTTTCGGTTTTGCCCATTGGGATTCCCCCCGGCGTCAAGAGATTTTTGAGAGGCCGGCCCCTATTTTGAATTGAGGCGGCCTTTTCGATGTTTTGCCTGTCCCTTTTCAATTTGCTCCGCGGCCGATTTTTTCGGTATCTGGGCCCAGGTCCCTATCAGACAGTTTCCGAATACTAGCGATTTTGCTCATGTTTTTTTTTTCGGGGTGACTCTGGTCCCCTTTTGTCCCTCTTTGCGCCACTTCTCCCTTTCTCCCCCCCCAGGATTTTCCGTCTTTTGCTCGCCCTGTTTCGTTTGCCCCCCCCTTCGAATGTTGAATCCGCCCCCATGGGGTCCTTGAGTGTTAATCTTTTTCCGTCCCCGCCTCATTCGTTGCATCCCCTCATTCGTTCCCTTTGTTAAGTGGTTCTAGTGGACCTGTTTTTGGTCAAATTCCCTTGCGGTTGCCGTGTTTCCCCCATAACCAACTTTTTGATTATTCTGTTTTTCTTCCTCTTATTCTTTCATCTTTTCTTTTTTCTTTGCCCTTTTTTTTTTTTTTTTTTGAGAGAGTTTTTTTTTCATCGCTCCGAATATACGTGGTGATCGGGGACCCCTCCCTTTACCCACCCGGTCACTTGGCACTTCCCGCCTTCGCCTTCGCGGCGTTTTCCACGTCTGCTCTTTCTTGGTTCGCCCCCATTTCTTTACCCCCCAACGTCGAATACATGTTTGGATTCTTGAGCCATGTCTTTCCCTGAGAAAATTCCGAAGCATTTTCATTTTTTCCTCCGGCGTGGTTGACCCCCCTCTCTTTCCGTTTTCTTCCCTTTTTTTTTCCCACGCTTTGTGCGAACTTCCCTCCTCTTGAGGGGACGGCGAACTACTGATCGGTCGCCCGCTTTTTGACGTAAAAATCTGCCTCTGCAGGGACGCCCCTTTTGTTTGAACACTGGTCTGCCCCCTTCCCCAAGTCCTTTTTCCGTGGGCGCGGCCCTTCACATTATGGTTTCCTGCCCGCTGCGCGGCCGAAAAAGTCAGGGTTTTTCTGGCATTTTAACCGGTTTCCTCGGCCCTCCTCCTTGCGATTTTGATGATCGCACACGTTCTTCGAATACCCCCTTTGGCAATTTTCGTCCTCCCCTCCCTTTTTCCCGTCCCCCAGTTTGTGCCCGGTCGGAACAACCCTGACTCTCGAGGTGAAGGAGGCTTTTTCCGAACTCTCTTCCCTCTTTTTTGCTTTCGACCAGGGCCTTGGGTTGGCGTTTGGCTATCTTTTCTTCCTCCCCCCACGGGTTCCCTCACCCCGGACTCACGGCTCGCGATTTCACGAGGTCTGCGGGCAAAAACCAGCGTCCCTATTTCTTTTTGATTTTTTTTTTGGTACCCCCCCCACGTTTTCCCTGGATTTTTTTTTGCCCGTCTTCCTATCCCTTTTCCCCCCCTTTTCGTTCGCGCTTTTTTCCCCTGCCCTCCAGGTGACTTGTCGCATGGGAGTCTCCTGCATCTCCCCTTTTTGCAGGTTTGTTTTTCCCCCGTTGAAGCTGCCTTCCGGGTCACTTATAACTGGACACTCGAATGATTTCCCTTCCTGGACCCGTTCCATTGAGTTTTACCGTTGCCCCCCCGGGTTCCCCCTTTTTTGAACACCCGTTTCGTTCGCCTAAAACCCGAATGGGCCGGTAGTCTCCCCCTTTTTCCGTTCAGGTTTTTGCGTGCGGAGGCGTTTCTTCCTCGTAGTTTGCCGCATTTCTTTTTTCTTTTTTTCGTTTTCGCTGAACCCAACGGCCCCCCCCCCCCCCCGAAACTCGACTGAATGATCCCGGGGCGTTTGTCCCCCTCGGGAATTTCCCTCCCTGTTTGCGCTTTTGGTCATTGCTTCCACTCTCCTAGCCGCTCGTACCAACGATAGCCTTTGTGAAACCCTGTTCATTCCAGGGGGTACCCTCTGGTCTTTTGCTCTCCGAGTTCTTTTTTCCGCGCAGACTTTCTCATTCGATTTCCCGCGCTCTTTTTAGTTGGCAGGCAAACAAACTTTCCTTCTTGGTTTTTCTGCCGTCTGATCCCTTGCTCACGGACTCCTTTGAAAAGCCAACCCTTCTTACCCCGACGTCCACAATAAGACACCGTTTTTTTCCAGATTGAACTTGGACAAAGCCTGACTGCCCTCCCCCTGAGAAGAATTGTTTTCCCCACCGACTGGTAATCTCCCGTGTCCACTTCCAGGCCAGTGGTTTGGGTTGATTTTCTTTTCGAACTTGAGATCAGACCTGCTCTAGTAACCAAGGTACCTGACCCCTGGACTTATAGCCTGCGATTATCCCTCTTCCTCATCCTTACTGTTTTTTTCGTTTTGCCCCCAGGACAGTCCGCTTTTCAGGATTCGACCAGCTAGTTGCGCCCTTTTTGGGCAAGAAGTCTATGTGTTCTTATGGGTAAACGGTTACCACGTTGCGCATTTTCTTTTTAAGGGCCCCCCCCCTGGGAACGTTCTCGGTCCAACCCCCCCCGTCAATCTGTTTTTTTTCCCTTGCTCATTCATGCCCCCTCAACTTACTTTTCCCGGCTTTATGCACGGTTTTTCGTTTTACGAAAGCTTTTATTTCTTTTTTTCACCTTCCCTTGACAGTTTTCAGTTCTATGTTCTTCCCAGGAATCCCTCTTTCCCTTCGCCCCCTTTTCGCTGCTTTCTTTCCACTAACCAGCCGATCTTCTTTTGTCACCTCCTGGACATGTTTTTTTTTTTTTTTTTCCCAACAATTCGCTGTTTGTTTCCGTCGACGCTCTATTTCCCTTGATTTTTTTTTTCTGTGTGCGGACCCTCGTTATGACCAGGTGGAGTTCTTTTTCAGGGCCCCTTACTTCCCGTTTTGTTTCCACAAAACTCCTTCCCGCCTGTTGCAACTGGTCCCCCTCCCCAACCTTTTTTTTTTTTTTTTTTTGTCGCCCATTCTTTTTTTTCGGTATTTTTTGGGTCCCCCCCGCGAGTTTGCCGTGGCTACCCGTTCTCTCCTTTCCGCCTTTTTCAAAAACACCCACTTTTTTCTTTTCTTTCTTATGCGAATTTTTTTTATCTACGACCGGGCCCCCCCGGCGAATCATTTTTTTTTTAAAAACCACATTCCCCTAAGTCCTTTTTCTGCCAGATTCCTGGAGGTTTCGTTCGGTTTTACCTTTGACCCTCCATCTGTGCGAGTTATTCAGTGCTTCGGTTGTTGTTTCGTCATTTGGAAATCACGGTTTACGGGACATTCTATTTCCGTTTACGCTCTTGATTGCGCGAAATCCCAAGACTTTCTCTCCCTTTTCACCTTTGACCACATAAGATTTTCTCCCGGCCTTCAACGACCCACCTAAAAACATTTCCCCCCTTCCTCGGCCTTTCGTTTTTTTCGATGAGCTAACGATGTTCATCCTATCTCCTAACTCCTCTTTTTTGTGTTGTGATCTGGTTCGATTCTTGAACACATCTTGTTTCTCTTGCCTCTTTTTCCCGTTTGGGTTCACGTTTGGACAAAGGTTTTACTTGGAGGGGACGTTTTGTTCTTTATCGTTCTTCGTATGTCTTTCCCAACCCCCCCTTATTTTCCCCCTTTCCAGTTTTTTTTAACAAACCGTCCCCTTGAGTTAGTCGGACCATTTCCCCGTTCGCTTTTCGAATCGATTTTTCGGTCCCCCCATTATTCCCACCCCTTCCTTGACTCCCACCCCCCTTCCACGCCTGGTCCCTATGATCCCGTCTCTTTTTTTCTTTTTATTGAATGATAAACTTAGTCGTCACCAGGCCTTTTTCCCGTTCAATATTATGGATTTTTTTATCAACGACCTCTTTTTCGCTTTTGAGGTTTGTGTTTTGCTTTTCTTTTTTTTATGACTTTGTCAAACTTCCCTTGTCTCTTTTCCCCTCGATCCCACGCGTCAAACACCGTTTCTGGTTTGATCTTGACCCTGTGACCTCCCGGTGTTTTCCCCCAACCTCACGCCTCGTGCGATTGCCCTGATACGCTCCTCCACTTTTCCCCTCATTCAGTCTTTGTTTTTGCCTTTTGTTGTTTTCTTTCTCACCCCTTTTGGTTTTTTTGCCTGAACCCCAGAACAATGGACATTTTCCTGATTTTCCCTTTTCACTCCCCTCCCCTTTTGCACCGAGTTTTGCTTCGACCTGGGCCCAGGTTTTTTTTGGATCCAGCCTGCCTCTGACCCCCCCCCCGAGTTTCAGACATTTTGTTCTGTCCCCCCCCCCTCTTTTCCCCCCCTCGATTTTTTTGGATTCAATCTTTCTTCGACTAGGAGTGTGCTTTTTTGACTGCCCCCCCTGAATAGTGACCCCAATTGTGAACCCGCCACATCAGGCGGTCTGTCGTTTTTGAACCCCCCTGGCCCAGTGTACGTTTGGCATAGTCGCCCCCCCTGCAATTCCCCGTTGTTACTTTTTCCTTTGTTGCTTGCTTGAGATCATTGCCCCCCAGGGATGAGTGACCCAATTTTTGTTCCTTTTCGCGATCCCACGTTCGCTTTTCTCCCCCTGGCGCTTTTCCAGTCTTTTTAAAGCATCCAAAGTGGTCTTTGCACCCCCACACCCTGTAGCGCGAACTCTTTTTAGAATATGTCCGTTTCGGTATTTCGTCCTTCTGTCCCTTTTTGGCGTCCGCCCTTTTCAGGCCTTTTCGGCTAATTCCTCTTTTTCTTGTTTTTCATGACCGGTTTTGGACGTTCTCTCCAGGGAATCCTTGCTCGACCTCAAGTTTGATTATCCCCCCCCACGCTTTGCGGTTCGACTGAGCGTTTGGTTTCTTTTCCCCCTTTTCTCGTCCAAGGCGGGTCGTTGCCTTTTTTCCTTTTTTTCCAGTGTGGTTTCTTCACACGGTTTTGATTTCGTTTCCCGAGTGCTTTCACACGAACAGTAAACCTTGCTTGGAGCTCTAAAGGGTCAACGATGACTTGCGCGTATTTTTGGCCCGCAACCCGAAGTTGAGGGGTCCCTTCGCCGACCTTCGTTTCTTTTTTTTTTTTGCGCCTCTGCTTTTTAGTGTGCCCCGTTTTTCCCGACGGCGAAGATAAGTATGGAATGTTCATGTTCCACTTAGCGTTTCCCTTTTGCTGTCTCGCCTTTGATTTTTTGGTTCCCTCCCAGACCTATTTTCTCATTCCCACGCGCGTGATGAAGGTCCGCTGTGGCCTCGCCCCGTTTTAGCCAACTACTCTTTTTGGGGTGGCCCGTTTTTCCTGGCTTTGTGTTTTTTTTTCGTTCTAAACCCGTCCCTGGCAGTTTCCCTTCCCACTCGTTTCTGTTGGCGCACCAGCTTGACCTTCTGCTGATCCTCCAACTCGCTTTCCTTTCAGTCTGGGCCCCCCGCCACTTGTCCCATGTTGGAGTTGGGGGCGTGTATTTTTCGGCTCAAGACTTTTTTTCCCCGTTTTTTTCCGTCGCTTCGGTGCCAATTTGGAACCTTCGGGTGTCTTCGCCGCGCCCCTTTTTTTTCGACCCCCCAACTTACCCCGCATTTTTTTGGTTTTGTCTCCCATTTTCCACGTCCTTGTTCATTGGAGGGCTGTTTAACGAAATCCGTCCTTACGACATCCCTGAGGGGGCGGCGTCGAATAGTGTTTCCGTACCCCATTCTTGATTCACCTTTCCTTGGGTTGTCGCATTTGCCCTGATAATCACTTCCCAAGTTCCCTGCTCTCCGGGGAAGGTTTCCCTGTTGTATCCCTTTTTTTCAAACTCCCTTTCGGGCAAGCCTCCCCTTGCCTGTTTTTTCCTTTTTTCTTCAGAACATTATAATTGTCCGACCCATTTCTCTCCCTCCTGCCATTCTTAGAGGGGTGGCTGTCGATTTGCCCGGACGAGAAACTTGTCTTTTATACCGCCGATTTAATCCTGTTTTATGTTCGTGAAAAACCCGTGCTCATCCCTCCCCCCACGATCGATGGCTTTTCCCATGACCCCGGTTTGTGAACCTTCCCCTTCGTTTTTTTTCCCGCGTTTTTTCTTTACGCCCCCCCCATAAGGATGTGCCCTGAAGGGGCGCGGTCCTATCTTTTTTTGGCGGCAAAGGCCTCTTTTTCACTTTTTTTTCCCCTTTTTGCCAGGTGTCCCTTTCTTCTTGGCCCTTCCGATCTCTCGGTCGTGCCGTACACAGCGGCTTTTTCGACGTCGCCTGTTCACCCCAACAGTGTCGGTTCCCGGTCCCCCACTGGATCCTGGTTCCCCCGTGTAAATCTTCCTCGTTTCCCCCCGCTTTAGTTTCTCGCACAGCCTCCCCGCCTTGGTCGAAGAAATCCCCATGGGTTTCCGTCGTTGTCTGCTTTTTTTGTGTTGGTGCGGACGGGCCTCGCGATTTCCTCTAAGTGGGACTGGGTTTTCCCTTCAAGTGACGGTCTGAATATCTGAGTGCCCCGCCCTTGCCTTCCCCCCCCCCGAGTTTGCTGCCCCTTACTTTCCTTGACCCCTCTCTTTCCTCTAGTTTGTTTTTTGTTTGTTAGAGAGTGCAAGAATTTTGAAGGCTCTTTTCCCCCCTATCCCGGTTTTTTTCTTGCGGCGGCCCTCTTTCTCTTCACCGTCACTTCCTATTCCCAACCGACCCGGGCGGAGGGTCGGTTCGCCATCTGTTCCGTCCCCCCCCCTGTTTGCAGACTTCCCCTTTCGGATTCTTCTGACCGGTGCCATGGTTCCTGTGCGGTTTTCCTGCCCCGGTGTTCCCCGTCCGCGATTAAGGGACCCTCTATTTTTTTGCCTTTCTTTCACTTTGGTCCTTTCCTCCCCTTCTGACCGTGTCCAATTCTTGTTCTGCCCTTAGCCCCGAACTTGCGGCCTTTTCCTGAATTTTCCAGGGAGGTTGCCCCTCCACTCGATCCTTCGGTCCCCTTTCCCTGCCACATCCGTTTTGGCTGTTGCCTCTTCCTCCCTGCGCCCTTGAACACCTCCTTTTCTGTTTCACGAAACCTGTCCTTTTTCCCCCCCCCCCAGGGCATTTTTTTTTTTTTCTTTTGCGGTATGTTCGATTGCCCCCCGTCTGCCTCTACCACTGATCGTCGTGAGATCCCTCTGTTCGGCCGCCCCTGCGATCGACACGTCCCGCTTCCTTCTGTTGCTAGGACCATCAGATTGTCGACATGCGCTGGCGGCGTTCTTTATGCCTCCCCCCAAATGAGTCCCACCCCCCAGTTGTCCCCCCCGCTCGCAGCTCAACCGGAGTTTTTTCTCCCCTCGTTCCCAACCCGCTCCTTTTTTCCACCTATTGGGTTTCTCCTCTTTCCAACATGTCTTTTTTTGCCGATTCCCGTCCCTCCACCGGCTACCCCGTTTGATGTCTTCCCAGGTCCCTCCCCTACCTTATTGTACTTGGGGCGATTTTTTTCTCTTTCTGGGGCTTTGGTCGTTGTTTAGCCCCACACTGGGCGAGCTTTTTTTTTTTTTACTCTGGTGTGGTTTGCACCTTTCTCTTGGGTGTTCTCGGTCCAAACTTCCCCCTGCCTCAGGGTTTCCACCAATTTTTCTGTCACACGTTCTCATAACGAAGGCGCGGTCAGCTTTTTTCCTCCCCTAATTCTTGTGCTTTGTTTTTGTGTGCTTTTGAGTCTTCTTCTGCCTGTAGTTTCGTTTTTTTCCGCGTTTTCTTACACAACACGTCTGGCTTGAGTGTTTATGGCATCCGGGGCTTTCAGGGTCCCCAGGAGAGTCCTTCACCCTTTTTTTTTCCCCCTTGTTGGGTTTTTTTTCGAAATCGTTTCTCTTTTGTTTCCACCTTGATTGGCTCTGGACAGCGGACCCGATTACTTTCTCTGTGACTTTTCCCATCCTTGCTGACGCCCCCCCGCTGGATGGGACGGCTTCTCCGGATCCCTCGTCCTCTCCTTAGGTCTCCTTCCGATTTTTTTTTTTTGCTCTGTTTCTGAAATCGTCAACCACCCGTTTTTCGTTGTTTTATTTTGTTCCTCGACCGCCTGCCTTCGTTTGGTCCCCCACCATCCCCCCCTTTTTCGTTTTTCCCCCTTTGCACCCACTCCTTGCCAAGAATTTTGCCTGCGGGACTTGCTGACGTTGGCCGCATTTTTTTTCGAGAAATTCCTTGTCCAAGAGGCACTCTTCCTTTTCAGTCGTGATCCCGTCCCAGAAAGCCTTTTTGGTGTCTTCTCCCCCTTGGTCGAAGGTGACGCCACCTTTGTTTTGTCAGCGACCACTCATCCGCCCGCTCATTACTAAGAACCTCCTCTTTTCCTGGACCTTTTTTTTTTCGCGTCCAAGGTCCCAGCCGTCTAGCCCCTCCCCTTTTATTTTTTTTTTCTATGTTGTTTTTTCCCCAGATTGGTTCTTCCTGTCCTCCCGGCGTGCCCCTCAATCCAGGCGTTTAAGTGATTCGATCCACCCCCCCTAGTTCTGGCCTCCTCCTTGGCACTCCGCTTTTTTTTTCATTCATGCAGTTCCCTTTAATCCGACTTTCTCCCAGTTTGCTGGCCTTTGGACGAACGTTGATGGCGTTCCCTTTTTTCCTATCAACCAGGATGGGCCATGTCTGGCTCCCCCCTATTTTTTTGTTTTTCCTCTGGCACTTATTTGGATCTCGACACCGATTTAACTCTTTTCATTAGTGCTCACATCTCTTTTCCCGTCCCCACTCCCTTTCCAACTCTGGGAGTGATGACCCCCCATCCTTCTTTCCAGTTTTTTTCCTTTGTCGCATCCCTGGTTTTTCTCCAATCTGACTCGCCCGGCTGAACTGTCGGGTTTTTGAAATGTCGACATTTTTTCCTCCGCTTATTTCGGGCAAAGCGCCCCTTTGGGGCCTTTTTTCCCCGGCTATTTCGACCAACCCCCAGAAAACCTTTTCGACTGTGATCTGCAAAGTTTGTTTCACCTCACACTTTGCATGCCATACGCCACCCAACTTTGGTACCTTGCGCTTTTTGTGTAACCCCCCTCCGCCCGTAATTTCCGAAGGGCTTTAGTCGCGTTGCGTCTTCGGAGTTCTGTCCGACCCATCCTCGTGTTCCTTGGGGAGTTCCTTTCCCTCACTTTTTCGGTCCCCCACCTAATTCGGGAACGTTTTTTTTTTTTTCTTTCCCCCTTACCTCATGGTTTTTTTTGTTTTTTGGTTGGTTTGTTGCCGGACGTGTCTCTGTCCTGGAAGTTCAAACCCCCCCTTCACCAGTGTTTCCACTTTTCGGGCATAAGACGAAGCACCCAAACTTTCCACTTTTTCATCTGGTTGACTGTTGAGATTTCGCCTTTCCAACACTATGTT
>Ga0179593_1647234_pt1 | contig 11150 bp, 19 predicted proteins | sample CZODoug2_1_08_16_FD_185931 | JGI IMG/M metagenome (GOLD analysis project Ga0179593, IMG submission 185931) | Vadose zone soil fungal communities from Angelo Coast Range Reserve, California, USA - CZODoug2_1_08_16fungal (PacBio error correction) | ecosystem: Environmental > Terrestrial > Soil >... | reverse complement strand
CTTTTCCTCTTACGTCGATTTTTATGGAACCCCCCCACCCCCCTTCCACCCCATTGTTTGACGACTAAAGTACAGAATCTTTTTTTCCGTGCGCCCGTTATAAACCCAAGTTTCCGAATTGGGCTTATTATATCACCTGCTTGCTGGCCCCTTCAGACCCACCTAAGGCTTTTTCCCATTTTTTCCCCCACCCCTTCCCAGCCGCCCCCACCGCCCTTTTTTTTGCTCCACTTGCTGTATCTGAAAAAACTACACAGGTGTTTCGTTCCCCAACACCGGTGGAAGTTCATGAAAGATTACCCAGTTAAACTGTTACCCACCCCGAAAACAGCGCGGAGTGTTAATAGTTCTCCTTTCCCTGACCGTCACCCCCCCGCGAGTCCCCCGGCTGGTCATGACTTTTCTTTGGATGCCTTTCTTTTTTGAATCGGAGAGCCACCCGGAACTTCCCCCCATTGTCCGCTCCCTCTCTGGCTGCCCTTAACTGGAAAACGCGCAGGAGTCCCACCTACCCCGCTTTACACTTTTACGACGTTTTGCGTTTTCCCTTTCTTTTCCCCCGCGTTCGCCACCAACAGGTTCCGGGAGGGATTGGCATCAAACGCGCTACTGTCTCGCCGGCCGTAAACTTCTGGTTCTCTCGATTTTTTCTATGCACAGGCGGTTTTTTTTGTCCCAAAACTCCAGGGTCCCCTCGATGCGACTTCAATTCATTAAAGGGAATTCAAAAAAACCCACGCCGTTTTTTTTTTTTTTTTTTTTTTTTTTTTTTTTTTTTTTTTTTTGATAGTTGTGGGACCCTTCAAACCCCCATATGGTGGTACGAATGTTCCTTTTTGGCTCGCGCGGCCCACCGCCCCACTTGCTTTTTCCCCCCCACCACCTCGGGACATTTCTCCTCCCCCCCTCGACCACACCGGTAACCACAGCCACTTCCCTTTCCCGTTGTTTATTTATTTTTTTCAAAGTTAGGGAAGTTTGCTCACGTCTTGTTCTTCACGGCCCGAGCTCTTCGGTTTTTTCCTTATAATCGTCTTGCCTCCAGAGCATTTGTGGTGATTCTGCTCCCTCGTGCCCCCCCCCCCGCCGTTTCCCGATCTGCTCAACCACTGTCCTGGAATTTTTGTTAACCCCCTCCCCGTTTGGGGGGTCTTTTGCCAAGAATGCCCCCCTTCTCGGTCGAGAGGGCATCGTGCCCACTTTTGGGTCACCTTTGAGTTTGGTGCAAGTCCCCCCATGTACCCGGGGCAATTCCCCACACGTTGGTTTACGCCCCCAGCCGCTTGTCCACTGGGCGCAAACCCCCCTGCCCTCCCCCAAAATCAACCCAAGTTGCTTCTCCTTGCCCGTCAGCACTTTCTCGAAAAGTTTTCCGTTCAATCGAGTGTGTTTATCCGTTTTATCTCTTTTGTTTGCTGTCACTTCACTCCCACCCTTTCTATTTTTCTTGATGGGAGGGACGTTCGTTTTGGGTTTTTAGCCCCTCCCGCTGGCAGCCTACTTAGTTTAGTAGATTCCCCGCCCGAGAGGACACACCCTTAGTTTGGAAAGCCACTTACTTAGGGTCCCTTCCAATCTTGTTCTTTTTAGAATGCCAACTTTTCCGTGGTTTTTTTTCTCCCTAACAAAGATCTCCCTGAAATACCGAACACGTTCCCCTGACCCTTTCCCACATCCCCCCACCCCAACCCTTTTCCCTCTTCCAAACCGGTCTTGTGGAGGTCCCCCCAAACCCCCCTTTTCCACGGTTTTTCCATATCGTATGGCTGTAACCTGATTCAATCCCCGCACGGTTTTTTTGTGGTCCTTTTTAGCTCGGAGGGTGCCACAGTACCCTTTCGCCCTGCCTCCACCAAAATGGCCAGCGCAGGGTCGCCTCTCGATTGAACCCTTGCCCCACGCGGCCTAACCGTTGAATGTATACGCCGAGCGTTGACCACACTCTTCCCTCCCCGGCGCCCCCGTGTTTTTCCGCACATCCCCACCCAAACTTCCCCTCGTGCCAATAGGTTGTTTCATGTTTTCGTGCCCTTCTCCCGTTCGAACCTTTTTTGTCGGCCGGAACAGCGTCCCCACCCCTTCGAGATTGGGCCCACCCGGTTTCGTTGCTGTCGGCTTCAGTGAACTCGTCTTTTTTTCTCTTTGAAACACACTTTCCTCTGGCCCTGGTTTTGTCCCTTGCCTATTTTTTTTCCGTGGTTGGACAAGCGTGTCCGCTGTACAAGTTTCTCCCCGCCTGAATACCCTCCCACACTTCCAACCCAGGTTCTTTGCAGGCTATTCCCCTGCCCGATCATCAACCCCTTTCCCCCACACCCCTTTCCCGGGGTTTAAATCTCTGCCGTTTGGCTGCTAAACGTTTCTTTCATTTATCCTGAATTCGATCTTCCTCTTCTAAAAACAATGGCGTTTCCCCCCCCCCTTCCCAATCAATTCGCCGTATGACCTCGTCCGCGGATCCCAAGTTTGTTTTTGTCAGGCGATTCCCTCGGCACAACAAAGGTTACCGCTTTGGTCCGTGAACCCACCCCACCGGTCCCTCCACTGATAGTCGGCTTAGGGTACCTTTTCCGACGAGGGGACCCTCACCCCTCCCCCTTTGGGCAGTTTCCAGTCCATGGTTCTGGTCCCCCCCGTCCACTTCCCCTCTTTTGATTGTCCCCTTTAAATGTGGTTTTGCGTATGTTAGTAGAACCCATTTCCCAATTCCTTTCTTCTCAAACACGATCGGCGTTTCCGCACTTCTCCGTTCTTGTCAATAGATTCCTCCGCGATCCCCTTACTAATAAAAAAGGATATCCCGGTCAAGGGTTAATTAAATTTTAACCCGACGATTATCGAAACTCCCGCCACGCCCCCGTTTTTATGGATGTCCGGAATATTTTACCCTCGTGGGTTCCCCAGCCGGCCCTTTTTTTTTGATAGTAGGGGTTTGGCATCAAACAAACTGTTATTTTTCTTTATTTCACTCCGTGCAGGGTCCTTCCCCCTTTGCGTCCTCAGAAACCCCCCCCCTCTTGACGAGCACCAACAGGAGGCCTGCCCCCCCCGCCCAGCAAGATTCCTCGATGCACGTTAGTCCGATCCGCTTCGCCCCCGACCACCCTCTCCGGGAAGATGAAAACACAGATTCACTTTATGGTTCACGTTGAGTCCATTAATCTTTAAGATCATCCCTTTCTGGTCCCCCCGCCTTCGCTAACCCTCATTCGTCTTTTTCTGATGGGGGGCTTGCTCGGGTGGTTCCCCCGGGGTCATGGGGAGGGGTTACCGTTTTCGGCCAGTTGGGCTCCCCACCACAACTGTCCAAACTCCCATGTTCCGCTTTCCCCCTTTCAGGGTTGAAGATTGTTTTCTCCCCCATTTTTTTTCATGGCCACTGTTTTTCTCCAGAGTGAAGGGTTTTCTTTTTTTTCCTTTCTTCAATTCACCGCCACAAACTTTCCTTAGCTTTTTCTCCCACTCCTAGTCATTTCACCCAAACAAAACAAACCTCCCCCCCCCGTTTGGCCAAATAGCCCCACCACCAGCGCAACGGGTTGCGCCAACACCCCCCAACCCTCCTCCATTCCCGCGAAGAAGGCCATACCATCGTTTTTTTCCCGCGTTCTTTGCCCCCAAACCACCCCCCTCTGTGGTGAGGAACCAACTTTTTCTCCTTTTTTGTTCCCCCTTCTCCCTGCCCCCGGAAATCCAAAGATACATCTTCCATTTCCCCCCTCCACGAGAAACCAACCTTTCGAGGGCAACTTCCCAATCCCCTCCACCCTTGCCCACCAACCTTCCTCCCCCATACCCAGGCCAGGGAAGGCAGCCCCCCCAGAAACCCCGAGCAAAAAACCCCCAGTCCTCCCCCCCCCCCCTTCCACCTTTCCCTGCCCTGGGGTTGTCCGCAACACTTGCGTTTTCTTCTTTTCCACGGGGACGGGAGGGCCATACTTTACCTAGTGACCCCCTGTGGATGTGTCCTCTGCAAATTCCTACACCAATTCAACGTTTTACCCCCACTTTCCCCCCTTCTTTTTGGCCGTACTTTCTTTTGTTTCCTCCGCGACCTTTCAACTTTTTTTGTTTTCTGAGTTCGCCCCCAAATCACTTCTTTTACTTGGAATTTGGTTCGTTTGCCCCCCCTTTTTGGTGATTTGCTCTCGCACATACTTTGGCGATTTCAAAGTTTCTTTGACCCTCTTCCCCCCCCTTTGAATCCCCCTTTTTTCCCTTGCCCACGCAGTGGTGCCAACAGTGGCCGTTGTGCCGTGTTCTTCGTTTTTGCGTTTGTGGTTTGTTGCTGAATTTTTTTCCCCCTTTGGTCTGGTGGTTGTTTCGTGGGCTTGGTGGGGTTTAGGTGTCCTCAATTGATTTTTTCCCACTCAGGTACTCTGTTTTCCGCGATCCGGATTCGTATGTTGATTTCGTGTTTTGCGTGACGGGGACTTTTGCCCCAGGCGCACGTCCCCCCAACTAGGTGGGGGGGGGTCGGATTTTACGTGATTTTTTGAAACGTTTCTTTTGGGGGCTTCTTAGTGGGGGCTGTTTTGTAGGGTTGTTTTTTTTTTTTTCCTTGTCTTCGAGTTTCCCCCCCTCGGGGCCTATTTTGTGGGCTTTGCACCTTTTTGTTTTTTTGGGGAAAATTCCCTTCTCTTCCCCTTATGCTTCCGACAATGTTGGTAGTTCTCTTTCAGATATTGGCTGAACTTCGAGGTGGATTTTCCGCGTCACTCCCTTCATTAGCTCTGAGCCCCTTTAACACGTTCCTTCCCTCCAAATGTGCGTTGGACCACTTTTTTCCACAAATTGGCCTCCACACTTACTCCCCTTCCTGCCTCTCTCCAAAGACAACCCATACCGACTCACCCCTCCCTCCTGCTTTTTGACGCTAGGCGGTTTTTTCCTTCCGGCGTTCTTTCCTTCTTCAATGTCAAACACTCTGTCCCCCCTTTTTTTTCAGATTGCAGCTTCGGGAATCTTTGCCTACGCGTGACCGAAACGTCCGTGACTCGGGTGACGTTTTTTCCCCTTGCGCGCGCTTTTTGTTTGGGCATGTACACTTTTTTATGCCTTGTCTGGGCTTGAGGCCGTTGAAATCCCTAGTGGTCGGGTTGTTGAACTGCATGGGAGATCCCCCAAATTTTAAGTCCTTGTCTTTCAGATTTTCCTCCAATCATTCCACCCGGGCGCTGTTTTTGGGAGTTCGATACCCCGATCCCATCTTTTTATTTTAGATATAGTATGTCTCTCTTTTTTGACCCCCGACCCTGCTACTTTCCGTTTACAAACGCCCGTTTTTTCGTTTTTTACCCGGATTCCCCGTCCCCCTCCCCCCCCCCCTGGAAATTGGGCCAAGCACTGCGTGGATGTGTCAAGGGCCCGGCTTTTCCCAAACCCCCTGCCTTCCTCTGGCCCCGCTCGTTCCTCGTTTTTTTCCCCCTTTTTTTCGTACCATTTACATAACGGTGGGTTTTTCCACCCCCCCTCTGATTGGCTTACCACCCTGTGTTTTTGCGAATCCGTGCTGGCTTTCTTTGCTTCCGCCAAGCGCTTGCCCCGGCGGAGTATTTTTTTTTTTTTCCCTTTTTACTTCCTTTTCTCAAAGGGCACTTCCTTCTCGGTCCCGCCTTTCCCCGACCCGTTGCCGCAAATACATTCTCCAGATTTTTCAACCCCGGAATTTCGGTTGTTGTTTCCGTGTTATTTTCGGCGCGCCAGCCTTTGGTGTAGTTTGTGTACCCTTCTTTCGGTTTTCTCCGGGGCGGGACACGCTCCCCTTTTTTTTTCCACTATCCCCCCCCCCTTTTTTCTCCGGGAATTAAGGCAGCTTTAAAATCTCTTTGCTGATTCCTTTCCCCTTTTGCCCTTCCAGACCCAGAAGTGCCCCCCTTGGATTGTTCTTCTTTCTTTCCTTTCCCCTCCCAGCCAAGGCTTCTTTCGCCCCGCCCCCCTTCTTTTCCCTCTGCACTGGCTGACGTTTGCTGGGCTGTGTCCCACCCGGGTTTCTCCCCTTTCTTCTTTTGACCATTGTTCCTTGTCGCGGCCCTCTTGTTTTCCCGGCCGGCTGGTCGTCTTTGGCGTTAAGAACCCTGCCTTCCCTTAGCTTTTGGTGTTTAGGCGGTGTCCCCGGACATGCCGTTTTTCCCCTTTTCCGTCCGAAATGACTTGCCATCAGATTGCAGTCCCCCCCTTCGTTTCACTGTGCCAGTTGTCCGCGGCCCAGTTTTTTTGGGACGACACAATTAAAGTGGAGCTGGTTTGACGGGCCTTTCTTTTTTCTTTTTTTTCTTGAGCCCTCTTTGTCATTTTGCGACTTTTTTTCTTTTTTTTTGCATATTACCCGACGACGATAGCGCATTCCACTTCCCTGACGTCAAACTGTTTTCTTTCCACCCCATCTCTGCTGCGGAAATATATCGCCCCTATCTTGATTGCACATGTCCCGCGCTCACCCAAACCCCCAAAAGGCTCCGCCTCCACAATAATCCCGTTTCCCTTTCTTATTTCCCTGACCCCCAAAAAGTTGATACACACAGGTTCCGTTTTCCTATCTGGTCAACACTCTGATTAAACGAACTTGGTTTTCCTTGCAAGCCCCCCACTTGAATCCCGTTTTTTTTTTTTTTTCTTTTTGGCCGGAAAGAACCCCCACTTTTCCCACCTCTTTTGCACACAACTTGGCTTACACACAAACCACTTTTCCCCCGATTAATGTAACCCCCCAAAGTGACCCAAAACGGTGGGCGGAGGCTCTTAATTTTTTTTTTCGACCTGCGCCATGGCCTTGTGAATCAACACCCTATTGGTTTTTTTTCCCAGGACGGGCCATGGTTTGCCTTTCCCCCTTAATAGTCGGCGAGGTTTACCTCCGTGATACTCTCACCACATGCTGGCACCCGTGTTTTCCCCCATTACCCTTCGCGTCCTTTGAATTAAACAAGCGTGGAGCCCTCCCCGTTTTTTATTCGGTTTTGTTTTCTGTCCTTTTCTTTTGTTTCGGTGGTGCCTCCCCCTCTTTTTTTTGGGCGGGGCAAGCACGGACTTTTTTTTTAGGTTCAGTCTCTCCCCACTGAAATCTTAGATGAGGCAATTTTTGTTCTTTCCAGTCAACCTGTAAGCAAGGATTGGTTTTCCTTCGATTGTGATGCAGTGCGACGGCGGGGGGGCTGTTTGGACCACCATTTTTCTTTAATTCAGTGATCTCTCTAGTTTACGGTTTTCGTTTCGGTCGGAACCAACGTATTGCTTTTTGTCTGCCCCCTTCTATCCCCCGACCCACACTTGGTTGTTTTTTGCAAAGGGTTTCCACCCTGCCGGATGATCAAGACCCCTTTTTTTAACATTTGCGTACTGGGTTTTGACGAATGCTAACAATTTTTTTCACGAAGGCGCCAGCCCGTTTTTTCGCCTACCACATTGTTTTCCTCGTGGTGTATCCGATCCAAACCCCTTTGGGGAAGCAGCACCATCACCGGGCCGTTGATCGCGGAGGCCCCCCTTTGAGCCCGAATTTACCATCCGCTTCCTTTTCGGTTTGTGTTCGGTCCGCCCAATTGCACCTCGTACTAAGCCACTTTTTGGTGACCGACCCCCCCCTTTTTTGGATTTTCCCCTAGACAAGCCCCCCAGTGGGCCACCTTCGGTCTTTCTGTGCGTTTTTTTAACTTTCTGTGTATTTTGTGCCGGGTGTCGCCAATTGCAGTACTATTTTCCCAATTTCGGACACACGGTGTTTCCTTTTTTCTCGCCCTCCTCCATGGCCCATTTCCGTCAATTTCTTTCCATCAACTCTCGGGCAAGGCTCCTCTCATCCTCTCCCTTTGTTGGTTGCATCGTTGTTCTATTTACGCCTTGCGAGATTTTATGGCCAAAAACCCCTCAAAAATTGGGACGGAACCAATTTTTAGTTTTTTTTTTCCCTTTGTGTTTGCTGTTGAACTTCCCCCGTCCTCTCTTGGGTTTTAAGTCCTTTCTTATTACTTGCCATACGATCCGGCCCCCCCCTAATATATCCCAATTCCCCTCCCCCCCCCAACTGCTACCTTGTCGTACTGGTAGCTTTGACCGCACACTCACGTTTTCGTTCCCCCAAAACCGGGTGGCATTCCCTATTTTTGCAGTTTCGTTCATTTCTCCCCCCCCCCCCCTTACAACAACTTTTCACCTTCGTCGCTTTTGTAAATCTTTCCCAAGGTTTTCCGTCCCTGCCCTTCGGCGTCAGTCCGGCATTTTTTTCTGCTCACTTGTTTTTTTCTGTTGCTCCCCCCCCCCCACACGCCTTTTCCCACCCCATAAGAAGCTCCGGACTTTGTTGCCACCCTAAGGACCCACCTCCTGCACACTTTGGACTCCTACAATTTTTTTAAATCCCGGAAGCGCCTTTCTCATATACCCCTCCCCCTGTCGCCCCCAACGTTGCCGTTTTTAATTTATGCTTTTCCCACCACTGAGACCTTTGGTTCCCGGAATGAACCCCATCTGTTCCCCTTAGTGGTTTTTTAGCGCGCTTTTTTTTTAAATGGTTTTTTCCCCCCCCCCCCCTCCCCGCCAGTTATGTGCTGCCCTCTCCCTAATGTTTCTTAACCCCCAATTTACCGTTTTTTTGACTGGACACACCCTTTCCCCCTCCGTTAAGGAACTTCTTTTGACTGCTCTCCCCTTGGGCCCGCCCCCCCCCCCCCCTCGCTCGATTCCCTCCGGCAATACGCCCCCCATCCCCATTTCCCCCCCCCGGTAACCACCAGCAACGGTTCAGCGGGATTTTTTCTCCCCCTTTTTCCCAAGTTTTTTTTGCTGGCTTTTTTTTCGTTTTCTTTTTTTTTTCTTCCCCCCGGTCCCCCTCGGTGTTAAGTACAGGATCTTTTCCAGCGCGTGTTGGTTTGTGTTTTTTTTTTTTCCTCATCCTTCGGCCCACTTTTTGCGCCAACCGTCTCAACACTTCCTGTGAACCCAGAAGTGGGTTGGTCTGCACCCCCGATACGCCCCCCCCACTCTTTTCCGAGTTCGACATTTCAATCTGCATAGTCCAAAATTGCCCCCGATTTCAATAGTTGCACGCTGTACCTGGTGTTCCCCATTTAAGACCCCCAACCCCAGTGGGGATCATTTTTTTTGTTGGCAAAGGCGTTTTCCCTCGTGTCCCCAACCCACCCCGACCCCCCTTGAACCGGGGTCTGCGACTTGCTTGCCTCCCCACCCCCCATTTGTTTGCCCCATAATGGTCCCGAAACCCCCCCCCCGTCTCTCGGGCCCTAACTTTTGCTTTTTGTGCCCTCTTTGTTCCTCCTGCATGATTTCTTCTTTTTTTTTTCGTTCCCCTGGTTGTCCTTTTTTTGTTGTGCGGCCCTGTGGCAGGCCTTCGTTTGCATCCGCCCTCTTTCTTTTCCACAAAATCTTTTTTTTATCTCATGCGCTTCCGTTTTCCGTGCTTACTCCCCCCCGCCTTTTCCGTCTTTCGAAGCCCCGAGCTCTTTTGGTGACTCCTTTTTTTCCACTTGCGCCCCCTTTCCGTGGCCCTTTTTTTTTTCCCAAGCCCACAGGGAAAGTGGTTGTTCGTCCCCCCCTCCCCGGTGTGCTCCCCCCAACGTAACCCGTTTTCCTTCTTCTCGTTGCTGTAAATTTCCTCCCCGGTTCGTAGCGCGATCCCCATCCGGCCATGTCCTTGGCCCAGTCTCCCCCAAAATCGCCCCCCTCTCCATTGTCGTAAGCTCCCCGCAAAATCAGGCAACCCTATAGCCCGGATTCTATAAGTCAAACCCTTTCCCCCCCCCTACAATTATTGATCAATGGTTTCAAGAAGACAATAAACGGCAAATCCCCACCTTTTTGACACTTCAAGGCCCTTTCCGGCGGCTAGGGGGGCGAGCGTTTTTTTTTTTCATTGCTCGCTTTTTTTTCTTTTTTGGCGCGCACGACAACCTCCCTGGTTTGGGCGCATTTTAGTGTCGGGTCTTGTTCCAGGAGTGGCTTCGTTAGAGTTAGAGGGAAAAACTGAGGACACGTCGGTGTTGGAGCCTATTCGCGGGGCCTTAATTGTCCCGTTTTTTTTGACCTCTCCTCATAAGTTCAAACAAAAACCATTTTTCCTGGTTGCTGCCTGCCCCAAGATTCCCAAGGTAACAACCGATACGCTTTTTTGACCCCCAATATATGCCTGCCATTTTTTTTTTGTGTCCCTGTCTCCGCCCCCGAATAGCATACCGGTCCTTCCCTCCTTCCCCCCCTTGGCTCCCGGAACAACTACCGCAGGATTTTTCAACTTTTTTTTGGAATAAACTTTCATCGCAGAGCTTTTAGGCCGTTGTAAGGGGCACCCAAGTGTGGCTTTTGTCATAGTGAACCACCGTGTCCTTTCCCCAATTCGTCGGCCCCCCCTTACAAACCATTAGGGTCATCGTAAAGCCGCTTTTTTTTCCATTGGCCCCGTTTGCAGTCCTTGCCCCCAAAATGGAAAACTTTTTCCGCTGTGGCCCTTTTTCCCCCTTTCTGGCGCGGGAACCAATTTCCAAACCTCGGCGTTGGCCTTTTTCAGCCGAAATTTTCCGGGCGGGGCACCCGATTTTCCTTTTTCGCGGACGCGAATTCCACACAAATCCCATTTTTTTTTTTTTGCCCCCCTTTTGAATTGACCACTTATCGCCCCCCCCTTTCAAAAAGAGACGTTTCTTGATTTTTTCCCAAATGAAGCAATGCCCCCGCTTGAATTGCACTTTCAAGGATTGGGTTTGCCACCCACCGCGATGGTATTTTCACCAGACAGCGTTCCCCATATTCAGACTCCCACTTCATGACGCTCTTTCCACAATACCGAGCCCGGCAAGGCCATTCCAGAGGCCCAACCCTCGATTTCCCCCCGAAGTTCGTACCGTTCAAAGCTTCGAAGATTGTGCCCCCCACCCTCAGGTCTGCCTCTTGTGTGCGACCAAGTGGAAATACGTATCGGGAGGCACCTTGTTTTTTCCCCTTCTCGTTCCAAACATCATGCGTCGACTTTGTGGTGGTCCTGCGTTAAGGCAATGGGAGTCCATTACGCCCCATTGGTGGGTGTTTCTTTTTTTTTTTTGAAACATCCTTTCCCTGCCCTAGTTAGCACCGTTGTGAGGTTTCAATCTTACCCCCGTTTCGGAACTTCGGCACCGTTTTCGAAAGACTTCCACTTCCCC
>Ga0179593_1522085_pt1 | contig 11150 bp, 11 predicted proteins | sample CZODoug2_1_08_16_FD_185931 | JGI IMG/M metagenome (GOLD analysis project Ga0179593, IMG submission 185931) | Vadose zone soil fungal communities from Angelo Coast Range Reserve, California, USA - CZODoug2_1_08_16fungal (PacBio error correction) | ecosystem: Environmental > Terrestrial > Soil >... | reverse complement strand
GTTCTGGTCCGAATCTCGCTGTTTTTTGTGTTTTTTTTCCCTGGTTGAGCGCCCGGCCTAGAGACTGAAGAACGGGGGTCCCGGCCATAACACGGGTTATATTTTTCATCCCGAACCCCCTTTTTTCTGTCCCCGATGCAGTCTTCTCCCTCCCTTCCAAGGCTTCTTCTCTGCGTCCTCTTTCAACCATTCCTCCGAGCCTTTTGTGTGGATTTGCCGTTCCGCCGTTTCTGCCGCAGTTCGCTCCCAGTTCCCCCCCCCTTTGCCTTCTTGTGCGTTAGGTAGTGATGGATGAAATCCAAAGCCTCTCTGGCTACGAACTCCGTTTCCATTCGCCTCCTGGATTTCCTTCTTTTTCACCTTCGTTTCAATCCTTTTGCCGCCGTTTTTTCGTACCCGCCCCTTTTTCCTAAGGTTTAAAAATTTAAACATGAAAGTGGGTTAACTCTCGTAGGCTTTTCTCATTGATTCTGAGAAGTAAGGACTTGTCATCCACCCTTTTTCCCCTCTCTGGCCAACTCAGCGGTCGCGCCCCCCCCCTTTCCCCTCTCCCTTTTTGTGGAGAATTTGATAGGGTATCTCCGTACTCTTGTATTAGGGTGGGTGGTTTGTTTGTCGCGTATCATGGGTATTTTTTCTGCATAGCCGAAGCGCGACCCCGTCCCCATTTCGTTGCCTGGTCGTCCATTGTTCACCCTTATATTTCTTTCTTTTCTTTGACAGAATTTACCAACTCCCCTTTGTTCGAGCGGATCATCTGATTATATCTACGCTTTAATGCCCCCAATTAGCTCCTGCTTATCAAATAAATCGTCTCGAAACGCTGTGCCCATTTGCCCCGCGACGCTGCTCGTTCCTCTTGCCCTCGAGTGCCCTCCCCCCCCCCCCCCGTCACAAATCTTTGTTTTAGAGGACTTTTCACCCTGCTTTTATCGGCTTTCCCTTGTAATTTCCTTCAGTCCCCCCCTCTAAGTAATGAGGATACCGTCACACCCTACCCCTGAGCAAGACCCTTTCAACAGCCTTCCCTTTAGTGGTGCAGGCTGGCCGTATATATTGTGATCTTACGCCTGCCTCTTTACTGTTTTTAACCTTCGGAATTCGGCCTTGAAGTTTTTTCGTAGCCACGTTCCCTTCGGCTCGTACCCCCTTTCCTGCCAGCGCAACGTTCCTTTACAGACCCTCTTCTGGACCTTCTTCGCCTGTAGTGATGGTCTTTTTTTTTATCTCCCCCTTCCTTCGCAATAAGCTTGTCTCCGTACGGTTCCCCACTTCGAGGCTTTTCGACTTAAGTTTTGTAACCCCCCCAACAGGACTAGCTCCTCCAGCCGTCGAAATGTGCCCCCTTCCCGCCTTCCTTGGTTTTTGCTACTACAATTTTTTTCTTTTGCCCCTGGAGCGTGCGTTTAGTGCCCAAGCTTTTCCCTCCGTGCCTTTCCCCGGTTTCCTGTTGTGGTTCCTCCCCCCGGGTATACCCTTGTGCTGCGGCGGACGACTTGTCGCAAATCATCGTGAGAAAAGTTTACATTTCTCCCGTACGAAATCCGTACCCTGTCGACCGTAATGATGCGTAGTTAAGCACTATGGAGTGTTGCGTTGGTAAGTTATGGAGTTTAGTTTCCGGCGTTTTTTGGCATGGGAATTGATTTTCTTATATTTCTTTGGAATCTTCCACCTTTATACCGGACAGCTCACCCCGTCTTTTTTCTCTTTGCACCCATTGATGTTAGCTATCACTCTCCCCATTGGAAGTAGACCCTTCGGCCCCCTGTATGGTCATTCCAGTTGATCCCCTCCGGATAACATTCTTCAATGTTAAGTACTCCAAATACCTTTCACTTCTTCTGCTAAAAAATTTTTCCTGGTCCCTGAAGATAGGTACCACGTCTTTTACCCAAACGTTTTCACCGACCGAGAGACAATCACTTTATACCCTTTTTAGAGATTAGCGTACATCTTCGATAGTTCCCCAATTTTCCAAAGTTGAAGAACCCGAGCCCTTCCTTGCTCCTCGTTTGCGATGCGCTGAAGTGTCCGCCACATGTTGTTCAATCTGACCAGAAAAGTACCCCTAGACCCGCGTCCTCACGTCTTGGAGCTATTTCTCATATCTCTAATAGTATATGTTGTGGCTCCCCCATGACGATTTTCTCTCATTAACTGAATGACTCTCTCCCTTCTGGAAGAGTACTCCCTATTTTTTCTTTACTTGTTGGGATTTCTCCTTTAGGATATACACACTTGTTTTCCCCGCGTTCTTGATGAAAGGGTAGTCAGAGGCTTCCACCCTTCCAACGAGAAGCTTTTCCCTTCCCGAGCGTTAAGTAAGCTCTTTTTTTTCACTGCGTCAGGAATTTTCCTAACTCACTGGCCTCCCCCCGGCTTGAAGGAATGAAACATATTTTTTTACGACGCGTGACCCGGCGGCCCCCTGTTCGCTTACCATGTCTCGTGGACTTCCGTCGATTTAGTTCGCAGCAGCCCTTGTGCGTTCCAGTTGATTATAAAGCCTACTCAATCCTCCCTTTCCCTTCAGAGTCAAGAGATTCTATTATCTTTGAAGGATACCCCTTTTGTTCTCGAGTTCGTCCCGGATGAGGTAATCATTCCATGATCGATTTTCTCCTTCTATTTTAAAAGTGAATCTTTTCTATCGTTGGAAATCTCTTCTTCCTCACCTCTTCCCCCGTCGTTGGTTAGATTATTTGATCATACTCCTTATCCGGCTGAGAATTCCTGTATCTATTCTCCCTATACTGTCCTTATTATGCACACGACATTGGGACCCCCCCCTTAAAGATGCACTCTTTTCTCTGTGGCAAGAGGGTCCTCGACGGCCCTTCCCCATGGTTATGGATGGGTACGTCCTGCCACGGGCAGAGGCAAGATCCCTCCCGCTTTACTTCCATCTCGATTCCCCTCTTCTTTTCCTTTTGTCACTTTGGACCCAAGCCCGCCGGTCGTCATAAATGGTCAGTTCCCTGCGAAGGCCAGTCTTTGATTTTCCCCCTCTTCGAAGTCGTCTCACAGCGTCCGCAGTCATCGGTCATGGGTTTTATCTGTTTGTTTCCCCCTTGTGAGCCGCATTTTTGTCTCCCTTTCCTACAGAGATCGTTGCTCTTTTTTCCCCAGGCCGAACGGTATATGCACAGTCCCGAAGCAATTCGTTAAGACACTCTCGTCTAACTCGTAACCTCCAGTTAAGTTTACGTGAAGTCTCCCCTCTCATCGATTGTTTTATCTGTCCCACCGCCTCCATATAGACATTTTTTATCATCCAAATCCCTGCTTTAACAGCTTGTAAGTTGACGTACTCGTTCCTTCGATTGGTGTAGTCTAGATCCAACATGGCCTCTGTTTTTCCGCCCCGTCTCTTGGTTTCCTACCAGCCCCCCCTTCCCCGTCCTCCTTCTATACCGACTCACTATCGCCCCTATTTCCCTCCCCTCTCTCTTTTTCTTTTGTTTTCTTCCCCTTCTCCTGACACCAATTTTGGCCTAACTCTCCTTTACCGGCCTCCCATTCCGCTAGCTCCCTCTCTTCTGTCCTTGTGGGGTCTCACTTGGGCTTCATCCATCATCTGTGTCTTTCTGAGTGCTCGCCGTGGGGGGCAACTTTACCTCCCCCCCCCCTACTCCCTGGCGCACCCGTCCTCTTCCGCTTCTTACTTTTTTGTTCTTCCTCCTGCGGTTGTCGGTGGGGGGTGCCAGCGCGGCCCGTCCCGTTTCCGTTTCCCCTGGAGCGGCCCCTTATCCACTACGCTCTCTAGATGCTCTCCCGGCCGTTTTGTTAAACACATTTGCATAGAATGGTGTCAGATCAGAAGCTTCGGTTTTCTGGTTTGCAATTTAGTTTTTCGTGATCCTTGGGTCTTTGCTTTGAAGTCGTCTCTTACCCCACGTGTCGTGCCTCCCCCCCTTTCTCGGTCTTTGCGTTGTTTCTCTGTTGACCTATCTTGCCGGACCGCCCAAGTTTAGGTTTCATGAGAAGCAGGCTTTTGTTTTCCTCTCTTTTTCAGCCGTAACCCCGTTTATTCGTCCCCGGGTAGCCTTGCGATTCCCCGTTCCCGTTTTGCAAGGCGTGTGCGCCGAATGGCACCTCTACCCAGAAATTGTTGGCGTTCGCAGTCCTTAGTCCCCTTTTTCCGTCATCGAAGGAAGTTCCCGACAAGAAGTCGCAACTTTATACCAAATTTCCTGCGTCTTGGGTCTCCATACTCCTAATGAGGACAGGCCTCTCTTCCACTAAAGTTGCTTCCTCTCTTAAATGTGATTTTTTTCTTTCCAGGTGTCCTTCAGTTCCCTTGCGGTGTCTCTTGCTTGTGGTTGGCTTCTTGTATCATGGTCACTTTTTCCCGGTGCGTGGGCGCCGGGCATCACTCGGCTGTTCCTTTCTTTTTATTGTCCGCCTTTTTTGGTTTGTCTAGATAACCTCTCCTTGCTGCTGCCGGGAAATCAATCTTGTATGAATCCTCCAAAATCCCTCCTTTTAGTCTTGGCCAACCCGGGTCTTTTCTCCTCCCTCTCCCCCCGCTTTTTGATGACAAGCCCACCTTCCCCTGAGCCCTCTTTCTATTGGGACACGTCCCGGAGTGCCCCTATCGGGTCTAGCTACTGGACTATTCTTACTCCCCCCCCCCCCCCAAGCGATATTTTCCGAAGAAGTTATTGTTGCGTGTACTGAGGCCCTTCTGCTCTTTTTTAGTGATTTACTTTAGTCGACCACCCCGCGTCCCCTCCTTGCAACTTCGTAAATTTCGAATCTTTAGGGTATTCCCATAGACAGTCCAGTCCCGGTCCCTTTTGATTCTCAATGTAGATTACTTCCCCTCATGTCCACCCCCCCATGAAGGCTTTGCTGGCCTTTATGAATAAGTCTCTTTCTTCCGGTGTAGCAACTTCCAGGTCTGGCGGCTTTCCCTTTTCTACAGCCCCAACTTTCCTTCAGTCTCGTTCCTCGCCCAACTTTTATTGGCGCTCCGAGAACATGTCTTGTTTTCGCTTGTTGCCAGCTTGTCGTCATCTGATTGTGAGACCGTCTCTCCTGTTAATTCGCTCGTACTCAGTTCTTTCTAGTCTCGATCCGGCCCCCCCACTTTTTTGGTTAGGGGAAAGCCCTGAGGAGATCTTTAGCAGCACTTCCTACCACATTCACTCCTGCAACCGCTTTGCTCCGTGGGGTGAGAGGCGGCAAGGACGCTTAGGAGGTTTCGTACTGTCCTGAGGCGGATTTGGAACCCCCCCACGACGTCTGATAGCATGACTGCACGTTAAATCTGTAGCTTCTCTCGACAGCATCCCATGCAAGGCTCATCCGTGATTCCTCAATCATCCTCCAAGTCCCCAATCGAGCCGCGCGTACCCCGCACGATTACGATCTAAGCGACCTGGGGGCACGGACTGGCGTTTTGTTAGCACCACGCTACCCCCTAGTCGAGCGTTAACTCCCGAAAAGAACACTTCATAGCTGGAAATTATCCATATTGGACTTTTAAAGTCCGGTTGCAAAGAGTGTTTCGTTAGTCCTTTCACTCCCACCCGCGCAGCCGTTCATTCCTGGTCCCCACTTGGACGGGTTCTGTATGTATCCCCCTTTTTTGTTTTCCCGCTCTTACCAAAACCCCCCCACCCTGGTGCGGTAAGGACCCCGTGCTCAAAAACTGCTTCCACATTAATTCACGAGAACTGACTGCCTCCCTGGCCCCTTGTGAAATTCCCTCCTTGCTTTTGCTTTTTTTCTTGTCGCCCATCCTCCCATCCCCTCTATCTACTTTTCCGTTTTCTTTTTTTTCGCAGTGGGATTAAGCCCCCCCCTTCTCTCGTACAACAAACCCGGCCCGCCTCGTTCCTTATCCGGTGGTCCCGGCTTTTTTTCACGGAATCCTCCTTGTTCTTGTCTGCGGCCTTTTCCCGCTCCGTCGTGCTTGAATCTGTAGTTGGACTGAGTCCGGATTGTCTTTTTTCTGTATTTTTTGGATTCTGACGCTCATTCCCCTTTTGAACCTCCCCTTTTCCCACTTACCCCTCATCTTTCCTCCCAGCCCGGTTTTTTTTGATGCGCCGACTAGAGCTGGTATGTATTTTCTTTCTTCCTTGGTAGTTCAAAGTTTTTATGTGAACGAACTTCTACGCCTATAAAGGAGTTTATAAGTCCTCTGGCTTCCTCCGACTTCGCCTGTTTCCCATTGTCTCTCCCCCCCCCCCTCCATTCACTGTCCTGACATATTACTCGCTTCTTTTTTGTTTTCCTTCCCTGTCGATCCGTTGGTCTTCAGCCCAAGGCGTCCCCCCTTGCGGTATTTTTGCTTAGATTCTGTTCTTCTATTGGGGCTCTGCCAAGGTTATCCCTTCCCCCCAGAGAGGATCCGATGGTGCCCCATAGGCCTGTCCTTTAAGCTTTTTCCATTCTTGTTTACAATGTTCGTAGTCTTTTCCCCATCAGTTGACTTTTTTCCCTTTAAACAGTTTTTTCCCCCTTCTTCAACCCCTTTAGACTATCCCTTTCCACTTTGGGGACCTCTCCGGCAGTATCGTTTTTATGTCCAGGTATGTCCCACCACTTGGGGCCAAGCCTACGACGTTCCGGGACGTCACGACATTTAAATCCATGCGGGTCTGTTGCTTCTCGTTCTCGTTGCCTTTGTCTGGTCGCCCAATGTTACACATCCCCTTTTTTTTTTCTGATTGGAGATTTGACTCGTGAATCCGGAGTTCTCTTCGGGGTTTTTTTGGCGACCTCTAACCTTTGATGACTTGAAGATTTAAAGAAGCAAAGTCAAGAAAACCCTGCTGCAATCTTGCTGCAACTTTTCATTCTTTTTTTTTCTTCCTTCCCCCCCCGAGTTAACTATGTTATGATCGCCTGGTGATCATCTTGCATAGCTAGCGCTCCCTGCAAGTTGAAGGAGCTAGTTACGTTATAATGCTGGACCCCCCTCTCCCCCCCTCCTGTCAATAAGTAGATCTGCCTGCTCGCGTAGTCGCGAAATACCCCCCACCCCCATTTCTATTGCCCCTCCTTCATTATCTTCCTTTTTCTTGTAACGTCTGAAGACCCTCTTCCCTCCCATTGATTTTGACTTTTCCCTGTCATGCTTTAAGCCAGCACTGATTCTTCCCGCCCCGGCCCACTCCCTGCTCGGTTTTTTCAAGTTCATACCCCTTTGGTGTCACCCCCCCTGAAAGTTACTTTAAGCTTCGGACTATTTAGCCTATGAAGTTTGCCTGTCAACGGGTTTTTCTCATCCATGACATGCGAACCTTCTTTTCCCCCTGATTCCCCCAATTCGGCGCTTCTTTTAGTTGATTGTATCTGTTATACCCTTTGTTCTCGACCCGAAAAGGCGTTTTTTTCCGGAAGGGTCACTACTCCTCGGACGCCTTTTAATTCTGTTCGTTCCCCCACCCCTGAAATTGGCGGGAAGACGTCCCTAGGTCCTGGCGTGGATGTCTTCCTAAAATCTTGCGGACCGCCAGCCCTCCCCTTTGCTGAGAAACCCCCCCCCATTATTACCCACACCCAACTCAGGTTCCAGATTCCCTTTATGTCAAGCCCCAGAAGTCGTCCTTCTTTTATTGCCGGCAAGTTCCACGCAGAGTAACCTTCATTTTCCATTTCCCCCCCCGTCTCTGTCTTTTGTTTTGGTGTGTCCAACTAACCCTCCGACCACTTTTTCGCTCTCGGCCATTCCTCATTCCGGGGAGGAGTCTGTCGCCTTTGTTGGTAGCTGTTGACCCTTTTTGCTTATCATCTAACGGAACTCATCTTCTCACGCCCCTCGCGACATTTTCTCGACTTTATGGCGTAGACCACCTGCGGATTCTCTTTCCGCTGAAAATGTGTTCCTCGTAGTAATTACCTTTTTCCAAAGGTTACGTACAGATATGATCCATCAGCCTCCCCCCCTTCTTCGCTGAAATAACTGGGCCGTATTCCCATGACCCCTCCTGTGGGTCACAAGCTCAAACGCTGACATCGAGTATTACAAGCCATCTCGTTTCTCTACGAGCTCTGAGCCCCCTTTCCAACTTTCTCCCTCTTTTCCCCACCTTTGAGAACCCTATCTGGAAGTTTCTATGCATGTGTCAGCAAATGTTTGGACATCCCAAGACTCACATTACGTGTGTGCTGGTGTCCAGAGTTGTTCAACAAGTGGTGTCCTTCTTTTTACCTTTTTCTATAATCGCTGTTTCAGTTCCACCCTCGAGTTTTAGGCGCGACTTCACTGATTCCCGTCGTCCTTCCCCTTATCCCTGCAGTCTTTCCTCGCTGCTGCTTTCTTGGGACTTCTATTTCGTCGGCCTGATCCACCCGACCGTCCGCTTTTTCACGGGTCGTTCCGTCCGATTTAGTCCCACACCCCCCGGCACTACCTTGACCCCTTCTTATTTCACGTTCTTCGCCAGACTAGCCTGTGTTTTCATTTGCGCCTCCCTGAAGCAGTCTCCTCTGACCTTTAAGTGCAGCCTTCGGCAGGTTCGCTACCCTGTAGCCTCCGAGATTCTCTTTTTTTTCTTAATACCTTTCCTCCCTTTGCGGCTATTATCACGAATCATGATGAACGTAGACAGCTTACGTCTCGTGGGTCTTTTCGTGTCAGACGCGTGTAGTTCGCCCTGCCTTTATGCCTTCAGTCTCTCGTTGCGTTTTTTCCATCTCCGTCTTTCTTCTTCATCGTCGGATCACACCTTATATCTTTCCTCTCCTCCGTTTTTGTTGGTATCTCTCTCTCTATGTTAAGAAGAGGCGCTTGCGTCTTCCCTTCGTTCAGTCTGAAATTCTCCTGTAATGATTGAAGACCCAACTGCGGAACGCAAATCCGCTCTTATCCGCTTTGACCCACCCCCCCCAAGTATAGTGTCCGTATTCTGCCCCCCTTACTCCTGGATTTTCTGGGATCATTCCCAAATCAGTGCTTCTGTTCACTCTCCTATCAATTAAGTTTAAGGTTCGTCTCCCCTTGGTCCTGGGATTTCCCCTTAATGGTCATTTTTTACTTCCTTTATGACCCTCCTCATTCATTCGGGCGAAACCTCTTCCGACGGCATCGGTCAGGTTGAGACCCCCCGTTTCTGTGTTCTTTTGAGTAGATCTTACCCGACAACGGTTTTCCCGCGCGCGCCCTTTGCACCGGGAGGGCCCTCGCATTCTTTGCTCGCCCATTTGCTTCTCTTCCACCCGAGAAGACGACTTCCTGATTCGCCTTCTCTCATGATTGTTATCGCTCAAAACTGCCGCCTATCATTTCGCCACATATCTGCCCCCTTTTTCCCCCTGTTTTGCTGGTTCTATCACATCCAACATTTTTTCTCCCCTGATCGCACCTTCCGTTCGCAGGATTTCCGGGCCCCCCTTTTTTCATTTTGGGTCTGAGGCCTTAGTCGGTCGACACCCCCTCGAGGAGAGCTGACCCTCCTTCTTCCTTTACTTATTTCGCCACCGACCCCCTTCCTGTTAAGGCCTCCTGCGGATGCTTACCTATCCACGCAACCTTCAATTGTTCTCCTCAGCGCCCACGCCTGGCTATTCCCCAACCCCCTGTCACATGTGTGGTGGTTGGGACTCTCTGCTCTTCCCTGACAGCCTTGCCTTTCCTCCCCCCCCTTCTCTAGCGGTTCACTTCACAAGCCTCCTTTCCGCACCGCCGTCCGAATGGACCTCCCCACCTGCATTGGTTTTCTTTCACAATACGGCATTTAACTCCTGGACCACCTCTCGGGGTTCTCCCGTATTCCTCACCTCTCATGTGGTTCCAACTACCGCCCTCCGCCCACCCAGATCGTGTTATCACGTGTTTCGGCGTCCCTCTCCCTTCTTTTCGTGGCGCCCACAGACCCGTCCCCATATCTCCGGCGGCCTTTAAGGGGACGCTCCATTCTAGAACTATCTTTTAACGAACTAGCCCCCGAGCATCGGCGTACCGCGTCGGCCCCAGCTCTGAGTTTCCGGGGTGTCCCGCGTACGCCTTGGGGACGGAGTGCTTACCCGCGCAGGGAGGCCACACATTTCGCATGCTGACCATGATATCCGGTTCCCCCCTTCCTGGGGTTAGTACATCCCTCGCTCCCATAACCTTCCCCATATTACTTCCCACGGACTTGTCGCTGTGCTCTATTACTTGAGTCCAAGTAGTATCGTTGGGATGGATGTCCTCTCCGAGTGTTGATGGGTTGTCTGTGTCCCGATGTGGGTGCTGTCTGACTCGTCTTCTTTGCCCGGCTACACTTTGGGCTTATTTTAACCGCTTTTTAGGGCCGGGACGGGCGCTCGCTGCGCTTTGTGCTCTTTTGGATCTTGCTTGTACATCTGCCTCCCCCCCCTTCTTGTTGCCTGTGCGAAGCCGTCTTATTGATATATTTTTTTTTTGTAAGATTTGTAAACCGGTGGATTTGAGCCTTCGAGTTCCCTGTTGCCAAATTCCCTTGCTTGGGGCTCCTTTGCCAGGTGCCTGTTCTGATCCCTCTCTCCCATCAGTGGTCGTGGCCACCGGGTCGTTGGTTCGTTTTCCTTATCTCAGTCATAACGGTGCAGCCGGAGCAACCATACAAATTTCGAGGACTGTTTCATACGCCCCCCTTTGCAGGCCGCGGCGCTTCGTTCGTTCTTGTTGTCCGTATTTACTTTGGATAGGCATTGGACTGGTAATACTATGTTTACTTCGGGCCATGGGCAAAATGCGTCCGTTGAAGTGAGACTTCTGCCTTTCCTGTGTGTACTGATGAGACTTTTTTTGTTTCTCCCCCGAGTTAGCGCGGGCGCTTCCTGGTACCCACCTTCTTTGTATGACGCAACCTGAAATTTATTGGACTTTTTCGGAGTGCTGAAGCTCCGTTATTTGTCCGCTTTGCTTTTTTTTTATGACCTCCTTTCCTCCTCCCAAGGTCGTCTTTTTTGGCCCCGCTACCCTCTACTGACTGAAGCCTTGTCGGTTTTTGAGCCATGTTTTATAAATTCAGCCAGACCTCAATCTTCCTTCCAGGACGCCGGCTTTTCGTGGCGGTACGCCGGTTTCAATCTGTATGGATTTCTTCTCGATACCCGACGGTCGATCGTCAAGTCTCATGCCTCGTTTTTTCCTCCTCTTCTGGGTTTTCCCTTTTCTCGTACAGGTTAGTACACATGTAGACGCATTATTTTTTACCCCCTTCTTC
>Ga0179593_1470867_pt1 | contig 11150 bp, 11 predicted proteins | sample CZODoug2_1_08_16_FD_185931 | JGI IMG/M metagenome (GOLD analysis project Ga0179593, IMG submission 185931) | Vadose zone soil fungal communities from Angelo Coast Range Reserve, California, USA - CZODoug2_1_08_16fungal (PacBio error correction) | ecosystem: Environmental > Terrestrial > Soil >... | reverse complement strand
CGATAATTTCTGAGGTTCCCTTTTCTCGCAGGTGAACAGGAGGGATCCTGCTTTCCTCCTCCCCTTCCTCCAGGTCAAGGTTTTTAAGCCCTGTGACCGTTTCTTTTTTTTAGCTGTTGTTCCTTTGTACGGCAAGGTTGGTGGTTCCCCCCAGGTTCCCCCCCTGTTTTTTTTCCCGCGGACCCCCCCACCTCCTGTGTTGCAACCCCTGTCTTTGGCTTCTTTTTTCCAAACTTCCTCTGCATCTTCTACCCAAAAGTGTAGACCCAGCTAGTTTCCCTTTCTTCACTTTTTTGTGGCATGCTCGGGGGCCTCCCCGAGCTGCATGACCATTCCGTGGCCCCTGTTTTTCTAAACTTTTTGCAGCCTTCCTGCCTGTTTCTATGGAGCACTGAGAGGGTGAATTCGTTTGTCAGAGCACCCCTTTTCCATTAGGCGGCCCAACGTTCCCCTTCTCTGAGCGTTCCTGAAATGCGGTTTTTTTTCTACTTTTCAGAACCGTCCCGCTATTCTCCCCCACTGTCTGCCTTGGGTTCCTGTTCCTCTCTCAGTCTTTTTATCTCGGCGTAGTTAGATAGTTCCTTTCCAACCCCCATCTGTCGTCTCTCCCTTTTTTTCTCGTATGTTTTTTGGTCTAAGGGTTCCCCCACGCCCCAGTGCCGACCCTACTCCCCCACTTCGCCTCCCTCTTCTAGAAAATCCCGGGCGGATGTCTTTCTGCGCTCTTCCCCCTGGTGTTTTCGCATTAAAGTCGTCTGGAACTGCCTGCTGCCATTTTTTCCCGTCCCCACTCCCCTGGTTTAAGCGCTTATGCCGATTTTTCTTCTTCCTCTCTCTTTGTCAAATGCAAGGTTTTTCTTCAACCCCCAAAGGTCTTCTTTTCCCTATGAAGACATGGTTTAGAAGGACCTTCCATTTTTTGCTCCTAATCGGAGGTTCCCTTAAAGGACCCTTTTGGAATACTATGAGTTCCCTTATCTTCCTAAGTCTTTACTATTTGCTAGTTTCTTTTTTCCTCTTTTTTTTCTTCTTAACAAAACGTCCTCTCCCCCAGCTTTTTTTCCTAGCAAAAGCGTCCAAATCACTTCATTTCTCCTTTTTCTCCCTTGGTTCACCGGCAGATGCATCTGGCTCCCTGGACTATTACTTCTTTTTTTGACGTGATATTTTTACCAAGGCATTTCTTTTCCTCTCCGCCCCCCCCAAAGCTTACGCCCGGCTTGGCCTTTTCTTCCCGTGTCATTCAGATTTGCAGAGTTTTTATTTGATTTTTCTTTTTTTTAGCACTTCCTCCCGTGAAGGCTCTTGTGATTTTTTTTTCTTTTTTGTTTCCGTCGCATCCATATCATGTACTTCTTTTCGAGCATTTCTTCCCCTTTTTCTTTACGGCTCTTACGGTCATATCTTCTGGCCCCAACCACCGTTCCCTCGTGTGTATAACGCCCATCCCGGTAAAACCCCTTGCCGATTTTGTTTACCTTCGTGTTCCAACACCCCGGTGCGTGTTCTAAATCTTTGACCATCCTAGTGTTTTCCTCCCTCGATCTTCGCAAAGGATTCCTTGAGACGCCCCTTGCTACCGGCTCTTCCTTACTCAGTGCCTTTTCTTTTCCGACGTATGTCGGAAAATTTCTTTCCTTTCTTCTCCCACCAATTTTACTGCGTGTTCCAACCCCTTATGCCGACACTTCTGTGCCCGTATCTCCCAATCCAGATCGTCATTTGTTTTCTTTTTCCTTTGATTCCTTTACCCCGTGAACCCCCTCCTTAGGGTTCAGTGGCGGATCTTTCCAGCGTTGCGCTGTTTCTTCTCATACTCTCGACTTCCTGGATTCAGCTTGGGGCCGTGTCGCCCTCACTCCGTTATGCCTTGGCGCATATGCCCTCTTTTTCATTTGTTGACACTGCCTGGTGGGTCCCCCCTCTCACTGCCGGTGAGACTTACTCCGCAATTTTTTTCCTTCCTTTTTCAAACACAAAGATCCCCAACCTTTACCTCGAAAGTCTTTTGTCCCCTTAAATCCCTACCCCTATACCCAACAGTTCTTCTCCATTTTAGTCCCTTTTTTCAATCTACTTTTGCATCTTTGTGGAATTTTCTATGAGTCTTCTGATTCGATTATCCCGGCACACTATTCCTTGCACCCTCCTTACCCCAGGAGGGTCGCGATGGGTGGTGCTCTCCTCACCACCCTTTCTTCCAGATATTCTTTTACCTGTTCAACATATACTCTTTTCCTAGGGGTTGCCCACTCCGTACAAGTTTGCGTGATGCTGGGCGCAACTTTGTCTTTTCTTCCCCGTGAAGGTCAACCCCCGGAATTTAGTCTCCCATCTGACCCTCCCTCATCACGGTCATGAAACCCCGGGCAGACCGACAAACCTTTATCTGAGTGGTCTTCCCGTCTGGTTATGATAATCCTCGATTGCTTTCAACTTGTGTTTTCTATCGTTGTACCCCCCCTTTTCGCATTTACGTTTTCGGTGTTTGCCCCCCTTACAGCGCCTCCCGTCCGTCCAACAAAAACGAATCCCGTTTTCATTCAAGGTCTCCACCCAGACTCCTCCCTTCCTTGAACTTTCGCTATATCTCTTTTTTTTCCTCAGTTTGTTGTCTTTTGTTTTTTCTTCTGGAATGATTATTGCCGGTGTTCTTGACTTCTTCTTTTTCTTTCTTTTTCCCTTTTGATGCACCGCATTAGTTTTTTGACGTTACTCGAAGGAGGACCCCCTTTTTTTGCCATCCCCGCACATTTCTTCGCTGTCTGTGGTTTTTTAACGATTTTCGGCACCCCCCCCCCACTCCTCGGGGTCCAGCCGGTTGAGCTGATCCCAGAACTCCTTTCAAATTGAATTATATGTCCCTTCCTGCTCGGCGGTTCTGCACTCCGGGAATTGTATCTTCCTTCAGTGATTTCACCGGCGGAGATTTGTTTTCTTTGGACTGCGTTTGTTTGCCCGTCTGCACTCGGTTTTACAATTTTACGTCCTGCATCACGTCCAAATTCTGCTTTTTTTCCTCTTCCGGAACGCACGGGAGGTTTTTTGCCCCCCCGATTTTTCCAAGGCTCCGGTGCGCTCCCTTTTTCGTTTCCTTACCAGGCCATACTGCTTACCTTGGTAAGTTTGGCCTCGCTTTTGTCGTGGCCCGGTAATCGTTTGTCTTTCCTCGTTAAAGGCTCCCGGGTCAGTCCAGCCGTCCCCCCCTCGCTAGATTGAAAACTTTGTTTTGTTAACCATTACGCGCCGTTTGTTCATACCGTTGGGAGTGAGGGAAAAACGATTGTTTCTCTTTGGCCGTCGATTGTTCCAAGTGTGGCGGGTTTTTTGAATCCCTATAGGTTTGGTGATTTTCCCTCATGGGATGGTTCACGTACGTTCTTCAGTGACTTCTGCTGATTTTGGCTTTTTCCTTCTTTAACAGTAAGTTATTTTTCCAATAGTACGCAGGCGTTGTCCCCCTTGACCCCAACCCCCCCCCCCCCCCCCTGGGCTCATCTCTGAAGCACAATGCGGAAGAACATTTTTGCATGGTGCACACGGGAGGTTTGTAAATTTCTCAGCGCGCGGCATCGATTTTCCTCATGGTAGACCAGAACACGTGTAGCTCCGCCCAAGCACGGAGCCAGTGGTACCCGTTCCGCGGGCCCGTTTCGTGAATGTACAAAGGGAGGGGTTGATTTTGCGACATTTTTTTTTGGGGGTTTTCAAATTACCGCTGAAGTCGGCAAGAGAAAAATTCTTGCCAATGTTTAGATTTTCTGTGGAGTGTCTTCTTTTGCCAGTTCGCCGTGCGCATCTGCGTAATTGAGTTCCCCCTTCCCTGTTTTCTTGCCTTTTTCTCGAATCCTCGCATTACTTTCCATGACATTCCGGCTTCCAATTCCGAGTTAGACCGCTTACTCCTCCCTGTTAGTATTCTATTCATCTTAAGGCGGAATTCTATGATCCCCGCTGTTCTTTTCTGTTGCCCACAACAATCCTTCAATTTTTCCGTTCAGCAGCGTTGGGGAACCTCAGATTGGGCTTCTCGAGTTTTTTCCCATTTATTGCTGAGTACCCCTTATGTATGTGGTCTAGTTTTCCGTAATTCTCTTGGATGATTCCCAGGTGATGACGGGCGATCCCTCTTCCTCTGGAAGTCTTGAGTTCCTCCCCTCCTGTCAGTTAGGTCGAAAGCAATTCTTTTTTCTTCATGGCAACCTCCCTTTCTCTCTTGTATTGCCGCCAATACCTGAACCAGTTGCAAATGGATTCCTTTTTCCCTTATTTTTTTTGAACGTTTAAAGTCCGGAGTTGGACATGGTTTTCCCCCCCACTCTGGTTTGGGTTTCTTTTCCGTATAGGTCAAATTTTACGGACGAATGAATGTTCTGACATTCACCACTCTCTCCACCGAATGAGTTTTAAGGGCCCTTCTCAAGGCTCTTGTGACCACCACCGCCGCTTTAGGCATTTGTGATTTGGTGTCGATTTCGCTTTGGATCATTTTTGACTTTTCTTGCCTCGTTGTAGGTTTTCCTCCTCTGACGGAGATGGGATACGGTGTTTTTTTCCCCAGGGTCCGGATCCAATCGCAGTTGTTTTTTCTGAGTCGTTCCTTAGGCGACAACTTATCCCTGGGTTTACCTTTCCAACCTTTTTCCGGTCATTGTTATCCTGATTCGATTTGTTCCAAACCTTTCGCCGTGCTTTTTTTTAACCCTTGCTTTTCGCCCTTTTCATTTTTGTTTGGTAAGCCAATGGGCATTGAACTCGCCTGACATCCACCAATCCGAGTTAATCAGCCGCATCTGTGTCCTGCTATGCCCCCTATCGGTTTTTTCAATCAGCTTCTTTCCAACGTTTCTTTGACAATCCTCGAGCCTCTCATCACAAGCAGTACCGTGCAGATTTTCTCGCCTTCGAGTTTTGGTTGGAAAGTTTTGTCCCCCCCCACCTTCCTCTCTTGCGTCCCGTCACTGTCGGGGCTTATCCCAAAAGCTTTATCGTTTGTGAATCCCCCTGTGGTCCGGCCTCCCCCCCCCTGACTTTGTGTCTTTCTTCAACTCCCCACCCCCCTTGACCCAGTACCTTCCCCCCGATTTTTCTTATTGACGTCTTCTCGAGGTTTTTCCTTGTTCTCGTAATAAATTGAGAATGTCGTGTCCTTCTGGGGCCCTTTTTCTTGATCCTTTTCGTCAGTCTGCGTTGTACGTTTACCGTTTTCGTTTCAGCTCGCGTGGGGGTCTGGCTGCTCCCGCGCCTGTGCCGCCAGTTTGTCTAGTCTTCCGCTTGCTGGGGTGTTCCCGCGTCTGTTTGTTCCGTAAAAAGCCCCAGGCGGCGGTTTTCATGCTCTTCCTGGGCTTGAGTCATGCTTCTCTTGTGTTTCAGGAGATGTTGGCGTTTTTCCCTGCAAAACCTCGTTTTCGCAGTGGGTTTGTGTCAGTTGGTGGTTCCAACACAAGTTTTTACCACGCGTCTCTGCTCGTTGTCCTTTCCACCCCTCTCCCCCTTCTGTATTTTTCCTTTATTTGTGGAAGAATCTCCGGGGCCTTGGGCTCTCCTCTGCTTAATTCGTCTCTCCCTGTCTGTATCTTCTCTAACTTACAATATTCTTTTTCTTTTACTACCAGCGATTACCATCTAAGGGAAGTCTGGGTGCGTTGTAGTGGTAATTGAGGTTTAGTGGAATAGGGTTCTTGTCTGTTGTTTAGGCTCCCTGTCCGCAGAGGCAGTCCTGGCCCCGTCCCTCTTTCTCTCTCCCCCGTATCCATAAAATGGGAAGCCTGGAAAGTCTTTGATCAGCCCTATCTTTCATATAGGTGAAAAAAACTGTTACATGTTTCCAGCAGCCCCCCCCTCCCTTTTCCCAAAACTGCTTTTTCCCTCTTCAGTCTTCATCCCCCCCCCCAACTCGAAAGAGCGATTCGGGCACTCCCCCCTGGTTCTCCATGACCCCTCCGCCCGCCTTGGATTCTTAAACTTTTAATCCAGAGGACTTTTACCTAGGGAACCTTTTCTCGGTTGTGTCCCGGAAGAAGCGCCGTTCCTTTTAGTCGGCAAGCGTGACCTTTCCCATCAGAGCGCGATTCCCATTCGCGGCATTCTACCTAATACATCCGATGCTCCTTTTGATTGCCGACCTTCCGCGATAACGAGTAAAAATTTTAGGCGTGGCGCTGAGTGGGGTTGCTGTTTGACCACCAGGAACAATGGAGTTGACACAACCCCAAAGTGAAAAATCCCAAACCGCACATATGGGCGTCTGCATTTAGAGATCCGTCCTTGTTTCCTATTTTTTTCAAGTATCTCTTGACGAGCCTAACTTTCACCTCGGTTCGATGGACAGATACCCCTGGGAAGGCTGTCGCTTAGGGCAGTATTAGGCTTCTAAACACCTTGTCGGCTGCCCCTGTTACCACTTTAATGCTGATCTTCATGACTGCCCCCCTGCTGGACAATCCCCTCCCGCTTTGCTCTTTCTCTATTGGTATATTTCCTGGGAACGGGTTCTTCTTACCAAACTGCTGTCCAAGTTAGCAGAAGGTCTTTAAGCTGTCTGTCCTGGCCCTGAACTTGGCCATTGTGTGTCTCCCACCTTCTGGATAATAATTCCTTTTGTCGGCTGCGTAATATTGGATCTCTGAAGGTTCTGTTATGGATTGCAGGAACCCCTTATTCCTTTCTTTCCCTTCCCTAAGCTTCCCGGTTTAGCAAAAACGATTTACAAGCAATATACCGACGCAGTGTTCCACAGTATTGCAGATCTCACCGAAGACTTTTCTCCTTGTTTCCGTGCTTTCCATGTTCATTTCAAATATTTTTCGATTCGCCCAAACGAGGTACGCATTCCCTTTCCGTCTTGTTTCCCCCCTCCGGGACCCAGCCGTCCGCACCTGGTGTTCTCTGACATTGCAATACCGATGAAGGCGATGAAAGTTTGCTTCGCCTCATCAACGTAGGCTTCTAAAATCAAGCTAGTCAGGGTCCCGGCTTCGCGGCCCATCTCGTAATCCTTCGGCGGGCCACACCCCCCCCAGACTTTTTTTGTCCGATTCCCATCCCTTTCCACCACCCCACCCAACCGGCTCCGGGCTCACAAGTGACCCACTGACTTTTTCTATGACGTGAACCCTCTTTTTTGTTTCTTCTGACTTCCCTACTGAAAAAACCGAAGACGTGTCTACTTTTTTAGTCACGGTCTTCTTTTTCCTGTTATCCTACTGGAAATTTTAATCGGAGTACTTTTTAGGAGTGGCTTTTCTTCCTACAAAACCATAAAATGTTGCGTTACAACTTTCTTCCCGCCTCTGCTTCCCGCCTTCAAGATCGCCCCCAGAAGATTCCGCCCCTTGGCTTTTTTAGTAGAGGTTATTACCTTGTAACCTTCCCACTTTTACCGTTGATGCGACTTGCGTTCTCCTTCCCTCGTTCTCCCCCCCCTCTTTTATGAGGTTTTCGCTTCCCACGGGCTCGCTTTTGGTTTTAACTTTTTTTTTTTTTTGCCGGGGCACTATGACTTAGTTCTCTCTATTTTGTGGCGCAGGAACGCCATATTACTCTTTGAGACTTTCGTCTCTCCCTTAAGGGCAACTATCAGCATTTCCCCTTCCACGTTCCCATTTTGAGACAATCTTCAATTACGACCCTTATTTTTCACCCCCCCAGGTCTTTCGCCTTTTGCCGTCATACTCTTGAATTGCATTCTTTTTCCTTTTTTTTTCCCCCCAGTTTCCCCCGGATTCCGTCGTGCCGCTCTTTTTGACGGCCTCACCGCGCTTGGCCCCCCTTGTTTCAAGGCACCAAAGAGCGGGCTTTGTTTCCCCCTTTCCAGAACCCCAATTTGTCCAGTTTCCGATCTTGTTTGACAAATACTTTTGTGTCCCAAACCCATTTCTCTCTTCCTGCGCCCCCCTCCCTCCCAAGTTGCATGGCTTTTTTCCTGCGTTTTCCCTTTTTCAGTCGGCATCCCACCCCCGCTCCCCGACTTTTTTTCAAACCCTTCCTCCCTTTCAGTAAGGGCCAGAAACCATGTTTGCCGCCCCCTTCCCCACGGGTAATAATTTTTTTTGAGTCTCATGGAGTTTCCTATGCGGGCTTCCTGTCTTCCTTTTTTTGAGTGGACCTCGCGGCGATTCCTGTCGCACCCCACAGTTTTTCCTCTTCGACAGCGGCCATCCACACACTTTCTTCCCTTTTTCCCTTAGGGGCTTAATCACAAAAACAATCGACATTTTTTTCCATTTGTGCTATTTCTCTCTTTCTCCTCCTTAAGGTTTTTTTTTTTTCTCCGTCTCGATTTCAGCGCCCCGTCCTTCACCCCTCTGTGCCTGGAACGTTTTTTTATCTCCCCATACTGGTATTTTTCCGAATCATGACCCGGGTTCTTCTCTTCGGCGTTCGGGCCAGACTTGAGCCCCTGCACACGTATCTTCTTGACTTATCGACTTCCCCGGTGACCCCCAGCCCATCGACCCCGTGTTCTGGTTTTTTCCACGACAAACAACGACCCCCGTCCCCTCCCAGAAGCATGCTCAGAACAATCCTTTAAAGTTTCCCCCCAAACCTTACTTTTACCCCTTTTTCAGGTCGGAACCCCCACTGTTCTTTTCCTCAAGGGGAATGGCGCTCCTTATAGTCTTTCAAGAGTCTCGCCCCTGTTGTTTCGGCGTTTTGAGTCTTCAAGCCGTGCAAGGGTGAAGTGCCAAGCTCACTCCCCTTTAGGCCGTTTTTAGAGACACCCATCGGAGAAGCGGATTTCTTCTTTTGACCCCCAAAGTTCCCACCAAGATCGTTGCTTTTGACTACCCTTTTGTTCCCGTTGTTGTTTATTTCCATCCCTTTTTTGTCCTTTTTACAGTATTTTTAACCCTTCTTTTGACATTTCTTTCCAGGTTGGGGTTTTAGACCCTCCTTTAAATCACTTGCTCCCTTTTTCCACCCTATGCCCTGGCCGTTTTGATCCATGTTTTTGTTGGGCGCGATTTTTAGAATTGCTTGTTAAGGGTCCGGGATTTGCCATGAGGTCTCTCCCCTGATTTAGAGGGCACTCCCTGTTTGCCCGTGCCCTTTTCTTTTCGTTCTGCTCACTTTTCAGAAGATGTATTCTTCCGCCAGTACGTCTTCCATTCCAAGTATTCTTCCCCCCCGGTCCTGTCGTGCACTCCCCTTGTTGACCTCCCGGGCTTAGTTATACCTCTCCCTTTAGGTCCCAGGCTCATATCTTTGGGCCTCCCTTTTTTTTTTCTTTTTTTTCGTGATCACCTTCTTTTAGCCCGTTTGTTTGACGCTCATTCCCGCCAGTGCTTTTTTTTTTTCACAAAACGGATTTAACTTCTGTTCTCGTCATTGTTATTCTTCTACCTGGAGTTTTTCCAGTTTATGTGCTTCATCATTTTCTTTTATGCCATTTTTCTTTTTTTCGCTAAAGCTACTTTCCCTTGTTCGCATTGCTCATCAGCCAATTTTTTTTTCCCAAGTTTATGTAGAAATCCTCACCTTTTTATGCGTTTGTTTTCTGACGTTTGGTGGGAGGTCGTTAACTTTTCGCTGACCCTCCTATGGTTGGGATCTCTGAGAAAACCTCAAGGACTTTTTACGTTTCGACAGCGGTTGTTTTTGGTCCCGTTAGGCCGTTTTGCCATTTGCTTTGCCTTGGGCGCGGTGACAACTCTTCAGGCCATTTGAGGCAAACAGCTCTACCGGTCGGGTAGGCTTCTTCTGTGGTCCGGCCTTTCTTATGGACGTTTAGTCCCCTTCTTGGCCGGCGTGGTGACGATTTACCACGGATTTCGTTTTACCGCATTTGATGCCCCGAAACACCTAATTGCCAGCCCAATTCCTTTTGCGTCAAGGTAACTACACCTCTGCTTCTTTTACATGATTTCTTTTTCCCCCCTTTAATTTTTTTTTTCCACGTGAGTTTCTTTGTGGGTTTTTTCCAGGACCAGTTTTCCATGCCGTTCGATTCACTTGAACAGACCCTATACATTTAGTGTTTTTCAAGGCATCCGCAGTTCTTGTCTTCAAACTCTGGGACCCTATTGGAGTTGGTTTTATAGTCTCTCTTTTCTTCTTGAAGTTTGGGGTTTATTTTGTGTGAAACTAGGTATCCCATCCCGTTTTATGAATTAGCTTCGGCCATTTTTTTCAAGACTACCACCCTTTTGATATCTCACCTACTCTTCTCAAGGAGCGCTTCTTAGAAACGTCATTAACAACCTTGATTTCTCGTTTGCTGAGACCTTCCCATCTGCACATCTTTTTCCCTCCTGCTAAAATGCCCTTTCCGTCCTAATGGGAATGGGGAGAGTTTCAGGGTATGTCACCCTGTGCCCTGAACCCCTAAATACTTCCCTCAACACGGAGTCATCAGGATCCTCTTGATGCTTGCCGTGTCTTCATCCATTTGGTCTCCGGGAGTTTTTTTAACGTTTATTCATTAATTTGCGCCCGTACGACTCTTCCCGCTTGCCTACCCTGGGTTCTTTTTTTTATTTCTCCGAGTAGGTTGAAACCATTGTCTTCTTTTGTTTTTCGTTTGACACTTTCCTTTTCTCTTAACGCCTATTTGACTTACAGGAGAGGCCGACACCAATCATTATTTGTTCTTGAGATTTTACAGCAATTTTAGCTTACGAAGCCCCTCGCCTCGGAGATTACTGTCCTTTTGCGTGGAGGTCCATCGTGAATCAATTTATAACTTCTTAGCGTGTATCTTTTTTTTGACTTAATAGCAGCAGCTTTAAGAAATCCCTCTCGACTCTGTGGGGTCTAGGTTAACAAGGCGATTCTTTTGATGGTGTTGACGGCGCGACCCTTCCCCTGATATTTCTCGCCATGATTTAGCGTTTTTCTTTTTGCAAGACCCTCTAAGGTTAACCTTTTTTCTCCCTTTTTCTTTTGGATTTTCATGGAATTTTCTCAGAGAGTGCCAGGAATAATTCCTAGTTTTTCTCCCTTCTGAGAGAAACAACCGTTTTTTAAGCCTTTTTGTTTTCGTGATTTTTCCCCCAAACCGGTTTCAAAATTTAGGAAATCCCATTGATTCGCCTACCCCCCCTACCATCCCCAGGCTTTTCCTTTTTCTGGTGGGCTGACTTTAAGCGGAAAGCTTCAAGCATTTTTAAGTTCCTCGGAGCAGCCACGGCCTTGCACTATGTATCTTT
>Ga0179593_1436682_pt1 | contig 11150 bp, 15 predicted proteins | sample CZODoug2_1_08_16_FD_185931 | JGI IMG/M metagenome (GOLD analysis project Ga0179593, IMG submission 185931) | Vadose zone soil fungal communities from Angelo Coast Range Reserve, California, USA - CZODoug2_1_08_16fungal (PacBio error correction) | ecosystem: Environmental > Terrestrial > Soil >... | reverse complement strand
GCTTGGCTGCCTTTTGCGTTGGTTTCCTGTCAGTTTTATTTGATTTAAGCTCCGGGGTTTAATGTCCTTTTTTTCCCAACCCGCCCCCACCAGTGTTTCCACCCCTTTTTTCATACTGTTTTCTCTTCAATCGCGTTAGCTAACTTCCTTGTTCCCTTGGTTTTTTTCCCTCCCCATTCCCTTGACGGCTCAACGTTTGGTGCTCGGAATTCGTACTGCTGTTTGAAACTGTCGCCTCCCTCCCCCTTGTGGGATAGAAGTAACCGGTTTCTCCTCTCCTTTTCCCTGGCTCCCCTTCGAGACCCGCGTGGTAACTCAGTTGGTAAAAACATTTCCCTTCTGAGGGTTTTTGTTTTGAGTTCTTGCCGTTCCTAAACCCCGGAGTCGTCCAGCGGAAATTTTTGAGGGGTTTCTTTTTACATCCAAACACAGACTTTTGTTTCTCGGAATTTTCCCCCCTGACAGCGGGTTGGGGTGCCCCCTAGTGTCTAGTGGAAGGTAGTGAGACCCCCTCTTTAATCTCGTGAGTGTGGGCTTTGACAAAACTTTTGTGGTCACCGTTTTCCCCCCCCTTTTTTTTTTCCCCCAGCCCACGCCACGCCCAGTGTTCCAGGTGGGACCCTCCTTGGGTTGGTTCATCTTTTCTGGTCAAATGTATTTCACACAACTTGCTGACGATCTGCTCTACTTTTTTGTCTTCGGCGTGTCATCATCAAGATTCCGACCCAATGGAAATCAAGGTGGCTCCTGGCCCCGTTAGTTTTTTTAGAGGAAGTGCGGATCCCGTGGTTCGTTTTGCCGTGCTGATTCGGTTGTGTCTTTAGTCTCTCCCCCGGGCCTCGATTTCCCTTAGAGTAAACCTCCCCCGCCTTTTCCCCGGACCTAAGGATGAGGCCTGCTTTTTTCCGGCGGTTCAAGGCCCGGTTGGTCATAGATGCCGTTGGGAGACGCGAGCTCCTTTTTTTTTTTCCTCAGAAGAGGGTTTTTTTTTAGCCATTGCGTCATTTTCCGGCTGTCCCTTTCCCCTTTGGGTTCCCCTGTGCACGCCCCGCCCACTTCCCCCCGGGCCGGAACGAAATTGTCCCCCGTTCAAGACGGTCTTCTACACTCCTTTCGTTCCCCCCTGTGAGATTCGTGACTTGATGTGTTGCCCCCTGCTTGAAAAGCTTCTTCTCCCCATTGGCCCTTGACACCTTGTTGGGATTCACCCCTAGGGACCCACTATGAATGAAATTTACGGACTTTCCCCTGCTTTTTTTTTTTCTGGGCTTGAACCTAAATCGCCAATATTTCATCATCTTCAGTTTTTTGTTTGTCTTTGTGAGAGACTTCGGCAGGGCTGGTTCCTTTTTTTCCCCCTGGAACTTAATGTGTGGTTAGGTGCGTTTTAATTCTTAAGTGTACCCCCGTTGCCATACGTATTTTTGCCCCCTTGATGTTCTATTTTCCTGGGGCTGAGTCCCATCCCGATTTAGCCCTGTTTTTTTTTCCCCCGCAAGTTTTATTGCTGTGGATCCTCCTGTGTGTCTCCCTTTCCCCTTGTGCGGTGCTTCCACTTTGCCCGGGGCGTGGGTTGTTTTTCTTCGTGCTCCGCGAACCTTTTTTGAAATCCCAGAAACCAGACCGTACCCTACAAAGACAACAGCCACATCCTTCCCCCCCTCAGAGTTAAATCCGGGTCCCCTTTGACGGCATGGTCCCCCCGCTGGATTTTTCTACCACGGCTTTCACTGTTTATCGCGTGCTTTGCAGTCTTTTATTGTCAACCGTGTCAGTGGCACAACCCCGAGCCCTAAGTTTTCCTTTTACAAAGTATTTTTTGAGCATTCGGCTGTTTTCTAATTCCCATTGGACACCCCCATAGATACCGGACCCTTTAATCCCGATAGGTCCTCCCCCCCACGAATGAAGTACCTTTCTTTTCGCCTCCTACGCCGAAACAGTTGGGATCCCCCACCCCGCCGAGGATGTCTTGGCCCCTTCTCCGACTCCGTCGTCCCATCTGACCCCCGTGCAAGGCCAGTTTTTTTTTTCCGGCTGTCCTTTTTGCCGTATTTTTGTCTCGTCGTCCAGTTGCCCCTGCCTATGTTTACAAAAGTAGCTCACTCACCCAACAGTACCACAACACCCGGTGACCACACTGTGCACCCCCCGTTGCACTTTGGGATGATCTTGTCCTTCCTTTGTTCCCCCCCCCCCATGCCCAAACAGAAACCCGGACACTTTTTTTTTCCAAACGGCCCCCGCACCCGCACCTTTGATTCCTTACACAACCCACCTATACACCGCTCCCTTTTTTAAGCTTTTTTCGGCTGAAAATACTCCGAGGACATTTTTTTCCCCCTTCGGTTGGACAGCTTTTTTTTTCTTCTTTTTCACCCCCCCCCCTTCCCCGTGCCTGGCGGACCTCCTTGTTTGAGGCACGCACCTTCAACCCCTGCAGTTACCCAGTTTCTCAGGGTTTGTTTCAACTTCTTTGCCAAATGTTTCACAGTCGAGTTCCCCCGGGCCTCATTTGATTACTTCCCGTTGGGGCCTGAGTTTTTTGCCCCTACTGTGAGATTCCCCTGATCCCGCTGGTCCCGTTATAGATTTTCTTCCCCTCTTTTCCTTTTTTGCGGTGAACGACCCCTCAACCCGGTTTTTTCCTCTGAAATAAGTCCGCGAGTCCCTGCTGGTTCGTATGTTCTTCTTTTCGTTTTTGCCACGCAATTTACCCCCTCTTCCTGTAACCCTCTCCGTACCACCTGCGCCACCCATCCCATTGCAAGGAAGCCCCAGCTTTTCCTTCGTCTTGGTAGTTTTATATGTACAGTTTTTCTAGAACCTTGTCATTCGTCACACTGAGACCCCGCCGAAACACCTTCAGCCCCCCCTTGCCACCCCCCTTTGTCCCAGTCGTTACCTGGGACACCAACAGTGCTCCGCTGCAACTATATTTTCGCAGGCAATCTTCCCCTGGCTAGACAGATGCCCGTTTTTCTCAATACCGCTTTAAGACCTGCTCGGACCCCAGACTCCCGCGGATCTGGTTTTCCCCTTGTATTGTCTCTGCCGTTTGATGAAGCTTTCTCCTTCTTTTCTCTTTGATGAATTTAAGGTTTTTTCCTCTCCTCATGGTTCTTTTTAGGCTTTCCCGGCCCTTGCAGGACAGTGTTTAGAATTTTTCCCCCCCTGTGTAAGAATAGGAGTGGTCTCATTTCTTTCTTTTTCCCTTTCAGGCTTTCTTTCCTTCTGATCCCACCCCCACTTCCGTCAGAGACGTTATTAGGTTCATCGATGTGATGCCCACTTTTGCTCCCCTTATCATTCGTACCAAGGATCAGAAGCGGTTTCCTTGTTCTCTACCCGGATTGATTTCTTCGGCTCCCCCTTCTGGTTCCAAGGTAGAGCCCAAACCCGTTTCTTTTTTTCAATTCTGCTTGCAATGCCCCCCCCATCCTTTAATTTCAAATCCCACCCCCCCAATACCTCCCCGTAAAGTTTAGGCTGAGCCCTCTTTTTCTCCCCGAATTTTGTCTCCCCCTCCCGCAAACCGGATATTAACAAAGCTCAAGTAGTTGGTTTTTTTCCCACCGGCCTCTTCTTGAGTCATGGAGGTTATTTCCTGGTTTTTGATTGATTTTTCTTTCCGTTTTTTCTTTGGTCGTCCTCCTCAATGAAGTTTTTTTTGCGGCAAGTCATGTCTTGTTGTACGTTTTCTTCCAGTGCCCGAAGTTTTTTTTCGTTTTGTCTCGTTGGACACCCACCCCCCTCTGTTCTTTCGTGGCTCAGGTAAAATTCGACCCCATTGGAGTAGGTAGCAGACCACCCCCCCCCCCAGGCTTTCTTAACACCCCCGAAGGTCCATCCATCCTTGGCGTTACTGCATGACCCTTTCCCCCGACTCCCTGTGAACGAAGTAGTGTGAAGTGGGAGTCAGTTCGTGTTTCCCCCTCGTTGGCCGGCAGGAAAGACTTTTTTTACGGACCTCGATATCCCCCGCTTTCCCCATGACATCCTTCAGACCCCCCCTACGGTCGCTAGGTCACATATGCCCGGCACAGTGTGAGGCACGGAATTCGGTGGGGCGCGGTTTTTTGGTAGTCTTTTTTTCGCCCTAGCGAGGTTAGGTAGTGTTCTGTGAGTATTCTCTTTTCCCTTTTTTAAGTCCAATCCCTTTTTTTGGTTGAGTTCAGATCCCAACTGGCCATGAAATAACAAGACCTGTCCTTGTTTTTTGACCCTCACCTCCTGCGTCTTCTTGCCTGAGTCCCATCTCTCCCTTTTGTCGTGTACGCTCATGTTATTCTTCCTTTGTGAGTTTTTTGACGATCGTCCAGCTTCCCTTGACCAACTATTGCTGGTCCCCAAATCCGTTTTCGTGTTGGGAAAGAAACATATTCTACGTTTATTTTCGACCAGTTTCTTTGTTTCGTTTCCATGACGACCCAAGCCCCCCACTTTCTAGTGGGTTCCATGTCTGTTTTAACCTCTTTTTTTTTTGTTGAGTAGGAGACCCTCGTTCCATGTCCCGGCTTCCTCGCATGCGGCGGATTAGTTTTTCCGAACTGCCCCCCCCCGAAACGGGTTCGATGCCGACCAATCCCCCCCCTAACTCACGTTGACCAGTTCGTTCCCCCTCGTCTCCCCCCACTTTGAATTTTTTTTGATCCTGAGTTAAGGCTGAGGACCCACTGACCCCCAACCTATTTGGAATTAGGGCCCGTGTTCCACCCACGACTAGGAGTGGGCTTTTTGTCCGTAGGTTCCCCTGAGGAGGTTGCGTTTTTCGTCGTCATTCGGCGCAGGTCTTTTTTCCTCACCCTTCCCCACTTGTCAAGTTTATTTGTCTCCGGTATGGATTTTTTTCCTTTCTAGCTTAAGCTGAGTTTATTAACCTTTTGCCCGTCCCCCTTCCCTCTCTCGACGACTTACATTCAGGACTTGTTGTCGGTCAATTTTCAGCATCTTTTTTATCTCTTGACCCTCTTTTCCCCCCCGTCAAGATAAACCTTTGAGGCGTTCGCCCAGTTCCCCTTCTCTTCCCCCGGTCCAACCCTGGGGATCGATTGCTTTTGGAAGAGGTTTCAATTTCCTTTCTCCATCTAATGCTGTTTGCGCCCTGGATTTCACCTCCCTCTCCCCCTGGGAGGCTTGTCTTTTTTTCTTGATGGCCCGGCCTTTCCTTTCTTTAGTTTCCCCCTCATTATCTATCTGTTATGCAACCCTTTTTGGGGAGGCAAAGTGACTGTGAGTCCCCCAAATTCCCCCCGTTGTTTTTTTGGTTGACCCCCCTCCGTCTCTGCGTCCCCTTAGTGTTCCATGTTTTTATCACCCCCCACCCTGTGTGTTTTACCATTATAGAGCTTTTTTTCCCCCTGGTAAGGTTTTTCTTACCATTTCTTTGTATGGGTTGAGCTTGTTTCCCAACCAGGTTGCGTGTTTTTTTTTATGATTTGTGGAGGTGTTTTGTTTCTTTTTTGCTCCCGAAAGGTTAGCTTTGCACCCCCCTGGGTCCCCTCCTGCCACTTTTTTTTCAGCTGTTTTCTTTTTTTTGGATTTACCTGGTTCCTTTGGTTTTTGGTCTTAGTTTTTCATTGGCTAGCGCGGGCGGGGTTCTGTACTGGGCTAGCCCAACACGGACTCCGATTCATACCTCTCCCTGGACTTTTTTCTTCCCCGGGTTCGGTTTGTGGCCCGTCCCCTACCACGCCCCACGGCTAATGAAGAAGTTTCCCCACCCTCCGCCTGGGGAAAGTTTTTGTGGGGCTTTCCTGAAGTTCCCCCGCCATCGCTGTTCCTTCCCCCAGTATCACCGGTTCTCATCAATTACCTCTTAACCTCTTCCCCTAGTTCCCAAGGTTTATGGGGTGGTTTTTTCCCCCCCCTTCTTCCCCTATTTCGTTTTCATGGCGTTGCCGCACTTACCACCAACGGAGTCCGTGCCAGAGTTCCGCTGGTTGGTGCCTTCCAACTCCTGTCTCTTATTTGAAGTAGTCCTCCACCCCTGGTCGCCAGGCTGTTTTTCCTCGTGGTGGTATTTGAGGCCCAGGCTTCCCTTTTCCGAATTGCGTTTTCTTAGTCTGTTATTGTAACTTTGGGTTTTACCAGGTGAAAAATCTTTTCAAAGTGCCCCCCTCACCTGTGGTGTGCCTCAGGCTTCCTGGTCATCGAGCAGTTGTTTTCTAGAACCTGCTTTCCCTCTATTTGGTCTGGACCCTTTGATTGCGGTTCGCTTGATCCGGCTCTTTTGGCAGACTGCTTTTTCGTCTCGCGAATTTTTTGCTCTTGTTCGGGCCCGTCGAGGATGTGGGAGTTTTTTTTCTCTCACGTTGTTTTCCCCCCTTTTTCCCTTTCCCCGAGTCAACAGCGTGCTCCGAGTTCCCTCCCTTGCTTGGTTTTTTGTTTTGATGGCCCAATTTTTTTTTTGAGCAGGATTAAGTACTGCGCGTGCTCCGCAGATCCCCCTCCCAGTGGTATTAAGAGTAGACCCTCGGACGTCTTTACGGCTGTCCCGGGAGGGGTTGACCCGTAGTTTTTGGAGCCGTCCCGCAACGTCAGGTTCAAGTTTGTACAAGCCACTTCGCCCCCGTCCAAGCCCCTTTTTTTTTTGTCTGCTCCAAGGGTGATTCCTGGCTGACACAGTGTGAGGTAAGGAGGCGGCTGACCCCTTTGGAACAGGTAGTACTAGGGTCCCCCACCTGACTCCTGCTTTCATCTGCCCTCTTCCCTCCCCGTGCCCCCCCCCCTTACACTTAAATGGGAGTTCGTTGCTCTTCCCAGGTGAAAATATGTTAATTTCTCTCTTTTTCCCCCCTCCTCCCCTTTTTTTTTTTTTGTTAGATTTTTTTACCCCCCCCACCCCAAAAAAGAGGCCTTCACAGAGGAAATACCGCGCCCGGGGTCCTGGTTCGGGGCGTTGGTAATAGGGGCACCCTCGTGACCCCCACATTGACCCCCTCCCCCTTGGAAAACTGTCGGCTCTCCTGGGCGTATGGTCATCCCCTCTTTTGAACGCAAGGTCCCCTTGCTTTTTTTTTGTTTGGAAGCTGTTGGTCTTCTTTTCAGTGACTTAGGCCGGTGGGGTTGGGCGTGAGGGTTCCCCCTCCAAGTAAGTTTTTTTCCCACCCAACCGCCTGATGTCCCCTTGAAAAGCCGTAATCTTAAGGAGTCGTGCTACGCTGGCCTGATGTCCAAAAGTTTTTTTTTGTTCTAGCGTAGTCCTGCTCTTCCTATCTGTATCCACCAGTGTGTTGTTTCCCCTCGGGACATGAAGGACCTTCCCACTTCCCCCCCTTTTAGGGTCCTGCGGATGGTTATAGCAGGACAAGCCTATTCCATCTTGAGAAGACCAACCCCTCTGGTACAGACCACTATCCCTGCACACCAGTTAGAGGAAGCCACTTTTTCGCCAATTTCGCGTTCTCGTCCAGGCAAGGGAGGTTCCTATAGAATCGTAGATCCTCCCCCGTTTCCCGGAATCCCGAGCCTCCTCCCCTTTCCGCGGGTTTTCTTGTAAGGGGTAGTGCGCGTCTACCCCCCTTCTCCCCTCCCGACTGCCAACCGGTCAACTTGTCTTTGAACTTTTGCTCATGGGTTTTGGACTTTTCCGGTCAAGAACAACCTAAAACCCCACGGACCACAACGGACACTTCGTATCTTCTATCATATGCCTCTCTTCCCAGCTATTTGAAAACGCTTTTTTTTCGGTCGACACTTCTCCAGTTTGAACATGCAACCTTTGTTTGCTCCCCCAGTCCTGGCCTGTTCCCTCCAGGGAGGGAAACTACTTCCTTTTTCTTCCTTGCACCTCCCCTCAACAATACATTTCCCCCCTGGGGTGACCCCCCCCCGTTGTCCAACCCTTTCCCACTCGGGAGTCAGCCGCGATTTCTCCGCACAAACTTTGTCGACTGGGGCACGAGCCCCCCACGAGTCCCCTTTTCGTCCGCTGGCTATTCAGCCGTGGTCCGATCGTTTTTTTTGAATGAGGTTCCCCTGCGACCTTTTGCGGGGGGCCGTCCCTGAACCCACCTTCTTTCAGTAAATTAGTCCTGATTGGTTTTTTTTCGAATGTCTCTTCTTTCCGTGTTTTTCCCCGGGGGTTGGGCCCCCCAGTCCAAAAACCATTTTTGTTCAGTAACAAAACAAACCCTCCCCTTCCGTGCCCCCCATGATTCCCTACCCCATTAGCAACCACACCCGAAACGCCCAGTTCCCCCCAGCAACCAGCTGCCATCTTTCCGGTTTCGTCTTATTTTTCCCACTTTTGTTGTTTTGTATTAGCATTAGCTAGACTCCCCCCCCCCTCATAACCCACTTGGTTAGGCCCACGTTCAAACCTTGGACGACTTGTGCCCCCACTTGTTGAAGAGTGTTCCCACTTATCTTTTAAGCCGAGGGGTCATTTTCCATTTTTACCCTCACTATTGGTGATGCAAAGTTGTTTATCAGGCCCCCTTCTCAATCCAGGCTAGTTTTTCAGCGGCTGGACTGCAATGTTGGTAGTATAAACTTCCCTCCGCCGTTTGTTGCTTTTCACTTTAGTGTATGAAGTCAGTCCGTCCTAGGTCCAAGAAGACCCCCCTCAGCAATTTTTTTTTTTGGGACCCTCGTTTTTTGGCTTGCCCAGGAAAGTTCCGTTTCTTTTCTCCTCTCATTTGCTTTAGGCTGTTTTCTCACCTGGGCCCCTTTTTTGGTTTTCAGGTCCTATCCCAAGTTTTTAGGTTAAGGCCGACTCCTTTTCCTTTTTTTTTGACCGCCTCCCCTTTATTCGGTTCCATTTTTTACCTTCTCCCCCCCTTCCCGCGCTTTCCTTTTTCCCTCACAAATTATGCCTACGGACCATCGGTTAACGGTTTCCTGAGCAACCACCCAGGTTTCATATAAGAAGTTACCTTTCCTTCTCCTCTCCCCTTCCAACTTTTTTGAACCATGACCTCCTTCACTTCTCCGACCCTTGACCCCCCCTCCTCAAGAGATCCGAAGAAGTCGTTTTTTCCACGGCCTCTTCGTTGCGGCGGTAGCGTTTTTTTCTCGGCCGTCGTAGTTCTTTTCCCTGTTTCCGTTCGTTTTTCTACTCTTCGGCCGTGGTCGATCCTTAGGTTGGTATTCGAAGTTGCCGTGACCCCCCTCTTCAGTTTTCTGTAAGAAACACGCCCTTTTCGCCTCGTGTGTCCCTCCTTCCCTGAGGTTTCGCCGGAAACCCCCGGCGTCGATCCACCGAAATGTTTTTTTTGTCCATTCTAGATTTGATGTTTTCTTCAGGCCATAGAAGACCCAGTTCTGACCTGCCGTATTCGTCTTTTCCCATTTGGAGGGTTGACCCCCCCCCCCCCCAGCTTTTCCGTATTCAGAGGCACTTTTGGTCCTCCCCCCCTTCTTTTTCCCCCTGAAAGTCGACCAGCCGTTTTTTCCCTTCGATGTTCCCACCAAAGTCCCTCTCTTCGTGTGTCAATGAGAAGAACCTCTCTGCAGTGGGCTAGACCTGAGAGTCCTGTTTCGTTTGAGGGTTGAGGCTCTATTATTTTCACCCAATTAAGTGTGTTGTTTCTTGTCGGTCCTATTCAAGCCATCAACCGAACCCCCCCCGTGCCAGTTTTTGCTTATGGATTTCCCCTTGTCGGACTTTTCGTTCGCCCACTTCCCCTCTTTCTTTTATCTTTGTCCCCCTTCAGCGACCCGTCGTTTTTTTGCCCCCGCTTTCCCCCGGAGTGCAGGGGAGGCCCCTCCGCATTCCTCCTTCGGGCCGCCGCCGTTCCTGGTTCAAAAAACGCCGGACGGACAGACAACCCCGCCCCCGTCTCTTGGTGTTTCGCCAGTTTTTCTCCTTGCCCCTGGTTTTTTATGGTTACGGACCCCTGGCAACCAGCGGGGTCGTTGTCTGGTCGATGTCGGTGTGTCGACGGCTTGGTTTTATCGGTACCGATTCATTTCGTCGTCCCCCTCTTCGCTTCTGGGCTTTTTGTTCACGGTTCGGTTTCGACGGGCACCAACCGACCTGCCACCCTGTTTTTTCCCCCCACTTAAAACACAGACCTTTCCGTCTACCCCTTTCTTTCTTTATTTCCCCCCTCACCCCGTGTGACGACGTTTCCTGACTCTGAAAGGCACGACTCCCCTGACCGTTTTTCGCACCCCGACTTTCCCTGATTTTTTCCCCCCTTTTGGAAAAAGCCCTTTTCCGTTGGATTTTTTTCTTGTTGGGCCGGTGTTTCCGTCTTTCTTCTTCGGTCTGGCAGCGGGTGCCCCTTCCATTTTATTGAGAGTTGGGAATATGCTGGTGTCATTGACGTCTTTCCTCCCCTCGTTAAATTACATTGTCTTTCCCCGTGCGACCTTTCATCTTTTGCCTGGACTGTTCCACTTCCTTGTGTCCGTGTTCTCCACTACTCTCCCCCCCCCCGGTTTTTCTTGGGGAGATGTCCGAATTCCAGGACCTTCCCGTTCCGCCAGCGCACCTTTTTCACTGTTTGCTGAAGGGACCTGTTTTATCCCTACCCTCTGTTTACCCCAATAGGTGATCGTGTACTCCCTCCCCCCCGGTCTCTGCTTTGATTTGCAACTGAGCATGGTCCGGGTTTTTCCCCGGGGCCACGCCCCTAGGCCGAGGTCTTGTCCTTAAAGGTAATTAATCCATGAGGACCTACGTATCCCCCGCCGGGGTACCTTGAAGGTTTTTCCGATTTGACCATCCCGGCTCCCCGAGTTGCTTCGCCATTGCTTTGTCGCACTCATCCGGGAACTGGGAAAGGACTTGTCTGTCCCCCCCCGTCTTATTTTTGCACGGGGCTCCGTTTTTTTCCCAGCTGTCAAATTTTTTGTCAAGTTGGCTGTTTCCTGTGCGTGTCCCTCGGAGAAGAAGTTTCTTCCCCCTGTCCCCCGTCGCGACCAGGTTTCAGTTTGTGGCGTTTTCCTGGCGGCTGTGGTTTTTGCAGGTTTACCTGTTTTTTTTTTTTTTCTCGACCCCCACTTCCCTTTCCCCCTCGTCCTCGGCTAGACGCGTAAAACACCGTCACTCCCGGCCTATGTGTGACGGTTAACTCACTCCGAATAACCCTTTCCCACGTGGACACCGCACCCTCGAAGTGGCGCAACTTTTTTTTGTACCGTCGGTGCCGTGTTTCCTTTCCTCTCACTGGTCTGACAACGCACAGTCCCATTGCCAC
>Ga0179593_1352164_pt1 | contig 11150 bp, 7 predicted proteins | sample CZODoug2_1_08_16_FD_185931 | JGI IMG/M metagenome (GOLD analysis project Ga0179593, IMG submission 185931) | Vadose zone soil fungal communities from Angelo Coast Range Reserve, California, USA - CZODoug2_1_08_16fungal (PacBio error correction) | ecosystem: Environmental > Terrestrial > Soil >... | reverse complement strand
GGGTCCTTCCCTTGGTTTTTCACACTCGTTTATGTCCCAAAAAACCCCCCCCCCCCCTTGCAACGACGTCTTCTTTTCCCATGCGCCTCTTTTTCCCCTTTTGTACAAGTCATACGGATCCGATTTCTCGGGCCAGGTCCTATTTTCCCCGACCTCCACCTACTTTCTTCATTGTCCCTTCCTTGTACTGTTCTCGTGGCTCTTTCTCTTCCCCCTCTTGCGCCTCCCTCCTCCCTACCATTAGAAAACCTATATAGAAGTGTCCTTGCCCCCCAAGCACAGATCCTTCTGAGCCAAAAGAAACATCCATAATCCTCTTCCCTCTCTTGCCCACTCCCTTTCTTCTTAGCGGGTCCAGCTCCTTCCCCTTCTCCTTAAAGGCCTCCCTGAGTCACCCTCCCCTGACTATTCCTCCACTTTTGGAGAAAGTTGAGGGCGGGATGATCTATTTTTTTCCTCTCTCCCAATTAGAAGGTGTTCGTGCTTTCTTTTCGACCTTTGTTTTATTGAAAAGAAGACATGTTCAACTCTCTCCTTCCACGTTCCGCCTCGATCAAGGAGTACGGAGAATACGTTTCTTCTTGGATCCCCCAACGAGGAAATTATTGTCCACGTCCTCAAAAAACGTCACGACTAACCAGTCGCGGTGGTCGCCCACCTGTACCTCCTAACGCAGATAGGTAGAAATTTATTCTTTTCAGGTCCCTTTCCTACGCCCTTTGGGTGGCCTCTCCAAGTTTCCGAAGTTCTTTTTACCCCCCCTCCGATTAGAAAGACTTGATGTTTCAAGGAGATGGGCTTTCGTCCACAGGTGCGCAAACGACTACCTTCTATACGACGCTCTCTAGAGATCATTGACTCCACCCCCTCTTGGGAGCAGTATACCCACCGGTGCAGTAAGGATACGACCAGCATAGAAGCCCAAAGTGAATCCGCCTAGTAGACTCTGAGCGATTTCCCTAGAAATGCCCCCCTTACTTCTTCTTGCCCTCTGCAATGGACCCCCCCTTACATCCTTCTACTCGTTCCGACTTTTAACGAGCAACCTCACAATTTATAAAGTCCCCTCCGTAGATTCTATTCTCAACGTTCTTTCTTCCACCTTCCCCACACGGCCCCTCAGAGGTTTCCCCCGTCCCTCTTCCCCCCCTCTGTCTTCATCCTGTGTCAGCTTCCGAAAAGAACTTCCCTTCTGACCAGCCCGTCTTATCGCTCAGCGGATCCTCTCCCTCATACCCCTGCTGAGCTCTAAGTGCCGTGAATATTCTTGAGCTTCTGAGACTTAGCGACCTTGAAGGATTAAGAATTCCTCTCTCCCTTCCCCTGTACTTCTGAGGTGCCGTTCTCTTACGATCAAGCTCCGAAGACTTCACCTTAGGTTACGTTCCCCATTGATAGTACTACTATCGTTGTTCTTCGCTTTCTCTAACATGCCGGTGATCCATTTCTTTCTCGCTGAAAAGACCCTCCTAGCGTCGTCTTTTCTTGAGAGAACCTTAGCCTGGCCTTTCCCCCTCCCTCTCAATGCCGTGCCCATTCCCCCTCTTCCTTTAAGCAAGGTTTAGCCTCTTTTTCTCTCGGATTTAAGTTCCCTGGTTGAATGATCTCACAATGTTTTCTCTTATCTCCGTCCTCCCTTTCTTTCGCCTCTTTTCGGACTGATCCCTCCCCCCTCCTTTTCTTATTCCCTCCTAATTGTGATCTCTCGATCCTCCTCTCCAGTAATCTCTTCCCTCACTGAGTTCCCGGTATAGTCCGTTTTTCCGTGAAGGATCCCCTCACGCCTCCCCCTGTTGGCAGCTCCTTCTCCCCCCCCTACTGTACGTTCTCAACATCCCTGCCGCCCCCTCTCCCCCCCCTTCATGAGAGGCTCAAAGTCTCTGATGGTCTCTTCAGGCCTGCCCCCTTCCCCCCTCTTCCGTTTCTCGTTCTTTACGATAACGGATAGCCTCACCAGTACCCGTCCCCCCCCAGTCTCATGGCCCTTTTCCCTCCCTTCTGCAGAACCTCCCAACCCTTTATAGATGACGACCCACGATGCCTTCAAAGCCAAAGTCAAGTCTGATACCCCTCTTCTTCTTCCCCTATGACGCCCTCCTGCCCATGCTCCCTTACTTTTCATTCCTACCAGAAGGGCTAGTCCGTGGATCCTCTCTCTTCCCCCCTTTACCCCGAAGTACTAAGGTCCTCTCCTCTCTATCTCACTTTCTTTCCTTCCGGCGCAGCGATTCTCTCTCCGGATTTCTCTTATCTTCTTGTTACAAGCTGAGACGGTCTTGATCCCTAATTTCTGAAGGCCCCATCGAACGGAGAACGGGGCCAGGTCAGCTTCCTTGGTCGAGCTCTCGACGTAATTCATTTTGAGAAGGAGGGACGCCTACCGTACCGCGGACTTCGAGCTTGTATTGGAAAACTTACTCCAAACAGCACCGGCCAGACTTTACCATGACAGTGCGATATAATTCGCCACTCTTCGATTGAGAAGGATTCCTGTTGAGTATTTCTCGATCTGCGCGTGCCTCTATCTGCGTTCTAGACCCCCCCCCTCCCTCTAGGTTCACTTTCCGTCGTGGCGTTCGGGTTTAGTCCTTTTTTATGCTAAGGACAATCGTCTGCGCCTTCGTGCTTAGTCCCCCCATTGTCCGACACCACAGAGGCTCTTTTGACCAGGACCCTCTCAGCCGAAACCTTTTTACACGCTTTTTCTTTCAAATTTTGATCCCCTAGAGTACTGAAAGGTTCTTAGCATAATGGACCTTTGTTTTCTCCTAATGCCCCGCCAGGCTTCCTTTTTTCCTTTATTACAAGGGAAATCATATACGGGAGTGATCATCTTCCCCCAGTGCCTCGTTATACTATCTGCAAGAAATCCCCTCCCCCCTCAATGAGAAGTTCGAGTGAACAGGGTCTCTTAGCATCCAATCCCTCCCAACTTTAGATTCCCCTGTTGCTAGCGTCCTTCCCTGGGCCTGTGTTCACGTTCACGTTTTTTCAAAGTCCCTGGGGAAGCTTTTCTGCGTCAATAAGACAAACCTTCTTTCCTCCCGTCAATCTTCTTTCTTTCTTTTCGTTTTTGAACAATAGAAGGTATGGGCATGAGTTTCTTTTTAGTACAGTCCTTTTTGTGTGCGAATTCTTCCTCTGCCTTTCCCTAGTCATTGGGATAGGACTTCCTCCCCTACCAATTATTTCCGAAAATGACTTAACTCTTCCCGCTCCTTACTCCTTTGAAGACTCCTCTAGGTGAGTAGTCTTTTTGTCCTTGAGCTTTTCCCTTTTAATCTTCTTCTCCGGGCGAACGTTTTCAGTTTTTGTTTTGCACTCCTATGCTCCCAATACCTGTCCCCCCGAGAAAGGACATGTCGCCTCTCGTGTTTTTTTTCCTGCGACCCCCACGCCGACCAACTTTCTAATCCTTTTGACATCGGGAGTTTCCGACTATCCTGTGCCGTAGGGAGAACATGTTAACCCTACCACCTCTCACACTGAGAATACCTTCTCTTTTAGCTGTGAAGCCTCCTGCGTTTCTACAATTTCTCCCCTAACTCGGGTCCGTACTTTTACGGACTTTTCTAAGCATGTACAGGGGTGCGTGTTCCCGTTCTCTCGTTTCAAGTTTGGTAGCTTTTTTGCTGTCACCCTCTTCCCTAATGCAGTGTCCCCCGATTTGTCCCGACGAAAGAGTCCCCCAGCTCTGCTCTCCTCTTTTCAAGCAGGGTCTCGGGTACCCTCTCCCCCTTTTTGGCCCCGAGAATGTGCCGCCCCCCCCTCCGCCTGTTCCCCTAAGGGAGGTCCTTATCTATCCTCTCTTTTGCCCTTCGAGACCTCAGCCTTCATACAGACCCCCCTGCCCTCTACGTTTTAACTCACACATTACGGGCCCTTATTTTCTTTCCTTTTCCCGTCCCATGTCTTTGGTCTTTCACTAAGTTTTCTTTCAACTAGACTTTCCCATTACCCCCCTTAAAAAGCTGGTGAAACGGAAGGTGTATCTTTTTTCTTCGTTCCTTTAGCCTTTCTCTTTTGCGCCCGGAAACCCGTGCTCTCATATCCATCTCCCTGGAGAGCCTCACTACCCTCCGTCTTTCCCACAAGTGCCAGGCCCTGTCTAGTATCATCCCCTAGATCAATGAACCCGGCGCCCCAGTTGTTCAATTCCCCTATCCTTCTACCCTCTTCCCCTTCTTTTTTCCTCCACCCCCCTCCTTCTCCTGTACTCTTTCCCGTTCTTCTTTTGTCGGGGTTTTAGTGATGTTCGTTCTTTCTTAGTTTTAACATCGCCCCCCCGTTCTTTCTCCCCCCCTTTGAGCTACGTCTCTTCTGGATTCCATTGAAGAACCATTAGCGTAAAGGATATAGAGGTTGGGGGCCGCAACCTAAGGTATGGTCGTGCCCTGTGATCTGCTGGCGCGTAGACGTCCATTCTTGCAAAGGAGTCGAGCCCCATTGACCTCACGCCCCCAGGACTACTAAGACTATATACACGTAGTCCAGTTTAACGTCGCCCTTTTTTATTCCATTGCACTAATTACATACATAGTTGTTGATCACCCGAGCCTGCGTCGAAGCCTGACCCGGTGGTGATGGCGCGGCTTTGTTCTTTTAGTTCTGAATGTCCCCTTAGACAAATCAGAGGGCGCCGATCTAAATCGTTAGCCATCCTTGACTCGTCTTTCGTCGATGCTTGTGAGGGCTCAGGCGCGAGAACTGCAATTGTGTTGCTTCCTACCTTCCTAAAGTATGACGGGCTCTCGACCACTAGATCCCTTTGTTTGTGTCCACGAGCACTGGGCGCCGTAACTGTTAGCTTTTCATAAGGAGTAAATCGCTTTGTTCGGGCATTTTTTTAACGCTGCGCCCATACTAGCAGCTATTCCACCTTCGACTTTCTCGTCCGCGCTTTCGTGCCTAGCTTTATGATCGTAAGTTTAGGCTACGAACGTCCTCTTTCATGACCCTGAGGATCCGGAGAATTCACTCGAATCCTCGCTTTTGTTGTCGAGCGCCGCGTTTAAGTCTTTACCGTTGTGGTTCGAGTGACGCCGGGTCTCTCTATCTCTCTTCTTTTCCTCCCGTTTTTTTTTTCTATGATATTTTTCAAGCCCGTCGGCAGCGCGAGATCATGAGCGTGTGAAGGTCTAGGAGATGATCGCTCGCGCGGGTCGAGGTATCTGCTAATGTCCTTCCATTCCTTACGAGTGGTCCCTCCTAATGAAGACGATCGAACTACAAGTCACGCGGACCGCGCGAGCTGCAGTTTGCTCGCGAATTGCGCTTTCCCTGAAATTGAGAGCACCAGTCCGAGAAGACCTTTACGATGTCGAGTTGTTTGGGTACGGATTGACGTTATTGACTTCTTCGGCGCGGCCTCCCGCGGGGTCCTATAGGGTAGAACTAGTCCTTTTTTTTAACTTCGGAGGGATTAAAAATGATTTCAGATTTTGTTCAGTTTGTCCCTGCGCGCTACCCTCTATGCTAGCATTCTTCCAGGAATGTGGTGCTGCTCTAAAAGTATGACGACTCGCTCCCTCTTTTCGGTATAAGGCGTAGGAGAAGCAGACACCGCCTCGAATCCACTTGTGTTTGCTCGACGGCTCTCGTGTCCCCCCCCCCCCACGATGGAGTTGGGAGTTTGAGAGTATCACATTTGTTCAAACTCGAAGCTACGAGACGGTATCTACCTCTACGTGACGCGGACCTTATTGTTCCAACAGGGCTCTTCTCTCTTTGGAATCTTTGAGGGCCTCTGTACGGAAGGCCGAATAAGCCCCCTGACACGCTTATCCTGTTATGCCAGGAATTTTGCGGCGGCTGCCGGCTTTCGGCTTTGTCGCCGACACTACCAAGCCTTTTTATTCCACAACACCCACTAGTGGAACAACTCCTAGTGGCCGGCCGACGCGCAGCAAGAAAAGGTGTACGCAGAACTTTTTTTCGCTTTTCACGACTGTCCCCAGATCCTTTTCTCTCACGAGGCGGGTTATTTGGTCCGACGCCGCCTGGCCGGCGGCCTTGGTGGCCTTTAGTAAACCGCGCCTGCGGACTTGCCTTCTGATCCCTATTAGAAACGGGTCCGGCTCGAGCTGAGCATTGACACTTTTCGAGGGATCCTTTTCACGAACATTTGTAAAGTATTCGCTCCCAGACCACAGCAAGTTCCTTCCCACGAACAGAGACCATTGCGGCGACATTTGAAGTTAAAGGCGAGGGCCTGGACTTAGTTGCCTGTTCAGCTTTTATGCAAAAAGAGTAGCTTTCTGGAGAACCCCAATTTCTTCTGGTCCTTGTCGTCCGTTTCGGCAAAAGGTCGACTAGTGCCAGTTGGATTAGCATCCAAACGGACAGTCTCTTTTTTGCCATTTCACTGAGAGAGCAACTTTAGTACACGAATAGTTTCTTCACTCGCGGTGATGAGTCCGGACTGCGATGGTTTGCAGCCAGACCCAAAAGGCCCTTCTTTGCCGACCAGACATCAAGGTATCCTCCGTCTACGGACTACCTCTCTAGGAGGAGTACGTAAACCCGCCTAGGGCGTTAAGAACCTTAGTTCTTTGTCTTTTTCTCTTTTCTTCCAGGTGGACCGGTGCACAAAAGTTTGGACCGCCGGTCACCGCGATGAGTACAAGGGCTAACCGGCTTAGACGGTGATGGCGGAGAAAATCTTCAGGGATAGGCGTCATTTTGGCGGGTAGTCCAGGCCCGGCCCCCCATCTCGGATTTTTTGCCCGACCCCACAACGATTCCCCCGTCGCGCTCCCAGGAAGAGCCTCACATTCAAGCTTCCCCAGTTTTTCTCCCCCCCCCCGAGCCATCGATTGCCGTTGAGCCCCCGGCGGAAGTTGCAGAAGGTTATCACCCACATTCTACAAATTACCTGGAAGTTTTGAACCCAGTGGCCGGGTGGGCGACCTTTCGGGAGGCGGCTTCCCGGGTCAGTAATTGCTCGCCTCCGCCCAATTCTAGTGGGACACGGCAACCAGCCTCTGCCTGCCCAATTGCGGAGATTTTAACCTCCAAACATCAAAGTTACGGAATCCTCTGGGTTTTTCTTCGGACCAGCGACTCGCCCCGACTCGTTCGACCGTGAACTCCTGCTAGCGACCGCCCGCAACATTAGCAAACGTTGCGGGCTTTTGGCGCGCCGCCCGTAGTTAAGTCGACAAGGCGGTGTTCGTGGTATGGCTCACTTTTTTTCGAAGGCCGGCCACGCCCACTGACACCGCGATCGCCCTCCGCTGACTGCTTTCGTCCAGGAACACTTTCGACCCACGGGCCCTTACGGCCAGCCACGTGCGCTCACTGCGTGCAATTTCCACTGTTTCCCCTCCTCTAGATCTTTTTTACGACCTGGGCGGCTTCGTCGGTCTTGTTAATAGCCTAGCAGCCGCCCGGGACTGGATTCACACGACAAGTCCTGAACCCCGTCTCCTCTTTCTGTCTCGCTCGGTCATCCAGGACGATACTCAACGGGAGTAAGGGGATCGACACTCCTAATCCTCTCTTCCCTTGCACCTTTCCTCTTGAAGCTCGAGCGTTTTCTTTACGAGCGCCTGAAACGCGCCCCGTTCGGGCATGGACCATGGCCTATAAGCTTTTGCGATAACCCTGAGCACACTCACGAAACTCCCCTTCGATCGAAGTAGATAGTCCTCTGACCTTCAACACGCGACGCTGCTTTCAAAGCCCAGGCTGTCTCTCGGCGCACTTCTTTCCCGGACAGACTGTCATTAGACGGACGCAAAGCAGCTCTGCAGATCCTGAAGACCCTTCACTTTCTACTCGTCCCCACGCTCTACAAGTAGTTGAGTGACGCCTTCGTTCCCCCTTGTCGGGCTCGCCCCTTCGAGCGTCCCCAGCCCAAGGCTTCCAGGGATCGCCTTCTGGCTCAGCTAGAGCCACCTTTTCCTGTTTAAGTCCCCGTGGTCTCGTCCGCTCGAGGTTTCCCGATTGCGGCGCACCTGGGTTTTCGAGAACGTAGTCGATTTTCACGAGTCCTCCTTGGTCTCGATCAAAAAGCTTTGACAGAAGAACAAAGCTCCCCTTTTCCCCGTCCCTTCGAGAGGGTTTTTCGAGATGGTGTCTCGTCTGTGGGTGAGCAGGAGCGCACGGTTCGGAGTAGAGCTGAAAGGTCCTCATTTCTCCCTTCGGGCCTAGATAGACGACTATCTTATATTTTAATCCCCTCGTTTTTGTGTATCTCTTCCAGTCCCCTTCCGTCCAGAATTCTTTCCGCAACTCGCCGCCCGTAAATCGAATGCTAGACTCCAACGGGTGAGATACTGTTCAACCGCAGGACATTTTTCTCGCCCACTTCGCGCACCCCCTCTCCCCTTGCACTGAGAAGGTCACGTCTTCGTGGAGGGCTGAAAGCCGGCGAGTTTGCGAGAGAAGCTTCTCCCTTTTGAGACGTCCGAAAATCACTCAGGCCGGTTCTGCCGCTTCTCTCCGAACACGACCCTGCTTACGATCCACGAGACGGAAAGCAGGTAGCTCTTTCTGATTTAGTTTGCCCCCATCCTAGGAGCAGCCCCCGAGAAGTAAGCTTGCCTCACCCTTCTTTATAGATTTTCCCTTAACTGGCGATATAGCATAAGAAGAGCTATCCAGAGTCTCGCAATTGAATGCTCTGGGAATTACTCTCTCCCCGTACTTCCCATTCTCCTTGTCTCCTTTCTTCTTCCTAAGCTTAGAAGTCGGCTCCTGAATTCATCTGAAGGCACCGTCGTGTTGCCGTTGATATGATAGAGATTCAGACTCGCGTTAGAGTTTTACGCGCTAGCCCTAGTAGAGAATTCTTTCACCTTAACCATTCCCTCCCCTTCCCCGTACCCTCTTTTTAGTAGAAGGAGAAGCTCTTTAGTTACTTTCCTGTTAGACTAGTTAGGGCCATCTTGCGAGAGACCGCAGTAAGGAGTGTAGTTTCGGCGTCATTAGTTCCGAGAAGAAAATCGTTCGTTTACTCAAGTTTTTTTCCTTGGTTCTCAGTAAAATGGTCAGTTCCACCACCCGGGCACCGAGGACGAAGAGAATCCCTCCCGCGTTTTTCCCTCTTTTATCGGGATGTTTACTTTTCAAAACGGTGGCTACCCAGAGAAGTGTAGCCTCTCTGAAGAAAAAGGTTGCCCCCGCCCTTTTTTTCGAGGTCGTTGTAAAGAAATCGGTTCTTCTTTTGTTCTCAAAGCCTCGGATTCCGGGAAGGATCGATTTAACCCCAAATGTGCAGCGTGGCCTTAGCAGTTACTGCCCCCTCCCCGTCACACCCGGCAGGGTCGAGTAAATAGTTACTATTAAAACTTGCCCTCCCTTGATGCTCTCTTGTCCCTGGCGCTCCCCCGGCTGCAACCTTAGAAGCTTAGAGAGCTGATCTTCACGACCTCGCCTGGCCTCTGCCCCTTCTTAGTCACCCTCGCCGATCTTTCGTGGGCGGCAGCGCGTCCGAGCATTTGTGTAATCGTGCGTCTGCGTCCGGCGCCCCTCTTTAAGCCGAACTCCGCTCACATGTTCTCCTTAGAACCGTTTACCACTGGAAGCTATTATTTTGTAGGTAGTCAAGGACGAATGACACAGGGTTTTCCACGTGAAGGAGTCGTTTTCTGAAGAGAATGAACTGAATTGAAAACCTCATAGAGTTGTGTTGTTTTGTGGTGGTGGGGGGTGGGAGGGACAAGAGCAGTTAGAACAACGTGCAAAGGCAAGCCCAGAATAGCTGACAGTAAGGCCGATGTTTTTCTTCTCCCAGAGCCATTTATTTAAAAGGGCCTCCGTAAGTAACTTGACGTTAAGGTTTTAAGAACATGTTTCACTCCCTGGAGCCCACGTTGCTCGCCCCGAGTCGGGCGGAGATCAGATTGGGGTTTGACTTACTTCGCGAAGAAGAGGCCTGTGTTGTATCCGACGAACGGATTTTAGCTTTCTCGAGATGATCGAGAGGGGAAGTTGTAGATTGATATGGTCCAGACATCATACGCCCCTCAGAAGTTGCACCGCTCAGACGCAGTCGGCGAATTTGGCCTTGCGGTCCCGACGTTTCCCTTCGTTTGAGTCTAACGCCTCGTTCCTCGCGATCCGTGTCCGAACCTCCGCAGCCCTAACGGGCCGTTACCCGTTTTTCTCGCTCTCGATGTTTGGCCCTTTAGACCGGCTCAGTACAGCCCGCCCCTCCCGAGTGCGTGTTTCGTTTGCCGCAACAACGTCAGGGTCGCGTCTGCGTTTCCGGGCCCATGTTCGGTGAGATTTCCTCGTGCCTTCTCTCGTCCACGGATCTTCAAGTACTTGACCGGGCTGCCTAGGGATCTTTCCGGCGGAAGCTCCCGCACAAACTCGCTGTCGAGACCCCTGACCCAATTGAATGTCAGGCCACTTTTGTAGAAAGATCACGGACTGGTTTGAGAGATCCTTTCAGGTGTGTTCGTGAAAAGCTTCCGTTCTAAAGTATTGCTAGTGGAGCCAGTTCCGACGCAACTTTCTCTTGATTTGTCAAGGATTCGTTTTTTTTTTGGATTATGAAAGTTATCGAGTGGCTTGTTTTTCGGGCGACGTCATTAAAGAAATGCGTATGCCTTCCGACACTCTTTTCCGTGCGGATTGCGTGCGTCCGACCCGAGAGACCACCAACTTTTGTACGAGTGGCCGATGCCTTCCGTCTTCCTTCTCCAACCATAAGTTGATCCGGAGCATTCTTTAGACGTCCTTTGGGGTCGGGGAGGCGTGTCGCCTCGGCCGGTAATGAGAACCTCAGCCGAGCTTCGCATACTTTTGCGGAGGAACCTCGCGACCTGGAGCACGAGTGCTGAGCGTTCTTCCAGATTAGAACTGCAAGATTTAATTTTCCATTTCGTCCCGGACGAGGCGAGGCTCCTTCCTAGCGCGCGCGGTCGTGCGCTCCGCATTAAAATGAATGGTAGCCGGTAGTTTTGGAAGCCATCCGGCGCCATGCATCGAAGGGTTTCCCCCGTCGCGTGCGCCGCTCTTCTGCGCCATCGGGAGAAGGAGGAAGTAGAGTCTCCGGCGGACTTCTCTATCAGCTCTTTTAGGAAGGAGATAAGACCGACTCGCCCTCCCGCGACCTTGGAAGTCGCGTATCCGACATAGACGAAGATCGGATCGATCGAATCGAATCGACGTCCTTATATCTCTGGGTATCTGCCGCT
>Ga0179593_1326060_pt1 | contig 11150 bp, 11 predicted proteins | sample CZODoug2_1_08_16_FD_185931 | JGI IMG/M metagenome (GOLD analysis project Ga0179593, IMG submission 185931) | Vadose zone soil fungal communities from Angelo Coast Range Reserve, California, USA - CZODoug2_1_08_16fungal (PacBio error correction) | ecosystem: Environmental > Terrestrial > Soil >... | reverse complement strand
TCCTTCCACGGGTCCCTCTACCTGGCGTCGACGATTGAGGCAGCGCTCTGACTTCTACCGTTAACGCCAGAGCTTGTACTGCACTCCTCAAATGATTTTTCGTTTTTATTTGCCTGGACCGGTATTTGTCGGCGAGTCCTGTTAGGTTCTTGTCCCGGATGTTCATCGTTTTTGTTTTTTCTGAGATCCCGTCTGTTTCTTATTGAACCGCTGACGGGACAAACCGTAACCAGCCGTGCCTCGCGGTCTAATATTTTTCCGCGATCTCTTTTCGACTTAGTCTTTCCGCGTATCCAGTACTTCCCCTTCCCGGAACTTTTTTCCTTGTATGTGACGCCGGCTCTTTTGATACACTTGGTTTGTACCGATTCTAGGACCAACGTTTGTCGCTCAGCTTCTCATTAACCCTTCGAAATGTAGGTTAATTTTTTTTTACGTTGGTGCTCGGGCCGCGTAGGCTTGAGTTTTTTACCCGTTTGAAGAGACTGATTTCCCCCCGCTAACAAGCTGCCGTTCTTTTTTTCTCCTTTGTCCTCGTACCTTTACACAACGGCACGACGTCGGTAGAGTCCCGCTTGTGGTGCTCTCGACGGTGCTTGGTGGTTCCCGCCCCGTTCGGTTCGCTCTGAGACTTTTCGTTGCAGCGTACAAAAAGGCAGGTATGGTTGACCACGACGTTGAATTCTCCTGTTTCTTCTCCTGTCTAATTTTTAATTCGAGCAACCGCAGGTCCTTGCACTCGGTGTTTCTAGGTAACTCTCGTCGATCTCATGGCGGAATGTTACGTATGTTCCTTTCATCTTTCCGATTTTAAAGAGGATAGGGATAATCCTTTTCCAAGATCCCGATTCTCTGTGAATCTCTGGAGTTCCGCGGACAGATGGAGCGTTCCGAAGTCCTACTCTTTTGGCTTCATTTCTTACGATGCCCGCCCGATAGAGAATGAGCAATGTTGCAAGCATCCGATGCCATTCGCTTTTTTCTCAACCTGTCTCTCCTCTACCAATTCTGCGACATCATCCGGTAGATTATCTCGATTCACGTTTATGCGCTCCTGCTGCAACGATCATTTGGGAGCGACAAGCCCCTTAAGCCTTTTCTCCCCTGAGCCTTGCCTCGACATCCGGTACCGATTAGTTTTTGAGTATGGGAATTAAGTCTTTTCTTCTCACGTTTTGTTTACCGGCCACCCACGAAGCTTCCTCCTCCTTTAGTCTTTTCGGTCTCTTATTGTTTAGGACCGAATTTTCCGTCGACGAAGTTGAAGAAGATGCTCATTCTTCTTTAGGATAGCGTGACATCAAGTTTCCTTTTCCATCCGAGGAACACGAATCCCCGTCCTCACTGAGTCGGTTTGGAGAAGATCCAGCCAAGTTGAACGTCCTCTCTTTCAAAGACCTAAGGATTACCTTATCACGGCCTCCTTGATTTCCTCTCTCACCCAGTGCGAAGTCCCTTTTGGATTTTTTGTATTTTCCTTCTGGAGCATCCAGTATTTTTCCTCAATAATCTGCGTTGATAGCTTTATCATCTCTCTTCCTTATCCTCTCTTCTAAGTCGTTGTATATGCACCTTTGCATCGCCACGCTCGGCATCTCTTTTTACCCCCTACCCCCCATCCAAGGTCCGAGATGCCCTTTTAACTATGGTTTTTTTCCTCATTTGTTGTTGCCCCCGAGAGACGACCTCTTTTTTCTCGATCGATCGCCGATATTCCCAGAATCGTCCTCCGCGGGCTATCTGATCTCGATTCCTCTTTCCCGATATGTGGTAAGTTGCGCCGGTCTTTCCTCCAATGTGCCATCGTTTGTGCGTTCCCGTCTCCCGGTTGCTCCTTTGCTGAACTTGCTGCTTTACGCCCTTTTTCTCGTTTGAGCCTTAGCGCCATACACCATTCAATGTCCCTGGAGCATTTCACGGCCCTTTTCGATGTTGGCTGCTCTTGTTCATACTTCCTCAAGTTTTGTGTCCGCTCCTGCTCTAAACGCTAGTCTTGTCCTTTTTTTGCCCTTTCCGCATACGAGCGATGCGCGAAAGTTCTCTCTCTTGGGACGGCCGCTAAGTTCACGACTTTTCCCGTCCGACGACATTTTACATCAGAGATTGCCGGCCTTCCTCTCGGTTCGGGTTGATTCGAGCTGTCACGGGGTTTCGAGAGGGCAAGAAGTCTTTGTATTATCGGGCTTCCAGCGTCTACTTTTCTTGCCTCAGCTAGATTTCGGACCTTGTTATATACACGACCTTTAAACTCAGCTTTATAGTAGGGCTCCACGCCCCGCTTGTAATAACGGCCTCCGTCCATGGCGAAAGCTTTATTGCCGATGGTTCCCCTTTCCTTTTCTTCACGGGTCCCTTATCTCGAGATCATTTGCCCTTGTCGCACCTCAGCCATTTCCTTCTCGTCTTTCTCTGGCTTATGAGATTGCGCAGGACGATTGATTTGTCCCAGCTTGCAGCAAAAACAGACTATCGAGATTCAGGTCACCCAGACTGAGAGTTTTCAGAGTCTCTCTGAGGACGTTTTTTACTCGCGGGAAGAGTAGGCATTTATTATCAGAGGAATGTGCTAGGTCTTCCAGCTCGGCAACCCCCCTCTCTGAACCTCTCTTTCGGGTTGAGTGCATTTTTTGGACTCTCGCGGTTTGCTGATATTTTGGTTCTCCTGCGCGCCATGGCGATTTCCAAAGTGCGCTGCGTCCCCGGCCTTGTACCTCTTGCTGATCGTTCGTGCCTTCCTCGTATCCTGAGTTTGCGCAGAGTTGTGCGCACGGCTTACTTTACTTCCCAAAGGTCACCATGATTACGTACCGAGTTCCTATTTCATTACTTTTTTTTCTGACGACACAGTACCTGCGCGAGGTTGTCCCCTCTTTTAATCTTGGTCCTAGTGAGTCTTTCTCCCCGGGGCTGATTCTCCTAGGGACGAGATTTCGAGTCGTGTATTCCCTCTTGACTGGACGCCCTGACTTCTGCAGGCTATCCGAAACTCTCTTTCAGACTCGGATTGATCGTAGTGACGGGAAACTCCCCCTGGATTTTCGTTATCCCAGTACGCGTCTTTTCCTTTCTTTAACCGAAGTACAACCTTCTAAGATGCGGGGTGGACTCTAGGCCTACCCCTATTTATTATCGGCTCAGCAGTTCCCGGAGCAAGGAGAGCCCCTTCCCCTGGTCACTTATTTAGTCTTGTCGCTGAACATGCTGAATTCCCTCTGTCGCCCAGTCGCGTGAATTATATTTTAGCTTGGTCATCGCAGTGCGGGTCCGCACCCCAGCTCTCTTTGCTGTCGCCTGGTATGTAGCTCGACGCATTTGGTCAGGCAGCTCGCGCGTTTCCACACGCTTCTGTAACATTCTCTCATTCGATCAAGTGGAGTTGCTCTGACCGGACTAATGACATCCTCAACAAGATGTTCCTCTATCTGGGGCCACGGCGGCTCCATCCCTAGGGTAACTTTTCATTCCTCCCCCTATTTACCCGCGGCTCAGCGAACTTCTCTCTTGAGTCATTTTCTTGCTGCCCTCTGTTGTCATTTTAATGCTTTACCGAATTTAGAACATGGACGCTATTCCGAACCCAGCTCGGCGTTACTTCGTTTTCCATCACCGACGCCAGGTGTGTGTTGATTTTTGCTCGACGAATCCCCTTTCCACGGTCTATGACCCCGATCCGCAACTTCGTCTTTTGAACCAGTGCGTTTTTTTTAGGAACAGCGGGAATGAGAGAAGAGTGCGTCCTTCTGACCGGATCGACCCCCCCAAGCACAGCGGGTCCACTTGGTGCTTCCTACCTTTTTATTTTCGGTTTTTTTTCCGGTGGGTGGAGCCCCGATGCAGATTATTGCGCCGACTGTTCCGGAAGCTTGGTGTTTGTTTTCCACGTGTCTTGGAGTTCAGGTTTTACCTTTTCTCCCAGGCCCCCGCGTTTTCTGTCCGAGCCCTGGTCCTCTCCCAATCGTGAAAATGGGGGGATTAGAGTGAATGCTCTGAATTTTGCCGATGCGAACGTTTTTTAATGAAGTACGGCCACCCCCCGGTTCATCCCCCCCCCCCCCCGGCCGGCACTTCACGTGCGATAGTAGCCCCGATCCGTTTGGTTCTCCTTCCTGTATTTGTACTCTTCATTTCTGTGAACGATCTTCTCTGGTATATCTCCACGAGATCTGTACGAGACGGTGGTCCGGGCTTGCAGGCCCGGTTTTTTTCTTAACGGGTTTTCTATCAGGTTCTTACCTCCTGGACATCTCCTTTCCCCATCCGACCGAAGTTCTTTCCTTCCCCATTCCCTCAAATTACGCGCGTCTAAAGCAGGGGCAGGTCTGAAGTACAGGCGTAGATGTGTATCCCTTTCCTTCTCTCGCATCTCTTCCCCGTCTCCATTTCTCATTTGAGTCGTTTGCTCTTCATTCTCATATCCCTTTTTCCTCTCCCCCCTCGTTTCTTTTGGTTTGAGTTTCCCGCAGTCAAAGACTCTGAGAATCGACGAGCTCGCTTTTATCCGGTTTTTTCTTGACTAAAGCTCTCTCGCTGTAATCACTCGCCACACGCTTTTTACGCGCGGCCTTTTGTCATGAAGAATACTTCTTCCTGTCGGATTTTATCGAGTGGGGTTTCGACAACTGTTCTTGACGTCGACGCTCTAAATTCTTCCCACTTTCCCTAATTTTTCCAACCCCGCCGCTCGAGTGCTTCTTCCTTTCTAGATTTTTGAGAAGTTCCTTTTCCCTTCTTATTACCTTTTTACCACTTGAATCGACCAGGATTCCTGGTGACTCCTCCCCAGTCACCCGTTCTCCTGAGTTTTATGAACTGGTGGGACCGACGTCATTGAGACCCAACGTTCGCTCTCTCTTCGAGTGCACCGACTTACCCCTTGCGAACTTGGTTCATCCCTTTTTGGTTTGAACGGGATCTCTTTCTGCTTCTTGGAGATTCATGGCCCCCCTTCCACCTCACTCTGCCCACCTCTCACCAAGTCGGGACCGTGTTATTCTCCTTTTTTCCTTCAGTACCCCAACCACCGGCACAAACGGCAACTGATTGTAGCTTCACGTGGTGTGCTTCGCCGCTGGATTTTTTTTTCTAAGGTAGTTTAGTCCGTCGTTTTCTCCTTCTCTATCCCACCAAGGAAAGCGTGGTTTCCTCTCCTTCTTTACCACACGGTTCATTGGTATTTCGGGTCAAGTGTTCAGTTCGAGCAACCCTTTTTGAACACCTGTTCGTGTTCTTTTGCCGTGTTTTTTTAGTTAAAGGTTGATAGTGACGGCAAGCGTCCTTCCGTTCTCAATGGTACCGCTTCGCCAGCGTTTAGGAGGACACTTTTTAATTCCCCCTCTCTCTATCGAGTTGCCTCTGCGTACCGAGACGTTTAGAAGTGCGAGTTCTCCTCCCGATTCTTCCGGAGTTGGGGCACTGGGCTACTTCGCCAGATTCGAGCCTGAGCCATGTGCCCGTATCTCATCCCCCGGCGCGAGCTGTTAAATCTCCCCAGTACCTTCTCTATGTCCCAAGCAGCGACACTTACAGCTCGTAAGCAGCGGCCCTTTTCCAGGACTTCTTGCCTCTTTCGCGCGTCACCCGTAAGGAGACGACATGCAGACAGATTAGATGTGCAGCATGGAAGATTTACTTTTTTCTAACTGGTCAAGCCTTTGTACCTTTTGATTGCGCGTTCCTGGGCTTCACGGCTGCTTGGAAGTCATCTTTTGTATTCCTTTTCCCACATGCAACCCCCGAATCATTTGCTTCGCCTGGTACTTTCGGGGCACACAGTTCTGGTCTTCAACTCTGGGTTTTTTTCTTGTTTTGGGCCTGCCATTTTCACCGTCAGACGATTCATACTGTGAGAACGTTTTTTTTGCTGATATGGTGCATCCCATTTCGCTTTCTTAACTCCAGCGTGAATAACCTCCCCAAACACCAACCGACCCCCTACGCCAACAATGACCAGCCCGTTCCCCTACGGGTGTTGAGAACCAGGCAAGCGAATTTACGCCCCAGTGTCGCCCCAAATATATTGTCTCTAGATCCTAATAGTGCCAGCGACTGATTGTGCAGGATGCCTGGTTCGTGAACGCAGGCCATAGGGAGAGAAGAAGCTTTTTGTGAATTTTAATATCGATGGACGGCGTTTTCTCTTCACTTGATGCCCGCACCGGCGGAGCTTGTTCTCCTCGAGCCTCGTTATCTGTACTACTTTGGTTCCTGCAGTGGACACATGTGCGTGCGGGGTCAGCGACCCACAAACATCCTTTCCAGATGGACCTCGAACTCCCTTTCCGTCTCTGTGACTCTTCGAATTGGCGGGAAGGTCTCAACTCCACCCGCCCAAGGCCCACTTTCTCTCGAGTCCTCTCGTCACCGCCATCCTAAGTCAATACGTCCTGTCATTGAGTTCCGCTCGAGTAACTTTCTCTTATACTGCCTGCAGTCATTTTGGAGTCTTGGACCCCTTTGACCCCAAAAGCATCCTAGGTCTTTGTCGCGGCGTCACCGTTAGAGAATAAATATGCTTAACTTTATTCTCGAAAGGTGGCTCCTCGGCCGAGGGCGCCCTTACCCCCCCCTCCCAGCTACAAGGCGCCAGAGTCCAAATCCCATCGGCTCCCGGCATGGGGCTGATTTGCGTAGCCTTTTTTCCTCCCTTTTCTGCAGTTTATAAAGCTAGGATTTACCGGTCGGTGTTACCCCAGGCCCCAGCATCCTTTCTTTTTCTTTTCTCTTCAAATTTTCTCGCTGGAAGAGAGACGTACCACTCTTTCTATCCCTCTTGCCCATCGCCTGTTGAAATATCTATTTTCCTCCCTCCTCCGTGTTCTTTTTTTTGCCCTCTCTGTTCCCACCCGGGGCGGGCTCGGGAAAGACTTCTTTCCCGTCGCGCGGGCGTCCCAGCGGCTCGTCCTCTAGACCCTCTTCTGCAGTGCTGGGCATGGTCTAACGATTTTACAATGGATATTTTCTCTAGCTTTTTTTTTTACGTCGCTCCTTCCTCCCAGGAATACGCCATCTTTCCCATTTTGAAGATTTATTTCCTTCATAGTTTTCTTGAATTGGGGTCTGTCTCATAGCGCTAAAGTCTCCCGCGCCACTGGGTAGTAAGCAGCATTTAAGCTGGGATTTTCTTCTTTCACTCGAGACTGCGAGACGATGAACTTTTTTTGTTTTCCGGTCTGCAAACTTCCCCGCCATATGCTGTTCATCTTCGGACTGTATAGACTCTTACGTCTGACTTATCGCGTGCTACTCCTATCTCTCCTAGTGACGCTCGTGCTCTTTCTTCAGCGGTCCCAAAATTTTCTCCCCCTGCTTCGATGTAGTTTTTGCCCGATGTTGCAGCCTCAGGCTTTCTTTTATGTCCGCATGTCCCCCAATGCGCGACATGTTACTCCTTCACCCTTGTGTGAATCACAGACTTCTAAGCTGTTTCTACCAGAGCGCGCTGATACTTTCTCGCTACGTTATTGCGAAGAGTACTCTCCCTTCCGTCCATACCTTCACTGAAAAGTCACACCCTTACTTTACTCACGAGGGGAGATTCGGCGCCATATTTTGGTCCAGTGATAATAAGTCCTAATTCTGCTTAGTTACTTCGTCGGGTCACCGTCGCTCGCTTTTCTGCTGAGGAGATTTTCCCACAAACCTGCTTTCGAGGTCGACGCTGGTGTTGGGATCTGTGGATACTTTGTGCTTTTTCTCCTAAATTTCCTTCCCTTAATCAGCAATTAAGGGAGTACTGGTCTCCTCTTTTCCGGGGAAACTGCGGCCCTGATTTGATCACTAAGTTTTCCTTTTGCCGTCCACTACATCCCCACGGTGATCTCGTCGTTGGGAACTTTGAGGTATACCACGATCTTGAGTTTCTTCAGGCTTTTCGACGTCTGCCCCCCTGCGCGAAATAATTGATTCTTTCCTCAATCTTGCTGCAACCTGTTCGACATCCTTTTTCTGTTTCGGCGGATATGTTCAGAGAGATTATACTCCGTGCCGTTCCGTGACGCCTGACCCTGGGCGGTTTATTTTCCCTAGGTTGGAGGGCTCGACTTTTTTAGCTGCCGATAGCGCCTTTTTCAAATCCTCTTCGTTCACTGATCAATCTCCGAATGTTGCGGGATTTCTTTCCCATGCCGCGTCTACGGCTGTTTCTTATTGCCGGGACGTCTACCCCGAGTGACACCCCTGCTCTTAACCCCTCTGTCTGCATCGATCTTGCTTATTCAGAGTCTTGCGTCAATCCTAGCGCTCAGACGATGCGCTACAGACTTCTCCGTCTTTTTCCACCGACTTTTCAAGATCTAGTTCCCGTTTACTGGCACAACTTTCTCCCTCTTTCAAATTGTCGCCCGGTTTTGTGACTCCCAAAGTGACCCTGCGCTCAACCGTCTCCCGTTTTCACTTTTGGAACAACGGCTGGAAGTGGTTGTACAGCGTTCTTCTGTCAGCCAGGCCGCCTTGAAAGACTGGCGGTTCGACCTCACCCCCTCTTACCCCGTCTGCCCCCACGCTTTTTCTCTTCCGAAGTATTTTTCCAGTCTTGGCAGGTTTTTTTCTTACTACTCGCTATTAGTCCGAATGCCGTCGTGCTTTGTGTTCCAACTTTTGATACTTTTTCTGCCTACGCCAATCCTCGACGCTTAAAGGATACAAAGAGTCTCCCTCGTCATTTTGCGGTTTAAGAACATGCTTTCGCGCCCGTGGTCCTGTACTCTTCACAACAAAGGTTTCTCCCCCTTCCGGGCTTCACGGTCCCCTCTCTGGAGCCCGGAAGCCTTCCCTGTTCGACATCCTGTGTATAGAGATACCCGGAACTTCGACCTGGCGCCCCAAAGATATTCGCCACTCTCCTCCGTTCTTTTTTGTTTTTGTGTTTCTTCCGGTTTAATAGTCAGAACCTGTCTCTCTTGTCTTTGCTTCCCCATATGGCACATACGCAGTTTTTAATGCATTCCCAAGTCCCGTCGCGGAAACAGCAGGTTTTTGATTCAGTAAAGCTCGATCGTCTCTTTTCATCATCTCGCGCGTTTCAGGAGAATGAATTCGTTTCTCGTTCACTCTTCTCTCTTTTCCTTTTCTTTTTTGTTTATCTCTATGAACGCCCCAACGAATCTGGGTCGCCCTAGATCCCTCAGTCTGTTCGTCACTGAGGACTTTTTTTTACCTATCTCGCGTACTGAATTATCCCAATGATTTTATATCTTTTCTGCCTTTGTCCGACGACGGCGGGCTGGTGATGCGTTCAGGGGTTCATCTACCTCTCCTCTCTCTTTTCTGCCTCTGAACCCGTGGCTTCCTCCCGGCAAACTGCGATTTGATTGATGATTTGTCGCCTCTTCTTTTGCTTCCGGCGATTGTGTACCAGTTTCCCACTGAATGCGTGACCAGTCACGGCAGAGGTTAATCCGTTTGACGCGTGTTTTTTTCGAAACTTTGGGTTCCCTCCGTCCGTTAGACGTTCCGCTCGTGAGTTTCACTCATCCCTTGCAATGGAATGCCTTGAATCAGCTTTTTCTAAGAGTCCCGCCCGTCTTTTGGCTGACCAAGGACTATAAGTCCCTTTTTTCCCAACCCATCACTTCCTCGTCCAGGTCTGCCTCCCTCATCTTACTCCCACAACACCTTCCCACGGTACCGGACTTCCTTTCTCTACATCTTGGGTGCCTTCCGACCTCTTGTGTTTTTTTGATTCGATCCGGTTCGGATTCTCGACGAGCGGATGCTAATTACTCCCCCAACGGGCTCTTTTTCTACGTGGGAACACGATCGGTTCATTAGGAATGGGTAACCTTTTCTTTTTATCCCCGCCCACTGAGGGCGGTGTTGCCCCTCTCGTCAGTCCTCTTTCTTTGCGTAAATCCCCCGACTCTACTTAGGCTGACTTCGAAATTCTGTACTAATAGTACCCCGCCCCTGGGTCTCTTGGTCAGCATCCATATCTCGATGAGGCCAGCTGGAATGACGTCTTCCACGCTCGCTTGCTCCGTCCTTTTCACTATAACGTCTTTCTTTGTAGGGAGTTTAATATTATGACCCTTTTTTTTCTCTACATGGCCCCGCCGCGTCTCCACGGCGATATTTCTGGCCAGCTCAAGATTTTTTAGCTGCCCGGCTCGACATCGCCTTTCCTTGGAAGCTTCCCGGTTCTTATGCCGCTCGTGCACCGATCCCGTCCCTAGAACTGCGTAAAGATAGATGTCCTTTTAGGTTTTCCTTCATTTTTTACACTGGTCAAGTCCTGTTCCCTATCGTTGCCTATACGGGACAATCAAGTTCTAACTCAGGCGCGTTTTTCCTGTCCCCTTCCCCAACCGTCGGACTCTCCTCCGTTTCGGTTTGCGGTCCCTTAGTGGATCAAGACGGCCGTACTCGTTGCATAAGAGTAATCTCTTTCCGTTTATTTCGTATATTCGGCAGAAAAGCGTACCCTCCAGCGGATCAAGTACGAACTAGCCCTGCGCCGCCGCATTTGGTCTCCATCCTTCTTCCTCCCCCAACCTTGACCTACTCAGGCTCCTCTTTTTCCTTCTCCTATTTGTTTCAGGACAGCTTCTTCTAACTCCCCCGGTGCGTAATGTGGTGATTTGTTCCCGGTGATGATTCCTGACTCGCTGCCTCCACCTTTCTTGGCCTAGCGCCATTCTCCTTCTTCATCTTGAAAGTCTTTGTATTCACCTCCTCCCCCCAATGGCTTACTTTGTAAGAGGCACTCCCAAACTCCTCTAGTATTCACGGTTCGCTGTGACATACCGTTTCTTCTGTACCGATTCCATGGTCTTCTCGATCGTCTATTTCCTCGCCCATTACGTTCTCTTACTACTCTTTTGCTCTTCTGGTTCCTAAGATATTTCCTCCTTATGTTGAGGTCCTATTCCCTACAAATGCATGTCATGTAAGACTCCCCTCGATTAACGGCTGCTTCCTACCTGTCTTTAATTTTTTCCCCTCCCAATTCAATGACGTTGAGAGTCAGGTCAAGAGTAGCCAATTTTGCTGCTGCTTATTCCGGTTAAGGCGCGTGACGTGATGTCTTAAATATTTCTTGTCCCAGGGCTTTGAGGACAGGGCCCAGCCTCTCTCTTTTTCTTTCGAAATTGAATCCTATGAACGCCGCTACTTTTAAGACTCTCCTAAAGAGACAGCCCTAACTTTTTACCCCC
>Ga0179593_1319245_pt1 | contig 11150 bp, 14 predicted proteins | sample CZODoug2_1_08_16_FD_185931 | JGI IMG/M metagenome (GOLD analysis project Ga0179593, IMG submission 185931) | Vadose zone soil fungal communities from Angelo Coast Range Reserve, California, USA - CZODoug2_1_08_16fungal (PacBio error correction) | ecosystem: Environmental > Terrestrial > Soil >... | reverse complement strand
GTCTTGATGGCGTTTCCCACCCTTTGGTTTATTCTCACCGGGCCAGGTTGATCAGCGCAGATGCGCGCTTATTTGGTAATTCCGCGGTCCTGTGCTGAACCTGGCCACGAGGCGTTTTTTCGTCAACCAGCGACAGCCTAGTTCTCTTTCAGTTCGAAATCGAAATGATTCTCTCCACCTTTAGAATCTCCCCTTTTTGAGCGTTGAGTAGTTTTATGGTGACAAGCTTCCTTCCGTATCGCGGTCCCTAGACTTTCGGCTGTTTCCTCTCCGAGAGTGTCGAGAAGCAGGACCGCCCTTCCCTAGCCACCCCCGTTCCTTTCGGTGCTTTCCTTTGGTTTTGGTCACTTAGGACACTTTCGGCGGTGCGTTCGGCTGGTCCTTGGCCCATGTTTTCCTCGTCTTTCTGTTCTGCAGCTCGAGTCGGATCTTGCCGACCCTCCTTCCTGCCATCCCCCCCTTCTTTCATCCCCTCTCATTGAAAGAGACCCATTCCGGCCCGTCCTTGCGGTCTAGTCCACTGCTTTAAGATTCGCCTCATGGCACCTCGGGGTCGAAGTCCCTTCTATGTCTCTTGCCCTCAGTCTCCTATGGTCTTTGTCCTCTCTTGAGACATATTTTGCCCCAGGAAGGAGGAGATTAGTCTCCCTTTTGCTAACCATAACCTCTTTTTTGTGCCGTAGATTGTCGAATCGTTATTTGTCTTCCAGCAGTCGCTCCCGCTCCTGGCGATTCCCTCTGATGCATGAGGGTTTTAGCATCGCTCCTATCGTCATAGAGTGATGCGCCCGGGTTGCGGTCGTGTCGTTGCTCCCCCCCTCTTTCTAATTTGAGTTTTATTTCTCGGCGATGAAACTATGCGGCCCTCGGAGCCCCTGCTCTCTGCCTTCTCTTTTGGATGCGTGTCTTAGTCATCTGGGACGAGCCATTTCTTCCCACCACGAGAAATAGTTATATTCTCCTTTCGTTTCTTCCTCTTTATCCTTTTTAATTGGTTCCCCCCTCGATCTCTTAAGATGGCCTAGCCCACCTCCTCCTGAAGACCTCCAATCCTAGGATCCTAAGCCGGTCTTCATGCCTCCCCTCCCCAATGGAAGATATGCGCAACTTTGGGTGTGGTGATCATTCCCTCGGCTTCAGTGCTCTCAGAGCGAGGTGACTTTCGCGCCTTTCCCGTCCGAAGTTTTCGGCCGATTTGCTCTTTTTAAACCACCCTTTTCCTTTGAAGAGGAAAGATTCGTCTGGGCGCCGCTTTCGTTTCGTCTCCCCTCGAATCCCTTGTCTAGCAGCAGGCCTGCCTCCCTCCTTGTTAGCGTTTTTTTTCCCGTGATTTTGTCCTGGCCGGCCTCAAGAACCTCCCTCCGTCCTATGTTGAAAATAGCGGCCTTTCTTGTTTCGGAGCGCCCCCGAGCCTGCGGTGATGAGGAACGCTCGATGTGTCCACTACACAGGGCCTCGAGTTTTGGCCCTCGCTGCTTTTTTGGCCTCCTCGGTGAGCTTGGCGCGGCTGTGATAGACTTTCCTCGTTCTCGGCGCGCCAGTCCCTTTGAGGGAGACGATGTAGGAGGTAGGATCCTTTCCTCGAGTTCGCGATATTCGTTGTTCCGCCTTCTTCCCTCGCATGAGGTCGCTAGACCAAATCTCTCCCTCTGAGCTTTGCTGGATTGCGCCTATAATTCCGGAACGCGCCTCCAGCGTCTGCAGCATCAGACGTTTCAATGTTTACTAATTTCTCCCCCACGCTAGTTCACCAAAAGAAGGATGCGGACTTCTCCTTGCGGCACCAGCATTATATTCTCCAGAGAGAGCTAAGCTGCCCTTCCGTGGCGCACCATTGCCGGCGCGGCGGTTCCAACTGTCCCTTCGGTTGCCCCCCCTCCCCCCCCCCCCCAGCTTCGTCCCCCTCTGCCTCCCCACACGTAGACCTGTCTGCTTCTTCGCTGGAACCCCTTCGTCCGTCGCTGTCAAAGCCGCTGACCCGGCAAGCAGACCTCTTTTCGCTCGGCCTTGTTGAACTCGTGAACTCCTACTCGTGCCTGCCTCAAGAAGATCAACTTCCCAGCTTCCCCCCCCCCTTAATCGCAGAAGCGTAAGGACTCTGCCGACCTGCAGGATGATTTTTGGTCTGATACCTTGAAAGGACGATTTTGTTACTTCCTCCCAGATTTCCTCGGCTTGATGCCGCTCCCTTTGGTAAAGAACGTTGCCCACGCTGCATAAAGATCCTAGCGCTTTCTCTGCGCCGCCACATGAGGACTTTTTTGGCGCCGTACAAGTTTTCGATTTTCAGACCCTTCATGAGCGCCACGTTTCTTTCCCTACGAGCCCCCCTCCCTCCCCTCCCCCTTCCTTTCTTTTCGGAGGGTGTCTGCTTACCGGCAAGTCTCTTTTCGACCCAAACCCCCGGGCCGTTTTTGTTTCAATTCACGGCCCTTGGACAATCCTCTCCTTACCCCTCGCCTTTCTCTGCAGGAATTAACTTCTCCAGATAGCGGGTTCCCAGGACTCACGGAATGGATAGCGAAGTTCTGCCAGCGACCACCACCTCTGCCCCCTAATCTTCCCCTATCCCCCCTTTCTTCCCAAGAGTTGCTCCGCTTTCACTTTGCAAGCAAAGAGACTTCCCATTCGGCGGCGGCCTTGAGAGCCTCCTGTGTTGTGTTGTAACCTCGGCGTTTCCGGTTACCCCCTTTTGTTTTATCGCTCTTCTTGAACCCGTTTCATGATTGCCATTCTCATCCCGTAGAGTACCATGTGAGGTGCGAGCTCTCTTTGAATCCCGAGTCGGAAGATCTTCATTCTCTTCTGCGCGGCGGCATCTATTCTTATTACCTAAGCTTGATAGACGTTCCCGTCTGCTTCGTCGGTTCAGGGTCAGAGATTTTCATTTGAATATTTGGATGAGTTCCCGCGATTCGGTTCTAGTTTTGACCTTCCCTTCTAAGAACGGTGTCCTTGCCGTGTTTCTCGCCTCAGGTCCTTTACGTGATCCAATCTTTTTCCACCCCCAATAGTTTCTACCTACCATCCCCCACCCTCCCATTATCGACTCCCCAGAACCTGCCTTTTTCCCTTCTCCCCCCCAATTTACCCTTCTATCACCCACTTCACATTCCATCTTCTACTTATTCTCCACAACACCTCCTTCTTCTTCTGTAAAAACCCACAAATAGGAATCACGGACCAAGCCTTAGTCTTTACGCCTTGCCTGCTCTCTCTCTTTGATGTTTTCTTTCCTCCTGCATTATTAGGGGAGGCGGAGGATTTTTTTCTCGAACCCGTTTACCGCCTTCTTTCTTCGTGTACCGGCTGATCTCTTTCGTCGAATTGGAGAAAGTTCGTAAGCTCGCACTTATGCTCCTTCCCGGCTCCTAGACTCCTTTCTTTGTCAAGACCTTTGGTGTAAGCTGCACTCCCGAGGAAGCTAAGATCGCACGCTATCATTTGGGTTGGGTTCCCTGGGGTTCCATTATCACCAATTGTGTTCCTCCGTTGGTAATTGTTTTCCCTCCTTTCCTCTATCTCTTCTGCATGAGAGGCTTTCCCCCTCACCTCTTAGTCCTCCGCTCAACCACTCTGCTTGAAAATCTCTATACCGCCGCCTTTTTCGGCTCCTCCTCTCTTTCCCTTTTTTTTTTCTACCTCCTTTCTTTGGTTTTAGCGAGAGAGCACTACCTTGCCCTGTCTTTAGCTTCCTTTGCGAGTTGAACTGGTTCGTTTTCGCATCGCGGCGTTATCTGTCGTGCGTCCCTCCTTTTCTCCCCCTCTGAGACTTCTCTCTTCCCTGTATTTTGTTCTACCTTTGACAAGTGTTTGATTTTCAACAGCCCCCCCTCTTCATCTCTTTCTTCCTTCTTTTGGTGCGGGCAGATTCTTGCCGCCGGATTGGGTGCCCCGGAGGCCTAATGCGGCAGAGTCCTTGTTGGAGAAGGCCTCCCGGAGCCTTGCCCAGATTCCCAGCTTGTCGACCCCTCTGACTCGACTCCCCCGCACTCCGCGAGATTTTGCTCGTGACCCCCCCCGTCTCCCTCCCCCGTACTCTACTCCCCATGCAGGGCGTGCAGCATACATCCCTGCGATCCCGCAGGCGTGCTTGTTGTGGATAGACTCTTTGACTCTTTCGGCCTTGATTGTTAACGATTGCTTGGTTTTGTACCCCGCACTCCCCTGGTCTGATGCCGACTCCAAAGCCGACCCCCTTATTCTCATCCCGAGATTTTCCCATCGCCACCGTTCGTCTTCGCCCCTTCCGGATATTCTCTCCCCCTCTTTGCTCGGTTCCGATCTGACCTCTATTTAGCATACTTTCCCTCTTGTGGCGACGCGGCTTTCCCCGGCGAGTTCGCCAACCACCTGACCTCATTTCATTTTTTTTTCCCTCCCCGGTCTCACTCTGGTGGCTGGCCGCTATGTCCCTGTATCGAGATGTCCGATCACCCTTAAGCCCCGAATTATTGTTCACACAACATATCTGCGGCGTTACTCTCAGCCGATGACTTCATCGCGGTTTCCCCCTCCCCATCTTACATGCTCTCTTTTTTCTTTTTCGATCTTTGTTGGGCGCGCCTTCTGATAAATTGCCAGGTTTTTTCCTTTTTCTTCGACCTCATCTAGTCCCAGGGCCTATAATCATTCTCCATGGTCGGAGTTTTTGCCCGATTAGCTGTTGTCACCTCGATTGTACCACCGCGTGCTGGTGCTATCCTGCTTCCTTTTCGTTTTCCCGCCTCCTCCACTCCCTATTCCTTCCTTGCTTCTTATACGATTGCAATCGCCGCTTTTTTCTGGTGCGCGCTTGCCAGCCAGTTTTCGCAATCTAGAAGTATTCAGTTTTTCTCAATACTACTCTATGGGCTTGCGGCGGCCGGGCCTGTCTAATTAGCAGCGTGTTTGTCTTCTCCCCGTTTTGTCGAAGATTCTCCGTGTACCGAGGGATGCTTCCTGACGAGGGGCTTTCGAATGGAAAAGGCGTTTGGGTGTCGGTTCTTTCTATCGGCAACCCCTTCCGGCCTTTTTCCTTCTAGTTTTTAATGAATTGCCCCCCGGGTAATAGCCGATGTAGGTTTATCGGATCTCTGTGCTGCTCACGCTTCCGGTTCCTCATCCCTATGAGGTCCCCCGGCGTTCGTATGCTTCTGGCCGTGTTTTCTGTCAGGGCTTTTCCCTGGCGGGACGCCTTTTCCCTCTGATTGCGCAATACCCTTATAATCAGGTCTCAGTGAGTGGTCGTCCTTTGTTCTTGCCTCTCTTTCATGGTGGCTGGCTACGACCAGTCCTTCCTCATTGGGTGACGCCGTTTCCTGCCGCTGCCTTTCTGTGGCAATGGCCTTACGTCGCGAGCGCTTTCGATCGTCTTTTTAAGAATTCCTCCTCCTCCTGTGGTTGTTTCACACCTTCTATGATGGTGCTGCGCTTACAACTGTCTTCGCCTATATGCCTGTGCTCGCCGAATGTTTTCGTTTCTGCGCCTTCGGATTATATGGCGCCTCACTCACGATTATCGGTTTCCAGCTTTTAACGCTCAATGGGATGTCCATTCGAACTGCAGATTCGCTCCCCCTCTTTTATTAGCTGGCAGTTTCTCTTCCCCATTTAAGGCTCAGTTGCTCGGCCTGATCTGAAAGAGAGGTCGGTCCGAGGACGAGCGGCGCTTGCCCCCCCCTCTTCTGCCACTCCCAGGCTCAGCGAGGTTCCCCGGATGCTCCCCCCTCGTGGAGTGCACCAGTTAGTTCATATAGCATACTCTCTACACGTTCCTTTCTCCATTTCCCTTGGGCTTCTCATTCGAAAAGACGTTAGGCGCTCTGCTAGGTCTTGCATCCTACCCCCTTTTGAAGCTTGGGAGGTGCCGCTCTCGAGAATTTCTCTTCTTGGTGAGAGGAATTCGGATTTTCCCCTGGCGTCTCCACTTTAGGACGTCCCGCGATTTCCCGCGTTGGACTCGTCCCGTGCCCGGGTTTTTCCTTCAGGTTTCTTTTTCCTTCGGCCATACTTGTTTTGACGATCTCTTCTGGCGCGCTTGCCCTGAGCTAAAAGATCGCCTTTTTTGCTATATTGTTACTCGCTTCTCGTTGAGCGCTTACCTGCGCGCCCCCACATACCCTCTTTCTCCCTATCGCCCACCCCACTGGGTATGGGACCGTCGAAGCCTCTGGCCTTCTCTCTCTTTTTGGATCGTATCTGGGAATGTCTTTCCGATGCCTCTCTTCTCTCTTCCTTCTTTTCATCCCTATTGATAGACTGCTTCCTCGCTGAGCGCGATACGTCCCCCTGATTGCGCTCTTCTAGGCAGTCTTCCGCCTTCCCCCGTCCTCAACGAGAAGGCCGAGATCCTCCGTTCGGTGTTGCCTCTCTCTTTTCAAGCCGGCCCAAAGCTGAGCCGCTATTCACCAATTCCCCTCACGACCGCACCCCTTACTCTCTTCAGACGCTTCCTTCTCCTCTCCCCCGAAAGCGCCCTCCGCGACCTCTTCCGCTCTTTGCAATCGCAGAGCGCTTCTCATGTGTCTCGGCACCCACTGACGGGACTTCTTTTCTTCTGCGACCCCTCTGCTCTTTTAATTTCCTCCTTTTTCTTTTGCATCATGGGTTTTCTCCAACAACGATTTTTTTTTCCGTACTGTGGGTGCTACATGGTGCACCGGACGACAATCGCCTTTTTCTGACAGTTTGACATTCTCGCCACCTCTCGGGCCCTCTCTCTCCAGAGTCTTCTTTCCTCTCGCACAAGGACGGACCTTCACATCTGAGTTGTCCAAGTTTGCCACTGTGAAACTTTTCCCTTCCCTATCGCATCGTTGCTCTGGCGACATAGAGCTCATCAATATTTTTTAGCAGCCGGAGTCGCAGCCGCCAACCTAGTATTCAGTTCTTTCCCCCCCTCTCCCTCTGACCCAGGTCCGCACGCCGCGTCTGCCCTTGGTTTTCGGCATTCTCCTTGCTGCTCTCCCCGAGCACTTCTAGGAGAATCGCCTTCTATGTGACGGTCCGCGCTCGGCCGACGCTGTTCCCCTCTCACGACTTCCCCTCACTCCTCCCCAGAACGCTTCTTTTTCTTCCCGGTGGAGGCGATTTCGATTTATTCTCGGGTAGAGAGCTCTTTTGTAGATTTTCAGAGTAAGAGTAGACGTGGCCAGGGTCTCCCCCCCATTAGGCTGGCCCGGGTCCTGAGCTTTCTCTCTCTTGACCCGTTCCGGGTGCGCCCTTTTTTTTAAACTGTTGCCCCCTCCATCCATTTCTCCTTTCCCTAGTTACCTTCTCCTAAGTTGGTGTTGTCTTCCGCTGATGATTTCTTTGAACTTGAGGAGTCGGTCACAGCACCTGTGCCCACTTCTTTGAGTTCCTCTCCGATGCGGGGTTACCGTTTTCCCTTTTCTCGTAATGTTCTTCCCCTTTTCCAATTCTCGAGGCGACCGACAGCTCCTTCGCGCTATCGGTTCAATCGCGACCTAAGCTCCACTACCGGCCGCTTTGGATGTCGAGGATTTTCTTTTCTGATGGTGAGCAGGTCCCCCCTCCCCCCCATCTTGCCCTTTCTGTAAGAGCGCTGCTCATTCCCCGCCCTCTCGGCGTTCCGGCAAGCAGTCCCCTTCCCATTAACAGTTTCATCTTTTGCGGACCTCGTTGCTATTTCGTCTTCCCCCGGTTGATGCTTTTTTCTGACGGCTTGGACTGGTTCCCCTTCTGAAGTCCCTCTTTCTGGTCTTTCTGCAGACGATCGGCTTTGGACGATGCTTAGGGTTACCAGGTCTAAACAGTTTGCCCTTGGAAAGAGACCCTTTTATTTTTTGATTGCCTTTCACTCGCTGTCCTATCCTCCTCCTTTTACTTTTTTTTTTTTTTCCCCGCGGAATTCTGGCAGAGCGGGCGATGTCGTCCTCTTCCCCCAGCTAACCATAGAGATTTCATTACTGACGACGTTTGGTAGCTAATTCTTGCGTAACAGTACCTTCTGAGATAGGTCTCCCTCCTTGGAGATCCTCCAGCTACCAGATACCGATGCATTTTTGCCTTTATACCCCGCCCAAATGGTGGTGGGTGGGGGTGGGTGTGAGGGTGGGGTTGGGGGGGGGGGGGGTGGTATGGGGGTGTGTTGGTTTTGGGTGGGGGGTGTTTGTTGGTGGGGGGGGGGTGGGGTTGAGTGGTGGTTGGGGGGGGCGGTGGGCTGTGGTGGTGGGGGGGGGGGGGGGGGGGGTTTGGGGGGGTTTTTGGGGGGGGGGGTTGTGGGGGGGTTGGTTGGGGTTTGGTTTTTGGGGGGGGGGTAGGGGGGGGGGTTGGGGGGGGGGGGGGGTTGTGGGGTTGGGGGGGGGGGGTGGGGGTGGGGGGGGGTGGGTGTTTTTGGGTGGTTTCCCTCCTCTGCAGGTTCCTGCAGCATCTTGACTCTCTCCTGTCCCTTTAGTTAGAGATGCGACGTTTTTTTTGAGCATGCTAGCCCCCGCTCCTCCTGCCCCTACGGTTGCGGCGGTGATCCGTTCTGGGCCGACTGCGTGTCAGCATCTTCCCTTCGGGTAGGACGATGAACTGGCCTTCTGCTTAGGCCAGGACAGTCCTGATCAATCGAAGGTAATTTTACGTTCGGGGCCAGGCGACCTCGACGTGTATTTTCCTCGCTTGTTCTTCATCTCCTTCCTTTCCAGGAAAGCTGCCCTGTCTGATATCTATTCAATCCTAGCGAAGCGCTAAACCTCATCGTTATCAGCCCTCTCTTATTAGTAATGGTTTCCAAGCCAAAATTTCCCTCTATGCTCCATGAGGTAGGCTTGATCCAGAGGCGTCAGACTGCTGCAAGATCCTTGTTTTAGCGCTGCTGATCTGTTATTTCTGAAGTCCGGTTCACGCACCGTAGGGATCTGCCCTATCTGCCTCCAGAAAAAAACATTTTACCGTGCGCGGACGCCGACCCTTTCTTTCTCGATCCGCCGCCTCCTTCCTTGACAGGCTCCAGTTCCCGTCCTGCATGTCCCGATGCAAGACACTTTGACAGATCCCCTTTCTGAGAGTCAAAGATACGCCGTGCGCGGTACTCCCCTGAACCTGCGTCCTCTGCCTTTTTTTCCCCCTCGCACTACGCGTCTCTTCCTCCCGTCTAGCGCGCGCCTCTGATTGAGGAAAGCTTCGATGGTCCATCTATGGTGAGCAGCGCCGCCTGTTTCCTTTTCTTCTTTAGTCCCGTTTGACGCGCCGGCCTGCTTCACCTCTCTTCCTCTGTCTTTTGGCGCCGTCCGCCGAGGATCGGAGAGATTCGGGATTCAGACCTCATCCGCGAGTTTCTCTGGTCTTGTGCCGTTGCTCATTAGCCTCTTCCATTTGAGCGTGGAACCAAGATTCACACTGAGCCTCGCGCTTCTTGCAGGGCCTCAGGATACTTATAGAGCAGCCCTCCCTTCCGCTACGTCCTCCCTCCAGATGAAAGACATGTTTTTTTCTTTAAGGTTGCCCATTATAGGTTTCACCCTTCTTATGACGTTAGCAGGTCCACCCTCCTACTCCCCTCTTTCATGCGCGCGCGAAGTGGCCAGGACGGTATACAGTGCCCCGAATCAGTTTTCTTTACCCCCTCGCTGGTTGCCTGTAGAAAAGAACCAGACATCGCTCCCACCTGAAGACCACCCCCCCCCCCCCCCATGGCCCTTTTCCCTGGATGCCTCATGTCCTTTTTTTTGCACACCGCGAGAACACCTTCGCTTTCCAATCCTCTTCCCCCTTGAGCCAGGACCTGAAGGGGTTCGCTTGCGGTTTCAACTTCATGTCGACAGCCGCTTCTCGACTCCTCGCACAACGATCCCACTCTTCCTGCGTGTCGGCTTGGACTCGGTCACTGTGCCGACCTGGTGCCGTTCGTTCGCTTTTCTTCCGCTTCCCAGGACCTAGGGGTTGTGCTAAATCATCCTCCAGCAGCCTTTTGCCGCGTTCGGCTGCCTCTTCAAGCGCTCTCCCCTCTGTCTCAGAGAAGGAATTCGAATACAGCGACGCAGACACCTCTTTCGTGAGGAGATTGGAGACGTTCCCAGTTTATATTTGCGGCCTTTTTGACATCCTCCCCCATTTTCCCCAGTAAGTTTTGCTGAATTGACAATCTCGAGAAGAATTCCTTCTTTCTCGGGTTTTTTTCAGTGTGGACCGCGTAAAGGGTTATCATCTCCCACTTTCCCTTTTGGAAATTCAGAGAAATTGTTTTCCCCCCAGACTCAGATGCCAGTGCCCCTAGCCAGGTCCTCAGATTCTCTCGTAACTCTTATCTTTGAAGGACAGGCCTGATCGGAGTAGGGATCACTCCCCAAACTGCAAGTTCTAGAAATAAGCCTTTTCTCTCCCACAGAGGTCTCTTGAACTTTCTTAAGCACTCTCTTCCCTGAGTTATCGGAGGGGTTTAGTCGCAGGCGAGTTTTTTTTTTGTCCAAGAAGGCTTTTTTTCCGGGATTAGTCATCTATCTTCACCGTTTGAGTTTTCCCCACCTATTTTTAAGTGAGGCGTAATCTAGAAAATTTGAGGTCGTGTTTTCGTCTATCCCCTTCCCTAGGGAAGCACAGATAGGGCGTGGTTTTTTCATAGTTTTAGCTCACCCTTTGCCCCCTCGCCGTTGGCGGCGTCAGTCCGTTGCCGACCTGGTGTCTCATGGAGTCTTAGTGGAGTTTTTTTTGCAGCCTCTTTTTTGCGAGTTACGGTCTGTACCCCCTTGTTATTTGTTCAGATTAAGGACAGTTCAGTGCCTTGTCAACCTCGTTTGCACCTTCTAGACAGGCCCCCGCTACAGCACCTTGCGGCCTCGATCTTTCTTTAGGGTTTAAGAGTATTTATTCTAGGCTTATGATATGCCTGTGGCCCTCTTCCCACTCTCCCTTCGACTTGACGTTTCTTCTTTTCTACCGCGGTCGTCCAGCTGTGATCTCAAGGCTCGGCCGACTCGGCTTTTGCATGATTGGGTCCCCCAGTCCCCTGGTCGGGCTCCTTTGAATCCTTCGCATCCGACGTTCGGATCTGCCATCGATTACCATTTTCCTATCGGCCCAATGCAGTTTTTTGTCATTGTTCAATCCTGCCGCGATGCAGATATTTCTTCACGATTCCTGGAGTTTTCCCCTCCCCCCACCGCAAGAGACGACGAATGCCGACACCCATACTGTGTAGACCTCCGCAAATGCCGTCTTTG
>Ga0179593_1315300_pt1 | contig 11150 bp, 9 predicted proteins | sample CZODoug2_1_08_16_FD_185931 | JGI IMG/M metagenome (GOLD analysis project Ga0179593, IMG submission 185931) | Vadose zone soil fungal communities from Angelo Coast Range Reserve, California, USA - CZODoug2_1_08_16fungal (PacBio error correction) | ecosystem: Environmental > Terrestrial > Soil >... | reverse complement strand
GTTATACCCCAAAGTTGAACCTCGCTTCCTGTATGCCTTACCACGGCCCGGTCCTCAAGTAGTTTTTCCTCCTGCTTTCCCCCCCCTTTCTTAACTGACGAGGGGTCCTCCGCAGTCCTTCAGGAAACGCCCCTTGCCTTGATCCCACATGCGTTCCATCTCCCCTGACCCCCACCCACACGGGCGTTTCCCTTGGCTCGATCCCGACTTTTTCTGTCTTATTCCGCCTATTTACTAACATCTGACGCCGTACGGTCTGCACCCAGGGGGTGATAAAGCTGCGTCCCGCTTGGAAGAGTTGGGCTTCGCTGACGGTCGGCCGCTGTGAAGCCAGTTGTCCTGGTCTTCCTTTTTCATAAGAGCGTCGCGTTGTCGTTAGGCGATTCTTTGTGTCTGTTATAGGGCCGATTCCAGTTCTTTCATTCCCGTCCTTCGATGTGGTCTCCGGACGCAAGAGGGGGTCGAGGGTGGCCTGCTGCGGATTAGGAAAGGCCCTCTCACTTTTTTTGCCGATAAAGAGGTCCCACACCCAAGGTTAAGATCCTGCCGGCTTTTGTGCCGTTTCTTGAGGTTACTGACGTGTGTTCGATCCCCCCCCCGTAGTTAAATAGGCCCCTCGAACAGATTTGTTCAGGTCAAAGAGTAATCCTTGGTACCGCGTCAAGTGATGTTCACTTTAGCTTTGATGAGGAGTGATTGCATCCCTATATCACCTGCCAGTTCGGTCCCGTTCTAATATGATGAGCCTGACACCTCCACTTGTCTTGAGAAACCCTTGTCCGAGCTATGTTTCTAGCGTCAGGCCCCTTTCGTTTCTACTGTCCGTGTTGGGGGGACCAAAACGTGTGTTTTGGAATTTAAACGTCTTGTTCCACGACGTGTACCCTCGGTGTTTTTAGCAGGTTTTTTGCTCTCTACCTGCCCTCCCTGACTCTCACGGTCGTAGTGAAAGGTGCACCCCTCTTCCCCTGAATTCTTACCCCCAACCCCGGATGCCAGCAGAAGACTTGAGGTTTTAATGAAGTCTCCAACCTCCCCTTTTTTTTTTAATCCCTTTGCTGTTAAAAAGGGCGGTTCTCCAAAGGTTCTGGTAGGAAAAGGGATGGGTCGCGTTGTGTTGTTTTGGCTTTTTTTTTTTTTTTTTTTTTTTTTTTTCTTCTAGAGAGTCCATCATCATGCTTCCCACTCTTTCAATAGTCCGCCTGAGGAGCTTTCTTCTGTGACTGATTTTTTTAATGGAAATTGCGTTTAGTTAGCGTACATCGTCATCCTTCTTTGACAGCCTGGGCTGCCCTTTCTCCCAGGGGTATCATACCCTCCCGCATATTCTGATTGGAGATGGGGGTTACCCGCTTTCTCCTACGGACCGCAAAGAAGCAGCGTCGCGTCGAATCTTTCCCTCCCCCCGATGATCTCCGTTTCCTCTTCCGGAGTCGAGCAGACCATCCGCCCGCTCGATCCTTGAGAAGTGCATCGATTTCAACCTCTCCCTTTTCGCTTCTTGGACGGCTCCGGGTCCTTTTGGCGTTAGGACTCGTTTTCAAGACTCCTTTGATGGATTCTCTGGGCCTAGATTGTTGATTCGTCCATGACCGTCCTTCCATTTTCCAGTGTTTGTGGGGCGAATCCTGAGCGCGAACTGGGCAGGGTCATTGTTTCTGTTTATGGTTTCCCCACTTTTGATGCAACCCACACCCTGACACGTCACCTACTGAGTGAAGAGTAGTTCAGTCATTGACTCCACCACGGTCCCGGAAAGCGTAGGTCACGCGGCCCTTTTCCCTCAGAAGGGTCTTCTCTTGTGTTTTCCCCAGTCCCAGAGTGAGTAATGGAAAGTTTTGATCCGTAGGTAATGTCCACCTCTCCCTGTTCCCCCCCCTATACTTTCTCCCCCGAAAACGCCCAAACAACTTGCCGAACCTCCAGCAAAGGCTCCCCCTGGAGAGCGACGGAAATTCCCATGAGTGTCACTTTTTCCAACGTCCACGTGATTTCGCTTTTAGGTTCCTCGATCCTGTTCCCAAATCTTTCCAAAGTGTGGCCCCCTTATTTTAACCTCCGTTTTTGTGATCTCTCATGTCGCAGTAGTTTGTTGAAGATTTCGGCACTTCGTTGCTACCCTCCTCCTCCTCTCTTTTACTTTTGCCGGTCTTTTAAGATGGATGAATTCAATGGTCCCCTTCCCGGTTTTAGGCTCGTGTTGTTGTCCTTGTCAAGTGGGGCTCCTCATGTTTGTCTCCCTCTGACATAGGAGCGTTTTTTCCATTCCCACTCTCTGGGACCCACCGAGCTAGAGATGCCACAGTCATTCTTTTCTCGGTCCCATGCGTGGAATTAGTATGGCGTCCTTTTTGGCCTTCAAATCGCCTTCTACTTGTCATCCTGCTCCGTGCTCAGTGTGCTGGTTGATTATTCCCCCATTTATCCGTGCACTACAATCGACTGAGACAACCCAAATTGGACCCCTCTCATCTGATTAGCGGCACCCTCCCACACCTTTCTGCCCCTCACCCGGGCTGTTGCTATTGGCCCTTCCATATTTCGGCCCACTTCTTAGTTAGACATTTCTTATGTCGGTCCTACTGCTCTTTTGCACGGGAGCCAGCGGACATTACCGTAATTCCTAACCCAGACCAGACTTTTGCGTTCCTTCTTTACCGGTACACGTCCCTTCCTGCCCTCTCCTAGTGGAGAATTCCTCGTCCTGCCTTCGTCGATTATTTACTTTGTGGTTGCTTCTTAATGCTCGCGCCTTTTTTTTCCTTTCACTTTCCTTCTTTACCCGACCCTTTCGACGCTGGTTGTCTGTTACCGTTGGTATTTGTCCACGAAGGTTGAACTCCTCGGCCCCTTAGTTGCCCCTTCTTCTTTCTTACACACCCCGGACTGCTCTCCCCCTCTCGAGTTTGCATCTTGTTTGTGTTGCACGAAGTGACGTCGGGCCTGCTGCACTGATTCGACCTTCACTCCCCTTAATCAAGCCTCTGTTCACTTACCCTCCCGACTCCCTCGACCTCGGTTTTCTTGATATAATCCTTTGTTTTGCAGAGGACCTCTTTTTGTTCTCACATTGATCATGCATCTTTCTACCTGCCTCCCTCCCCCCCCCGCGACCCTGCAGGGTTGGCCGACGACTCATTTTTCTCATGCGGCCGAATGGTTCCCGTCAATTTTTTTTTTACCCCCCACCCTTCCTTAGTCTACTCCCAGAGTCCCATAACACGCATTCTAGCGACGATAGTTATTTGCAGGCCGATCTTTTTTAACCACCTGTGTCAGACGCGTCATTTTTGCAGTTTTCGGATACGTTGTTTCCCACCGTACTGATCTTTACCGCAAGAGGTTTTCGGTTTAGTTGTTAAGTCTCTTCCCCTTAACGTCTTGGTTACCTGCGACTGCTTTGAGCTGATCTGGCCCCCCCCCTTCTCATTTTCCGAGCGTTTTTGTCTCAACCCAATTGACGTCTTCTCCTCCTTTTTTCGGTTTTGATACTCTGCTGGTTTCTGGTTAGTGGCCGATGTGTTTTTGACAAAACGGAAGGACCCCCGCTAATGACCTCTCTTTCCTGGCCGGTTTACCCGTGGATGTGATTTTTGCCGGAGGCACTTTCTCCGGCGTTTTGGGTGATGTTTTTCCTCCCCCCTCGGAAGCCGTGAAAGGAATACTAAAGGCTTTGACCTCTTCCAACTTGTGGTGTTCTGTGTTACCTTGCGGGAGTTGGTCTACTCATTTCCCCCCCCCCCTACTCTCCCCCACCGCCCACCCCCCCCCCCCCCCCCAGACACCGCCACTGCTACCCTACACTCTGCTTTCGCCCCATGAAGTCGCGTCCGACCTTTTTCCCCTTTTTTTTTCTGAATCACCCTTTGACCCCTGACCAAAAACCAGTATTGCCCCCGGATCCCCCCCCTCGCAGATCAGGTCAATAGAAACTCTTCATGAAGAACCCATTTCCAGTCCCTACACTTCGGTGGAGAACTCTTCCGACTTCCCTTTGAAGGAGGCTGCCTTCCTCAGTAGACGTTTGAGTCCTTTAGTGATAAATAGGTCCCGTACCTTTCCTTTTCATATTTTATTGGGTGGACTGAGGTTTCCATCAGATTTCGTCGACTGCGTATTCCCGTTACCTCGTCGTCCCCTTCTTGCTCCCTGTTTAGCCTTCCCTTGCTATTTTTGAAGTTTGTTCTCGTTTCATGTGTCTCGCTGAGGGTGAGAGGTTCCTGTTTTTTTGCGTTTTCTTGTTCTGCTCCTAGTTTTGGAGTTTGTCTTCGCTAACTCCTCGGATGAACGGCGCTTTTTAGTCATAGCCCTTTCTGTGTCTGCTTTTCCATTGGGTTTGTTGGGTAATCTCCCATCTCTTCTCCCCTGTTTCTTTGGTTTTTTATCTTTATTTTTGCATAAGATGTTTGTCTCTCTTATTTAAACCCCAATTTTTTAGACTCCTCCTCTGACTCTGAGGGCCGTAGAGGCAGGACGCCGGTAATTTTGCGATCGCCTTGCGACAGGACTCTTGCCCACGGCGCTGCGCCACCTTCCCCCCCAGGCTCTTTTTCTCTTTTGTTTTTCCTTTCACACCGGCCATTTCCCCGAGCCAAATAGACGCAACCACTATGGCCTGCTTTTTCAACAATTTCGCAACTTTCCGGAATTATCCCTGTTTCCCCGATCACAAAGGAATCCCCATGGTTGATTCGTTCCCTTTCCGCGGTCCTCGATAGTCAGACCCGCCCAGGTGATCCTTCCAATACCTAAACGACCCTCTCCCCCCAGTTAGGTCCAAACGGTTCCGCCTCTGTTTAAACTGTTTCCTCCCTGTCCCTTTCCCAGTCGGTCCTCTCCTCCTCACTTTTTATGGATTTGGTTTGCCTGATTCACTTGTTTCACGAATAAGTATGGTTCTCTTTTTTGAGTCCGTCCATCTTTTAGGTACTTGTTACGCGCCTTGCTGTTCTTAAGTTTTCTTTGTCAGGTGCTTTGACCCGGACTGGTTTGATATTTTGCTGGTATTGCTGGGGGTGAAGCCTGGCGACATCTTCCCAGTTGCTGACAACTTTTTGACCGAGAAGATTCGACCACCCTCAGCAGTGAATACTTTTTTTTTTCCCCCCCTCACGTATAGAAGGGATTTCGCCACAGACGGTGTTTCTTCCGCCTGATTTTCTCTCCCCCCGCCTTTAAGGAAACAAGCTTGCCGTTCTCTTCCCCTATTCATAGCTGCGTTTTATTGGTCGCGATTTGCTCGCCTGAAACCTTCCCCCGACGCCCATCATTTCATCCTTTTGCCTTAAATATGTCTTACTTGCGTTTCCCTACCTTTCTTTTTTAGCCACAAGCTGCGTATAGGTCTTCGTCCCCGTGCCATAGTTTTTTTAGCTCTGGTCAGGTCCTGCGGCAACTCTGCAACTTCTGATCGGACCCCTCTGTGCCCCCACGAGTAGCGAGTGGTCCGAACAGACTATTCTCGTCTCTGCCCCACCTAGTGAAAGGATGTTACCCCCTCATTTTTCTGGCCTTGCATCGGTCCCCGGTCCTCCTACTCCCCCCTTTTGCCCCTCTAGAAACGCCCCATTTTTGTGTTTTGTAATCAGTGATTTCTTTTAGTTCGCCCCCCGGGTCAGGTGCTCCCCTTCAGGGCTGAGTTTTCACCCCCTTTTGGATTTCCTTTTTCATCCAGTCTATACTGTCGTCTACGTCTTAGGGTAAATTTTTTTCGTCTTCCCACGCTGCCGTAGTTACCGCATGTCTTCACTCGCCCTCAAGGTCCTTTAGATAAGTTCCCCTTCTCACCTTCTTTGGGGATTGACAAGAATTGGGTTCCCGGAATATATCTGCATGTTCCCCCCCTCGCCATTTTTCGATTTCTCCGCTGCTTGTGTCGACTCGTTTTCCTCCGTCTTTTGCTGAGAGTTCCAGGCCGGCGACTAATCATCCCGACTCTTTCATTTGATCTTTGTAACACCCATTGCTCGCCCCGGTTTTCCCTGCGGTCAGAGTTTCTTTTTTCCGTTCCGCGTGAACCTTGCCGCAGCGCGTCACTTTTCTCTTTTCTTTTTTCCTAGTCGTCGTTAGTTCAGGTTATATGCCTTTTTTTTGGTGCTCCCGGGCATTGAGTTGGCGCTTTATTGCACGCCCCGGGACTACCTTGTGAGTGGAAGTGTTTTTTTTTTAGCCGGCGCTACGGAGCACATTTGCGCTTCTTCATCTATTGGGTTTCTTGTGCGTCGCTTGACGTCACAGGCCATGTCTTTTTCGCCCCCCCCAGGTTACGTCCCTCGCTGCTTCCGATGTCAAGCAGGAAACCTTCAGTCCCTCCCCCTTCTGAGGGTCCCGCCTTGTCGCTGCACCCTCGCGTTTGTATTTTCCAACGACCTGTGCGTGCCTCTGATGGTCCGCTTCTTCTCCTTCTCCACGGTTCCCCCCCGTTTGAATGCCACGTCGACCCTTTCCCAACCTCTAGCCGTCGGTGACTCCCTTTCCCTTCCTTTTTTCTAGCTTTTACCCCCGGCAGTTGGGCACACCCCGCGCTGGTTAATTGCCACGCTGCGACATATGCCGCGCTGTGTCGAGGCCCCCCGAGACCCCCTCCATTTTTCCACCGAGATCGGCGCCGCCCCCTCCCCCCGCCTCACGACGACCCTTGGCCATATCGGCGAAGCGGGTTGTCTCGAGTGCAGGTTTTTTCCACAATTTACGCGGCGCTTCACTTAGGTACAACCCCGGTGGCGGAGAACCAAACAGTCGGATGGCCCCCACCAACCCGTACCCTCGATGCAACGCTTCCCCTTTCTCCGGTCTGTCCAATACCTTCAGCCTTGCAAAGATAAACCCCAAGTACGCCTGCCCCCCATTATTAGCACACCGGACCCTTTCTTTTCTGCCACAGGCTTCTCTTTTCATCCTCAGTTCGTTGTTTTTTCTCGTCCTGATGTCGCACTGTCCCGGTTTGAGAAGACGCGGGGGAAACTCTGGCGTTACCCCGTTCCCCCTTTCATCGGGGCCAGGAGGCTACCCCGTCGTTTCCCTCCATTTTTCCGTTGCAGATACTCCCCCTGTTCCAGAATACTGCGCTTCCCTTCCAGTCCGGTCTGCCCTGTTTGTTTGGTTGTTTAGACACTGGATGTCCTTCCCTGTGACCTGCTCTCTTTCCCTTTTCCACGCTTTCGGGTGTGGCCCCCCCATGACCACGTCTTTTGTAGCCCCACAGACCTGACCGCTTCTTTCCCTAGTCGAGTGAATTCTTTCTGGGCCCCTGGTCCCGTCTTTGTCCAGTCTTCTAACGTGGCACGTCCTCCCCACAAATCGTCACCCCTGTATGAGACTTTTAGTTGTTTGTGTATTGGTTCTACATAGCCTGGTGCTACGACCGTACGTTCCAGGCGTGACCCATTTTTCGTGCCTGTTTTTTCACTGCCGCTGGGCGTTCTTTTGGGAGCTTCCCCGGCTGGTACATGTCAGTGGTCAATGGGCTTTCCCATCCCTATCTCATAGTTTCGCACACCTCCGTATTCTCTGTAGTGTTCCCGACGTCCCTTTCTAGTGTGTCTACATCGGTACCCTTTCCCTTCCTCCACACCTTGTTTGGGAAGCACCCCCCCCAAGTACCACTTACTATAGTTTTTCCCTTGTTCCGGTGATTTACGCCGCGGAGCCTGCTCTCCCGGACCCCTCGCTCATTCCCTCTTTCAGTTCGCACGCAGAGAAACCAGGCGATTTTCCTTAATTGTAGACGCAACTCGACGGTGGCACTTCTTAGTTCGTCTTTCAGTGAAAAGAGCGGGTAAACCCCCTCCCCACCGTGTGAGTGCACCTTCATCAGATTGACTTGTCACCCGCCATGTTGGGGAGTTGATTCAGCCGCAGCCTGTCATCACGTGACCATTCTTCCCCACCCTTTCACTATATTGGACCTGTATTATAAGTACCTCGCCTGTCACCACCTAACTCCCCGTCTTACCGCCTCCAATTCCGCATGTTTAGGCTCCTTCAGGCCGACCCCCCATGATCGCAGCGTTCGTCTATTCTCATTTCCCCCGCTGACCACCCCTTTCGACAGAAACCCTGACCTTGTGTTCGACGTTGCTTTTGGGTTGGAAAGGCCCGCTGACCTCCGCCCCACTGCCTTGGCGGGATCCTTCTGCCTCTTCTATTCAAGTGTTCCCTGGCGGCCGATTTGCGCTACGATTATGTTTTCACACCTTGTCCCCCGTTAGATGCCGACGACTGCCCTACGTTTCGCAACTGAACGCGATTGGTTCCCGTCGTGGCACGAGTTTGAACAACGGTCTCTGGGGGACTGTGTTAGTAGGGAGACCGTGTTACTTCCCGTTCCTAACCCCCAAGCTTTTCTCTCTCCCCCGCAGCAGTCGTTCCCCAGACCTCCCTTTCTGTCATTTTTTTTCCTACTGGTATCGCGACGAGTTTTGGTGACCACCTGAGTTTTAGGGGCTTGGCCTCTTCTTTGACCGAGCAACGCCATAATCCCCTCCTCTACGATGTCACCAGATAGTTTCATCCCTGTCCCCGTGACGGCAGTCTCTTTTTCTCTGTTTTTAGATGGTCAATATTGTCCCTTTGACTGTGATCGAGTTTTTCCTCCTGGATGTCTTCCCGATTAGTTTCCCGGCCATGATGGTGACTTGTTTATCGACTGTTTCCCCTTTGTTGTGGTCTGTTTTGTCGGGTTGCCCCTTCTTACTTGTCAAAACTGGAGTGTATCCGCCAGTGTCTTCCCCTGACTCCCCCCTCGGGCTGGTTTGGCGGCGTGAAGTGCCTCACCCGATTCCCTTCTCATCCATTTTGCCATCGCTGTTCTCCCCCTTACCGGCACCCGGTGATTCCGGCTTCTCCGAACCGTTCCGCCCGTTTGACTTCCAACATTCTTTTCCAGCTATCTCGACCATTTCAGATTCGACCCATTCTCGCCAATGTCATTTGCATTGAGCCGACTGTCCGTTTTCTGAACACTCCCGCATTAACCAGCGATGCGGGGCCGCTGCATACTCTTTTTGGAGGTACGGTTTGTTCCCCCTATTTCCACACATATTTTGTTCTGGTCCCGTTGCGACTCTTACGAGTACCCCCCCCTCGTTCGTGTCGGACGGTTCCAAGGACTTTTTTTTTCTTTCTTCGATGGTTAATATTTCGCGCACTGTGGATAAGGCCAGTTTTGTCGGGATTGTTAGTCTTAACCTTCTTACCCTGTTAGGTCGGATGCCCGCTGGCATTTTTCCTCGGCTCTTGGCATTTTTGAGACTACGTTATTCCCCCCACCCCTTCTCGGCTTGAACCGTGGCTCTGGGTCCTGTCATGGCCTCGTGTTTGCCTTTTCCTTTTGGTTTTTTCATATCTTCTTTTCCCCCGCTACCGTTGTTTTTTTTTTTTTTCGAGGATTCCCCACCACGCGTAAACCTGCAGGACTCTGTATCCGCACCCCACCAAAGGACCCGCCTCTCCCTCACTCTCCAGTGTCGGTCCGAGTGTGGCCAAACAAGGCAGTCGGGGTTGTTCACCAGCTCCGAGCTTCCTTCTCGACCCACAAGAAAGCCCCTATTCCCGAGACCCTCAACCCGCCCCCCCCCCCTCTACCCAGCGTTAGTGACCCTCAGACAAACACACGACCTTGGATCCCACCACACGGACCTTTTCTACAGGGAGACTACATGACGCGTGATCGCTTATTCCCCGAACCATTATTTTCCCTACACTTGGTACCATTTAAGGTTATTGACTTTTTTTATCTTCCAGACGTGCGCTTTTAGAACACTTGCAAACATTCGTGCGCCGGCCCAGTTTGAAGTCTTCGAGAGACCTCCGTTCGGAAACTGGTCGTCAACGACCGGTGTTGTCGTCCGGTTGCCCCCCCCCTGTTTGTTCGTCGGATATGTGCTTTCTAATACCGGGTGAATTTAAGCGTGCCGCAGAGGCCTTTTTGGCACGAATGTTATGAGCCCAGCACGTGCAGAGCTTTGGTGTCGTTTGCTTTCTCTGCCCTTGTTGTAGAACCTAGGGTTCTCTTTCAGATCCCCCAACACAGGGGCTATGAACGCCTTCGTTTTTCGTGGCTGAACCAGTTTGCTATAACAAGTGACCGTTTTTGCCCCGCTCAATGTTTTCGTTTGAACACCTCCCCTTTCCCTAGGTCCCCCTTTCCATTGCATTTTTCAATCGCTGAACTGTTTAAAGGTTCTTTCTTGTCGATCGTCCCCCCTTTCTCCCTCCCCGCGCGGCTCCTTTCGACACTATGTCTACCCCGTCCAAGTCCCTGTTAGGTTTTTTTCCGAACCAGCCCCTCCGATGCATCTTCCTCGGTATCGTTTCTTCCCCTCCCCCCTAGCACGTATTCTGCCCGGTGCAGTGGCACCTCCTTCCCCCGACCGGCCACCCCGGTGCTTGGTAGCGGCATGTCGTGAAAGCCCCCGCGTTCGAACAGGTTAGTATTTGGCATTTTTTTGAAACCCCAACATCGGCCTGTCATTGGGAAACCTTTCAGATGATTCCTTGTTATGACCGAGCCGAATTCCACGGTTTTTTTTCTCGTCTTTCCCCGAGCCCCTGCGGACGTTAGCCCAGGTCCCGTCCGTCAAACGGGATGTTTTTTTTAATTCTGTTTGGCGGCTTCTCCACACGTTTCTTATTTTCCTCGCCGTCCTCTGTACAATCCCAGTAGATTTTTCTTTCCTCTTGCTGGTCTTGTAATGAACGGCGATTGTATGCTGCATTTTTTCTTCTCCTTCCTATACACCGCTGGGCGGGATGTCTTTCCGTGGATATCCTTCTTTTCTTGGTGTAGCCCCAGCAAATTGGATTTTGGTCCCTTTTCGTTGTCTGGTGCCTCCCTTTCCAGCATTGTGAGACATGCGGTCGATAGTCACCCCCCCTCGCGTTTGTCTCGCTGCTTCTCCTTTCCTCTGCTGACGAGAGCAGAGCCGAGTCCTTTTTCCCTGCTCGCGCTTGCTCTCCCCGATGATCAAGGGTGAACTAGTCGGTCGCAGGCGTGTTGCTTTCTGCCTTTTAGGCCGGCTTTCTTTGCTTAATTCCTTATGCCCGGTGATGGCGATCTTTTTAGACTTTCCCCTCAACCCGATTTTGTTGTCTACCTCCTTCCCATTCCCTGGTCTCGGCTTGGTCGGTGTTGTTTTTCGTCCTTTGTG
>Ga0179593_1644135_pt1 | contig 11151 bp, 14 predicted proteins | sample CZODoug2_1_08_16_FD_185931 | JGI IMG/M metagenome (GOLD analysis project Ga0179593, IMG submission 185931) | Vadose zone soil fungal communities from Angelo Coast Range Reserve, California, USA - CZODoug2_1_08_16fungal (PacBio error correction) | ecosystem: Environmental > Terrestrial > Soil >... | reverse complement strand
TCATTTTTTTCCCCTGTTCCTCCGTAGGTCCACCTTTGCGCGCAACTCTTTTCCCTAATCCCGCGACACGCCTTCCCCCCCAGAAGAAGGCCCCCCTCTCTGCGCCGATATTTGCCCCCCTCGACCAACCAAGATCCCCCTCGTTTTTTTTTACCAAGACCCGAGCGTACCCCCCCCCCCTTTTTCCCCTTCCCCCTCCCAGGTCCTCGTTCTTAGAAGATTCTCCGGCGCGTCGCCTGCCGATTTTTTCCTCTTTTTGTTCTAAGCCGCCTCCTTGCGGCTTTCCCTGTCCCTTTTTCCCTCTTTCACCCCCCCCAAAAGTCCCTTTTCCCCTCCGTTGAGGAAAAGAGGCACCTACGTACTCGACCTCCCCTTGGGCGTCCCATTCGATCGTTTGTTTCTTATATTGCATTCTATTTTTTCTTTCTCCCCGCTCGGGAAAGAGGAAGAGGCTTCTCCCCCCATATAGTAAATCACCTTCCATTGTAACTTCATGTTTCAAAAATGGGTAAATCCCCCCCGTCTCTTTTCAGGGTTGCTTGCAATGCTTCTACTGTAGCAAGCTTCTTCCCTATCATTGTTCTACTTCTCTCTGTGTTTTAAACTCTCGTCGGCTAGTTGCAAAGTTCTCCCCCTTGGGACGAACCCTCTGACTGTCGTGGTGGGTATTTTCATGAGTGCATGTTTTCCGTAAGTAAATTTTCTCTCCCTGACTAAATACTCCCCTTTTCTGACATTCTTTTCTACCCGAGATGCATGCTCCACCCCCTTCTTCCCTTCCAGGACGAAAAGAAGATACATCCCCCTCTCTGGAAGGAAATGGCCCCCCCGCCCAAAAACATCATTTCCCCCCCCGAGGAGAGCGACATGTTGCCATCTTCTCGCTTTTAGACGTGAGGTTGACGAGCCCTCTCCCCCTCTGTCTCACTAGTCCCTCCCCCCCACTCCTCCCACCCCCCCCATGTACTTCCCTTGCTTCGATATTCAGCAGAAGAGGTTTCTCTTCCACACTTTGGAGCGCTTCTCCCCCCTCTCCGAGTTTCTCCTGCTCTTGGATCCGACGAAAGAAGGTTTTTAAGAAGAATGCTACACCCCCCCCCCCTTGACCTCACCGCTGGTCCTCCTTTCTCTCTCGCCAGCGCCACATTCTCGTTGGTCTTGAAGGAGCCCTTCCCCGTTTTCGGCAGAAACGAAACTTCCTCCCTTTCGAGCTCTCTTTCCCCGTCCGGAGCGTCTTTTTGTCCACAACAACTTCCTTTCCTTCCCCCGCCAATTACAGGAGCTTTCTGGCAAACCGTCTTTCTTTCCTCCTTCGGTTTTTTCTTTTCTGGCGGCAAGCAAATGTTGCGCCTTCAGAATAGCCCCCCTTTTTCCGATGAACCTTCCCTTTGTTCAATAAGACGCGAAAGTCTTCTGCCCGAACCAGAAGGCATCACGTCATCGGCTATTTTTCTTCGACGTCCTTCATGGTGTGTACCCTTTGTCTCTTTAAACGCCTTAGACCCCTTTGCTGCTTGACCTTCCTACTCGCGCGTCGGTCTCCTCGGAGATAAGGAGTCGCTTTCCAGAAGCGATCACGCCCTCCCGAAGAACCGCCCCTCTTTCGGGTATGATCCTATGATCTAAGAGTCCTTTTTTCTCTTGTAAGAATCCCTCCGACAACTAGTCTTCCCCTTTCCCTGTGAAGCATTTCGTGCAGCAAGAGAGATTTACCGAGTCAAGGTGCGTTGGTTTTAAAAGCGACAAACCTTCTTGAGAACTCACTTCTCAGACCGGAAGAGCATTCATTTGTGTCTCAACACTCCCTTCGTCTTCTCTCTAATCTTCAGCTTCTTCTCCCGATCGTATAGAGAAGGCCCCCCTTACCCCGACCGGAAGCCCCAACTTTTCCTTTCCCCTTTCCCTCTCACGAACCTTCTCTCCCCCTCGTATTTAGACCTTAGGTGAAGTTTCCGTGCCTCCTAGGCCCGATCGAAAAATGCTTTCTTCCCGTTACGCTTCCATAAGGAGTCAATTAACCCCCGCAAGGCAAACGATTATTCTTTCCTGACTACTATCTTCTTATGGGGAGCCCCCTTCCAGAAGAAAAGCGGAGAGTCACCCCTAAGAAGCTTCTTCCCCCAAACTCTTGATAGCTATCACCCTCTCCGGAAACACCTAAAAGACCTCATAAAAGGGCGCTGATTTTTCATTGCGGCCTCTCCCACCTCCTCTCCCCCAATAGGAAGCTTTTCTTTTTATAGCAAATGAGACCGATAACTCCCTTCCAGCCAATCGTTTCCTCCCCCTTTCGCATGGTTTTCTTGTCATGCTGATGAAATTTTTTTCTATCTTAAGAGTAGATACGCCTCCTGGGAGAAAGGCTCCTTTTCCATTAAGCCTCAACACCCCTTCTGAGTAGAAAGTTAAGTTATTCATGGGAATAGAACGTATTCTCTCTCAATATATACTCTTTTCCCCCCCCCTTTTTTTTTTAGGAGAAGTACTTCTCGGTGATATTTGAGGAAAATCCCCCTTTGGAGGTCGGTTGCTCTCTCCTTTTTTATGAGCTTTTTTTGTTCCCGGTGAAACTTTTTTTCCCCTGAGTGAAGACTTGTAGTCTTCTCTTCCCATATTGTCATCCCCCCCTAAACATTTAGAAAGTTTCTCAAAAGATTGATCTTTTTTCCCCCTCCCCTTTTTATGAGGTATAGGAGCTCTTTTTCTTCTCCTCTAGGCTTTTGCTACCGGGCGGCAGATTGTTTTTTCCTCGCGCCTGAGAGCCCCCTCTTTAATCTCCTCTTTCTTTTTCCCCTTTTTCTTTCCCGTCGATCCCTCTAGATCCACTCTTTTCCTCCGTTGCTGAACCTCCCTTTGCGGCGTCTTTCGTAGGTAGTAGAATGTCTCCTCGATCAGTGGTGCCCCTTTTTTGTCCCATTGCTTAATTGTCGATTACGAGATCTTTTTCTCCTTCCCGTTTACCGAGCATTTATAGAGCGGATCCACTCTCCCAGAGGATGTCTGCGCATCTTCCCCACTCAGTAAGCTTCCTCTGGCGTACGTGAAAAGGTGTCCACGACTTATGGAGGAAAGACCCTTTCACCCCACCCATATTAGCGATCCCCCTCATCGTCCCCCACCCCTTCCTCTTACCCCTTCTCCGCCCTTATTTTTTTATCTTTTCTCCCTCTCCTTCCTTCCCCCGTTTCTACCCTTCCCCCCTCCCCTTTCCCTTTCTGCCTTCTCGGGCGCAATTCTCCTCTTTTCCCCTATAAGATAGTAAGCCCCCCCCCCTCGTATCTCTTTTCTTCGTTTGGGCCTGTGTGAAGCGACTCTCCGCCAGACTCATCTCATTCGCTGCTCCCCCTTTTTCTTCTGTTGATCAGATTTCTTATGCGCAACCGTTTTCCCGTCGAATCGTTCAGCCGAACCCAACGAAAGGCCGAAATACGGGTGTTGTTTCCCTAGCGTCTCCCCGTTCTTAAATCTTTTCCCGGAAGACTTGCCTCCCTTCAGCCTCATTCCAGGGATCCTTTCAGAAACGGTTCGCTTTACGTCGCTTTCTTCATGGCGGCATCTCCCCCCCCTCTTTTCTAGAACCGCCTGTTGTAAACTGTGTTTCTCTTCCGTTTTCTTGTCGTTCTTTCGGCTTGACGTCTTTCCTTCTACTGTAATATTCAATGACCCTTTTTCTTCCCCTCCGCTCATATCTCGATCGGATCCTCTTTTTTTTTCGGGGTGATGCACGAGCTTTTCTTCTTTCTTTTTTAAACCTGTCATTTCGATTGCTCCTTTCCTGACGAAAGAGGATGATTTTCTTTTTTAGTGACGCGAGCGCTTCATTTCCGTTTGGAACTTTGTTTCTCCTCCTTCCAAGCCTCCTCTATGGAAAAGAGGCTTCCCCAGCGTGTACCGTCCTTTCCTGTAAGTTCCTGCTTCCCCCCAGTGCGATTAACTTTCCCCACGCACAGCCTTTCTCGAGCGTCTGCTCTTGTTTTTTCCCTGGAGATATGAGCCGTGCTTTTTCTTGCGAATCCTCCTGCAAGGAACACTGCCTCCCGGTTTCTTGTCCTCCGAGAACAGCGGGGGTAAGTTTTCTCCTCAGGTTTCGTTCTTCTTCCAGACTCCCCCCCCTTTTTTCTCCAGCCCCATCGTCTCCAGGATTTTTTTTTCCACCGAAGTGATGGAATATAAGACTCCAGGGTTGCGCCTTCTCCCTTCTTCCGGTCCGTCCTTCTTTCCTCGGCTAAGCGACATTCCCTTTTTCCTGGAAGCATAGTGACTCTTTTTTTGCGTCGCGCGGCACCCCCTCCACCATGTCCTTTCGCCATCCCGCGCTCCTCCCCTTCTCTAAGGAGAAGGACCCTTTTCTTCTGAGCCGGGTTCTCTCACGTTCTTTAGGCCAATGTGCTGATTATTATTTCGCCCTTGAGACTGGGATTGCAAATGTTTCCTTATATCTCACACTTTCATCCATGTCAATGTAATCACCGCCTGAAGTGATGGAGCTGGAGGCATTTTTTTTGTTGTTTGTTTGGGGTTTTCACGATATCGAGAAAGTGGACTTTCGAGGTCTTTGCCTTTCCGGAAGACCCGTCGACAGATACCTTGGTTTCTTTCCCCATTTGCGGTCCCTCCCCTTTGAAACAAGATTCCCTTTTCCCGTCGATTGATGAGAAACACCTTTTCACGAGCTTTATCTCCGATGGAAGGTTTTCCCCCCCCGCCGTGCCACGTTATTGACAAAATGTCACCCTTTTCTCCATGGACCGTACAATGTAAATATTTTCTTTCTTTCCCCCCCCCCTAATTCTCATAAGTTTTGCAGTCCTGGCTTTCCCGTTCGCGGCACCGGCGGCGACAGCCCTGTTCTCCTTTCAATTATCTTTCAAACATAGCAGGGCTTTGGTCGAGGCTTTGCATTTTTTAATTCTTTCTTCCCTGTCCCTGCCACCCCTCCCCCTTCCCTCCGGATGGGTAGAAACAACTTTTCGAAGCCGACTTTTCCTTTCGCAGTTTCTACTCCAGAAATTAACTCCTTTTTCTTTCTTCAGCCCTACGAAGGATTGGATGATGCCCATTTCTCACCTCCCCATCTTCCCTTTTAAGTGGGACAGATTGCATCTTTGTACGAAGGTTCCCCTATCGTGCATTCCCCCCTTTTTGTGGAGAAACAATCCTCTTCCTCTTTGTTCTCTCAGACCAGAAAAAACAGGTGGCCATTCCCCCCCCGGGTATAGAGCGTAGCGTTCCCCTCTTCCCCCGCACACAATTCCTTTCCCCTGTATGTCCCCAGTGGCCGGAGAGGGTTTTGTTTTCCTTTTTTTTTCATGGTAAGGAGTTACCTGATCTTTTTGTCCATTGCGATCTCTCTCCCCCCCTCCGACCGCCAGTTAATGAAGGGCTTTTCCAGAATGGTCCCTCCCCCAGACCCCCTCGCTTCTTCCTCTCGTGCCTTCTTCGATTCTTCTATCAACCGGAGATCAGAGTTCCCTTCTCCCCCCTTCCTGGGGTAAAAGTCTTTTTTGTAGTTCGTTCAAGTCCCTCCCCTGAAACTCCTTCCTTTCTCTTATAGGGAAACTTTTTCGCCTTTCCTTTGTGCGTTTTACCGGGCGATATCCTCCCCGTTTATCTTCCTGTTATTTTTTCCTTTTCCCCACCAATCCTCTTCGGGTAGCTATGCTCCCTCCTCTCCGATTTTCTTGAACTCGCTGCCTTCGCGGTTTCTCCTCTTGGGCATTAATTAGACGTCACTCTCTCTTGTAATAGTCAAGCTTGCGTATTCCTTTACTTCATCTATATCTTTTCACTCCCCAGTTTGTTTTTTTTTCCTTTCCCATACCCTAAGGAAGATGATATGCCTCCCCCCCGAGGGCGATGGAACGCCCTCTCCCCTCCGAGGAGCCTCCTCGTTTCTCGTTGACCTGGATGACCTCCTTTTTCACTCGGGCCAGGGCTCTTCCCCATACCGAGAAGAAACTCCCCCCCTTTTTTAATAGGATCTACCCCGCATTATGACCCTCCCCTTTTCGTGCCTCTCACTTGTGCAAGAGATGACCCCAGTTGAATAGGAAATTCCCCTTTTCCTCGAGCTTACGAAGAGATCGTCTCCCCCCCCAGATGGCGGAAAGTTTTCTACAGCCCTACTTGCCTTTGCTTCCCCCCTCCCCGATACAGGAACCCCCCTTTTCCCCTTTTTTTTCTCCGCTCCTCCCGCGCGACTTTTTTGCAGTAACCCCCCTATGTCTCTACCCTCCTCAGAAGTATTCTCTTCTCTCCCCACTTTGATTTGTCGGTTCTAGAAAGTGCTCTTTTCCCTGCGCATGTGTTTCTTCCCTCTGGACATCCTTTTTACCTGCGCGACACTTTTCTTCCCCCTGCATGACGGCAAAGCCCCCCAATATCGATGCCCTCCTTCCCCCCCCCAGCACAACACTACAACGGCCTACTTTTCAACTCGAAGAAGGATCCCTTCTTCTATAGGTCTTTCCTCCCCCCCTTCTCGTCTCTTCTTTCCCCCTCCCACGGCCTTTATAATCCGAAGGTCGGCTCTTCCCAGATGGTGGGTTCCCTTCCGGCAGGTTTCGAATTTGCCCCTTTCTCAGGAAAAGATTTTTTCCCGACCCGAGTCCTGACCTGCCTTTTTTCCCTTCATTTTTTCCATTGCATTTTTTCCTCTTTCGCCTGCCCTGCGAAAGAGGCGGCTTCCTTTTTCCACTGTCCTCTTCCCCTGCCCACATTTTAACGTCATGTGTTCGCATGCAATAAAGGGCTTTTGAGATCTTCTCGCTCTTTCAGCTCTCTCGTGATCCTGTCAGATTTTCCTACTTCGAGGTCCCTTCCCCCCAGTGCATCAGCGTCCTAGGCTTTTTTAATGTTTTCCCACGTAGAAGTCTTCCCTTATGGAGGGATACTTTCTACGATACCTTCCCCCTTTCCCCATGTATCGGAAAACCTCCCCCCGGACCAAATGAGGTGGTTACCAAGACGAGATCAGTCTCTCCCCTTCTCTTCTACGGTTCATCGCTCGCTACTACCAGCAGATTCAATTCCCCCCTTCTTTTTTCCTGACTGAGGGAGAAGAACACTTTTCCCCCACCAGAAAGGTTTTTTCCTTCCCCGGTAAGAGAGCCTGTTTCGCGACAAGATGCCTTCGTAACAAGATAAGCGGGTGGAAGCCTCCTTCCCCCCCCGTTACTATGTTTACTACCGATTGGATCCCCTTTAGAAATTAAAGTTTCCCCCTCGGATGCCCCTCCGGCCTGATGCCGCAGGACTTCTTCGTGATAGATGCTTTCTCTTTTGGTAGTACTCTTTCTCTACGCCCTGTAGTACGCTCCTGGTCTGTGAAGTGTTCTCCCTAAACGCAGGGTTCCTTCCCTAATTCCCTAAAGCCGTCCTTTTGTCCCCTGTCCCTTTAACGGATAACAGCTGTCTTATGCAGCGCCAGTTTTCCCCCTTCTCCCTAGCGTGGTCTTGCTTCCTTTCTTCGCCGTCCCATGCTAACATCTCGGCTCTCCCATGAATGCAGATTCGAGCTCCCCTTGCATTCCGGACTTTTTCCTGACTGACTTGACCACGGTTCTCCACCCCGGAGTCTGGTTTTTCCTCAACTTGGGTGCTTCTCAACTTTTTTTCCTAGCAACTGTCATTTCCCCGCGCACGGCATGCTCCTTTCTGCGAACAGTGACAAGGCGTATTAAACACGCCCTCTTCTTTTCCCCCCCCGGTTGTTACGTACCTCAAGTTTTTACAATAATGAAAACCGTCTCCTATCTGATTTCCCTTTCCTGCACTTTCCGTTGTAATCATGTTCTCTTCCCTCTTGTCCCAATATTAGAATAACCCTCTGCTGTGAACTTTAACATATCTTCTTTTTTTCTTTTCTGTTCAGTTGCGATTTTTCATTGTAGAATGTTCTTTTCTCCTCTTTTTTTTCCCAGGAAAGTTGAAGCCAGCCCTCGGGTATTGAGACGCTCTTCCCCCCTTTCCCTTAACATTCCTTCACGGTGTTAATCCTCCTCTATAGCACCATTGCTTCTTTCTTGTGTTCAGACCTCCTGACTCTTCTTTCCTAAAGGTGGAGCTCCCTCGGAACATCATTCTCCCTTTTTTCGCCACGAATCCTTTTCTCCTGCGGAAGCGCCCCATTCTGGGTTTGCATAGAATGACGTTCTTTTTTTCGGCCTGTCTGTGTGCCCCCTCTCAAGTCATCGTTTTTCCTTCCCAACTTGCGAACTTCCGTCCCCAGAGGTCACGGGCGTCACGATTTCTTGAACAACCATCTCCTTCTTTTTCTTAGGCCGACCCAGCCTTCCTGTGAGACCTCTCTCGAACAACCGTTTCGGATTCTCCCCGGTTTTCCCCCCCCTGCACGATACTTTTCCCCTCCTCCGCCCGGAAACTTTGGCTGGGCCCTGCGAGCTTTTCTCTGAGGTACCTCCTGACACTTTCCTTTTTCTTCCTTCAAAGAGCCGTCTGATCTTCAGGAGATCAACTGCTACCTTTCCCCCCCCTGTTCGCCGGCAAACCCCCCCTTCATTCGATCGGCGCCCCCTGCACCTCCAACCCTCGTCCCATAAAAACAGCCTCATCGGCGCTTCTCCTCCCCGAGACAGAATTTTTTCAAGATCATTGTTTTCATGCGGTCACCCACGTCCGTGCCCGAAAGGATCACCCTTTCTCCTTTTTTGGTGTGAGGCACTATCTGACAGATCTTTTCTTTTCTCAGAGATCCCTCCCATAGGCGGAACTTTCCCCTTTCTACCTTCGAACTTCCCCACGTACCATTTGCCAGAATATGGATGTCTCACCGAAGTGTAAATTTTTTCCCGAGACCCGCTATCCCCCCCTCTATCTTTTTCATAATAATAATTCCTCTCTTTCTACTCTGGGTTCGGGCTGAGGACCCTCCCTTTGGTAGGATCTAGTCCATTCTTATGCGGCCCCCTTTTCCCCCCCTTCTTGATAGGTTCTCCCCAGCGTGAAACCTTTTTTTTCTAACGCCGTCGGTTTTGGCGCTCCCTTCCGTTACGATTTTCTATCATAACACCCTTTTTCCGGATCCTCACTCCTTCCTTTTCGTGGAAACCTCCTCGCGTTATAGGATTCTTCTTCCTTTTTTTAAGTGGATCCTCAGTATTGTTTCCCTTTTTCCTCCAGGCCTCACCTTTTCTCAATCGCAGATTTTCTCTTGGAGATACCCTCCCAAGCTGTGTTCCCTCTTCTGAAAGTACTTGGCTCTTCCTGGTGGGGGCACTTTTTTTTACCTCGACCGAAGTTTCGTACGCCTTTCATCCGCACCGTTTTTTCTTCTTGCCCACTTAATTTCTTTTCTTCTCCTCCTTCCCTTACAAAGAGAAGGGTTTTCTACAGTCCGCATTCCCTTTTTCACCTTTTTTCAGGGGCGGTGCTATTCCTTTTTCCCGCTGGTTAGTACTCCTTCCACGGGTTTTACCCCCCTCCTTTATTAGCACGGAGTACTGTCTTCCGCATCGGCTTATGAAGATCCCTCTTTTCTAGGAGGTGATCTTTCTTAGTATGGGCCACCTCCCTGTCATTGGTCGGTTTTTCCTGCAGAGATTTTTAGTGCTCCAGGATGCGCTGTCTTTTCCCTGAAAAGGGCTCTCCTTGTCCTGCAAATAGCTTTTCTTTTCCCTCTGTCCAAGATAAATTCAGCGAGGTCTTCCCCTTAAAATCGCGGACGTTCCTCGGATTTCTTTTCTTTCACACACGAAACTCTTTGACGGCCCCCTTCCTTATACGTGTGGCATTGGCCCCTTCTCCAGACCGATGCAGATGAAAAGAATCCTTTTATTTACCTTCTCATCATGTATTGTAGTATTCTGAAGGCTTTTCCCTTGTCGGGCCCCACAGGATTTCCTCCATTTCCAGTAGAAGACGCTTTCTGATAGCGGTAGTTACTGGGTGTCCTTTCTTTTCTCTGGTCGACTTTTGCGTATCTTCTTGGAAACTCTCTTCACTTGTTCTGATGTCTTTCTTTTGCTGAAACGCGTGGACATTTCTCCTTCCCCCCTGAGAGAGCAACACCTCTTCTCACATGTGAATGGTTTCCCCCCTTACCGAAAGAACATAATTTTTTTTCCCGTCTTGCTCTTTCCTTCGTCAGGACTTCCCCCTTTTTTTCCCTCCAGAGTATATTGTTCTTGTAGAGACGCTTGGCCCTTTCGAATTCCGGTCCCCGAAAAAGATCTTTTCCTTTTTTCTTACCTTTGGAACGGGTGAGGTAAGTTGTATCCCCGTGGGAGTCTTTTTCATAGGAAACATTCCCCCCCTTTAGAGGATACATTTTTCCCAGGAGCAACACTTTTCTTTTCGAGTCCGCGTTACCTCCTTTTCTCCTCCCCCCCTTCGCAGAGATCGAACATGCCTGCTCCGCACCCCTTTAAACTACAACCATTCACACCTTCTCCCTCAAAAAAAACTCCCTCACTTCCCAATAGCTTCCTTTTGTGGTTCCTCCTCCCCCCCGGCGAGATGAGCCCTCGAAACAGCACCTCTGTTTTCCCAAGTATCTTTGTGATTGATTCCTATCGTAGACCTTCCATCGAACTCCTCTTCGGAAACTTTTTAAGGCCTCCTTCTCAGAGGTTTCCCCCCCTCACAGGCTCTCGCATAGGATTTCTCAGATGAGAAGGTATATTCCCCGTCATGATCTTCCTTGATGGATTCTTTGTCGCTTGCAGGCTCCTCCTCTTGGACGGGAATTTCGCTGGAATCCATGCATTTCCTTCCCCCTGCATTGCCAGAGTCTTCCCGTATTTAGAAAGGGACTAAGAGTTTTTCTTACACTGTAAGAAGAATCCCGACTCTCTTGCGGTCCGCCTTCCTTGAAGCGTTCTCCCTCGGATGTTTTCTCCGATGATGCGACCCTCGGGGACATCCGCGCTGCTACAGGAAGCTTCCCCCCTTCTCCTTTCATCAGAAAAAGAAGGGGGCCTCCCCGTTTTTTTTTTCTTTTTTCCGAAAATGACCCAGGGAATATCCTTCTTTTTTTTTTGAAGAACGCTTCGAGGCGGCGGCTCAGATAAAAAGCCCCCTTCGTCTTCTAAATAATGAAATATTACCCCAATTCGCATTGGTCTCGGTCGAGGGAGTCGGCAGTTTTTCCTTTCTCCTTTTCATTATCTTTTTATGACCTCACTTTTGGGA
>Ga0179593_1611742_pt1 | contig 11151 bp, 14 predicted proteins | sample CZODoug2_1_08_16_FD_185931 | JGI IMG/M metagenome (GOLD analysis project Ga0179593, IMG submission 185931) | Vadose zone soil fungal communities from Angelo Coast Range Reserve, California, USA - CZODoug2_1_08_16fungal (PacBio error correction) | ecosystem: Environmental > Terrestrial > Soil >... | reverse complement strand
GATTTTTACCCGGTAAGTCAATCTCTTCCCTCCCCTTTCTTTTGGAGAGCTCTATTTTATGGACTGAACCCTCCTCTTTTTTCGCCTTTCCTGGCATGTCCTCTGGCCGGTCGTTCAAGTCCATAGTTACTGTCGCTTATCGCGCTTCTCTTTTCCCCCTTCCCCGACGAGGAGTCGCACTGATCTCCACCTTCCTACCTCTTTTCTTTCTGGCAGACGGGCTCCTCCGATTTCCACCCTCTGCCTTTTTTGTACTTTTGAGAGGGTTCTTTGTGTCGCCTTTTTCCTCACCCCCCTTCTTTGTAGATCGGGCTTCCTATGCTCAGGCCTAACTTGTTTCCCTTGTTCCTCCGTTTTTCCCTTTGGGGAGAGATGTTGGTTTCATAGTGGTTCCTCTTTTCCCTTTTTTTCCGACTCCTTGTCACGGTAATGGACTTTGAGGGTCAGAACCCCACTGTCTCTACGGACAGCACTTTTTCTCACCCTTTTTTTCTTCCCCTGCCGGCCCCTTTCTCCTGTCAGACACCCCCGCGCACTTTTTCCTTGGATTTTACTCTTTTGTTTTTTTTTTCCCAACCTTCTTCATTTATCCTTTCCACTCTCCCCCCCCTGCAAATGAGGAGGTGACTCGCGGCTCTAACTCTGACCTTTCTTTTCAACATTAGATTTTCCCCTCACTTTTCCAAGCCATTTGAGCGCCTTAAATACGTTCTGCCCCCGCGCTTTCTATAATCCTTTGTTAATATGAAGTGTGTCTAGTCAACCAAACATCCACTTTCCCGGGTATCTACTCCCCCTTTAATTCCTTCCCGCTCCCCCCCGCCAGTAACCCGACAGTTCTAATTGATAAAACCCCCAGACTGCACTGGGAACTCCCGCTCCTTTAAAGTCCTCTTCCCTCAATCCCTTTTTCGGTCCAGTTCTCGCCATCTCAAGAGTTAACTAAAAAAAAAGGTTGTGAACTGGTCGGTCACTTTCTAGTTTTTCCCGGATCGGTGTTAATTCCCTTTTCATACGCTCCCCCCTTGACCCGCCGCCGCTGGCAACCGGGAGTATTATGTATGGTCCTTCGTTTAAGACGTTGCTCCAGTTTGCTTGTTTCTCCCTCTGTTTTCGTGCGCAATCTTGAGTACAAATTACCGTTGGGGTGTCCCGTGGCTCTTTCCGTTCTTCGCCTTCTGGCTCGGTAGTATGCCTCAGTTTTCCCTGCGCGAACTTTTCTCTCGCGCTTCGTCCTTGCCGGGGATGTGAGCGAGCTTCAGTTGTCTCACGACCCTCCAAATGTGCGCGCTGCCCATACGGGTGGGACCTGATCCTTTTCTGCAAACCTTTTTTTCGGAACTCCATCTGGCAATTATTCGATTTTTCCTCAATTTCTCTAATGACGACTTTCCTAGCCCTCTGGTTCCACTTTTGCGAACGGGTTTGTATAGAAGCCGCCACGATTTCCTCTTTGTATTCCCTCCGGTGTTAGCCTCTTTTACTGCTCGGCAGAGCACTTTTTGGACCCTCCTTCACATATCTTCAATGATGTTTTTAATCACATTCTTTGGCCCTTTACAATGACACTAACCCTCGACCGTACCTTCATCCCTTTCCCCTCGCGTATCTGGCGCCTTCCCGAACTCCCCAGCGAGAGACCTTTCCTCCTACGTCTTTTTTTACCGATAATCTTCTCTCTGACGTTTTCCCAATGAAATCGACGCCATATCCCTCCTTTTTTTCCCCAGGTTTTTTTTTTTCAAGCGTTTACTTTCCCGTGGACTTGACTCGCTTTTTTCTTTTACTTTTTTCCCCACGAAGTGCTCCCTCTTGGGAAGTACAGATGATCAATCTTCGCAGAGTGCCGTACTCGCCGTTCCTGGAATGGTGAAATTCTTCAAAAACAGAAGGAACCCCCCTTGCTTTGCCTTTTTTTTCCCCTTTTCTCTTTTTACCCATCCATTATACCATCGATTCCTCACAATTATTGGGAAAAAGCCCCCAGGCGTTTAGCTTCTTTATTACCCCCCCCTCATTTCCCCCCCTAATTAGATAAAATGAATTTAGAAGCTGTCTGCCCTCCTCCCTCCCCTCCTTCTTAGCTTCTTTCTTTTTCCTTTTTGTCCCTAATCTCTCTTGTTGTAGTGTTGGTAAGGGTCCCTGAATTTGCGACGCTTCTATTTCCCCCGCCCGCGTCTCCGTTTTTTTGGCATCGCTCTTTACCGCTCGTTATAAGAAACTCTTTCGGCAGCTTTTCCCCAAGTTTCCCCCCCCCTCCCGATACCAAAAGGGCTGGATCCCCTTTGATCCTCCAGTTTTTCCCCTCTCCCCCTTCATTTCCCGCCATAGTTTCCTTTTCCGACCCCTTCCTCAGAAGCCGGCAGCACGAGAGACTTATTCAACAGAGATGCTACAGTTTTCCCCTCTTTCCAGGCCACCTACTCTCCCCCCCCCCCCCCCTCTTTTTCCCTTTGTCCCCCAAAAGTTTTTCTTGTGCCCCCTTTCTTTTTTAAACGTGTCCCCTTTTCCGCGATAAAATTGAACTTTGCGCCCCTGCGCCCATCTTTTTTTCTTTTACTGATGTTGAATCCAGCAAGGTTTTCATTTTCGGCGTTTGGCCTCCCCCCCCCTTCAAAAATGAAGAAATGTTGGTATCTTCTTCATCTTCTTCTTTACGCTTCTTTTTGCCGCCCCCTCCCCCCTTCTTTTTCTGCCCTTTTGATTCTCCTTTTTTCACCTATCAAGGACGGGTATCCTCCACTTGTTTAATAAAGCGACTGTTAGCCGTCTTCTCGATCATGTTTCCTTCACGATGGATGAATCTGTGATGGTAAAGTGAGACCATTCTTTTTCTTTCCTTCCCAGAATTAGTTCTGCCCCATGGTGTGACTTCGGTTTTTTCAGCATGATTTACTCTCGACTTGGTGACCCATTCTTTTCTCCCTTTCCCTCCCCCTTCTTCCTCCCCCAACCTTTTTTTATACCTCCGCTGCGGATATCCTGTGGCGCAGCTTCGACTTCCGAACTCTCTCTCTCTTTTCCCCTCTTTGTTTTTTCTCTCTCCTTTTCGACGCGAGCCCTAATGCAGCGCGTTCTCCCTTTTCCTCTTTTTTTTTTTTTGATTCCTTCCGGAGGCCTTTTCATATCCCCCTCGGTACTGCGCTGGGGCTTTCCCAAATTACCCAGCGTCAAAATGGCGGGATCCCCATTTCTGCGGGATGCTCCCTCCTTTTTCCAGGTCCCAGCGGAGTATTCAGTTTTATTCGGCGTTTTTCCCCCCATTACTCTTCTCCTCTTTCCCTTCCTCTTTCCTTTAGTTTCAAGCGTCTTCTCCTTCCTGTTTCAGCCGCCCCTCTGAATCAATCAACGAAGACTTAGAATCCGGGTTTTCCCCCTTCTGGATTTTTTCCGACGATGACGATCTCAGGACCCCCCATGGGAACTTTTCTTGCTCCTCATCTCCCCGTCTTTCCGGAAATTTCTTTCCCCTCCATAGCCTTCCCCAAAATGGAGAGTGATCCCCCGCTGCCAGGGGCGCAGTTTCCTTTGGATCCTGACCCCCACTTTTAAGTCCCTTTGGGAACAGCAGAGCTTTGTTCTCCACTCTGAATTGTGTTTCTTCTTGCTCCTTGGTAAGCACAAACTTTATCGAACCCTTAAACGACATCTCGTGGCCTTCTTCTTCGGATGATGCTCTCTTCGGACTTTTCCTTTCATGTCGGTCAAACCCCTTGACTGATATACTTCCCTTTTTCCTTCCTAAGGGTCCCTTCCTTTTCTCTTGTTGGGTGCATCAGGTCTTTTCTAGGAGTACGAGTTTTCCCTTCTATGCGAAACGGCATACTTCTTTTTTTCAGCGGGCGTTAGTTTCCACTTCTGAGAGCCGTCTCCCTTTTACCTTCCCCCCCCAGTCCCTTCCCCCGGGCCCCGCTCAGGACTATAGTTTCGGCGGTTTCTCTGCTAATCTCGGATTTTCTTAATTATTTTCCTTTTTTAAGTAAGAGGATCACTACCGCGGGGGAGGTTTCCTGAACTTTCCTGCCCTTTTTTTCCTTTTTCTCTTACTCCTCCCCCGACTGACCCGGCGATTGGTTATGAGTTTTTGTAGTCGCGCTTCACCCCGTCCCCCCCGCAACCGCTCGATAGTCACTCGCCCTCCTCTTTTTATCTTTCTGACTCCCGCTCCTGAGGTTTCTTTTCTCAGGTACCGAGCAGCGCGAGCCGATTAAAAGCTTACAAGTCAATTAGCTTGACATTTTCTTTTTTTTTTTTTTTTTTTTTTTTTTTTTTTTTTTTTTTTTTTTTTTTTTTTTTTTTTTTTTTTTCCTTTTTTTTTTTTTTTTTTTTTTTTTCAGTAACAGAGTATCTTTTCGATTTAACACTTCCAAAATATGTTTGCCCCCCCCCCCCCCCTCCAATACGCCGTATTCTTCTCTTCTCTCTTGGTATTGCTGATTACGACTTTCCTTTTTTTTAGGGAAGCCGTGGTTTATGAACCCCGGTAGGAGGGGTTTTCTCATTGCCTTCCCAGTCGCTGCAACCAGGTCTTCCACTTTTTCTCTCTTACCCCCCCAGCCCCCCACCCCACAAAGGAAAGGTCAGGTACAAGGTCGCATACCTGACCCCCTGCGTAATCTTTGTCCCGGCTTTTTACCCCCCCCCCCTTTTTTCTTTCCCTTCTGGGGATCAGTGGAAAACTCCCCCCCTTCCCCCATTCTGCGTCCCTTTTCTTTCGTAGGAAGTTTAACCCCGTGACCCCCCAGTATGCCATTTCGTGACTGATGCCACGTCGCAACCCCTAGGTAAACGAATGGCCTTCCCCGTCGCCTCATTCGTTTCCTGACTTTCCAGTTCTCGTACCCCCCTCACATAAAAGTCCCGGCAGAGTGATGGCCTCGGCTTCTCAGCCCTCTATATAACTGTCCAGCAATGGTTACCCTTCTTGATCGGCGTTTCGGGACAAACCTCCCTGGGGATTTGGGACTTTTCCCTATCTACCACAGCGTGACCAGCGGTAGGCCCCTTCGTCCCCTTGCCACCCCCCCTGATTTTTTTGGCACTGTGGACCCCAAAATCAAGCTTGAGCGGATCCTGCCATTCCTCTCGTCTCGTCCCCTCTTTGCCTTTCTTCTGCCGACCAGTTCACCCCCAACGGGGGTGCTGATGAGGAGCGTCTTCACGGCTCAGTCGCCATGATATAGGGTCTGGATCTCGGGCGGCGAAATTCATCTTTCCCGTTCAGTCTTTTTGGAGCATAGTGCACGCGTTCTGTTTTTTCTTTTATACGTTATAATGAGTGACGGGGCTCTAAGGGCCAGTTCCCCCTTGTTTCCTTACCTCTTCCCCTCCTTGGAGAGTTCCTCCCTTCGGCACCCACGACGCGTCTCGCACAACTCCAGATGCTCCTTCTCTTTTGCGCGGAGGACAGGTCCTGCCCTGGAGTGGATTTTCTTCCTTTATTGATGCCAGGATCTTAGATTGTCGGAAAAGGCTTAAGTCATCATCTGAGGAACAGTGTCACAAATCTGCCTTACGAGGATTGAGGAGTTAGCCTCCATCCCTTTGGCATGGAAATGCGTCTTGGGGGACGGACTCTCCCCAGGGGAAGTAAGTTTTCTAGGATTGTGGCTGGAACAGTGGTTTATGCTCAGCCCTGTCATGCTGCTGGCCTTGTCGGAACCCCTGTTGGTCTCCACCTTCCTCCCAGAACCTCCTCTCCCAATGCTCGCTTCCCCCCTTGCAAAAGTTGCACGTTCTTAGAGGGCCTCCTTTCCCCCTTCACAATTCTCGCGTCTGACGACGTTCTTAAAGGCCCCAGGTCGGCTGCCTGCCCGACTTCCTGCTTCAACGTGCAGTTTTTTTCCCTGAAGGTTCGGTTTTTTCCGTCTGCTCCCTGGACCTCAAGCATGTTTAATTTGGGATCGCTTTGTCGCTCTTCGCCCCAACTCTTGACGTTCCCAATCTTCCCTCGCGGCTTCTCTCCCCCTGGTAACTTTGCAAGCTTCTACAGCCTTGCAAGCCATTCGCTCATTTCTTTTTCCTCCGACCTGAGTTGTAAGCCCCGTAAGAATCTCCTCTTCTTTTTTAGATTCTCTTCCTCCCGTGGTGATGCAACAATAACCTTCGTGCGAGAAAGTTTGCCTTCTCTTTCTGCCCTTGGACCCTTAGCGTTCCTCATGTTACTTTTTCCCTGAGTACTTTTAACCTGGTGACCCCTTACAAAGCTCAGAGGCGACTCGTTGAAGACGATCTCCACTTTCATCTTGGGTCCAGTTTGACCTGGGCAGGAGTACCCGCATGATTTACAACCCCTACTGCCCTTTTTTTTTCTTTTTTCCTTTTTTTGTTTGTCGCAGCCGCCGAGGTTGTTCTTTCAGAAGTCGTCACCTTGAGTTGCATTTGTACCCGGTGGTTCCTCCCTCAGGATAAACTTGCCTCCCACCTTGGTTAACCGCTCCATTTTGGATTTTCCTTCTTTTCCCTTCTTGTGGTAACTTTTTTCGTTCCACTTTTTCCGACGAACGAAGTTAGAAGGGCACCGCCATGATGATGATGGTCGAACCAATTGGTTCTCCTACAGTCATCACTTCCTCCCTTTATTCCTGTGATCCCTCGAATCCTGGCCAGCCAAAGCCTCGCAACTGCCGGTGCTCTCTCCTCCGCATGTGTCTTTAAGCTTCGCTGTTCCTACCCCTACCCCCCTCCTTCCTTATTCCCCCCTCCATGATCCTGTGCCTTGAGCGTCCTAACTCCTGGCATGGATCAGTTTTAGAGTGAGCTTCTTCGATCCTCAATGCTGCGTGTTGAAGAGACGAACCTCCCCCCCTTTCATCTTGACCGGGCACCCCCCCGGGCCCAACGTTCGGTAAGGATCGCGCGTCACTTCCCTCGCGTTTTCTCCCCTACAGAACCGAAGTTCAACGAATTTGCTCCCCCCCCCCCATCTCACCTGTCCTTTGACAAGGTGTCTGCAGCCGAGCCTGCCCCGTATCCTTCGCTTTCCCTCCCTCTCCGACCCCAACCTGTTTGGGAACTGAGGTCAATCGTCTATTCCCTCGTGCCTTCTACTTTAATGCCGGGCCGCCCCCTTCTCTTTGCCTCCTTTCCAAAGGCGTCGGTAATGTCTGGTCCAGGTTCGTTTCCCCCCCAAGGCGATTTGCCGGAGCTGTCGGCTGTGGTCCTTTTTTTTTTTACCCTTCCAATTCCTTGATTTGGCCCGACGATTCTTTTCTAAGTACTGTACTCTCATTTGGCTCCTTGTAGTCCTCCTTTGTGCGAGGGCGAAAAACTCCCTCTCCTCTCCGTGTGTTGAATGTGACTTTTTTTTTTGCTTCTTTTCTCAAGACCTCCAAAAGCGAGACGGCATAAACGGATTCCCTTTTACCTGAGCTTTGTCAATCCTTGAAGAACGGCTCCATTTTTCTCCTCACTTTTTTCTTTTTTGCCCCCTCCTACTTACCCCTGATAAAACCCTGCAGAATGTCCTTCAGTTTGCTCTTGTTTTTTGTTTCTGTCGAACAGAGGACCACTATCCCTGGTTAGTATGCGCCGATTTCCCCTCTTACTCCATGGTCGTCAGTTCATTTGATTTTCCCGAAGCTTTACGGACTTATGGGGTGTCCTTTTTCCCCCCTTTTCCCCTTTCTGTTTTCTCTCACGCGGTTGGCCGAGTAATGACTCAAACATACGACCCCCTTATAATTCCACTTCGGCTGGGTCTTTTTATGTCCTCTGACTCCTTTTTTAATCGCAATCCCAGCAGCGACTCCATCCTACGTCTTGTCCATATTCTCCTCTCTGGACGTTTACTGGTTTTTTAAAATCGACCGAAAGACCCTCTGTACTTGAGAACCCTTTTTACACTCGATTTTCTTTAGAGCCCCCCTTCCCCCTCCTTTCTCGGCTTTAACGGAACCTCCTTGATAAACGAATTCCTGACCGATAGGGTATGCTTTTTCCCGTAGTTTGCCGTTCATCGGGAGAGGTTTTGTTGAGTTTTTCCTTTTGGTGAAAGAAAAGCCCTTTCCCCCCCCCTAGAAGTTTTCTTCGCTTAAGTAAGCGGAATCAATCCATTTTCGAGATTAAGAAATTCTTCCCCTCCCCCCCCTTCCCGTACGTGAGTCTCTTTCCCACACCTTTGAAAAAATATCCCTTCGCCGCTGTGCCAGCCGGCCGAAACGATATTCTTTGCTTTCTCCCTTTGCTCCAGTTGTCCGCCCAATCTTCTCTTTGTTGCTTTTGCTGTACTTTAACCGTTTTCGCGCCGCTCCTTATTCCGACCCCGTTATTCGTTCGATAGAATATTTAACCGCGATACTCCTACAGTCCCCTTTTTCCCTTCAGCCTCCCCGGGCCCGAAACATCCTACCCCCCCCAGGTGCTTCTTTCGAGACCTGACTTTTTCCCCAATTTCCAGCCTTTTTTTACCGACCGGATAAGAATTGGCTCCAAAGATGAGTCTCTCCTTTGCAGCCAACGAAGAGAAGCAGATATTCCTTGTGAAAATTTCCCCTTTTGTCTTACAGCCCCCTTCCCCTTCATATCCCCCCCACACAGATTAATTTGGAAATCACCCTCTCGTCCAATTTCTTAAACTGATGTCAATCTTGTATAAAATATTGACCCCTTCGACATCGTCCGCCCCTCGAACCTCTGTTCGCCGAGTTCCTCCCTTCAAATTAGCTCGGATCTTTGAGGTCTGACGCAGTCACACAACGCATTTTTCCCTGCTGTTCCTTCGTCTGCCACCAACGCCGCGGTAGGGCTTCGCCGACACGATCCCGGTTTTCTGGGCCTCGGCTCCCCTTTCCCCCCTTATCAAGATTTATAAAGAGTCCACTTGTAAGCGAGTCGTAGCTTCTCCGTCCTTTGTTTGACAAATGCCCCTCTCCACGGAAAATTTTGTCCTATTTTCCATAGTGTCGGTTCCTTCCCCCCCCCTCATCCCCCTTTGTTATATCCCGCAATGGTGACGCGGCTTGTTCTTTACCCCAAGCGCTTGTACCAGAACGCGACCTTTTTGAACAAATTCTCGAATCTTCCTCGTTCCCCCCTGCCCGTTTCTCCCGCCCGACTTTTTTTTTCGCAGCTTCGCTTCGAACTTTATCTTTTCCTCCCTCCTCCTGTGATTTCTTTTCTTACGTTTTAGTTAAGGCGAAGCTGCGACCAACTATTCGATATCCTCCCGTCTAAACTGGGCTGTCCCTGTGAAGATCCTTTTTTCGCGTCTTTACAAAGGTGGGGCCAAATACCCCGCCGTCCCGCCATTTTTTTTTATAACCTTTCTGCGGTGCTTGATTCCGACACACTGTATCCTTCTTCTTGAGAATTTTTTCACTTGGAATTCTGTTTGGCCCACCCCTTTTCGTCAATACGGCTACCGGATTCTCTCTGGTTTTACCTGTAAGGTTCCCGCAGCAGTTTCCAACCACGCAGCTGCAGAAACTTTTGATGCTGGCGAACCACGTAGGTGTTGCCTTTCCCGAACATTGCGGACCTCCCCTGAGTTAACAGACCGCCCAGAGACGTTGCAACATTTGCCCTTTTACTCGCATTCTTTAAAATGGCGGCTTCCTTCGCCCTTTTTCCCACTTCTACCAGATGGACCCCCATCGTTTCAGAACCCCTTGTCCTCGCTTTTTGATTTCCCCGCTGAATTTTGGAGAGGAGGGATGGCCTTTTCGACAAACTCTTCCCACTCTTTCACGTTTTTTTTTGCGCCGCTTCTGAGGATCTGTTGTCGGGTTAGCCCTTCCTATTTCCTTTGTCCCCCCTTGACTTCGTTGAACCGTTCGGTCTCATTTCCCCCCTTGCTTTTCTTGGTTTCGGGCCTGTTGAGCTGCCTTTGAGATCTGGTCTTGGTTATCGATCGTTTACCCTCTATGCCGAAACGTCCATTTTTTCTTGCGCATCGTTTCTCCGAGATAGCGTTCGAAGTCTTTTCCCGCATTCAGCCACCCTCTGCCGATTTTCTTCAAAACGGGCCCAAACTTTTTTCTGACGTTGTCGGAGTCCCCTTCTGCTTACCGTTGATAATCTAACTTCCTCCAATGAGTTGTGGAAGAATCTATGCTATTTTCAAATGAATTTCTGAATCGATTTTCCTCCTCTGGATTGATTTCCTTCGAGACCCTGCCCATTTGGTTCCTGAGGTCGTATTCGCTCAACTCTCCCTTTTTTAAAACCCCTCCTCTCCCCGCCACGATGCTCATCGGGACCACTTGTGCTCACGCTGGCTTCTCCCTATTTTCCGCAGCAGTTTCTCGAGCCGGTCGTCTACAAGCTTCTACGGAAATTCGCTTGCCCTTTTTCCCTCCCGGTCTTTTTTCCCCTTCCTTTAACCCACGTCCAAATTCCGAGACATATGTTCCCCAATGCCGTATTTCTTAGTCGCCTCTCCTTTTTTGATGACGACCCTCTGTCGACGCGCAGGCCTCAAGCTTTTACTTTTTGAAGAGTTTTCCCCCCTTCCGGTTTCTTCCATGTGCAACCTCCTGTTGTCGTTTTCACCCCCTGCGCGCCCGGCCAGGCCAAGCTTAGCACCGCAAATGACCCATTCACTACCTTTTGCCAGTCTTCTCCTCCCCCCCTTTTGATATGTTTCTTTTTCCAGCAGTGGAACACCCCTCTTCCGAGTGCCTGATCCTTTTATCCTTGTTTTCCGGAGGGAAGTTCCTGGGCCCAGCGTGGACCCCCAGGGTTCTCTCATTTTTACCTGCAGCCGTCTTTCCCTTCTCAGCCCCATTTTGCTTTTTGTATTTGCTGAAAAACGGCTGCCTAACCATCCCCCCCGTCAGTCGCAGCTTGTGCCGAGTCAGTTTGCGCTTTCTCCAATACTATCCACTCCTCCAATCGGCGTTAACGTACCTTTTTGATCGCCACGGCGTTTTTCCCCATCCCGTTTTTTTACGCACGTACCCTCCTTCCCTCTTAAACAGGTCGCCCCCTGCGCTTAAAAGAACTGGCCGCCCGCCGGTGGCAGTGGGAAAACTTCAACTCCTGGAGCGTTATCAGTCTGATTCCTCCGTCTCCCCTGGTTCCCAGTGGGGGTTTTGGACTTTGGAGGAGCGGTTTTCCCCGGCTGCACAATTTCTCCTTGATCTCTTCTGGGCATTGTCGCGGAAGGCGGACCATCACTCTAAAAGGTAAAGGCCGTTTCGTGCCCCTTCC
>Ga0179593_1558293_pt1 | contig 11151 bp, 17 predicted proteins | sample CZODoug2_1_08_16_FD_185931 | JGI IMG/M metagenome (GOLD analysis project Ga0179593, IMG submission 185931) | Vadose zone soil fungal communities from Angelo Coast Range Reserve, California, USA - CZODoug2_1_08_16fungal (PacBio error correction) | ecosystem: Environmental > Terrestrial > Soil >... | reverse complement strand
GGTTGACGCATTTTTTCCTGCAATGTTTTTAGTTTTTTTGTTAAAATTCCCTCTTTTTTTTTTCGTGAAGAGTTTCTTGTCAGTTAACCCTACGGAAGACCCCTTTTTTGAGCCCCTTCCCCCTGTAGCGAATCCCCCCCCCTTGTTCTCTCTTTGTGGTTCCCCCCACCCCTCGTCGAGTTAATCCCCTGTACTTTTCGCGTTTGACGTCCCCGAACCCCATCCATTTTGTCATTTACGAGGGCCTTACGTCCCCCCACCACGTGCCCACTTCTCCCCCCCCCTTTCGATTTTTTTCGCTAGTCCGTCTATCCCCTTCATGGACCAATCAGTTGGGCTTTGCCGCGTCGCCAACCCCTTTGGCCGGTTTTGTTTTCCTTCGAGCTTTTCTTCTTTTTAAAAAGTTGGACCTTGTCGTGTCTGCGCTTTTTTTCAATCTTTTTTTTAGTTTTTTCGAGCAGGATGCAGTTTACTCAGCACCACAGTAAAGCCCATTCCCCCCTTATTTTACGACCCCCCGGACACTGCACTTTCGATTAATGGGACAGCCCCCCGGCACGTGTCGAGGAGCCCCCTTTCAGTTTTACCCAAAAAGGTTTTTTTTTTTTCCGTGACAATTTTATTTCTGAATGTTTTTTTCTTTTTGGAAATCACCCTTCCCGACAGAAAAAAGAGGTTTCGACAACCCTTTTTTAAACCCCTCCTTTTTCACAACACCTTACGGGCTTTCATTTAATCTTTTTATATTGTCCTTTAACCCTTTTCCTTTCTACTTCCATGTGTGCCGGTTCCATTTTTCCCCACTCGTTGTGGACCAGAGGCAGTACTTCTTTGAGTTGGCCGGTTCTTTCAGTTCCTTTTCCGTTTGAACATGAATTCTTTTTTTTTTCCCAGTTGTTAACGCATCCCCCCCCTGACCGTAGGCGACTTTGTGAGCTTTGATGGGTTGTATGATCATTTTTCTGATGGTTGGGTTTTCCTTTTTTTTCCCCCCCTCCGGTGGCTGTTCGAATTTTCCCTCCACGATGTTTCGAGTTTGTTTCCTTTTTCGGGTACCCTTTCGCAGTTCTTTTTTTTCCTGCAAGTGGTTCCCCACTTTGCTCTAAAGCGTTCGGTCCGTCTTCCTTTATGACACTTTTTAAGGTTTTCGTTTCGATCGTTTTTCGCCCCGGTGGTTTTACCAGCTCCGCGAGTTCAGCGCGGGGAACTTTTTTCGCCCGGGTACGGAACTCGGGCTTTTGCCCCCACCTTGTGTCGAGGATTTGCGCGGATGAAGGAAAAATGGCCAATTGGGGAGGTCTCCCGTGTTCTTTTATTTAGGCTTTTTCCCTACCCAAAGCATCCACCCCCCCCAAGAGGCGTGGCCCCCCTTTCCCCCCCCTTAAATTTCTTGTTTTTGGTTTTTTTTTTTGCCCAGTTGGCTTCGATTCCACCTTTTTTCTTCGGCATGTCTCCCCGCGACCAGGTCCTTTCGCGTAAAGCAGTCTTTTTTATGCCCCCAAAAATCCCCTGTGCCGCGACCCCCCGCCCCCCGAATCATGGCTCGGCTTCCCTGCCGGCTCCTTTTTTTTCTTTCCCCTCCCATATCGTGGCCCGTGACCCAAGTTTGCACTAAGGACTTCCGTGTGTGCCCCTCCACTTACGGCCCCGCAGTTTTTTCATCGTCGTTTTCCGACACTTTCGAAGTTCCCTTTTTGAGGATGGTCCCTTTTTTTTTCCTTTTAAGCGCGGCAGATTCTCTCCCCCTTCCCCCCCCGGGTTGTTTGTTTTTATTCTCCCAGATTATTTTTTGTTTTTCTTTTAAAACTGTCCCTCCAGTAATATTCAATCGTCTTTTTTTTTTTTTTTTTCTGTTTTCTTCCTGTTAAAATAGGTCCCTGGTGGGTCTCCCAAGGGGATTCTTTAAGTTTCTGTTTTCTTACCCTCCTTTAGTAGCCGTTCTTCCTTCAGGCAGTAAGACTCCCTTTATGTGGTCTGGCCGTTTCTTTTTCTTATCTTTTCGGACTTCTTTTTTTCCTTTCTTCAAAACAAGGCTGTTCGCTCCCGAAAATCCCCCCTTTTGCGCAACACACTGGGTGAGCAAAAAGGCCCCGCCCCCCTGGCCCCTTTTCCCTTTCCCACAAAGAATTTGTAGGGCGTGCTTCCTTGGTTCTCTTGCTTTGTATTCCCCGCCCCTATACAAAAAGCAACCTTTTTTTGGGGTAGTTTCCCCCACAATTGAAAGTTTCCTTTTTTGGCGGTTCCGGGGAATATCGATGAGGGTAATTTCCTCGATGGCACCCCCCCCGGCGTAACCCCCATTCGCCGTTTCTTTTTTCTCTCCCCACACATGCTTGAGATTCCACCACTACTTTCCTTCGTCCCCTACCACAAGGTCCCTCCCCCTTAGCTTTTTCCGAAAAGATTAGATCGCCTTTTTGCAAGGTGCTGAAAGCCTTTTCCCAACCTCTTTCCCTTTCTTCCAAACTCGTTTCCAAATCTTTTTCCCGACCCCCCCCCCCCTGAAAAATTCCGTGCCACCCCCTACAATTTTTTCCCCCCAAAGTTTTTCCCCCCGGACCCTGACAACGGCCCCCAAAATTGATCTTTTTTTTTTCATGCCTCAAAACAGTTTTTTCCCCAAGTCGCCTACTCATTTTTCTGCGAGCGTTTACATGGACTCTTTTCAGCCCGGAATTCTTCGTTTACAAAATTTACGACCCCGCGATCACCTAATCTTCCTCTTTTTCCCCCCCCCTTCCAAAAGGGTGTTTTGCCAATAGGGTTTTTCCCGTTGAAATTTAAAGTAATACTTGGAGTTTTTTTACTACCCCACAGAAACACGAGTATGTATGTTTTTTTTCACCCCCACTGGTTCGTAAGTGTTGAATTGGAACTTTTCCAGCTTTTTTTTTGGGGATTTCTGACCCAACGCTTTTACCAAACCCCCCCTTACAAAATCGAATTCAACGATCAAAACCCTTTGCCCCTTCCTGTCGTTGCTGGAGTTTTTCGCCTTGTTTTAAAGTGGCGCTGTCATCCCCGGGTTTCATTGCATGTTCAAATCCCCCTGCTTCCTGTGTCTTTTTTTCTGGCAGGTCTGCTTCCCTCCCAACAACAATTCCGTCCGCATCCCCACCAACAGCAGTTTGCCCCCCCCCCCCTGCCCCAAGGTTCAAATTTTCGCTGGCCTTCCCCTTGAAGTCCCTCCCTTCTCCAAATTACTGTTTTCTGTGAGCGTTTTTTTTGTTTTCCCCCTGGATTGCTGAAACAGTGTATGACTGACAGCCTTTTTACTCGATGAAGCTACTCAGGATGTATTTTTTTTTTTGGACGTATTTGCTGCTGACTACTTTTCGTTCGTTTTTGGCCTTTCGGGCCCGTGTTGTAGTTTATGTTTAACCCCACCCCCCCCCTTCCCCCCGACTGAAGTCACACCCCACGAGTCCTCCCCCGGACCGAATTCCCTCTCCTGGTTATTTTCTTCGTAGTTCATTTTTTCTCCTTCCGCAAAATATGACTGACTACAAACAAGCTTACGGCCTTTGTGAGTGTCCAAAAGATCATTCCCCTCCGTGTGTGTTGTTGAGGCGAATTTCTTTTTTGCAAGCTCAGGTTTTTGTCTTGTTTGGCATTTGTAGTCTTTTCCCATCTTTTTTCTGGATAGTTTTTTTTTCTGACCCCAACCCCCCTCCGCCCCCCCCCAATTGGATTTTTTTTTCCCTCCCCAATCGCGATTCGTGTTCTTGTCTTTTGTTTTTTGTGACCACTTCTTCCTTTTTTTTTTTTTTCAGCTCCTTCTGGAGTCCATTCGCTTTCGAACCGTTTTCAACGTAACTCAACAAATGTATAGACTGGTCCCACATTCATCCTTTTGTATTTCCCCCCCCCCATTTTTTTTTTTCCTGCTAATTTCGAGCGGGCCCTTCGTCCGTATACTTTCCTTTCACGCACTCCAGGTTGTGACTGAAGAGTAGTCACCAGGTGTGCGCGGCCCCCTTCTCTCCTTTCTGTTTGCTCGAACAGGCTTTGTGACCGTGTCTTGTGTCTGTGGACCCCCTTTTTTTGCCCTTTTTTTTTTTCGGCGAGCAGTCGATCCCGCGCAAGCCCACACAGGCACCTCCCCCCCCCCTTTTTTTTCCCGTTTGGTTTTTTTTCCTTGACGTTTCCCTACTCCCCTGAACAGATTGACAATATTTACCAGAGTTCATAGTTTTTTTGCCCTTTTTTTTTTTTTTGTTGAGACGCCCTTCCCCTCCTTAACAACACGCCGTGAGCAGTTTTCTCGCTATTCTTAATTGTAACTGTGAAGAACCTACAAGCGTCAGTGTTCGAAATAATGGCTAATTAACATGCCCCTAAGATTTTCACTTTTGTCCCCTTTTTCCCCTCCTCGTTTTCTAATTGTAGTAAAACCTCAAGGTTTACATGGTTTGCGCGCCGAGACCCCACAATATTCCACCCTGGTCATATGACCCTTCCCCCCCTACTTTGGAAGGGGGTGACTGTGTTGTTTTCATGTTTTTTGTTGTCGTTTTTTCCCTTTTTGACTTCTCCTTTTTTTGAAGTTTTTCATGGTAACGCTTTTTCAGACCCCCTTGGACAATTATTCGACTGTTCTTTCGATTTGAGGATTTTTTGTTTTTCCAATGATCATTTAATGGCAGCTTCGGTGGTTGCCTGTCAATCGGTGTTGGCTTTTTGGACCCCAAGGCCCCTCCCTTATTTATCAATTCCTTTGACCGGATTTGGTTTGGTCGGTTTTTTTTGTTACCAAAGTGTCTTCCCGGACGCTTTCGCCTTCTTCTCCAAACTGCAACCCACTGTTGAGACGAAGAGTTAGCGGCACCGTTTTCTTGATTTTTCCAGCATTTTTCCCGGTCGGATGCTCGTTTTATTTGTGAAGTCTGGGCGAGCCCCCACCCCCTCCTTTTCTTTGCCGGCGGCGTTTGCGGTTGTTCTTTTTCCCTTCCCCGTGTGCACATTTACTTAGTTTTGACTTGCTTTTTTGGCGCAGACTGGGTCTTTCAATTGTCTGCGTTTGTGTCTTTTCCCAATTAGGAACTAAACCCCCGAACTCCCTTTCAAGCCAAAAAGGGGCGTTTCCCCCCCCCCCTCCAACATATTTTTTTCTTTTTTTTGGGCCTGTTTACCAGTTCTTCTTCCTGTGTTTCGCGTTACTTTTTGCGTTTCTTTCGCCCCGCGTACCCCCTCACTTCACGTTTTGTTCCCCCACAAAACAACACACCAAAGGGTCCCCGCTCAAAAGAGCAGGCCTTCCTTCCCAGCCACAGAATACAATGGTCTGTTTTTTCTCTTCCCCCAGAAGCCTTCTTTGTTCCCATGCAAACGTGGACACCCTTTGCTCCTGGTGGCCCCGACCTTTTTTTTTTGAAAAGTGTTCAAGGAGGAAGCCGACCATGTAAGCCGAGGTTTACGTGATTTTTTCAAATGTGCCCCGCCCAGGGGGAGCTCTATCTCCTTCCGTTTGGTTTGAGAGAGGAATTTTTTTTTTTTTCCGCTGGCGTAAACATCTTTTTCCCTTTGGTCGTCCTAATAATCGTATGCTATTTTTTGTTTTTCCGTGCCCCCTGTGCCTCTCTCCTTTATGGTTTTTTTTTTAGAACGGCTTCTTTTCCCACTCCCAAGCTCTATGGAGTTCAGGGCCCATCCGCGTCATGATTCTGTTGTAAACGTTCGTTCCTTTTTTTTCCTCTGCATTTGTTTTCCCAATTTTTGGTCTTTTTGGCTGGGAAATTCCAACGCATCGCGTTTTACACTTGAATGTGATGTTTTAAAATCGGGTTGGAAGTTTCCACTGGGAAGGCTTTCCCCAAAGGTTTGTCTTTCTGCTTGCCCCGGCCCTATTTGTTGCTCTGCGTGTACGTTCCCGTCCACTTAAACTCACCAACGACCACTTTTTTTTAGACATCCAATGCCCCCCTTTTGCTGCATCTCCGACGACAATGCTACCTTCCCCGACGAGGGGGTCGTTGGCGCACCCTTTTTGCCGCCGCTCCGTCCCCCGCTTGGTTAAATGCTCACGTCGCTCCCCACCCCTCCGGCATTGACGAAATCCCCCCCCTTGTTTCTAAGAACCGTACGTCCCGCCCCGAGTTTTTTTCCCTTTTTTTTTTTTCGTGCCACGAGAGATTTCAGGCTTTTTGAAAAGGCCCTGCTCCCCGCGTTCCGTTCCCCGGTTTTTTAACACCTCCGGTGGATTTGGTTGTGTTCCCCAAATCGACCTTCGTGGTACTCAACTCCCTGAACGGGGACTGCCCCCACCGAAAATTTGTCCCCCCAATGAGCAGTTTAAATCCCGCCCCCTCCCCCAAAGTTTGCCTCCGGTCCTTCGGTTTTTTTTACCCTTTAATCCCCCCTTTGAATCCCTTTTCATTTGTCCGAATTTTAAAACCTTGACCTCCCGACGCCCCCCCCCGTAAGTAATCTGGCCTTGCTTTTCCACATCTGGTTGTTAGTTTCCCGCGCCCCCAACCCTTTTCGTCTTCTTTTCGTTTTTTCCCCTTAAAAAGCTCCTTCCCTCACCCCCACAGTTGGAAGTGTTGCGGTTCGGAGCATTTTGGTCTTTTTTCCGCCACCTGCTTCCAACTTTCCCACAACCCCCCATTACGAAATAAATTTTTTTCCTTTTCAACCGGTGCACGTTGATAACTGGTCTCGCTACGGTCCCGACACTGGAACCCTCTTTTCATTGACCCCCATAGAGCGGTTTTTTCTTGGACCCTTTCCAGTGTTAAGTTTGTCTTTTTTGTTTTTGTGATGGTGCTGAATCTCCCTCCTTTTAAAAACCCCCCCAATTTTCCCCTTTTCCACCAGATTGACCCATTTTTCACAACACCAGTTCCAAAATACAGTCTTTGTTTTTTAGTGACCCCCTCTGAGAAAAGTCCTCCGCATACACCGGCGTATGGTGTGAGGTGACTCCTTTTTTTTTTTTTGGTCAAAATGGAGTGCTGACCCCCCCAAGTTTCGTTTATTGAATTGCCCCCATCCCGCGAATTTGCCCGACTTTTTTCCGACCCCCTTTTTCTGTTGGAAGGGATTTTTTTTTTTTTTTTTTTTTTCGTGCTTCGTAGCCTTGGGTTTTACGTTGTTGGTGCACGCTCCGGGAGACGCCCGTTGGAGTTTTTACCCCCAAACTAGACTTTTTCTCAGCAAACTGCCATCTCTCCGATGCTTGATGCTCCCCCCGTCATTTCAGCGGTCCCCTTTCTTTCGCCCCGAAAAAATCTTTTCCCCCGGTACCAAAGGATCCGGACTGCTCGCCAAATCTCTCTCTTTTCCTCTCTTGTGGGGGGGGGTGCGCAGGAGAGAGATCCCTTTTTTGAATGAGGTTGTTCTAAGCCTTCGCTTGTAAGTTCACAATTTGATTTTGGCGAGGATATCAACCCTGGACCCTGTCCTTTTTTCCCATGGGAGACAGTGGTCCGGCATTGGTCTGCTTTCCTTCTTGGCTTTGGTGACGTAATTTCTTTTTTTTTTCAGCTCAAAGGGTTCGGACTTTTTTGAGCGAAACCCGACCGTAGTCCCCACCTGGCGGGGACAGGACCCACCCCTTTTTTTGCAAATCCTGAATATTTTCCATTTTTTTCCGGCCTTTTAGCCCAGGACTTGACACTGTCTGGCCTTTGTTAAGAGAGTTGTCCCCTTCGGCCTTCTTCCTCTGCTCTCGAGCTCGTTCGCGACACCCCCCCCAAGTTTGTTTGACGTGTCTTCCGCGTGGGCAATTTCCTTTGGTTCCCTTGAGTTAGGATTTCTTTCTTAATGCTTTGAAACGTTTTTTTTTCCCCCCCCAACACATTTTTTTTTGTGTCAAGCACCCCAAAGGCCCGTTTGGACCTGCCGAATCCCTGACCGACTCTTTTTGGAAATTGGACATTTTTGATCTTGCCTTTTTCCGGTCGTCCCCACTTGTAACCACCACTCGTTTTTTTGGAAGCCTTTTGAATCGCTTTTTTCGCATTCCCATTGTTTTTTTTTTCCCCATGAAAGGACCCCCCATTCGTGTTCCGATCCCCCTGCTTGCAACTTTCATGCAAAACTTCAATCCTCTTTTTCCCTCGCATCTCGTTATTATTTTAAACCCGTCATCCTAAATTGTTTGTGCCCCTGCCCACTACTGTTGGTGGACCACTCTCTTGGGTTTTCCCTCCTCTTTTGTCAGGGGCGTGTTTTAGGTTTTCCATTTCGGGACCCCATTCGGTCCTTAAGTCCCTGTTTTTTTCTGAAAAATGGTGGTTTCCCCCAGCGTCCCTTCGGTGATTATTTTTTCTGTTCTTTGTCATGGAATAATGCTCAAAGCTTTTCGATATTCCTTTTTTTGGGAAGTTCCGGTTTCCTTGGTCTTGTTCACAAACGGAATTCCCCATGATCCCAAACCTTGATGTGGGATTCTGGGGAGTCTGGGGGCCTTGGTTTGAACTGTGGGAACTTTCGCCTGGGAACCCAGTAAACCCTGTTGATGCTCGAAAGGCGTTTCAGCTTTCTGACCTCCTTTCTTTGCTGGATTTCATGGGCCTTCTCTTTGCGTTTTTTTTGTAGGTGTTTTTTGCCCTTCGCCTGAGTCATTTCAAGCTATTCGTCGTGTTCTCAATGGCTGTTTTTTTCTGGCCTCTTTTGGAGGTTTTTCCCTTGTTTTTCCCTTCCGAGCTCGCTCCCTCGCCAGTGTCACTTCAATAATTGGGGGGATTCTTCGGTTGTTTATTTTTAGTTGATGACTCCTTTCCCAAGCCACTCAGCAACCAAACCTCTGGCGGGTTTGCCCCCGACAAGTTTTTCCCTACCACAATTCTTTTTGGTCCCCTTGCCGCAAAGTACTTTTATTCCTCCTTCGTTGTTTTTCCGCCTTTGGGTTCCGCCTCGAACCAGCTCGTTTTTTTTTGCCCCCCCAAGCCCCCCCCGAAAAAACACTATTGCCCTGCAGTCACCACCACCCCCCTCCCCCAACCCATCTCTTGACGCGTTCCCCACGTTCTACCCGGCCATTCAATTCCGCCGCCCCCTAATGCCGTTCTCATTTCCTCCCTTTTCCCTTCGTGTGAGTGGAAATTCCCCAAGATGACCCCTTTTTTTGTGTTTTTCCCGCCTATTGTTTCCGGCACCTTTTTTTTTTTGAGCCTTCTTTGAAACGGAGGATGTCTGCGGTCTTCTTGAACTTAAAGCCGAAGACTTCGCCCCTCCCTTACCTTCCTTTTTTTGTTTTTTTTTTCTCTCGATTTTCTTCGAGGCAGCCCCCATTTCCTTCCTTCCATCCCCCCCCTCCTAGTATTAAAGCTTTTTTTCCTGGCTAGAGACCTTACAGGCGTCTACTTTGGTCTCCCCCTTCTTTTCCTTTAGTTGGATTCCCCTCCTAATAGTCAATGTATGCACTTCACCCGTATCCGTTTTTTTACATGCTTCTTGTTGCCTTTTACTTTCTTATGTACCTATTTTTTTGAATTCTTCCTAGGTCCTTGAACTTCTTTTTTCTGTATGGGCGAAAATTCACGCATGAGTCAAGAAGTGATTTGAGTTGAAAATCTAAATCCCCCCTCCGGTACGGACAAGGAATTAACAACATCCCCAATTCTTTCCTTGGCGCCACGTCCTCTTTTGTTTTTGCTTTGCTTTGTTCATTTACTCCCCCCTTCCCTAACTAAAAAACCTCCCCACCACGGTAGGCATAAAAAAGTTATTTTTTTTGCCCCCCAGGGGGCACGTCACTTTTTCTTCTACCCCCAAACTTTGCCTTTCCCATAGGATTGAATTAAACTTTGCTACCCGTAAACACCACCAGCCAGACGTTTGAAGCCATGAGACTAATTCCGCCCGAGGCGCTGACCTCACACCGCCGGACGACGAGACAAGTTTTTCGACGCTAAACCCCATGTAAGCCCAATCCCCCCTCGGATAATCGGAATTTTTTTCCCCTTTTTTTTTTTTAAAATTTGTGTACGGTACGCCCTCCAGTTCCACGATTTTTCTTTTTATTCTCACGGACCGAATCGTCTCGCACAGAACCTTTACTTAGATTCGGTTGTTTTCGTGTCTCTTTCGGCAATGGCTTGTGCACTTAGGCCCCCCCTGATCCCCAAGGCTGGACCCGTTCCCCTACAACCACTGAATCATCCCGGTTCTGTGGCCACACCCCCTCTAGTGTGGCAAAGAAGCCCCCCCCCCCCTACCGGTTTCCCCCTTTTGAACCACCCCGCACAATCTTCCCCGGGGAAAAATTATCCCCCCCCCCCCCAAGCCACTACCACCTATCGAACCCCTCGCTACCGTTTCGTTCCGGTTTACATGGGACCTTTCCAACTACTTTTCATGTCCTCATGTCCCCCCCTCCCTGAAAAAAACCCCTGTCCCTTCCCCCCCCTCCTTTTGGACCCCCTCGTAATTTTCCCCCATCTGCAAAACCACCCCTCTGTGTTTTGAGTGGGCTGCGCCAACACATTTTTACTTCTTTGTTCTGTTTAATAAACACTCCCACAGCTTTTCCTCAATGCCCCCCAGAGGCCTCTTTTTTTCGTTTCTTTCCCCCCGTTAGGCCCCCACACCAATTTGTTGATTAGAACCCCCTTTTTCCCACAATTTTTCCACCTTTTCGCCTTCTTTGGTGCCGACTAAAAACAGTTGATCAACGTGATTCTGTACGCTTTGGCTTTTCTCCTCGTGCTCCCCCTTTTTTGGATTGTCAATGTCCCCACTTTCCCCTGTCGTATGAGTTAACTTCTTCCTTTTCCCTTCCTTTTTTGTGCTGGCTGCCTTACCCCCAGATATCCCCCCCTAACCCCACCACCTCCTCCCCCCCCCCACAACTGACTTCCCCACAGAGTGCATACCCTTCCCCCCTTTTCACCAACGATCGACTGAGATAGGACCCCTCTTCACCTGGCCACTAAGTTTTCATCCCCCTCTTCACGTGCTTCTCACGTTCAAGTTGTACGTGACCGAAGCCGTGCCCTGATCTCCTTGCCTCCCCCTTTAAGGACTTTTTTTTCCCCCCCTTTTTTGGGTTTTCCCTTTTTTTTTTCTGTGTGCTGACAACTCGGGTTTTTTTCGGCCCTCATGCTGCGACCGTTGATTGCACCAACCCACCTCCGACGCTCAGTCCCCACCCCCTCCCCCCGCCCTAACGATCCGACCGGACCTTTTTCATTTTCCCCATGTCTT
>Ga0179593_1547767_pt1 | contig 11151 bp, 10 predicted proteins | sample CZODoug2_1_08_16_FD_185931 | JGI IMG/M metagenome (GOLD analysis project Ga0179593, IMG submission 185931) | Vadose zone soil fungal communities from Angelo Coast Range Reserve, California, USA - CZODoug2_1_08_16fungal (PacBio error correction) | ecosystem: Environmental > Terrestrial > Soil >... | reverse complement strand
GCCTGCCTCTTTTTTTAATTAGGCCCTCGGGACAGACCCCTCCTTCCAGGATCTAGCCCCAGGACATTTCTTTGTCGATGGAATGCAGAAGGACTCCCAGTCAAAGCACCCCGGGCTCCCCCCTTTCCACAGCCAGCCTCTCTCCATATTTTTCCTTGCCGACGCTTTTCCCTCGGACTGTTCGTCCCTGTTTCCAGCAGCCCCCGGCGAGGTTCTTCCTGAGGCAGCTGTTCCGGGCCCCAGCGAACGTCGTTCGGTTTTTTTCCCCCAGTCCTTCAGGCCGGTACTTTGGCCGGTACTTTTCCTCGGGGGAGGGTTTTCCAGGGAAAGTGGTAGGCAGCCTTCCCTTTTAGTTATATCTTGGATGAGTCTTCCTCCATGGCTTCCCCCCTCAAACGGCTGCAGTTGAGGTCTTTGGTGTGCAATTCTTCTTTTTCCCAGCTTTTCCCGTCGAGGCACGCCTTCTGAAGCCCCTTTTCTTCCCCCTTGGAGCGCCCGCCTAGGCTGTTTCGCGTTTTCTTCCTCTTTCGGGAGATTTTTGGCGTTTCTTCTTTCCCGCGCACAGTTTCCTCCCGGAGAATCCCTCTCGTCCTAAAGTCGTTGCCTCCAACCTCGCTTTCAAAGTTAGGTCGTCCCTCCGGTTCGCATTCACCCCAGATGAGATCCCCGTCAGCCCTTTTCGCGAATGTTGAGATTTTCATTTCGGGCAGGTTACGGTGACTCTGGTCCCTCCCCAGCTCACCTGTTTCCCCTCGTGGCTGCTCTTTTTAAGATACCGGGTTTGAATTTTGCTAGCGGGGAGCCCGAGTTCCTGTGTCGAAAGCTGGCTTTGGCCTCCCGTCTGTCCCACCCTTCTGAGGGAATCTTGTATACGTTCCACGACAGGAGCTCTGGTGACCACGGGTCCGCCTTCTTAGTCCGACGCTTCACCGGCCTTTTTTTTTCCTTTCTTTTTCCCGGCGACTGAAGTCGGGTCTAATTTTCCCGCCCGTTCTTGATCATCCCCGTTCTCTGCTCGGAGCTTTGTTCTACTCATGCTCGTGCGATCGGCCAGCATGTCGGAATGGAATCCTGGGCAATTTCAGAAGGCGCTTTTCGCCTTTTTTTTCCGATCCATTTAGGCGCTTTGGCAGGTCTTCACCCTTTCAGCCTTTGGTTTGCAGTCGCTAGTGTCTTTTCTTTGGTAGCTTAACTTCTTGACGTTCAGGGATTCCGGAAACTATTTTCTAGAAGATAGGAGGTTTCCTGAGCGTTTAGACCTTATTTCCCCCTTGACCGGCCCCTGTTTCTGATTTTCTGCCCTCCTCCCAGCCCTGCTAGGTGATTTTATTCCCCCGGCGCCAAAGGCTCCTCTTTGGGCCTTGGTGAGCCACGCACGGCTCCCCCCCGCTTCCCCTCTCCCCCTCCTCTGTGCGATCCTGCACCTTGTTCGTGGCCCTCGTCGCCTCTTTTCGTTTTCCCCCGTCGCGTAGTCGAGCTGGTCTTTTTTTAGCATTTGCTGGAGACTTCCCGCGTCTACACTCCCCTTCCCCTTCTCTTTGGCGTTGGTAGGATTATTCTTCCTTGTTTGTGTTGTGATTCCGATAATCGACCCTGCCCTCTTTCCCCGTTGGTAGGGCGCGTACCCCCTTCCTTCCGTCTCAGCACTTTTTTTCCTGTTCGTTGCCTCTCGATCTTTTCACTCTGGCCGCGAAGTGACCTCCGTGGAGCGGGGGTCACGAAGTGCTTTCGCTCGGGGACCTCTAGTTGCGATTGTTCGATTTTCCCCGTTCCCCAAAGTCAGTCGCTTTTGCGACTTCTTCCCATTCAGCCCCAGTTAAGAGGAGCGTCTTGTTCTTCAACCCAGGCACCCCCGTCTTTTTCTTCTTAACACGATCCAGGCTTTACTTTCATACCCTCGGGGGCAGTTTTTGTATCCCCCCCGGTGAAGGGTACCCATGCAGACGCCTTGCTTTTTTCGTGCGCCGCGCCGTGAGACTTCCCTTCCTCTCTCGTCTCTTTCGGTTTTCTTCGTGCCTTGATGCCTCATTTTCTCCGTCGCAGAACTGTGCGGGCGAGTTGACTACCTGTTTACGATCTTTTTTTTTTTTTTCTCTCAGAGAGGACCTTCAGGTGGTGTTATTTCTCCCCCCCCCCCCCGCGTTGGTGCTGCGGACGTGCCCGTTCGTTTTCCCACCCTCCTCAAGCGCATTCCGATGCTTTTACTCACTTTCCTTTTTGGTAACGCGAGCTCCCTTTTGAGTACTTTCGTACTCGTCACTTACCTCTTTCTGTCTTAGCCGCGACGGGTCCCCTTCGTCGTCGCTGACCTCGTTTTCCCCCGTATTCAATTTCCGGATTCCTGTAGTCCAACGCGTATCGTTTTCCGGACTTGCTCCCCTTCCTTTTCCTCCCCTTTAGTTTTCCTCTCTCCTTTGGGGTGAGCATTTTTTCGTCCTCCTCTTTCCGCTTGCTCGGCGACTGATTGTCCCCCGCGCATTGTTCAAAAGATTTGGTAGATTTTTCCATTTAAACCATTTCCAACGTGGTTGGGGATCCGGGTCCGACCGTTCTTTTTCCCGCGAAACTGCCCCCAGCCTTTCTTTTTTTTTTGGAATGTCGGCGCTACCTATCGCGATTCCCCTCATTCGGGCCACCCCTTCTGTGCACACGTCCCCATCGGGAAAATTTTTAGCCCCCTTCCTGCTGTTGGGGTTGCTTCGGCCCTGGCTCTTAAGTCGCTCCAATTTCCCCCTCCTGCGGCTTTTCCTTCGGCCCCACATCCGACCCGATTTCTCCCCTCCACGAAGCTGCATCGCTGACGATTTTATTTCACCGGCCGGCGGCGCGTAAGTTTGCCGCTCGCCTAGCCACCACTCTTAACGTCTATCTCTTTCCCGGGCCCTCGTCCCCCCTTCCATCGAGTGGCGGTTCTCGTACGCGGCCGCCTTCCTTCGTTGGCTTAAAGGTTAGGACCCTGTTTTTGCTTTTGGACGTCCTCGCACGTCCTTTCTTGCATATAAACTTAGTGTTGGATTTCTTTTCTCCCTTCATCGGCATTCTGGGTTTTATGTGGGTTGTTTTGGGGGTTTCCCTGCCTTTTTGCTTTCCGAATGACATAAGTTCCCTCTTCGCTCTCCTTCGTGTGGTTGACTGAGTCTTTTAGATTATGTCTCTTTGTGAATTGCCCAGGCAAAGTTCTGCTTTCCTTTCCCGTTCCCACTTTCGGATTTCGCACTCTCCGACTTCTCCCCTCTTTTTTCACTGTGCGGGCGCCGAGTCGGAGCGACCCCCCGTCTCCTCCGAAAATGTACTCAACATCCTTTTTTTCCTTCCCGGGCTCCGGGCGCCGTCGCCCCCCGCTCCTGATGGCCGTTTTTCTGGTCAGCCGCGACCGTAAACCAGGCTGTTGGGTTCCTGCCTCTGCTCATTGGAAAGCCCTGCGCCGAGCGTAGTTTTTCTCCGTTCCGTTAAGTTAAGACCCGGAGTTTCTGCGGTCCTGTCTTCTTTTCTTTACCAACCAGGTTAGGCCCTGGATGCCCTGTCTGATCTACTGGACTTGCTTCTTTCGTCCGGCCGGAAAGCCCCCAACCCCTTTTCGGCTGCGAGTTTAGAGGTTGTTCTTCCTTCCAGACCTTATCTTGGCCCCCCTGTGATTCTTTTCCATGTGAAGGTTCCCCATCCCACGCGACTCTTTTGATTTTTTTATCTTGTCTTGAGGTCGTTGCGGTTGCTCTCACCCGTTCGCCCACGGGGGAAACTGGCCCCCCTCTGGCGGACGTCAACTCCTTCCTCCTGCCTGTTCACCTTTTAGCCGGCGCAAGGGGGCGTCGCCAGTTACATATGACCCTACTCTTTTCTCCCGGGTGAGCCTTTGGTGGTTAGGGAGTGCGCAGCAGGTCAAGTCCCGTGTTTCCCCATCCTTCCCTTGGACGGAACCGATCTTTTTTGGCCTTTAGGCGACGAGGGGCAGTACCTAGGGCGAGCTTAGGCGGGTCCCAAGATTTTTCGTCACGTGTTTCGGTCTACTAGTCAGTAGGAGCCGGGTCACCAAGTTCTTTCAGTCCGAGATGGCCCAGTTTTTTCTCCCTTCTGACGGCAGAGGAAGCTCAGAATGAACTCCAAAAGGGATTGTTGACCCCCACGCCCGTCTTTTCGAGGAGTTGATATAGTTCTTGGTTCTTATAGAGACGCTTTTTCTTACCTCTGAAGGATCCCTTCCCGGCGCGCAAGGAATTTTCGAGCCTCCCCTGCTTTTTTTTCGAGCCAGTAGGAGTTTTTTTTTCTGCCGGACTTCTGCTTCTTCCGTTTCCTTGTGCGAGGCAGTTCCGTCTTCTTTTTTTCCTTCGATGTTTGTCCATTTGTTTAAGACGGACTATTTACCCGTCCTTTTTTTTCTTTTTTTGTTTACTCAGTTTTCGATTCCTGGCCGGTTTGGTCTTTTTTCTGACTGTAGGCCCGTTTTCGCTTGGTGTTCTGCTCCCGGCTTTCCTTTCCCTTCCCGCGCCCTTTTTTTTCCCTTTGAGCGATCCCCTTTGAACCCACGTTCTCTTCCCCGAAGCCTATTTTCCCTTGTGTCGTCCTCACGCTTTTAAGAGCCTAGTCGTCTTCGTTCACTTCGGTTCCGCCGTGCTGTGATTTTGCGGCCGCGCGCCCCAGTGGAACCTTCTTTTTTTTTCGTATTCTCAATATATATTTTCTCCTCCTTTGTGTTTTTCGAGATTGGGCTCCATCTCAAACGCCCCCATAGGATGCAATGGTTGGCTACGCAGTCCCTTTCACGTATCAGTCCCCTCCCGCCTCCCGCTTTTTACCCTCCTCTCTCGGTTCGAGAAGGGAGAGAGTCGGGGCCCTAGGGCAGGCTTTCTCCCCCCCTGAAGAGTGAGAATTGCGGTAGACGTGTCGTATCCTTCTTCCCCACCCGTCGGCGCAATTGGTGGGAGAAAAAAACCCCCCCATCCTCTTCTTTCTATCTGTATTCTAAAGATAAAACTTACTTGGAAGTGGTATCTCGTTAGCCCCCCCCCCGGGATTAATATTAGTTTCTCCAGGCTTCGCTTATAGTAAGCTCTCCCCCTGGCAGTCATCCTACTCACGTGAATTTCAAAACCAAATTTTATTCGCGACTCGAGTTGAGGCCTCTCCGCTCTCTCCCAATGAAGCCTCTGTTTTTTTTCTCGTCAGGCTCACAGGCGCTGCCTTGCTTTTATCAGAGTTTTCTCTGGACTCTACCCCGCGAGAGCTACTATCGATCCTGAGTCCTCTTTAGTTAAACGCTGGAGGCTTCCCCCCCCAGACGCTTGTTGCGGGCTACGAATAGGTTTTTCGAGCACCGACTCACCGGCGTTTCCCCCCGTTTTTTCTTTTCCCCAAAATTTTGAGATTCTTTTTCCCCTTAGTAAGGAGTATCCCTTTCTCCGTCGCTCCGTTTCTTTTTTTGCAGTTTCAAGACTGAGTCGCGATGGTTCGCGCGCTCACTCCCCTGGTTTCCAGGTCCCCCCCAACGTTCGTTTTCTCTTGAAACCGGAGTTGCGTCAGTTCGTCGAAAATCTCCGCCGCCTCACCTGGGGGCGGTTCCCACTGGGTGGACGTTCGCTCGTGTTAGTTTCCGCTCCCCTTGCCTTTCTGCCGACTCGTCGGGTATCTGGTGTCTGTCACCCTTTCGTGGACTCCCGCCGATGTTGCAACAAACTTCTATTGCGCCTGGGATTTCCCTCGAAGACCCTTTGACCATCTCGGCCAGCGATTTTTATTTTTTCCGGTCAGCAGATCAACTTCATCTTTTTTTTGAGGGCCTACTTCCATTCTGGCAACGTCGACCCCCCCCCCTCCCCTCACGCTCAGGCCTGCCGTGATTTTGTTTTTTTCGATGGCCGAGGGCTCATTAGATCGACTGGCCCCCCCGCCGGCGCCTTTTCCTGTGTCCTAACACTCGTTTCCTTTTTTTCGCAAACCTTCCCCGGGATCTTTCTGCCCCGCTACGGAACCTGTGTGAGCGACCCACCGCTGATTTGTCGCTCGACTTCCTCTGAGAATAGACACATCTCGGGTTTAGCCTAGCCTCACCCGGACCCCTCATACTTCCCCCCCTTCGATTGGGCGGCGCCTTTCTCGGCGGCGCGTCTGGATGTTGCCTTTTCCAGGTGGATGCGTTCTGTTTCTCCACTCTTCCCCCTTCAGGATCGTCGAAAAATGAGTTCTATGAGTGCAGCCATTTCCGGTCTGGTGCTCCGAAGCTCAGGGATGGGCTTTCCCTTACAAAATTCGAAAGAATTTTCTTTTTTCTTCCCTACTCTTTTGGTCTTCTGATTGGAGGTCCTAGATGGTTTCAGGAGTTCCAATTTGCCCTCTTGCCCTTCCGCCCAGTGAAACTTCTTCGCCCCTAACCCCCCAATCAGTTGAGACCCCCTGCTTCCCTTTTGGCTCGGCCAGTATCCCGGGGGTTCCCTTCTTCAACGAAAGGGAGCGCCCCGGTTAAGTTAGAAATTTCTCTGAGGGAAGGTGTGTATGGTTGTTTTCCCCAGCAGTCCGCAATTATTGGGGCGAGAAGCCCTAGCAACCCGGAATTATTCCTCTTTTTTGACTCTATATTAAGGCAGGGAAATATAGCGCGGGCAGTTTTGGCGAGGAATCGGGGCTGAGGGTTTTTTGCTTCCCCACACCAGCCCACGCCCCACCCCCTCCCACACCCGCCGTGAACATTTTCCTTCGATAAGGCACGCTTCTCTCCTGGACGCCGAGCCGTCACCTTGGAAGCCACCCCTTCCGCAGGCTTCTTGTTTTTCTTTGCACTCTGGTTTTCCCCATTCCGTTTCCTTCTCCTGCTGAAAGCTTTTTTGTAGGGCCAGGTTGATCCTTTCCATTCCAAGCCGAATCTTGCGTTAGGGCTCGTCCGGTCAGGGTCGTTTTTTCTGAAACAACAGTTTCGCCCAGGGGGGATCGAGTATGCCCCCACGGGCGGTCAACCTGTTGTGACGAAAACGCTTTGCCCCCAAGGTCGTGAAGGCTCCAAAGAGGTGCTTTCACATTGTAGGACATGTTCCGTTGCTCCCTCTTCCCCTCGGGTGTTTGCGCGGTGTTCGGAGGTGCGCGTTGCAAGCTCCGGTTTTTATCCTTTGCGCTGTTTTTCACCTGATCCATCGGTTTCAGTGCTCAGAGCGTTGTGGCCGGCTGACTGGTACATAGGCGAGCTTCGGGCTGTCAATGAAGCAATTTTTTTTCCTGCACGTTCCATTTCTACGCGGAGTAATAGGGCTTTTTCCGGGACTTTTTTCCCCACTTTTTCGCCGGGCAGCATCGGTTCTCCAAGTTTTTTTTCCCGCCCTACGAAGTTTCTTCCCTTCGAAATCCTAACCAAGCACCCACTCTTCGTTTCTCTACCCGCTCCTCTCCTTGGGGTGATTTGAACGAATTTTAGTCGCCCCAATACCTCTTTCGATATGAACCTGTTTACTCTATGTCGCCATCCCCCCCTCCCGGCCTTTTAGGCGCAACTAGGTCCCTCGGGCTGCGATCTTCGTTCCCGTCCCCCGGAGCTGCCGCGATTAATTTCTGGTTTTTACCTTAACGTGCCTGTCCTTTCCCCAACACTTGTTTCTCGTAAGACGACCAAGACTCCTTTTAGATGAGCGTTTAGAGAATCCACCCCTCGCATTTTCCTTTTTGATCTTTTAGAAGCGCGGTAAGTATGGGTGTAGCAACTTTCTTCGAAAAAGGCGTCTAGGGCCTGTTCTGACCGCTACACGCCCTGCTAAGCATCGGTTTCCTGTAGCCTGGTATGCCGGCGTGTTCCCCTTCTTGGCAACGTCAGCGGCTTTGAGTAGAGTCCTTTTTCGTCTTCCCTTGCTCGGTAGCAAGTGTTATCTTTCATGGACGGTGCGTCCGCCCGCCACCTTGGCAGACCTCTTCTTTTCCGGATTCACCCCCAGATCTCTTCCTCCCGTTGTGGGTCTTCTTGACTACTATTTTCACCTGAAAAACTTCGTGTTGAGCTCTCCTCCCCTGCAGCCCTTCCAGCAGGACCGCTTTCCGTCGACTAGAGTTTCTTTGGCTTGCCCTTTAGATCCCCCCGGCCTGTTCGGATCTACCATCCCTCGTCGTCGGTTCGTCCCCCCCCCCCCCCCCCTTTTTCCCTCTCGAAGGCATCCCCCCATTCTTGCGCCCCGTGGGACCCTCCTTGCGGCAGGTCCCACGTTCCTTCGTCGGCACTACTCACACATGCCCCAGCAGGTTTTTTTTGTTTTATGTCACACGTCCCTCCCTTCCGCGGCTAGCTTCCTTCGTCTTACGATAACCGATTTCCTTTTCCGGCCCGGGTGAAGGGCACCCCATGAAGACAGCAATGCTATTTAGCGCCCTCTCCTGGACTAAATGCAGACTCTCTTTGTCTCGCTAGTCATTTCCGCCGATGTCATCTTTTTTTTCCCCTCCCGAAATGGAAAGCTCTTCGGGAACGACCTGCCCCCGCCGCGACCGCCGCGAGGCTTCTTCAAAGACCGTGGGTGCGGTCTGTCCCATGCCGCCTTGTTCGGCGTCTTTTGAAACCCTCCCAACAGTCCTGGGCTCCAGGCGGTATCCCCTCTGGAATGGTTGTTCCTAGTGTTTATTAATGCTGATTCACAAAGTTTATTGCTTTCTATACAGTTGAGTTCGTGAAGTCACTGGAGCTTTTTTTTTTTCAATAGACGTTATTCCACGCTTCGATTAAAACCCCCCTTATTTCCTTTTTCTTCTTTTCTTTTTTTTTTTTTTTTTTTTCTTCTTTTTTTTTTTCTTTTTTTTTTTTTTTTTTTTTTTTTTTTTTTTTTTTTTTTTTTTTTTTTTTTTTTTTTTTTTTTTTTTTTTTTTTTTTTTTTCCTCTTTTTTTCTTTTTTTTTTTTGTCAACGCCTTGCTCTTTTACGGAGAGACCGCCGCTTTTCCTCCGACGACAGCGCTACCCAGTCTACAATGTTCGGCGAGCTGTTGCTATCCTGCCGGCTTTTTCCCCAGAACTTTTTTTCATTCTCTTTCGGCAACGAGTTTGCTCTGCCCGCTGTTTATAACAATTTCTGCGTGGGGAGCTGTTCCTTTCCCCCCCACTCGATTGACGCGGAAGAGAAAATGCCCTCAGTCCGTGCCGTCCTCTGGGCCTCAGCGTTCCCGCTTTTTTTTCGCTCTCTGGGAAACCTCCCAACCTAGACCGCCCCCTCTTTTGGTGGGGCTTCATTGTGGGCAGGTCCCAGTTCCCCTTCACGGCCTCCCTCCCCCCCTTCCCGGCGCTTTACCATGGTTCTCACACTCCGCCCGAGACGTCGCCACCTTTTCGATTATATGCCCCTTTACGGATGTCTGCGAACACTTTTTTCCCCTGCCGCGTCCTATCTTGCATCGCCCCACTCCCTTCCCTCCTCTCGCTTCCAGGTTCCCGTGACGCAAAGGCCACCAGAGGCGTGTTCCCTCGCGGCGCGTCTGGCTGGGCTACCCCTTTTCCCCGGTTGAGGGTGCAGGCCGACGCCCTCTTCATTATTCCCCCCCGGAGTATAGGAGTGCGAGATTGACGGAATTTTTTCGGGCGCTGGCCTCCTAGCTGGCGCCGCCAGCTCGTCCTAGATAATCTTTTCCTCCTCTTGGGTTGAGTAGCTCCGATTTTGAATTTCTTCCCTTCGGCTGCTTCTGCGTTCCCCCCTTCTTCACTTCTCCCACAGCCTTTTTTCCTCCCGAAAGGAAGGGTTTTGCGTTTCTTCGGAAAGCCTCCAGAGAAACAGGCGGGCTTCCGCCCTTCCGGCCCCCCAGCCCCCCCTAGACTCTCCAGTCATTTACTTCCAAGAGCCCAGAATCCCCGAGGTGCTGAGAGTGATTACTCGAGGACCGCTTTCCCTTCGAGCCTTCTCGGGGAGCTCTCTAAGCGCGCCTCGTCTCTCTACATTTTTTCTCCAGCAGCCCTGGCCTTCCCCTCTCCAGGGTTGGGTAGGGTGCTGAGTACCTCCGTGAGATGTCTCTACGTCGCCGCATTTAGGCGGAATTCCCTTTGAGTTATAGTAACTTATTTTTTTTTTCGTTACCCCCGGCCTTCAAAGGCACCGGTCTTATGAGCTTCTTGTTGTTTGCCTCTTCAAGGGTTGACACAGACTGGAGCGTTCCCGCATGGCTCCCCTCTTTTCTGAACCAGGTGGAGCGCTCCTTCTCTTGCTTTCTAGGTCGTAGGACCCCCTTTCTTCGTTTTTGATCCCAGCGCCCCCAGTTGTTTTCTTTTTTCGGTGCCCCCCTCTCGGAAGTAAAAAGGTGGTTTCAGGAAATCTCTCCCGTGGCAACCTTCCAGTTTCTTTAGCAAAGCCTTTAGTTCTTTTTACAACCTCTTATAGCAAGGCCCACCCATTAAAAGGTTTAGTTTTTCCTTTTGGCCGTGTGCGGCGTCTTTTGAGAAGGTCACGTACTCGGCGGTGAGACGCCTATCCGTTGGGAAATTTCCTTCCTTGGGTTGCGATTTCGCGATCTTAGGCTTTTTCCCTCCCAGAGGAGCATTTTCGTGAAGGGTCCTTTTGCCAAGGTCTTCCCTTTTTTCATACATCTCTCGTCTCTACTAGGTACATTGGTATCGCCAGCCCGTGTTTTACTTTCGTTTGGAGAAGCCGATGTACCATCTCCTCTCCCCACTAGTTTGATTGATTTCCCTCTATTTTCCCTCTCGGGAAAAAGTTGTTCGGCCAGTTTTCCCTTTTGACACGCGGTCTTTCCCTCGCGCGGTCCAAGAGGGCGTTTTTTTTGACTATTTCTTCCTTCGTGTGTAGGCGCAGCCCGTCATGTAGTACTCATCTCGCGCGCGGGGGGTTTCCGAGTGCTCTTCGGTTCATTCATGTGGCTGGCAAGGTCGTAACGTCTGTCACAATCGTTTCCTTTAAGGAAAGATGGAAGCCACTCTTGCTTTTTCGTTCAGCCCGGGCATATCCTTTTTTTGGGTTGGAGCTGTTTGTCGCCGCGGCGGTTCTTTGCCAAATGTCTTCTCCGCAACTTTTTTGCCGAGGGTTGCCTGTCTTTCTCCTTTCCGACCAGACAGGATCCTCTACTTTCCCCAGACGATCGATGTTCCTGATTACTTCCCCCTATGATCCACCTTTCCGCCCTTCGCTCGGATAGCTCTTTATTCTTTGGCCGAGGCACCCCGTGTCTGACGGCGTCCGATCCCTCCCCCCCCC
>Ga0179593_1488518_pt1 | contig 11151 bp, 11 predicted proteins | sample CZODoug2_1_08_16_FD_185931 | JGI IMG/M metagenome (GOLD analysis project Ga0179593, IMG submission 185931) | Vadose zone soil fungal communities from Angelo Coast Range Reserve, California, USA - CZODoug2_1_08_16fungal (PacBio error correction) | ecosystem: Environmental > Terrestrial > Soil >... | reverse complement strand
TAGCTGATCTGATCGGAAACCGATGGCGCGAGAACGGCGTGTGCCAGTTTCTTCTCTTCACATTCCCTTTCCTTTGCCTGTAGAACCGCTTCCTCCTTCCCTCGCTCTTACAAGGCTCCATACCTCGTCTTCGAAGTTGATCTACAGTCTCTCCCGTTTTTTCCCCTCACCCTTCCATAGTTTTTTATTCAATTTTTGTTTTCCCCCTGACTTATCTCACTCCAGAGAGCTAGCCCGATTGTCATGCACTGCGTGGATACGTCTATGTTCGTTCGGCAGCCGACTGCGACCCAACACAGACACGCCCACTTACTTTGACTCATCGCCCAATCCGCAAGCATGCAACTTATCCGGCGTGATGAATCCTGATTTTTATCTTGACAAGTAGGCGCTGCAGTTGCGAAATTCCCCTGTGCACCCAGTTGCGCGACTCCGCCCCAAGCGCTTTGCATTGTAGCACCACCTCCCTTCCATGCTCGACAGCGCGCGTTCACTAATGCCTATTTTTGTGCTCTGCCTAGGGAATTTCCAGTTTGGACAGACTCAGATTCGTGCCTGACCATTTTTTTCATAAACCCCACCACCCCTGTTGCAGATTTCGGCCAGCTGCCCCCCACACTGCACCTTTTTTTTCTGAAGCCGCAGCCCGCTTACGTCAGCATCTCGATAATGTAACCGCTCCTCCCGCACATATCCCATACCCATGCCTACGTGCCCAACAACTGACCCGCTCTGCGACAGCTCACTAGTTGTGTTTGATATTCCTGTACGCCGTTCCTCCTGATGTGCGGCTTGAGATCGCACAGCTATCGCTAAAATACCAACGTTCACCTCGCGTGACCGGTCGTTGAACCTTCTTCGGTGTCACGCCTACTTTTTCCCGTCGCTTATGTCCTGCGAAAGCAACAACCGTTCTTTCTCTGTTGCAGATGACAGCTGAGACACTACGTATACTTGGAATGCCTCAGGCACACCCTTTCTGCAGTCGCCGGTAGCCGGCAATACCTGTTCCTAATTATAACCACCAGACCCTCGCCGCCCGTCGCCCTCGTATGCACGAGTTCACCATTTCTCTAACACATCCTTCTACGGCATGCGATCGTTCAGACCCCATGTCACCCCCCCACATTCGATTTTTCTTTGTGAACTGCACCCCGTCTCCAACCTTTGTCTAAAAGAAACTGCCAGCGTCCCATCTTTGCCCTCAGTAACCAACATCTATCTTTTCTTTTGTGCGTTATTCCAGCTACCTTTTCTTCCACGACGTAAGTACAGTACCCAACAAAAAAACACCCCTCTCACGTTTTCCAAGCCGTTTCCCGTCCGTGGTCACGCAGCCAGAATCTTTACGCCCCCCGGTCCTTATCATTTTTCCCTGTCACTTCCTCAACCGAACCCCAATTTAACCCCAAAACCACCCGCGATTTTCATTTTCCAAGACGCAAATCCTACTTCCTTTTCAAATTTTACCCCCCCCCTTCCTTTGTGCATGTGTCTTTAAAGGTGGCAGCACAAAAATGTTCAGACTCCTCCGTTCCCTGTTAATACCAATTACGGATTTCACATTTCGCCTTCAAACGCGGAGTTCCCACCTGCCTTCGCGGTGCCCTGGTCTCTTTGTTCACCTTGCTATGCATCAAATTTCTTATGAAGCTTTTCACCAGATTTCGTCTGTACACCAGGACGCCTCAATTTACTCACGCGCATTCCTTCTTCCTAGCTCCAAGTCCTATTTATTGGACGCTGTATCCTTACTTACGCCTGCGTTAATTTCTTATTCACCCGCTTGCCATCACCAATTAGATTCCTGTTGCCATTGATCGGATTTTGCATGATCCCACGTCAACTGGCGGGAGGGAACCGGACTTATCTTCGCGCTTATTCATTTCCCTAGTTAAGTTCCACCCCTACGCTCAGACTCTCGTATTGGTCCTAGCGATTAGCGTGCGCGGAACTGGACGCGCCTTTGGTAAGGGAACCAAAACTTATTCCGCCTGACATGCAAGATGTGACCAACTCAGTTCATCTGTTTCAGACCTCCTTTCTCAGAGAGCCCCCCCCTACCCTTGGTCTTGCCTTCAGGAGGCCCTACACCGTGCCCGAGAAGCCCCTGCTTTTCACGGAAAACCCCTTCGTTTTTGTAATCTCAGGCCCGGCCTTTCTATACGAATTCTTCTTCCGTCTGCTCCCTTGAGTTGTCTGAACATTGTCCCCCTAGCTCATAGGTCAGTTTATCGAAGTCACTATCAGTCCCAACGCCATTCTTGTCTATGGCGCATCCCACATGCTGTTTTAGCCTTCCGACCCCACCCTTTTTTACCTTCCTTGATTTAACTCCTTCTTTTGTCTACTGTTCCTACCCTCTGGTCACGCCCTGTGTCGAGACCTCCTAGTTTGGCGATCACAGTCTATTTTTCGAACGCGATGGTCGTATATCTTGTATCCAGCTTAAGAATTTCGCTGAACCCCACTCCCCTCGAAAATATGTCTCCTTTGTTCTTTCGCGACCGCAGCCCCCCCCGTTTATGTGACCGGTTGATATCACAGTCGCTTTCCGGGTTATTGACCTACTCTTCCAATCCCTTATGTCTCCTGTTTCACTCTTTATGCTTTTTCCTATTTATTCACTCTCCTGATTTACAAAATCTCGATCGGCCCTTTTTTGTTCGCCTGCAACATACACCAGCGCCCCACTCGGTCCCGTTGTTTCCCGTTGGTCACTCCTCTAGTCGTCCTCTTTGTCCTCTTCCGTACGATTCTGTATCCTATTTTTCATGCCGGTGACAACGATGTGGCAATTTGTATGGTAGAACGATACATTGTTTACTCAATTTTCCTGCCACACCCGAGCCATGGCCCGTTCTTTCGTCGGTAAGTTATAACCAGTCACTTTCAAAAGCCCAGGTCGTCCCAGCCTGGTTTCATCCATGGTCTCGTCAGACCTACAGACCTTTCGTTTCCGGCAGTGGCCCCGCCGTTCTCTGCAAGCAGGCTTCAGCTTTCCTTTCCACCCTTTCGACCTCGCTGATTCCTTCCGTGATTTTTTCATATCGCCAACCCCCAACAGAGGGGCTGATAATTGCCCTGACTTTTTCCTTTGCGCGCGTACCTCCAGTGCTCTTTCTTCCCCTGCAACCAGCTCCCTACTCTGTTTCCGGCAGGGGAGCCACCTTTGTATCCGCGCCCTGTCAGAGACGCCTCGACGCGTCCGAGATAGCTCCTTTGCATCTCCCCCCTAGGTCCCCGCGCCTTCCGCCTTTCTGTGACGCCCTTTCCCCCCCATTGATTCTTTCAACTCCATTGATCTATGTACGGATCGCCGTTCAAAGTACCCAAGCCACTCTGTCTGATCCACACTCCGTGTTGTTGTCTGGATCCCTAGAGCTAACTCAGGGACCATTTGCTGGCTTCCCTCCTCTGCTAACCTGACTGTGTTCCCGTCAAGTTCATTCAATTGGTGGGCTACTTCCTTTTGTTGGTATCACCCCCCCCGCAGCCCGGTCACAGCTGCCCACTAGATTTAGATCATTTAGAGAGCGGTTGCCCAATTAAACCGTCAACTCCTCCCCCCACGCTCTGCCGTTAGCTCCGTTTCCGCTTATACTGCCCTGGCTTACTCCCTGGCTTAGCCCCTTGTGTTATGTGCCATCCCCTCGGCCGCATGCTCTTTCATCACGGTTGTCACGCATTCCTACTCACGTCATCGTTTGAGACCGACTTGCATAGTTACGCCGTTCATCCCATGGTACGCCGTGACCGTTCTTATTAGAAGAAGCATATTGGCTGTGGAGTAATGACTCTGGGTGCGTGTGTTTCATTGCCCTTTCACTTTTTAACTGATTTCCGACCTGAGCGGGTACCTTTTGTACACTTTTTCCTTCCTATGATTTCGCCTTCAGGGTTCCTAATGACTTCTGCTATGCGTACACCGTCCCCTCCCCAGTTGTCATTCGGCTCCTTAGGATTCTCGGTTTCCCGATAAAGCAAGCAGCCTCTCTGTTGCCGCTTTTTTAATCGTCGCCGCCATTTATTTGTTGCCATCCAAACACCCCCTGCTGCGCCAGGGCACCCAATTAATAAGAAAATTACTATCTGTTAAGTCGCCGCCAAATTGGCGTGATTCGGTTCCTTCTTTCGATTTCTAAGTGACACTTTTCCTAGTGCTCGGCATGCCCCTCAGTACCCATCCACTTCCCTGCATCCCGTCTTTTGATACCTACATATGATCTAGATATTCCACCACATACCTCGCTTATCCGTGAATTTGACTTCCCCGCGATGGCCCCCCCCGGGATGTTCAGCAGAACGAGGCGTTACATTCCATCTAATATTATTCCCCCTTCCCTTCACATAATTGGCCGGCATTCTTCGTATCGGCGCTTTTTAAAGCGTGACCAGTATCTCTATCCACCCAGTTTTGACTTGCCATTAGTCAGGTCCATTCTTACGAGCTGCCTCGTTGCCCTCCTGTCCGTGATGGTGGTCGTGGCCTGTTTGCTACACTGTTTTTATCCAAATCACGGTCTTGTCGGAATTCGGTTTGATTGGAAATGACCTTCTTCCATTATCGGCGATCAGATTTTTCTTTACGATGCTTCGTTGAAATGCAGCGCTTTGGCCTTTTTTCTTTTCATTTGTCGGGAAACTTTTCCTTCCGTTGGCTCTCTTATTGTGCGGCCAAAGGCCCTCCGTGGTAAGAGAATTGTTGCTGTAACCGTCGAGAGCCCTTTCATTTTTTTCACTTTGGTGTATTGCGACGTGGCCTTTGTGTCCTAAGAGTTAGTCGTTAGAATCGCTGGTTATTATTTCCCTTGGAGTGAAGTTGAGTTTCCACGTTCTTTAAATCTCTTGTTGCCGCCTCGTATCGACTTTTCCCTATCCCCCCCCCCTATATTATTTATTTTGCCCCCTATGTCTAATCCAAACTCCAGCTCCTCTATTCCTTCCGTTTCCGAAGAACTCACCGGTTTTCTCGGTGGATTACTCGTACGCTGGTGTGTATTACCTCCTCTGTTGTCTTTTGTCCTTAGTGCGGCCCCTTCTTATCCACCTTCTTTCTCTGTGGCTCCTACCCCCCCCTAGGATGTCTAGGCTTGAGTCTTATAAACTATCGCCCGTCTTTCTTCCGGTCATTTTTTTTTTTTTTTCCTTAAGAAAGCTCGCACCTCCACGTGACTAGTTCTCCTGAGGTTGTTTTCTTTTACTAATGCTTCTTCTCTTCCCGGCCTAACAGATAGTGTGACACCCCTGCGCCAGGTTTTTTTTGGGGACTTCTGAATTCACTTGTCCGCCCCGATTTCGGAAAAACGCGCAACCAACCCCGTGATGATCCAGGATGTTTTTCATGCGTAATAGAGTTTTTCTCTCCGGTCCGTAGTTATCTGCTTGTGGACATAATTTCCGTGGTCTGGTGACTGGGCAACAGCACAAATTTTTTATCCCCCAACTTAAAAAAAATATTCTGTTGTCTTCGGCTTTGCCCCAAATTCCGTGGGAGAGGGTCTGTTTCTCTTTCCGCTTCCTAAACACATTTTCCTTTGCTTATATGTAATGCCATACCACCCTGGCTAAGAGCTCGCCCCGACTACACGTTAAACGGTGATCTGTATACACCTTCCCGTCTGTACTTGACGTCTGGTACTTGTTGATGCATCTGTTCTAATCCCTCGGAGACCCGCTGGCGGCTCCGGCTAGGAGCGACCCCCCTTTTGGTCTGCTCAGCCTCCCTTGAAACATTTGCTTTGCGCCCCCGAATGGATTTCCCTTACCCGCATAAAAACTGTTAAATGGTGTTGCCTACTTTTTTTTTCCTGTAGAGCGTTATATCACAAGTTTATCCTTGCGGCGCTGTCCTAGCCCAGATTTCCACCCGGTTCTGCGCGTCCCCATAAAGCTGAAGGATGTATTATTGCGAAGCGATTATGTTATTCCTCGGGTCGGCAACCGTCCGCTCGTCCTGCTTTTCTTAAGGTTTTATGGCTTTGATTTTACCCCGTAAAATTTGTGTCGACCCGTGACGTGTCTGCCGTCCCTGCCGAAAACCCCCCCCCTGTATAGGTGATGATTTATGCTTGCGACTTCCCCCCGCGCGTGCGAAGACAGCTTTTTCACGTGTATATTTTGGAACGCCATTTCTCGAAGGTCCTTTTTCCCTAATTTCTCCTTCCCGCGCTGGATTCAGTTTAGTAAGTGGATCCACGTCTGAATGTTACGTAGGTCCCCTCTGAGGCGAGTATAGAGTGGCAGGCCTCTGAAAGGTTGCGACACGTATACTGGCTGTCCTAATCCTCGATCTCTCTAATGCGTATTCACTATAGCGTGGGGACCGCAGTCATACATTCCCTATCTTATGTGAGCCTTTCCCCCACGACTTTACGCCCTCACCTCCCCCTCCCTCCCGTCCGCTCCTCTTATTGAAATCCCCTTGGTGTTTCTCTAATCGGTATTGAAATTTCGGCGTTTTGTGTTTTTTCACCAGGAGTCCTGCTCCCAAAACCCGGAATGTTGCGTCTTCCCCTGATTGTCCATCGTAAAAGATAACCTGGCAAGATCTGTGTGTACCGTGCTCTTTCTCAAGGCACCCTATCCCCCCAATAGATCAACCGTCCGATTGATCCCCGAGCCACCCAGCGGGATAGCATTCTTTCTTTCCCTTAGATGTGTCTTAGCTACTTTCGCCATCACCCAATAATTGTCCCTTTCTCTACCTGTTGCCCGTTATCATTGACCATTTCCAGCTTTTGGGATGATCTTGCGGGAACCCCGTTCGGTAGTACCGAGTGCATAAAACTATCTCTTTCCTTTCTGGTACACCCCCCTCATAGACCGCCCGCCTCGAACCCCCGTTTGCACCACTCCAAATGAATTTCGCTTCGCCTTATTAGTACAGTCCCCATCAATCTGATGTACCCCTGAAAAAAAAGGTTCCTGCGCCGCGCGACATGTCCTCCCAGGCTCCCCATCACCAAACATGCTCTTTCAGACTGAGAATGAGACCCTTTCTTGAATAGAGTCTAGCACCCTCCCCAATCGCTCCATTAGCCCCCACGGACACTTCCGATCAATCTCCTCCGCGTGACCGTTCCCAATCCGACAAGAGTAGAAGGGCTTCGTTCAAAGATCCGTTAAACACAAACTTCCGACGAGTAGACTCTTTCCTTTTGTGGACTGCTCCTCTAACGTTCCGTAGTTTCCCCCGTGCGGCGTCCTAGTTACCCCACCTTTGTCACTGAAGTCGAATTAGCCCGGTGAATAAGGATTTCGAACGATCCCACCCTCGCGCCCGCGTGAATTGTCCTGTCGCGCCCCGACCGTCCTATTTTTTGCATTTCATGTTCCCAAGCAATCACTTTTTTTCCCCCGTCGGCCATTTTCCCCCAAGAAAAACGGACCGACCATACTTCACCCTCCGGGAGGGGGTTTTGTATTTGGTGTCTGACTTATTTCCGCTCTCGTTCCCCTCACCCCAAACCCCCAAAAGGATTCAAATCGCTCTTTCTCATCTGCCAGTCACGCCAGTTCCCCATTTTCATGTGGTTGTGAGTGCACCGACAATCTTGAGATCATTGCGTTAGGGTTCGCTCCTTTCTAAATTCCGCAAACACGCTGCTCCCCTTCGCCCATCGTCCCAACCCGCACCACTCTCCGCTACAAATGGGAGTCGATTTTTCCACTCTCTGCACCTCCTAGCAGTTTATCTCCCTTCACCTTTATGTCCACACCCTTTTGGATGGTCAATGCGTCCACATTTCAAGATCCTACTTCTCCTCACGTCAACCCCTTTCCGGAGTCCACCACGACGCAACCCCCTTATGATTCTTCGTTTGGGAGCCGTTGTTTTCCTAAAGTTACCTTCAATATTCATAAGGTCTCCATCTGTAAACTGGTTAACAAACTTTCCCTCTTCCGGCCCGCACCCAAGCGCCCTCTCGGTATCAAACAACGTTGTTTCAAAGACGATCGAGTTCTCCCAAACCAAACCCCCTCTGTTTCTTTCTGGAATCTCTATTCCCCTTTCAGTCCCTCCTTCCGCGTACACTAACTTCGCCCTTTTTCAAAAAGCGCGCCTGCTCCCGAAGTATTCTTTGCCCGCAAGCTCCCTCCCGTTGTCACCCAAGCCTCGCGTCCTTTCTCCCACCGATAGTAAATCCCACTTCTGCTCTCCCAGGCTGATTACCGGTTAAATAGACACCGCTTCCGTACAAAGGAGAAAGTGATCTTTATTGCATGCTTTCTCACAACTTGCAGAGAAAACCCTTCCTTCTTATTTTTGCTCCTTCCGGACGAGACGTCCGAATCTATTTAATGAGCCCTTCACCCTCCCCTTTTTATCCCCTGTATCTTATAAGCGGGAGTTATCCTCTGCCGATAGAGAATCCTGCGGCGCAGAAGGATTGCTGTTCGCCCTACTCTCCCCCTCCACAGATCGGGCGGTGCCTGTTTCCGCCAGTTCGCTGGCTTTCTTGTGCACATCTTTTAAACCTCTGTCGTAAAGGGCTCCTCAGGAGCAGAGACCGCTCGATGACCGCAAGCTCCTGCCTCCCTTAGTCCCCCTTTACCCAACAATGTTCTTTTCGAAGTGCTCCGCCTGACTGGAATCTGTTAGGATGTTTTCCCCCGTCGTGAACTTGCAGTGGTCTATACCACCATTTGTTTTTTACACACTCCCTCGCGCGTCTATTACCTCCGCAGATTAAGGGAACAGGTCTTCATGTAAACCCTCTGCCCTCTCCCATCCTGTCGTTTCCCACAAGCGTTTTTCTCCCACAGATCTTTCCCGCAAGCGGCGAGAACCCCCCCTCCCTTCCTTCGAATAAATAAATCGCGCGACCGGGTTACCTCATCCTTCACACTATTGCCGCTCAACCAGCACCGCGACAGAGGATTTGGTACTGCCGCGACTTTTTTCTTTTTTTTTCCAGGACCAGCTGTCCCATAAGTTCCATCCTTCACATTGTCAATTTTCCATGTAAGGATATTGTGTTCCGCCGATAAGGTTCACGTCCAAATAGTAGAGTTCTGCATCCCCTCCTCATTTTGTTGTTTGAGGTTTATCTGCCCCGCATGTGTGACCGCCGTCTGCCTCTATGTCTCTTATGTCCGGAAATTATTTGTTGACTCCTTTAGCGACATGTGTGGCTTTGACCCCCCTCTTCCGCTGCAGCAAAGATATCGGCGTTGGAGAGTTTACCCCGTCAACCCCCATAAAAGATTTCGATTTTTTCCAAGCTCGTTTATCTTTTTTTGTACAATAGAACCCGCACTTGAACTTTTCACGGAATAGGGTCCCTTTCCTCCTGCTTTTGCCTACACTTTGCAGAAATCTGGCTGCTGACCGATCGCCGGTGGTGTCTTTCCCTCTCTTTTTTCTGCTTTTCCCTGGAGCCCATGGGTTCAGAAAGGCAGAGGGTAGAATCCGTTTCTTTCACGCACCCTGGATCTTTGCCGGTGTCCTTCGGTGGACACCAGTGCCTGACAAGAGGCACTCCATTCCCCCCAATAAATTAAGCATATTCCTCTCCGTTCTCCCCCGTCTAGACCTGTAGGGTTATGGCGGTTGATTGCGGCGATTTTTTCTCCCTTTGGTTTGATGTCGAAGTCCCTACCCTCAAGTTACCGACCAATTCCATTTTCCCGAACTATTTCCCACCCGATGGGGACCTTTTTTCCAGAAGAATGTTTGGTGCTGTATATAGCTTTCATCACAGATAACCCTCGTGCACATCACCACGCCTTCCCTTGCTCCGGCGCTCGTCCCTTCTGTGGCGTCTATTTGATCCTATTTTTATAAACCTTTTTTTTGAATTGTTTTTATAAGCCCCTTCGTACTTCGTCCCCATGTCTCATACTTTTTTGTGTTTCTGCACGGTTTTGAACATCCTTTGACTGAATCCCACTTTCGCCGTGTCCTGTTTTGTGGAAAATTCGTATACCATGTTCCTCGTCCCGCTTGGTAGTTACGTGCTTCGGTGACCCCTCCGATTTCTTTTTTTGTCCCCTTGACCCTCAATTTTTGTATAATGCCACGTGGAATTCTGTTAGGGAGAGATTCGCGCGAGTTGCGTCAAAGGTCCTCTTTGCTGGTGCCTCGCACTTTATTCGTATTTCTCCGCGTAATAGCCTTATGCACCTAGCATGTGGGTGCTTGTTTGCTGCTTCTGCCGCTCCGATTGGTTCCTTTGGTTCGAACTTTCTGCCCCGCGTTTGCTTCCCTCCTCATCTTACCTTATATCCTTTGTCCCCTTCCGGATAGACGTTCAGCCACCCCGTCTATGGCTCTTAAACACCCGTGACTGGATGACTTTCTCCTCATCCCTTAACCGTTTTAAGTATTGTGGATAGCCGTGAATCCCCGTGCCTTTTTCTCGTGTTCTTACCGTTTCGGCGGGCGCTTTCCTTTATTTTCCCTTTACCCTTTATGTTCCGCCGAACTGCTCCGCACTTGTCGCCACGACGGCTGCTAGGCTCGTATTCCCCTGTTCCGGATTCCATTTTCGGGTTTTTTTTGCTCATCAACCTTCTCGCGGAACGTTTCATTCGATGCAAAAGTGGCGGGAGTTTGTTGACCCCTAGCTTTCTGTTGAAGCACTTTTGCACCTAGGCCGATTCGTTTGAAAATTGCCTAGTTTTGTTTTTTGCTATTTATTATCTTTCCCCCTTGGTGCGAGTATATTTCCTCTGCCAAACCCCACCGCTCTCCTCTTTATTTTATGGGATTCTAATTCTGTTCCCTAGCGTTGCGACGGGTTTTTTACTTAACCCTTGTATCGGTGTGGCCACCCCTTCAAACCCCTCTTCCGTTAACCTTTCCCCCCACCTCTTTAGCGGCGGGGCGCCGGTATCCCCTTCCCCTTCATTTTGTGGTTTTTTTTCTTCTGGTCTTACCGACCACCACCTTCGTATTCTGCTTAATACACTTCCCTACACACGGGGCGCATCCCTGACGGTCTGCAACCCGGTGTGTCCATGTTCGCTGTTCGACTCAGCAACTGAAGTTCAAGTTGCGGCTCCAATCTTCGGCTTGTTCCTTCATCCGGTCCCACCATAGCCGGTACCTTATTTCCTATGCCATCCCTTCGTTGTTGTCTTCTCGGTTCCCGGCCCCATACCCCTCTCGTTGATGATCCGCTGTGGACCTCCCGTGCCGGCTCT
>Ga0179593_1440676_pt1 | contig 11151 bp, 16 predicted proteins | sample CZODoug2_1_08_16_FD_185931 | JGI IMG/M metagenome (GOLD analysis project Ga0179593, IMG submission 185931) | Vadose zone soil fungal communities from Angelo Coast Range Reserve, California, USA - CZODoug2_1_08_16fungal (PacBio error correction) | ecosystem: Environmental > Terrestrial > Soil >... | reverse complement strand
CCCCCCTAACTTCTGGTCTTGGCCCATCTACCCCCCCCACCTGACGCTCGCCCCCAGCGCGCCACCGCGTGGCTAGTTGCCCGCTCCCAGCATCTCATTAGGCTTCCTTCGACCCCCTCAGTTTTTCGTCAGCCTTCCCCCTTGAGCATCCCGTCGATCAGCGATTGCCCCGCCCATACCCGTCCCTAGCCCATCCCTCATAGAAGCCCTAAAATTTCCCTTGAAACAAGCATCCCCCCCTCTCTTTTGGGAATGTTGAAGTTCCGTTACTGGAATAGGTGGAGCCTTTTGCAAGCGAGGGGCCGAGTCCTCCGTTGGATTCTTGCCCTCCGTGTGTTTCACCACAAGAAGCACGCTCCCGATGACTGTCAGACATGAGGATCGCAACCCAATCCCCGCTTAAGCATTCTTTCCCTACTAAACCAATGATTTGGGGGAGTCGCGTGAGACCCGCCCCAGGTCTCGCAGGTGACGTAACTTTTACCTAAGTACTGTAAACTTCTTGAGCGCCAGTAGGCCGACCAAATAGGGCCCAGCCCCCGAGACGTAGAGCAGAGGTCCCGCAAAAATCCACCCTTACCAACGAGAATCCAGCGAGAAACTTCGGATCTTAATACGTTGTGATATGTTTTGTGCGGACCACGCTCCCTTTCGTCCGTTTCCTAGTCCCATCTTTTTCCGGAGTTTTTCTCTAAACCCGTGAAATTTTTCCGTATAACGATTGAAACTTCCGACAACACCCGCAATTGGCCACAGTGCACGTCAAATTGTTTTCTTACTTTAGGTGTCTGCTTAGACCCTATATCACGCATAGGATCGCCGATCAAGTCAGATAACATTTCCACGTTCCACTTTTCCTTGTTCTTGGACTTTCCTTTCCTTCCTCTCTCAAATGTCCCGTCTTTGTTCTCAAGTGGAGCTCTGACTATATACAAAATCCTGTAGGGCACGGATCCTCATCCATTGTCGGTCTTTCCCTTTGACACTTAGCCGGATTTATCCCTCTGAAAGAAAGTCTATTAACGCCTAGTATTCCCTTGCCCCGACTCCTTCACTGGCCCCTTTCCTTTTTCCTTGAAGAACGCCTTTTGCAGGCACGGTCCAGGCCAGGTTTTCACTTTCGCTTGCCGACGGCCCACTTCCCACACACTCCCCACCACCAGGTCCTAGGAACGCCTCCCAGACCTTTCCCGGATTTGCTCTACTTCACGCCTTCTTCCTAAAAACAGGACCTATACCGGCACCTTCTCTGGCCTCATTTTCTAAAAACCATCCTTCTTTTTGAACTTTCGCGCCCCCCCCTGTCCTTCCCTCCAGCAATTTCTCCCAGTTCCAGCCTGCCCCACCCGACAACCCCTTCCTCCCCCCGCCAAGCTCCCCCCCTCGCCCCGGTATTCAGTGTGGTTTCTGTCGGCAGAGACTAAGGCACACATGCTTGTCGGTATCAGCCCCCGATTTCCCGTACCTTTTATCGGCTGGACTCCTCCAGGCTGGCAGACACCCTTCACTGACCAAGATTGTTCGCTCCCTCTTCCATTTGTGCACGAGCCACCGCGAATTTCACCCGCCCGGTCGATCTCTTTTTCGTTAAAGACCGCCCCTTTCGCTGGTTTGGTCCATAAGAGTCCATCGTTCGCCCTACCAACCCATACTGACCCAGAGCCATCTATTCCCCACCTTCTTCCCTCACTTTAGATTGCCGGTATGCTTTCTCCAACCTCAGCATATTTGCCCACCGTCGCCCGGCCTCATCTTCCCAACCGTCGTGTGGCCCCTCCCTGCATTTTTGATTGTATAGGAGTTGAAAGCACGCCCGAACCCCTCCGCTCCGCCCCCTAGCAGACACTTTTTCGTGCGCTGGACTCTGCGTTTGCCTGGAATGAAAGATTTCATCGTGACCTCTTTGTTCCAACCCTTGGCCCTCCTGTTTTTATTTGCGTTTGCTGCAAGCGCCGCCGTGGCGGCTTCGTCGAGTTTTCAATGTTCTGTTTTGAACTATCCTAAAATTCCCTCAGTTGTTGTTTGTTTTTTTCCTTAGCTCCCCCACCTACATGAAGCCCCCCGACCCTTCTGAAGAAAGGGAAGCCCCTCCCCGAAGTCTAGGATACAGAGACGGTTGACTTGGTTTTCAATATGTCCTACCCGTTTCCTGATTTTCTTTCCCCCCTCTGGAAATTTTCACAGGAAGTCCCGTCCATGGGACGCTATTTTAAATGCCCTCTTTTCCATCTCGTTTTCTCTTCCTGGCTGTCTCCAAAAAGCTATTTCCTGTCATTTAGAGCAGCAGAACTCGGGTTCCTTCTCTTCATTGTTCTTTACCTCCTTGCATTTCCTTAGTCCTTCCTACGGGAAGACACTCCACATGCTTTCGCTCAAGGGAAGAAAATTCTGCACTTTTCGAGCGATTCTGGTTCCTGCTAACCTTGCCTTCTTTTTTCTGATGGTAAACACACCATCTGCGATGATTCAACCCCTACCAGGTTTTTTTCACCTCGAGTGTGTCTCTAATGAGTCGCGGAGAGATCTGCTTCACTTGACGGTCAATCCCCTTTGGTAGCTTTTTAATTCTGCTGCGGCAGTTTTTCCTATGTTTTCCTTTTCCCAGAGAAACTTCCTTCGGGGTTTATAGGCGATGTGACCTGCATGCCTCCCCCCCCCTATGTAACGCCTGCCCCTTCGTTCGGTGGTAAAACGGACGGGTGCTGGTCTTCCGGACCTTGCGGACCCATCCGCCTGGATTTTTTTTCGCCCGTTTCCCGACAGCCTTTGCCTGTTTCTTGCCTTTTATGGGATGTGCCGACTCTCTTTACTTTTTCTCCTACCCTCCTGATCCCCCGGCGCTTTTTCCTTTGTCCCCTCTTTCCCCTTCACCTCCGCCGACAAGAGTGAGGTACGGCCTGCGAGTTCCCTACTGCGCGGCCGAGTCGCTTTCTTTCCCTTCACTTCCTCTCTAGGTGGACGTCTGGCATCTTGCGGCGATCGGTGGTAGGTCCCCCCTCTTTCCATCAGCTATGCAGCCCTCCTCTTCTGCAAGACGTTTTTTTGTTTCCAAAATGCATCGCGGCCTTCTTTCTGTCCCCTCTGTTCCCTCCCTTTTCTCTTTTTTGGGAAATCCCGTTCTGCCACAGCGTTGGACGGCACTTAGGCACTTTTCTCCTGATACCCTTTTTTCTCGTTTCGTTCGGACCTTGCCGATCCGATCTGAAAAGCAGCCCCCTCAACCCTTACATTATAAAATTCTTACTTGTTCTCTTCTTCTTCGTTGGTGTAAGGTCAATTTCCTCTCATTAACAGGGGCTTTCCTCCATTAGTTTGGTCCCCTTTTCTCCTGATTCGTGTTCCTAATTTTCAACATGTTTGCTCACCGATGTATCTTCTTTTCTGGCTGGCGGTGGCTTTTTCCTTCTCTATTGAGAGAGGCGTGAATTCTTTTCTGCTGTAGCGGGCCCTTTGCGTCTCACGGACGTGCTCCCTTTCCGGGCGACTAACGTTTTCCTTTAAACCCGAATGGGTGTCTCCTCTGTTTTTCAGCATCTTCTCTCGCTTTATTCCCGCCCCGGCGGCCACCCTTCACCAGGATCCCAAACTCACTCCCGATTTTCGTCTCTCAAAGAAATTTGCCTTGCCCACGGAGCAATCTTTGGTTATCTGTTCATGACAGTTTCAGGCCGTCTGTGTTAGCTCGTCCTTTTTGTTCTGCAGATTTTGTTGATCGTCGTGCTTGATCCCTTTTCCCGCAGTGGATGATAGGCTCCTGTCTGAATGATCCTGTCTGCTAGGAAGCCCCTGGCTTGCCTCGTTTGCCCTCGCGGGCGCGGTTTTCGTCTTCTTTTATTGGCCGACATCCTCCATCGCTTCGATCTCTCCTTACTCTTCCTCCTCCTCGGTTGATTCATCCTCCCCGATTTCTTTTCTTTGCACAGACCCCATCCCGCAAGTGCTCACCGCTGCGCATGTTCTCTTTGCTTTACAATCGCAGGTCAGGATATCTCTCCTCCTTAGAGCACACGTGCCTTTCAGCGCAAATCGTTCGATCAGCGCCATTGCCCATAACCCCTGTCCCTCTCCACCCGCCCCCAAAGAGCGTCCCTCCACCTTTCTGGCCCAATCATAAAGATGTGGGATCAATTTGCTCCGCGGCGTTTCTTGAAGGCGGACCCTCTCTTGTGTCTTCCCTCCCGCTCTAAGAGCTCCTTTCCCTATTATGGTCCCGTCTCAAACCCAGTCATGTAAATCTAGTTACGCCACTGCCGACTTATCTTCCTCCCCTCAAGGGCCTCGAACCCTGTTTTAGAGACCCCGCTCCGATAGTTCCCGCAACCATTTTACAGCACTGACCATATCCCCACCGGAGACCCCCCCCGTCACCTTTTAGGAGGCCGTGAGGGCACTCCTGGCGCGACAAGTTTCCTAGCTCCGTTTTCGAGTAGTCACTATTCTCCTAATAGCTTTTTTTCCCCGTTACGACGAACCCCCCCTGAACGCCTTCCACACCGGAGAAAGCTTTTCTTAGATAGAGCTCCCCTCCAGCCCGTAGAATAGGAGACATGATAACCCCTTTTCCGGGAGCAGTACCACACGCGTTGCCGTATCCCCCTGCTCTACTATGCCTGTCTTTTTCTAGCGTTCCCTCCCCCCCTCTTCATATAGAAAAACATAACGCGGGCACGTGTCGCATTTCATCAATTTTCGCCTTTTCTCTCCACTATAGACCGATCGCCTCTATCTTAATTACTATATCTGTATAGCTGTTCTTTTCCTTGACTGTCAGGCTTTTTCCCTGAATGCCAGTTCTTTCCTGGTAAGACCAGATGGTCTCTTCATTGACGGCCACCCTTCCCCTTTCGCTGTATCCTGCGTGGATACTTCCTCCGATCCATCGTTTTTACTCCCCTTTAGGATACGGTCTCACTGTTCTTATCTGACGGCACCAACTTCCTGATTGTTGTTTTCTGTTTTTTTTAAAGTCCTTCAGCGTGAAATACACACAGGGCGCGCTCGCGCTATTCTTGATTCAGTATGTTTTTTCCCTGAACTCGCCAAAGATCGTCTCCATTGCAACTCTCCTACAGGCCCTTTTTTCCAGTTGAATAGTATTTCCCAATGTTCGCGTAGAACCTCCCTCCATCTTTTCTACAACATTTTTACGAGACGTCTTTCCTCTTGAAAAGAGGTCCCTTTTTCCGGCCCTCCCCCGAGGCTGTTGTACCATCAGAAATCCGCCGCCTCGACCATATCCTCGCCATTTCCCTGTTAAGAAGTTAGTCTCCCCATTTTTCTTCGCCCGTTCTCCGCCCCCCTTCAAGCATCCGCCGCTGGCTTGAGCCTCGCCCCCCTCGACCTCTCTCTTTCAGAACTTTCCTGTCTAGTTTTTGAGAATTCTCCCCGGAGCCCCGGCCGCTCATCAAACTCGTATTCAATCGGGTGTTGCCGGTCTTCTTTTTCTGGTCCAGAGTGTCCGCAAATGCATTTCGTGATAATTTCGAAACGTGCCAAAAAGGCCTTTCTCTCGCATTCGCGCGCCGACGTTTGGTCGTTTTGTCGGTTCTGTCGTTGAATATATCTCGGGAATCCTCCTCCTGTTGTTTGTTGTTGTCTCTCTCTAAACAGCTAAAGATCACCTACCTCTTTTTACGCCTCCTAGGCCCTGCAGGCCTTTTTCTGGTGTCAAGACCGTACTTCTTTTCTCCCCTAGACTTTTTCCCCTTTGTGTCACAAATCTGGACATTGCTCTAGCCCCTTCCGGAACCCCCTGACTCAGTTCTGGCATGCCGTTTGACGAGCGGATGGCTTCGTCTGTATTTCTAAAACCTCTCCGAGTTCCCTGTCGGGGTCCAGCAGCGAGGTTAGACGATCGGGCGCTTCTGGATCTGCTGCCACCTCCCCTCTCCAGTCCCTATCAGCTCGGTCCTTCGGGCCGTTTGCCTTCCCATTGTTGCGCTGGCCGACCATTTCCCCAGCACGCTGCGCATATTATTCTTTTTTTCCCCCCCCAGGATGATGAATTTTTTTTCCCCCCCAAGTTCGGAAAGGTGTGTCACTATCCCTAGGGGTCACATTGAGCCGGAAGCTCTTCCTTCCGTAAGTCTATAGAAAGCCAAATGCTGGGGTGGCGGTATCGATTGGAAGTTTTGCCAACCTTGATGACTCTTGTTTTTGATTTTATCTCCCTCCTTTTGATGTGCCGTGCGCTTTCAAAATGAAGCCGCATACTTTTCCCTCGCCTCCTCCAGTTTTTTGGTGTCCACTGCGGATGAGTGCTTCTGAAGGACAAGCCTCATTCCTCAGTGATTCTTCAAGGCGCCGTCCTTTGAACGGCTGGTCATTTCTTCCTCATTGGAGTTCCGTTCCCCGTATGAGATCCACCCTGTAGGCTCCCGATCAGGTGTACCGTTGGCCTCCATTGGAAAACTCCCTCCTGCAATGAGGAAAATTCAATAGTAAAGTCCCTCCCGGGCCCCTACCCTTTTTTCCTTCACGAGACGCCCTCTCCGCTCTTCTTGCTGCCCGGAGTGGTTCAGGGTTGTTTTTGGCTCCCCCCCTCTTGCCTGACATTGGCCAATTCATCGCTTTACCGTGTTGGGAGATAGCCTCGCGACCCTTGCTTCCCCCCCTTTCCTTGACATGCTGAGGATGCTTGATCAATTTTTAAATTACAAAGGGCCGCAAAGCTGGCAGCCCAGTTTTAGCTAAAAACTCCTCCCTTTCCTTGGATTGATTCTTCTAGTTTCGAGACTCCTACCTACTGTACATTCCCCTTTTTGACTGTTGATTCATTTTTTTTTAGTTATTTTAATATTGACCTTTTGCCTCTCGTTGCTCTAGTTAGCTACCAAACCCTCACTGGAATTCCTCTCCCTTTTCGTGTACGAACTCTTTCTCCAAAAAAGGTTTTTTTAGACACCGACAGCTTCCGCTGCGCAGTTGTCGTCGCGTGGTGTGGTGGTTAGGCTCTTGATCCGCAGTGCAATACTCCCCCCCGTCGAGGTAATTCTTTTTTTCTCTTCCTGAAAGGGGTACCCGTTGACACCCACGGTGGATAGCCTAGTGAATAAGAATCGGTCGCTTACCTCCTTTCAACATTGAATTTTTCCCCTATAAGGTCTAGCTTCTCCCCCTCCGCCACGCCGTGCGTCCCTCGTAATGTAAACATGAACCAAACGGGTCTGTTTTCAGCTAATCTTTACGGGCTAGTGTCCCCTCCGTTGCGGGATTCCTTTTTCTGACAATTCTCTTGATTCTGCCCGTGTATTTGAGCTTCTTCTGAATTGCTTCTTGAAGTCGTCTTCTCGCGCATATCTTTCCCGCTGGTGAATAGGAAAGCGGGACCTGTCCTCGAGCTTGTTTTTATTTTCCTACATCCTCCATCCGATTCCTGCTCATATCCGTTGTTGTTTCTCTTAACCACTGACCCTTGGAGGCGTCGGACATCCCCCTACCGCCCACGCCCCCCGGCATATGCTCTTTGGTCCCCAGCAGTCCGCAATCTAGCAGTCAGGATCCGATGAGTCTAGCCCGCGGATCCAGCTCCCCGGCTATCTCTCCTACAGAACCAACAACCCGGCCCAGACTCCCTCCCCTTCCACTCGCGCCGCCCAAATTCCGCCTCTTTTCCCAAATCCCTCCAAGTGATGATGGGACTGTGACATGTCTCGTTCTGTGCATCTTGCTTGAAGGAGTTTCGACTTTTGGACTGGCCCTCCCTCCGAAAGCTTTACTTGATGATTTACAGAGGCCGGCGCTCCCCCCTCCACTTTCGTTCCCCTTTCCCTTAGAGGGAAGCGACAGGGGCGGTCCCCGACCCTTTTCCCTTTAGTCCTTTGCGCCAGCTCTCAGCCTGCCGCCACCCCAGCCCAACCCCACGCCCGTTAACCCACTGCTCTCGTCTGGACCGCACCGGTTCAGCCTTGCTTTTTGATACCCTCTCCCTTCAGTTCCGGTACTCCGCTCTTCCGTCTTTTCTTCTACACAGGCCGATCCGTCATTTTTTTATTACAAATTCCCTCCTCCCACACCCCTTCCGCAAGACTCACACCCGTCCCCATATAAGTCTGTCTGATTCCCTTCTGATCTTTAACCTCGGCTCTACTGCTGAAGGTTCAGCCTCAAAATTTTCCTAAGGGCCCTTCACCCTTTTTCGTCCCTGTTCTGCCAGTATAAGAAGCTACGCTGGTCATTTTCTTTCAAGCTTTTGCCTTCCCTATCCCACCAGCACGTAGTGGACAGAGCTTCTCCCTTTCAGGTCCCTTCTTCAGTCTTTTTCCAACACGCGACGAGAAGCGCCCTCGGTAAATAGATCTCGGAAGATAGTGCGGTTTTTAACATCCTTTCGTCGGAGTTCACCTACATCATTCTGTTCCTTCCCCCCTATGGCTTTTCGAGTTTCCCACTTCTTTCTCAACCGGTCCCGGTTTTTCCCCCTTTTCATGAGGTCCTGATCGTTCCGCCCTTGCACGCGTCCTCCCCCAGATGATCAAACAGTCCCCAGCAGTGGCGCCTTGACCACTCCCCCGATTGTTATCTCGGTCCTGTCCCCTTGCATCGACACAGGAGTGCCACAGCACAAGTCGTTTCCTCAGATCATATTCGTGCCTTTTTGACTGTTAACCCTGGAATTGGCTGGAAGTCTCCCACATAGTGTTCTCCCAAGCCCCTCTCAGCAATTTTCCCCGCACCTCGTCTTCCATTCCTGTGTTTGCTCAGAAATTTAGCCCAGCTCGTCTCTGCTTCAGAGCCCCCCTGCTCGTGACCCCCGGTCTTTTTGCTTTTGGCGTAAGTTCCGCTCATGCTTTTGGTTACCCATCATACACCCGCCCGGCCTGGTTCGACTCGACCTTTTATCCTCGCTAGAGACCGCATTTTCGTGTCTCCTCATAGCTATTGCTTTCGGTCCTTCCTTAAAGAAGTCTTTCCCCAGCGTACCTCTAGCACCAGTCCCTGGTCTCAAGATGCCGTTGTAACTTGCTTTGAGAGTGAGCAGGCCTCCCGCCCCTTCACCCCGCTCCTCAAACGGTCACTGCCAGCCATGAGTTTTCTGGTCTTCCGGAGCCCATTTCTTCAGATTTCAGAAACACCCCTTCCCTTCTTTAGGTCCAGATTTTACTCCTTGCCCCCCATGTCCCTCCTTTTCGCCGTCTCTAGCCTTTTTTGCGTGATTTCTTTATATTCAATTCTTCTAGACCCTCCGTTGTTGTTGTTGCTCTGTTTCCCCCCGCCTAAAGCCGCCATACGGGAACGCTCCCCTAAAATACTTCGAATCTGACCTTCTGTTCCTTCCCTACTGATATCGCCTGAATTTTGTTTACCAACTGTTTCATCTTTGAAGATCGGCCCGCCCTCCTCCGTTCGATTCTAATTGGATCTAGCAGGCTGTTTCCTCCTCAATTAACGACCCCAAGACTTTCGTCCATTTTTCAAGGGGTCGACCGCCCCCCGGCCTGGCGATTTCGGCAACTCAGTCTTGATTGATGCTCTCAGAAGTTGTAATCTAGATTCGCATGGCGCGCTTGCCATTGCTTTCGCGTTCGCAGATATTTTCGCTGCCAACCGTCTGTCCCCTTCCCTGCTTTTTAAAACACCATCCCCTAGACTGGTCCCCTCTCAAGTTCTCTACCGGGAGGGTACCCCTCTATTCCACGACGGGTGATTAAATCTCTCTCCGAGAGCTGTTTATTCGGTTATTAGACCTTTCCATTTGCTTTTTATCATGTATGAACCTCTTGTATCGTTATCTGCTTCCGCGACCAGGATTTGGCGACGGCGTGCCGTTATTCACCATGAATGCCCTCATTAATTACGCTATCCGGTTTCCTCCTTTTCGTTTGCAAGTCTTTTAGGACCCAGTTGATTTTCCTTGTCACCCTTTAGAGACATTTCCGCCTTTTTTTAGTACATCTGCGCCCCTCCTTTTATCTCCTGTTTTTCTTCCTTACGTGAAGTGGAGTCCCCTTTTCCTATACCCCCTTTACGTGGTTCGAAGGAATCTTTTTGTTCTGTTTTGGGGGGGGGGGCTGCGTGTGGGGGGCGGGGGGGGTGGTGGGAGGGGGGGGGGGGGGGTGGGGGTCTGGGGGGGGGGGGTGTGGGGGTTTGGGGGGGGGGGTGTGTGGAAAACAAAAAAAAAAACAAAATCTGCCTTCCTATTTTCTGGCAAAAATCCTTGCCCTCCGTTACTGGCCTTTTAGTCTTGCTTTTTTTTAGTTCCCGTTTGCCATCTCTTTAGCGCCCGATTTATTTATGGAGTTCTTAGATCCCTTTCTGAGAGGTTTTTTCTCTTGTCCCCCTATTTCGCCCCCCCGTTGCCCAGGAAGTCCAGATATGCGGCCCTTTCTTTTCTCGATATAGGACCCTACCTCCAAAACCGGCTCTTGAAAGCCGGGCCCTCCTTTTTCGCTTTTCTGCCTCCGGTTTTTACACCCCAAGGCCGCCACCCCCTCGTTGTCGCATCTGGTCAAATGTTTGGAGCGATCAACTTCCTTTAGAGAGAGAGCTCTTCCCTCTCTCCTCACGTACGCCTTTCATTCTCACGACGTTTTTTTTTTTTAGTAGTTACTCGGGCCATTTCATCGTGTTTTACTTTTATTCATTAGTTTCTTTCCGTTTACCTGATTTGCGCTTTTCCATGCGAGACTTCGGGGTAATGTCATGTCTTCCCCCCACGGTGATGGTTAGAGAGCTGGTTCTCGCATTGAGCTGTTCCGCTGTTCGTTGTTTGTTGTTTTTGTTTTATTCCGAGGCGTGGCAGCTCTTCCTCCTGTCTCGGCTAGTCCTCTACGGTCGAGAGGCCCCCCCTTTTAAAAACAATTGTGGGATCTTTTTCGTTGACCGCCGATTTTCCCCTTTTCGCGGCGTAAAAAAGCATGGCGTCCGTCCTTCCGGTACGCCGCTGCGGGTCAGAACTATTTGTCACAATTCCCCGAATCATATTGTCCCTGTTTCCCTTGAGTGCTTTGATCTCTTTTCGTTTTGTTTTAGCCCGGTTGGATTCCGTTACTTTTATTGGCAATTCTCTTTAATCGCCTTTTTGCGCTGCTCGTCCGCGTGTCTTTGCCGTGCTTTCCTGTTCCTTCTTTGGAATGCTGCTTGCCTCGGCCCCATGGCCCGTTGCCGCGCTTGATCTTGTTCTGGCCGACCTCTTCCCGTTCCTATTCGTGG
>Ga0179593_1399964_pt1 | contig 11151 bp, 11 predicted proteins | sample CZODoug2_1_08_16_FD_185931 | JGI IMG/M metagenome (GOLD analysis project Ga0179593, IMG submission 185931) | Vadose zone soil fungal communities from Angelo Coast Range Reserve, California, USA - CZODoug2_1_08_16fungal (PacBio error correction) | ecosystem: Environmental > Terrestrial > Soil >... | reverse complement strand
TGACCTGTTCCCCCCCCCTCTTTTGTGCACCTGTGTTGCCGCAACGCTCGACCTTTCACTCCCATCCTTTTGCTCTTCTCTTGTACCTCGTTCTTAACTCAAGAGACGCGCGTCTCTCCGCGCGGAGGGGTTTTTGTCTCACGACTCCCCCCCCGCGTGCCCACACCGTGTCCCCCGCCTGACGTCTTCACCGTTGACTCGCGGCGCCGCCTGACACTTAAGCGCGCCGCACGCTTTTCGAACTTGCGTTGTTTGCACCAACAGCGGCATTTGTTGCCTGATATCTGTGCTAACATTGCGTGACCCCCCACAGGGCTTCTTCTTTAGGAACCCAACACTTTTTCGCGCGATGGCGGTCCTCGCATGTTTGCTCAGACCTAGCCTGTTCTTTGCCCCCCTTTCCCCCCCGTGATTGATCACCCCCCCCCTGAAGCACTTCCCCCCACAGGTCCCCCAGTAATGGGTTTATTTCTCGCCGGGCACGAGTAATTCGTCCCGTTATGTTATTGTCCATCGATCTTTGCGGCATTTCTCCCTGCGCAAACAGCGTTTTCTTATGTTTCTTACGTTTGACCTCCAGCTTCTGATTCCCGCCGAAACACATCAGTTGCTGGTTGACCGCTTTCCGGCGTCGGCTGTGATAAACAGCGTTCGATATGACAAATTTTCAGACTTCTCCAGCTTGTCGTCCTGTCGGTCGCGGTCTGAGGGTACGCATGGTTGTGTACCCCCCTGATCTTCGGGGCCTCTCCTTTTTAGGAACCCGAAAATCCCTTAACGTCGAAGAGGGCATGATTCAAGGCTTTGCGCCAGCGACAGCAACTTCCTTTTGCCAGATTGAACGTCCCGAGTCCCCTAGAAAATTTGTCCTCTCACGTTGCTTGACATTATCCTTGGCGGCCAGATGAATACGCTTCCTTTTTTTTAGTCTTCTGACTTTCCGGTCCCCTTCCGGTCGTGCAGTATCCCTGCCTCACCGACCCACACCTTTTTTGTTTCCCAAACCCGTCGCGAAGTCAGCACCCTTTGCCCCTGTTTCCCACAATTTGGAATCAAGCACGGCTGCTCACCCCCTTCTTGAAATTCCCTGTCTGACCTTACCCGAGAGCCGGTTCCTTATTTCGTTAACAAGTGCTGCCGTGGCTCTCCGGGAGTTGCGTTACGATTTCCTGAGATTTCTTCCCCCCGACGCTAATTGCAGGCACACCCCCCAGAAAGAAGACCCCAAAATGGTTATGTTTTGCTTATGGGTCCTTACCAGTTTTGCGCAGCCGAGCACCTCCCGCGATTTGCACGTCCTGGCGCTGCCCCACGACAGTTTTTCCGCCTATCATTTTGATTCCTGTGGTACTCTAAAATTTTCGGTCCCGCTGCTAGTCCTGCGCCCTCACCCAACTACGTGTGCGGCCGAGGACCAAGGCCTGCTTTCTCGATTCTGAGTTCTTTGTGATTACCTGCACTTTTTTTTTTCCCGTTGTTTCTATTCCTTGTTCTCTTGACTGCTTGTATCAAACGTCGGCGACACGTGTACGGCAGTGACCTTCCCTATGTCCGTATTATCGGTTCTATTTTCTCACGATCCCCGCGAGGACCTCCCCTCCTCAACGGGCAGATCTGCAGCACCATTGGCTACGGGTAGTGAATATCTGTCGTAACGTTTCAATGAAGTCTCAAGTCTGCTTCCTCTTAGGGAGTAGGCTCTGTAGCGGCGGCTGTTCCAGCGTCTTCCCCCCTTCCCCTCGTTTCACCCCCCCTGCGGGCCCGCCCGCAGCCCGAATAGCCCCCACATTCCCAAAGAGATCCCCACTTCCCCGAGCCTTTCAAGGCCCTGACGGTAGCCTCCGTCCCCGGGCGCTTGACCCCTGTCCCCTTTCCTTGTCCTTTGACGAAGGTCCCATTTCCAGCGTGCTTCCGACCAAAGAGAGCAAGAGTTCCCCCAGAACCAACCAGGTTCTTCCGCCCTATGGATTTTCAGTTACTTTTCATCCTTTTCTTTAAGCCGTTTTCTTGTTTATAGGTGCTGCTTCTCTGGCGCCTTCTACGGGCTTCGGAATAATTGTCCAGGCTCGCGCCCCTTTCCTTTTACATCGGCCAACTGCAGTCCAAACGGCCCGCCTTATTCTTCCCCCTTCTTCCCTGTACCTCCCAAGAAACGTTCATCTTCTCCTTAAAATTTCTCAAGAGCCCTTTGATCCGGCTCCGCGTCGCATCCTCCAGCCCTTCAGCCTCAGTATCGGCCAAGCCCCCATAAGTGAGGGACTTTGCGAACTTTTCACCCTTTGTCCCAGGTTCGCGTTCCTCGCACAGACACTTCATCTTCCCCTTTTTTTTTTTTTTTTTTTTTCCTCCTTTTTTTTGTTTTTGTGTGGGGGTCTTGTGGGGGGTGTGGATTGCTGATTGATCTTATAGGCCCAGTTTCTTGCATTCCCCGCTTGGAAAAGAACGTCATCCTCCCTTTTTTTAAACTTCCCCCTTCTGACCGGGCCCTCGGCGATCGCCTCAGCGACGCCGCCTGCCGGCGCTTGCCTCGATATCGGCGCCTTTGTAAAGGCTTGGTTTCCATGCTGTACAGAGCCCTCCGCTCCTTTTCTTATAAACGCACGTAGGACTAGACATTTTTCCTTTCACCCCCTTCGAGGAAAAGGTTTCGTTGTCCCCAGAAAGTATATTCGCGTCAACACCCAGCTAACGGACGACATGCAGCTTTCCTGATACGCTAACCCAGTTGGAGCGCTCATAGTTATCTGAGACTTTTGGTTTAGATAGGTGAGGTCAGCAGCCACTGTTTTCCCCGCTTGAGAGAGTCTAAATCTCCTCTTTTCCTATGTTGTTGTGGGCTCGAGACTTATCTTCTCAGATTTAGTATTGAGCCTCCTTGGTTTGTTGATGTGACGCCCAGAACTTCGCTCCGGTTAGACTACATTCCCTCCTCGCCCCCCTCTTGATTTGACTCGTCCCTCGCCCTCCATGAAACAGTAGTGCATGATAAACGAGAACGATACCCTTTTTTGACGAAGAGATCCAGGTCGGGGTTTCCAATGACACTCTGGCCCCTTTGGTGAATTTTTCGGATGGTCCTCTTTCTGGTTTTATTTCCTGACCGATCATGCGGTCTGTAATCCTTCCTTAACCCCCCTCTTGACCCCTTTCGCAGTTTTGTGTTTTCTCGCTCAACTCTCCTTCCCTTCTATTCTGACCTCTTCGGATTTTGCCTTAATCGGGATGTGCTCCCTCCTCAGGTTCGTTTCTGGATTGTTTCTTGTCACGGATTCCATCTTGAAAGTCATCTGTGGCCTCGACGACACTCCTAGGTCTCGAGGATTCCTTTCTCTGTGTTGACTGGCCCCCTTTGTTTCGATGCCCACCTGACTAAGATCACCGTTCTGACCCGCAGCACGTCAAGTGGTTTTTCCCCCATATGCAATGTCACTTCGCGTTAGCTCTACGCTTTGGAGCCCCCTACCTTGCTGCCGTGAGACCAGGATTGGTCCATTGAGTATTCCTTCTTTCAGGAAGGGCGAATTCGATGGTGAACTCGCGTGTTTACTGTGGGCAAGGATGTTTAACGGACTGTGGGCTCTCTTCTCCCCATTTCTACCTTTGAACACCGAGATGCCTAATTTCTCCCTGCCACTCCCCAACGACTTTCCTTGATCTCAACGCCAAGTAGAATTTCGATATCAAGGATCTTATCACTCAGACCCACGTGAGTTGTGATATTTTTTGTTGGCTTTGAGTTCGCTTTGCATGATCTCTCCCTTTTCCTCTTACGAAGACCCAAAGTAGGGTTTCTTTACGGCAAACGGCTTCCCCGTTGGTGGACTAATTAAGTAGTTAGATTTACCGCGGGTGTCGCTGCGGAAATTTGGTCTTTATTCGATTCTGATTCTAATCCGGCGGAAGGCCCCCTTCGTCAAGCAATTGCGAGCCATTTTTCTATTTTCACTTTCCCCGCTCGCAAGGCTCTCGCATGACTTTTCCCCATGCAAATAGGTTTTCGTTCAACGGGCCCCTCCTCTTTCCCCACCATGCTCCGTAGAAATGCATTGCGTTTCTGTCATCTTCGGTCTCGTGCCCACTGGGATTCCCTAGCACAGAACGTTTAGTCATTTTTTCCCTTGCGACTTTGCTTGAGCCGACGGTATGTAGAGTCCCCCTTCTTATCTTGACAAGAGGGCCCAAGGATCCCTCTTGCTTTTCCTCAAGCCGCAGTCCTAGCGTCCTCATATCTTTGGAGCGCGTTAAAGTCCCCTGAGAAAGATAAGGCTCCGTGGGTCTTAAGTACTTCTTTACCCGCTAATGTAATCCTGTTATTTTCCATTCTTTGCCCTTCCATTCTCTCATAGGGCTTTTCCCCAATTATTTAAAGTCTTTCCTCATCAACAGTTGTTCCAACCGATTTGATCTGAGAGTGTTTGCCGCGCAGTTTCGCGTAAGGATACCCCCCTTTCCCAGGGCCAGTTTTCAACCCTCCGCCCTCCCCTGTCTAGATGCCACGACCCTGCCCGTTTTGATTCCCTTCATCCGCTACGATTTCTTATTTTAACGGAACCTTTTTGCGCCCTTTTTTTTCTCACTCCGCTTTCGGGTCCTTCTGGAATGCCCGTCGTGTGCTTCGCTTCGACTACCTTGTTGTGAGGGGTTTCGAAGGCTGACTGCCAAAGGACAGGTAGCTTACTTTCCAGCCTTACCCTTCCACAGGCCAGATCATCCTTCCGTCCCCCTTATCTCTGCCGCACGGGCCAGGAGCCCCAAACATGCCCGTAAGTGGGCCCTTTCCCATCGTCGCCCTTTCTTCTTCGACCGCCTTTAAATGCTTCGTTACCGAATTTTTGCCGTGGCCCCAACCTCTTAAACTAAAACTTTAGCCCCCCCCGACTACACCGCCCAATGGTCGTATTCGGCCCATTTTCCCGCATTGGAAGAGCGCCGGCCTCCTCGACCTTGAACTGATGGTGCTGCCGGCTCACCTCCTCTTTAGGCCTTTCCCTACACCTCCATTGCGCTAGCTGTTGTCGCTATCCTCCCAAGATTCGGAAATAATTCAAGGCCCCTATTTCCTGCCTTTCTTTTCATCGATCGACTATGTGCCCCTTTTTGCAATCTGCTGAAATGTGGGTTCCCCCTTCGGCCCGCACTGGACAAAAGGGTCCTGTGCTGTTGCCTTTCTTTGCCCAGTTTCCCGTACATCTTCTGTTTTGAAGCCGACTCTTCTTTTTTTTGACCTCATCGGTTGCTTCCTGGATCGACAGCCCTAACCTGCCGCTGAATTTGACCCACCTAAGAACAGTTAAGCGACCTCCCAACAAGCGGCGGCCGCGCAGAGTTTCTTAGTTGCGCTTCTCTTTTCAGTCACGAGATTCTTACGAGATCTCCTGTGTACCTGGCGTCCCCCCTCTGCAAAGTACGCCCCGAGATTGTAGGTCTCATCCCCGCTCATCTTAATGCGATTGGTCTTTTCCCTTTCGTTTCCCTTTTTTTTGGCCCCCTCAACCTGGCCATACGGGGGAAACTCTTCGCACCTTTCTTACTTTTTGTTTTTTGCTAGTTATGTTTCTCCCCCCCCCCCCCCCCCCCACCAGCGTTTTCCCGTTTGATGTCCCCCCCGGTTGTCCTTTTTCGCCAACTAAAGTTAAACCCATCTTGCGTCTCTCTGGTCATAAGAACACTTTTTCGTTTACTTAAGTTTCTTTCCCGTCGCGCCTCCCGCATAAGAGTCCTTCCCTTGACACTCGCGGCCACGCCTCACAAGATCCCTCGGCCTTCTGATAGCTCTTTTTTTTGAACTGTATGGCGTTTTCCACCCTTAGTCGAGTTGACGATCGGATTCGGACCGCCACTATGTCTTTGCCCCTCTCCTACGATTGTATTTTCCGCCTGACAAAACTTAGCTCTTCTGATGAATTCAGATTCTGCACTCGAAGAAAATATTTTATCCCAGCGGCGTATTCCCCCCCACAGTTCATCCTCCCCGCCGGAAATCTAGCTCTCTCTCGCCGGTCCCGGCTTCCCCCCTCTTCTTTCCCCCTCGTTTCTCGGATCGCGCGCAACCCCGATGTCATGTAGTCTCTTCCCTCCCGACCAGATTCTGATTTTCATTCGGCAATTCTCCTTTCGGCCTTGATCTTTTCTGGCTTATCCTCCCTTCTCAGGTGCTTCTGAACAAATTGCGACAGTTCATGGGCCCCCCCGGCGTCTGGTAGTGGGTTTCCTTGTAGGTGACTAATGGTTTTGTTAAACCCTCCCATCCCTTTGTACTAGACCCCCATTTCCTCCTGAATTTTTAAAGAATCATTCTTGCCCGATTGGCCCCGGCCTCAATTGTTGATCGCGCGATGCTTTCACTAATTGGCAAGCTTCCGGTTCGGTTATTTCCTGCTGGGTAGCCCTTCTTATCACCCTTCTGACTGTCGGTCTCAGACTGTCTCCACGGACCACAACCCCCAGGTATTCTTTTGCCCCCACCCTCTTAAGGCCTCCTGTCAAGTTCCCTCATTTTGCATTAAAGAACGGCGATCCCCCGAGCAGGCAATTTTTAATTTAACCTTAAGACTCGACCTGGTTGGACTTTGATTGGACCCACGTGCGGATCGTTGCGTTCATCGGGTTCTGTAACTCTTTCCCCCCTGTCAGTGATCCGACGGCCCTATGAGATTTGCACACTTTTGCCAGACCCTTTTGCACCCTCTGTTCCTTTTCCTTCTCTCGGCTTGACTGCTCCTGTGTTTTTTCTCATCTCCACTCCTTGTTCGACGCCTTTTTCTCTGGAAATTGAATACTTTTGTCCCCGCCCAAAGGATTCTTGAGATTCAAGGGTGCAGTTTCCAACTCTTCTGACAAGGTCCGGCTGCTTTTCTCAGTAAGGTTTTTCCTCGTAGGAGGACGAAAGCCGGAATTGATACCTAGTCGCGGATTTTTTTTCTTTCCTCCCATAGGAGGTTTGAAACCCCTCCTAGGAACTCCTTTTTGCCTGCCTGGGCATCCCCCCCCAGTATTTTGACTTTGCCCCCAACAACCTGGACCCTCTTCTCCAGCCTCTTTCCTTTTTTTAACCGTTGTCCTCGGTCATTCGCTATCCCTCCATAACTCACGTAACTGAGTTTAGAATGATCTTTTTTTTACTCCTCGGTAGCCCGTTGGCCTCCGTTCTGACAGTTTTTTTACCGAGTAACTTCCCTTAGGCCCCCATTGAGACCTCAGCGCTTTTTAATTGACCATCTTGATTGCAGCCGATTTGAGTTAATAACAGATTATTTTGCCTTCCTCCGACTCCCCCTCTTTCCAAATTTATTTAATCGCCCCTCCGTCCACCTCCAGCTGAATGACATTCCCCCAGGCGTCCTCCAGGCCAACCCTTCCACGGTTTCCGAAGACCTCTTTGGTTTCCCCTACTTTTTCCCTTCCAGGGTCTCCTCAAAACCATCGAAGATATTCCTCCCCCAACGGTTTCCCGCTATTCTACCTTCTCTTCTATTGACGCTCTTGTTCCTCTCCCCCCCCCCGATGATGGGATTGCGGGGAGCTTGGAGATTTCCTGGTGTCTCCCATTGGCAGCCACCCTCTCCCTTTTTTTCGTACCCCAGGAAACTGAAGTACAAATCTTCCCCGCTCAGAAATTACTGTCCGCCCCTAGACCGAGCAGTGCTTGCCCCCCTTGCGTGAACGGAGAGTTCGTCCTTCACCCCTTATCCTCTATCAGCGGCCTTCAGTCTTTTCCCGATGATCGAAAGCCAAGCTGCTGGCTTTCACCGTTTTTGCGGTTTTTCCAGTTCGTCGATCTCTACGCTTTTAGTTTAAGACCGCCCGTCGCCCCCCTTTGCGTGCTTTGACAGCTTCTTCTCTCCCCCCCTCGGGAAGCACACAAACCCCCACCACCCCCCAAACTTGGCAGATAAATTTATTAATCATAAAGAAAGCAAAGACGCGCTGAAAGGTGAAGCTTCCGTTTATCGCCTCCATTTAGAACGTCCTTCGCCTGCACTTTTCTGCTAGAACCCCGAACTCTCCCTGTTCACTTAGTGTTTTATCCCCTGCTTAATTCCCTCCCCTGATCTGTTCCGTATTCAAGCGTACTCGACACTTGTCAGTCAAATAGCCCCCTGACCAGAGTTAGTTGTCCCCTAAATTATCTAGTATTTTCCCCCCCCCACCCCGTCTTTCTTATCACCCTTCCCTTACTTTTTCCAAGAGAGGCATTTTTTCATCATCGTTTTAGATATATTACCGGTATAGCCCCAGTTAGAGCCAGATCTGGCGTCAGCCAGCAATGGGACCAATGCGTCCCTACTGCGAGCCTCCCCCATTCTGACTCTAGGGGAAAAGAATAGGTTTTTTGGGGTTTTTCGAGGAGTTGCGTGCGAGCCCCAGTTGCTCCCCCCGATTGACAAGGTTCTTTTGACTCCCGCGATCTTTTCCCGAACGGGTCGCTACCTGGACTGCTCGCCTTCCCCGTATTTTTCCGGTTCCCCCCTTTTCCATTTCTTTATTTCTAACCCTCTCAAACTCTACGGTGGTGCGCCGAGATAAAGTTCTTGCAGGAAAACGTCCCCACGATGGCTTCTAGTTTACGTCCCCCTTTCGATTTTTTTGAGATATGTTATCCTAAAGAATAAGGCTGCTGTCCATCTTCTCACCCAGAATGGAACAGTTTCTTCCCCCCTTGTGACGAGTGCACGAAAATGCCCCCGGAGTTCCCCTCTTGCTTTGGATTTGATTTTTCTTGCAAGTCATCTCCTCGGTTCTTGTGCTTCCTCCCACCGGTGATTCGTCACCAGCGGTAGGAAAAGACGATTTGTGTCCCCCTACTACTCCCTCAAGCTGGGAGATGCTGTACTTACTTGGGCGCATGGAAAACTTCCTATATTTCAGCTACCCCGACCTTTTCAAATTTTTCCACGCCCCTTTTATTGACCCTCATAAAGACCTTTTCTGGCCAGATCATCTCAGATGTCAGGTCCCGCGTATGATCGTCAGGGTATAAGTCTCTGCGTTTGCGCCAGTTTGTCTATTCCCTGCTGCCTTTCTCGTTTTGATTCTGTTCCCCCTGTGACTTCCCCGCGACGATTTTTTTCAGGGTAATGCGTGTTCCCCTTAGGTTAGGAAGTGTGTCATGCTTTACCCCATTATCCTCTCAAGGACTCGCGTCCCCAGATTTTATCAATCAGAAGATGATTCACAGAAGAACCGACCGCTTCATCGAGTTGGATACTTTCTGCCCCGATAACGGGTTCTCCTTCTTGATTTAGCCAGTCTGTCTCCGGGGATGACCGTCCTGGTTTTAAAGCGCCAAGTAGGTTTCCTTTGAGTTTGCAACTTATCCGTGGACTGTTCTTTTCTGTCTTTTCCCGGTCCCTGAGTCAGGGACGTATCTGCATTGTAGTTTTAGATCTTATTGGGATATGCGCTTCTTCGAGCGGCCCCTCCCCCATCGTGTCCTATTTTCGTCCCGGCACTATCAACTGCCGCGCTCCAAGTTCCAGCTCCACTTTAACTCCCTGTCCCACTTCACAGAGTTTCCCTCCGTGCCCCCAAAGCACGGCCCCCTATTCCTTAACCCCCCCCCCCCCCTTCTCCGGATCACCCTTTTTTTGAGGTCATAGATGGTCTCTTGCGGCTGTGGACTCTCCCCCGAACCTTTTAGCATCGGCTTCGAAGTTTCTTTGACCTTTTTCCCCGACTTAGGAAACATGCCTTCCCCAACGGCAGCTGCCCAGTTCCCCTTCCTCGATTTTTTTCCCTTCCCGCGAGCCTTCGAATAGATATCATCTTTCTGGCCTCTGAGAGTTTTCCTTCGACAGCTCCGTTTCCACAGAATGTGCTATTTTCAGTTCCAGCTTTTTACTATATACACTTCCTTGATTTAAGGTCGTGCCATTCGTAATTGAGTTGACTCCTTGGCCCCTTCCCAGTAGGAGCCCCACCAACGTCTGCATTTCCTGACCTCCTCCTGACACCTGACCCCTATTGATTGACAGAATCTCGTTTCCTCCATGTCTGCTTGGATAAATGTCCCAGTTTTTACTCGTACCAGTCAGGACCCCTCCTTCTCCTTTTCTGAGACCCCTCTCCGTCAAAGGGTTACGAGACCCCCTCCTCTCTCTTTTCGTCCAGTTTAAAAAGGAAACCTTCCTTCGTTTTGTTCCCCCTCGCTTTGATTTCACTGCGGGAACTGTCCCAGGTTTATTTTTTTTTTATTCGAGCGTTTTTGCCCCAGAGCCTTGTTTTTTCTTTGAGCCGGATTTGCTGCCGAAATTGGACTTTCGCCTTCACTAGTACCCCTTATCCAAACATCCACTTATATCATTCTCCCTCCAAGTATTAGCCGCACTGCGCTGAATCAAATGACTTTTGCCGTCCCCTCTTCCTCCATCTTCTGGAAATTCAACTTTCCCCTGAATTAAGTCTTTCCCCGAGCGTTTAACCCCACCATTTATAAAACCCCTCCCAAGTAGCCACCTCCCTCCACTCCATATCCTTTTTTTCCCCCCCAATTTTTTATGCGAAGATTGGCAGGAGAGAATTTGACTCCCAGGACGTCGCAGCCATCCACTTGATTTTTCGGAAGGAATTTTCCTCCTGAATTGTTGTCCCCCCCCTTCCATTCTCCACTAAATTCCTTCGTTTTTGATCGCGTAATGCAATCTAGTCTGCCATCTTAATTCCCAGACTTCCCCGGAACCTTGCCATCGATTTTTCTGCCCCCATTGGTGCCTCTGCTTAACTGTATGGGTCAATCTTCGATTTGGACCAACTAAGTTTATTTTTTTTTATTTTCCTTCCTTTGGATTACCTCCCCATCAGTATCCCTCTGTTTTCCCTGCAGACCTCGGAGTAGGTTTGGTTCCCGTTTCTTGAGTAATTTTGAAACCGCCGATATCTGCAACCCTGACATATTTCAATTTTTAAAACCTCCATACCCATTTTCCTCGACCTCTGCTGAAGCAGCTTCTTGTGTGATTCCCTTTCCCGTTCCCTTCCACTTTGCCATTTTTTTCCTTGTTACTGATTTCTGCTACCTTGACTTTCAGAATTTCCCACTCTTTCCGGAAGAGATTTTAGGATCTCCCATCTCCATTTCAGAGATGGGATTTTTGCCCTGAGCGTTCGGTCCTTTGACACCCCTTTTGACATTTGCCATCCTTTTCTCCCCCT
>Ga0179593_1280139_pt1 | contig 11151 bp, 7 predicted proteins | sample CZODoug2_1_08_16_FD_185931 | JGI IMG/M metagenome (GOLD analysis project Ga0179593, IMG submission 185931) | Vadose zone soil fungal communities from Angelo Coast Range Reserve, California, USA - CZODoug2_1_08_16fungal (PacBio error correction) | ecosystem: Environmental > Terrestrial > Soil >... | reverse complement strand
GGCTCGCACACTCTGCTCTTGCCACCGGTTGTCGGCGTTAAAACTGTTGGCGGCCTTCGCCCCGCTCTTACGGTTCGCCCGATTCACTCTTGAAGTTCTTCTCTCCCCTTTTTCCAGAATCTGGATTCTCCCCCTGCCCCCTTTCGTCGTCGAGAGAGCATTCTTACGTCTAGCAGCAACAAGTCCACGTGGTTTCCCCTTCCTCGCCTCCCGTCATGTTGTTGCAGAGCTTTGTCCCCGTTCTGGGTTGTCTTTTGCTTTATTCGGCTTTGGCTTGAAATCGACTCCTGGGGCCTGTTTTCTCCTCTCCCTCTAGTGGAACTTTTTTCTTCCACTACGTCTCGTTGATCTTTTTAGAACATCGGGTGGAGACATAGTCCGAGTTGTCCCCCGAAAGAGGTTAGATTCACTATTTTTTCAAGTTGATCAGTTGTCTATGATCCATCTACGATTTCGTTTTTTTTCTGCAGAGAAGAGCTTTCAGCACAGCTCCCTTTTCTGAAGCGCTCCGCTTACCACCTTGCTTAACGCAGATAATGACTTCCCTCTCCTCTAGCCTTGTTTCTTTTTTTCTTTTGGCGACATCTTATCGTAACGGGCCATAGTGATTTTCGGGCCGTTGTTTCCTAATCTGAGTTCTTGCCCTCCCATCTGACCTTCATTTCGCGGGAGTCTCGGCGGCGAATGTGGGGAACCAATTGATTTTTCATCGCGAGATTCGGCCCCCACTCCTTTCTCCGTCTTTACCCTTTTCTTTCGACGGCACCCCACGCTTTCTTCTTTTCTCCGACCATACACCCCCTCTGCAAACGTACTTCCCTCCCGTTAAAGTTCAGCAGGCGAGAAAGTTCCGCAGACCATGAGTTCTTTTCTCCACAATCAAAGAAACCCGGTCCTCCGGCCAGCTGCTGCTGTTTTTGGGACTCATTTCATTCCGCTACCACCTAGAGATGAGGAAGATTGCTGTCTCCTCATCCCCGTCTGACCGTCACCCCAATTCGCTTCCTTTACTTCAGCCACAGGAGCAATTATGACCCTTTCTCGACGTTTTCCCCTATTCCCCTACCCTCCGCACGCTATTCACCATCGCTGATACCTCCCTCCTCACGACACACAAAGATCTTTCGACGCCTCCCGCGTCCACCTCCCCTTATAACTGATATCCCGCGCGCGAAGCGTGACTCTTCATTTTTTTTTTTCGCTGATTTCCTCTGCTCTTTTTCTGAAGATGTCTAGGCCCCTACTCTTTATACTTTCAGAAAATAAGGCCCTGGGGTTTCCGTCCCTGACCACAAGAGCACATCTTTGATGCCCGTCACAAACGTTTTTTTTTTTTTTTCCTTCGGGTTTCCTGACCTAGGTTCGAACTCTTTTGTGGACCCTGGTTGCTTTGGAGTTCCAGATGCATTTTCTCTCCTTCCGTTATGTTTAACACGAAACTCTACCCCTCTCTCAGAATAGAACGAGCCTCAATCACCGGGAAGTAGAGCGCCGCATGTCTCCCCTGTCGATCGCTGTGGACCCTACCCCCGTTCCTCCAACGCGAGCAGCCTTCTCCCCTTCCAGCTTTTTTCCTCTTGATTGCTTATGAGAGGTAGAGTCTTCTTGGGTGCTTTCAACTCCGCGACTCGAAGATCTCCTGAGTAAGCCACGCGCGGGCGCGGTTTTCGATTGCATTTTTGCTCTTCGCTTTCTTCCGCTCGTGCCTCTCCATCGGCGAACAGTTTTTCTCCTCCAGTGGCATCTACCCCGCATGGTGGTGTTCACCGTGACCCCCTTGCGAATTTTCCGCTGAGCGATCAGAAGAGATTCATTCTTTTTATCCAGCGGTCGCGTTTTTTTTGCTTGTTTTCCCAGGACGTTGGGTGAAGACCTGCCCGCCACCCCCCCCCCGGTGACATAATAATACCCTCTTTGTTGGAGCTTAGCTCCTCCCACCTCTATACGGCTTGATGAAGGAGAGAGAGGTTTCCTCTTCTCTGACCGCTTTGCCTAGGGCTCTCCACCGGTATCTCTTAGCTCTGTTCCTCTTCCTACAATGAAGAGTGGGTCTGCGTCCGAGGGTTATCGGGTTGGCAGTTTCCGGCAGGGGTGCAATAATTCTCTTTTTTTTAATCACGGCACTTTTCGCCATGCGTTTTCCCCCTCCGGCTCCTGACGGCACTCCCAGGTGTGAGCTGCCCTCTTGTTATTAAAAGGAGGTTTATGGGTCTCCTGCGTTTCCCTAAACCTATCCAGAATCTACAACGAGCAATCGAAGTCTAGTTCCTTCCCCCTTGCAACACCCCACCCCCCCCCCCCCCCACCAGACAGGGTTTGATGCCTTACGCCGCGCGCCGTTACGATGTCTTTTTCCCAGTTGGTTCACCCGCGGCGCGTCCTACCGGGCTTTTAAAGATATTTTCAGCCCATCTTTGTTTTTGTTGAGGAGAGAGAGAGAGCGACAGGGTAGTTCGCGAAGCGCCTGCCCAACCCCTTCTGCTTTGCATCCTGTTAAGATCGTACCCTTGCGAGGACATTTAAGGATTAAACTCCTAGCCTCTTTTTTCCGGCAGGCATTACGAGCTTTTTGGTTTTTCATCGGGATAGTTTTCTTTGTGATTCCAGTTTGTCGACGCCTCCGAGAGGAAGTTTCCCTCTCAATCTTTAGTCTTCAACCGGGTAAGGCCTTCGTTCGGTTGCTAGCCTATCCTCCAAGTATCATGAACGCGAAGTTCTCCCCATGACAGAATCGACGAATGATACCCCTCCTTAAGCGGCCTTCCCCCCCCCCTCAGCTTTCTCTAATAGGAAAAGAGCTGTCGATGCATTTTGGTTGAGTCTTTCGTTTACAGCGTCTCAGGGTAGGTGGTCCCTGGATATAATTCTCTCTCTCGATTCCTTTGAGGAGAGGGTGTACTGCGTCTAGACTTTGGGTCCTCGTAGACGGAGGTTCTTTTTTTTTTTCGTTTTGCATTTCCCGTGTCAACTAATTTTCCCCCCCCGTGCAAAAAGACCCGCACTCCCCCTAATTTGTAATATCGGACATCCTCGCCTAATCTCTCAGTCCGTTTCTAGTTTGGTAACCGGGTTGTTGGTTCCCCCACGATCCGTTGGTTTGCCGCGGGGTCTGGGAATGTCGTCTTCGTCGTCAACCTCCCTCCTTCAGGTTCCCGAGATTGGGAACCGATCATTTTCGCATCCTCTAGACGTCATCGGCCGCTCCCGAATTTGAAATCAGTCTGCGAGGTTGCCATTCTTTAAGCTTGCGACGTAACTCTGCCTCAAATTTTGGCTACCGCGGTTTTCTCTTTTCCCTTTTCAGTCGCGTTTTTAGGTGAGGGGCTTAGTCTTCAAAACTTCTTGCCTGCGGCCCCCGTTCCCGCCGTCCTTTGCTCGCTCGTCGTTCTATGCCTGTTCGCTTTCCTTGGGTGACCCTTTATTACGCTCGTCCCCCTCCCGCCGGCTCCGAACCACAAGTTTCTTTTCTTTTTGAGGGAGACCCGTGTCTTCCGCTTCCCCCGTGCACGCCTTCGGGTCTGTTTTTCCTCACGGCGTTTCTTGTTCCGTTCTGGCGTTTGGCCGTTTCGGCCCTTTTGAGCGGCTCACCTCGTCGGACGGTTTTCTCTGAGATGGCCCTCGATTCTTTTGCTCCGAGTCTGAGCAGGTTTTGAGGATCAGTGATGGAGCTCGTTCCTGTCCCCAGATCTTGTCCACTGTGTCTGAGGTTTTGTTACTCCAGCGATGTTTTTTCGTCCTATTTTCATGTAGGAGAGCGGCCTTTTGGACGAGTTTCAGGTCCCTCTGGTCTTCGCTTTTTTTCGGCCACGGGCGCCACGCCAAAGGGAGGTGATACGTCCTCTTTTCGCTTCTCTCGCATTTCGTGATCGGAATTCCAATTTTTCCATCAAGATTTTTCCGCTTTTCTTCCTGAGCTTATTCCTCAGAAGGGATTTCTTCTTGGCCACGTCTCACAGCGGTAACGGCAGCTTTTTTTTTTTTTTTCCTTTCTTGTGGACCTGGGTACGTTGCGCTTCTTTTTCTGTGCTAGGACCCTTTGTGATCGTTGCCTTCGCGGGTTCGTTACATCGCGTGCTGGGTTCCTTTCGTTCGCGAGAAGGGCTCAACCGCGTTTCCAACGTAGCCCCCTTCTACGGTCCCCTGGTCGCGTGGCGGCCCTGGAACCCCTAGCTTGTTTCAGGTGGCAGGCCCTTGATGATGGCACAACCACTCGTTTTGCCCTCGTTTCTTTCGACCTAGTGAACGGGCAGGAGTTCATGAGGAGCGAGTTCGCGGTGGACGTATCCGATTTCCCCCATGACTCTTGTCGGTTCCGCGCCCTCTTTATCAGATCCTTTCCGCGTTTCTCCTCCTGTCGCGCGTACGATGGATTTCCCCCCATCTTGCAACCCGATGCTCCTTTTTACGGCCATTCGATGATGATTTTTGGGGACCCACTTTTTGTCCTAAAGTTCATCACCCCCCTTTCCGAGCGCAGCGCTTTCTGCCACCATTTTGAGGATTCGCGCGCATTTGCCCCGTCGTCTAGCGGGCGCCACGCCTGGCTCGTTTTCGCCAACTTGCGTCACAACCGAGGGGTTCCCTCTCTGCCCTTTTTTTTTGTCCCCGATTTGGAGACGCTGCTTGTTGCTGCTCCCCCCTCCTGCCGTCTTTTCTCGACGGGACTGCCTCGGCAACGTGTTATCTTTCTTGTGATCCGGGCCGCGGTCATCCTTGTGGGCGTCAGATCCGCTTTTGCGAGCCTACAGGCTCGCGCTGTCTGCTGGGCTCATCGGTTTTGTTTCCTTAGCCATTTACGTTTTTCTTGCGCTCCCTCGCCGTGACTCTAGAGAGTTCTGAGCCGAACTAGCTCCCCCGAGCCCATTTGCTCTCATGACTCCGTGCCCTGAGATCGTGGTGTCTTTCTTTCGTTTTGGTGTTTTGCCCCCTCCTGATGGGTCGCTCTCGGTGTAAAACTTACGCCGCGCGCTGACCTTCGTCCGAAGGGCCTTGTTTGATCAAAGTTTTCTTCTCGCGACTTGCACCAACGCGGTTTTTCTGCGTTCATCCGCGTAGCAGCCGGATCACCCCTCTTTATCCTTGGCGTCTCTCCATACTAGAAGACAGCTCCCTGGTCCCCGTTCCTCAGGTCTTGTACGCTCGTGGCGTCGAAATCAACCCCCCTTCTTGATTTCCTCTCTTCTTCGCGCAGACCGATTTTGCTGTCTGAATTGACGTCCTAAGCACCGCGAGATGTTTGCAGATTCGACGAAGCTTTGACACTCTGACGTCTCACCCCCTTCTTGCGCGCCCTTCCTGGCCTCAACAGCGCGTTACCCTCTTCACCGCCCTGCCCCTGACCTACTCCGCTCCACATCGCGGTCTACTCCTCGTGAGCCCCTCTATCCGGCCGCCTCCGTCAATGATACCTGCTCATCATTTTTTTTTTTTTTTAAGTAGTGTGCCACGATTCCTTTGTCCCGAGCGACGAGGGCGAGACTACTCGCTTCCCCGGGAATCCTTACTTCTCTCTCTTGTTCTTCACCAACCAAAACCTGATTTCCTTGGACACGGGTCCTCTCCATCTGTCTTTGAGGACTCGCCTCCGAGCTTCATGCCTCTGGGTGGTCGTGTTTGGTGGAGCCCGGGCAGAGCCAAATGCACCAATAACAGCGCGAAGCCCGCCCGAGCCGTGATTCAGAGACGTTTACTTGGCCCCCTCCCTTCTGTTTTCACGAGTCCCGCATGCAGATCCCTTTTTCCCCCTTTCCGGCCGGCCCCCGAAGATTTTTCGGGCGTCTAGGCGTTGCGCCGAGGCGCTTTCTGCCTTCAACAGCCTCGACGCTTTCTTGCCATCTCCGACTTGCGCGCGTTTGATGATCGTTTTTTTTTTTTTTTTGCTATTCGCTGCACGAGTTTAGTCCCGCTCTTCTTGTTCCGATAGGCCACTCTTACCCAGAGGCCCAATAGTCGGGGTTTTGTTTCCTGGTTGACCAACCCCTCGATTACGACTTTTTGATGTTTTCCCTTACTGTTCCGGAGGGGCGGGTTTTGTTGGAACCTCCTTCTGAACTACCATACGTCCCCCCTGGTCCGTTATTCGACTCTTCCGTTAGAAATTTAACAACTCTGCTAGTTAGCGCGAGCGGATAGCAAGTCACCAGAAGAACTCTTTGAGCGAGTCTTTTTTTCTCGACCCCCTCATCTCCTTTTCTTGCCGGTCCACTAGACAATTTGCGCTCTCTCTTTGTTCTTCTTTCGAGACGCCTGCTGTTGGAGCCCGCTCTACGCTGTCGGGAAGGTTGCTTCGGACCCTTGCAGTTTTCTGTCCCTTTCTTCTTTAGTTCCAGGTGTTTCTGGTGGATGCGTTTCCCCCTCCCCTTGGGATTATACCTTCTTTCTCAACAACTGCCATGAGACGTCGTCCTATCCCTAACGACGTCGATCCAGGGTGATGCCGCCTTCCTCGCCGGGCCGATCGGTCCCCTTTGGCCACCAGTTGGGACTCTTGCGTTAATTCTCTTCTCTCCCTCTTTTTAATCATACTCAGGTTGTTTAGTCTCCGACCTCTCCAGGGGAGGTCTTCAGCGTTCACCAAATGAGGTAGGCATTTTGTTCACCCCTCTTCGTTCCTGCGCGGTCTTACGGCCTCCCCCCTCTCGACGAGTCGGTTCCCTCCCATAACGGCGTGTGCTGCGCTCCGGATGGGGCGGTGGCACGAGTGTTATTCCATTTGCCGAGTCGAAATGGCATGTGGTTCCCTCCACGGTTGGGCCCTCATGAGTCAATTTTTTTCCCGAGGCTCTCGGCTTTTCCCCATTCAGATCCTGGTCAGGAAGTTTTTCCGTCCGTTTCGGCGACTTCTCCCCCCCTCCTTCTCTGCGGATTCGAGGGTCCGTAAAGCGAATGAGAGCGTACTCCTACTCGGTTTACTCTTTTGTGGAGTATCTTCTACTGCTCGCCTTTTTTTCTTCAGGAGGGTCCACGGAGTCTACGCCTCCTCTCTGTTCGAGTAGCCTTTGTCGTTCGGTCTTCTTTCCTCCCTTGGGAAGTCTGGCCACCCAAACCCCCTCCCCCCCCCTCCTGGGTAATCTCCCTTACCCTGCATCCTGCGACCTCGAACTGTTTTGTCGTTTCTGAATTATTTTCGGAGGCCGCGGGATGTCTGGCGCGAAAGTGTTCCGTGCTCCCCATCCTTTGACTCTATACCCGGATCTCCTATCCTGCTCCCATATCTGTCCTACCTTTCTAGCAAGTACGGCCAGTTTATTAAGATCCCCCTTCCTTTATCCCACTTCTACGATAGCCCCCCCCTTCACCTAGGATAAGGAGGCGGAAGAGGAACCTCCGGTATCGAGTGCCCCTGTGTTCCCCTAGCTTTTTTTCGGCGCCCTTGCTTTTACGTCGGTGGTCTTCGGCTAGATATTCCTCGCTCCGGGTCGGGTGACTTTCCCCTTTCCTTTTCCCCCGGACTCAACACAGAGACCTCTTTTTCTCTTTCCGCTCCCCCTATCATATGGAGCCTACCTTCGTTTGTGAAGAAACGGGTCGTCAGATCTGCTAGGATTCGGCCGGTCCCCGGCCGGAGCTTTCCCCTTTTATTCCGAGTCTAGCCCTCGTCGGCGCTTCCGTATCCCTTGCGCTTCAATCAGACACTGAGCTTTCCCTCCTTTTACTTTTGTGATCAGCTGTGGCGTCTCTCCCTCTCTTTGGTTCCCCCTGTTGTCGAGGTCGAGGGAGTTTACCGCGTGTTGAATCGTCTTTCTGGTTTTCTTATGCTGCATTTAGGTTCTTTCTTTTTCCCAGGTACAAGAGGGAGCCGTTTTTAGTCCCTCTTTCTACTCCAGAAGATGGGGATTTCCTCTTTGTCGCGCGTTTTAATCCTGCATATTAGATGCTCTGACTTCATTCGTCATCCTCCTCCTTTTTATCTTTCTGACCTCCCTTTTTGGTGATGGAGATTTCCACTTCGGACCTCCGGTCATTTCCAATGGGACTAGTTGTCGCTTTGATATTCGCGTCTCCCTTCTCGGGATATGGTCAGTCCTCTCTGGATTTTTTTTTAATCACTAGACCTCGGTTAAGTCTTACCGATAATTTCCTTCCCAAATGCTAAAAGACCATCTCTTCTGGCAGCTGCCGCGCGGCTTCCCAGGAACTCGAAGTTTTCCTTTTTTTCAGCCCGGAGTTCGCAACCATCCAAGGGTGGCCCTTTTTCGATCTCTTTCTTCTCCCAATATCTCCCCACTCTCTCTTCCTTTTTAAGCCCCCTCCCTATTCTTCCTCCATCGGCAGCGATCTAGTCATGACGAACGGGCTTTTCTAAAGACCTCGTTCTCTCTGCAGAGTCGAGTAGCGCAGAGTCTTAGAAATTATCACTCCTCCCCCCTGATGCTCCTCGGTCCCCCTCTTATGAGTCTCTCTTCCCCCGGGGCTTTGCTTTTATCGCCCCCTCTCAGATGAAGGCTCCCCCGTGCTAGACGTCTGGCCTCTTTGGATTCGACCAGTAGTAGGTCTTAGAAGCTTCTTCCTCTATGATCACTGTCTTTTTTTCCCCCACCCCTCTCTTTCTTTCCCCATTTGTTGTTTTTTTCGAGGGTTTCCCAGATATTCACGGAGCCTTGTCCGGCCCGTTGGAGCAGTCATACTCGCTTCGGTGGCACGGTGCTTGCGCCCATATAGGGCAAGTGGGAGCACCTATAGTTTCTCTGTCTCTCCCCTTCATCTGAAGGTGGCGATTAGATCCGAGTCTTCCCTCTAAATGGGGGTACGTAATCGCGTGGCTTATAGCTTCTCCCCCAATTAAATCTCCTTCTACGACTCTCCGGCCCTTCTCGACGCTGCTCCCTACGAGCTAATCCCTTTCCTCATTTCCTAGCTTGGCTCTTTTAGCGATTATAAAGTTGTCTTTTTTAGACCGATCTTTTTCTGCTTCCCTCTCTCGAGTCAACCCGAGTCTTTTTGCTCCTCAGGTCCCGAAGGAAAAAAGCCAACCTCTTCTAGTTCTTGCTCCCGACGACGGGGAGTCACGTGGCTTTTTGTTTGTGGGGAGCCGGTTAGATTACCTTCTAGCCTTTGACGGACTTGGAGCCCTCAGATGTAACCACCTCCGGACTCAAGGAAGCTTATTCCCCTCTTGTTCCTTTCGCTGCGTCCATCACCCGCAGCCCGAGTCCGTTACAGAGGCCTTTTTGGCCCTCCAGCGGAAGCTTTGGTTGACTAACAACCCCGGAGGCGACCTCCCTGATCGAGCAAGATGTTCTCTTTCCTCCTTGACCGGCACCTCTACGATTTGCCTCAATCGCCCGCATCGTCCTTCACCAATCTTCTGTTTTTCGTGCTTACTCCCCGCGTCTCCATCGTTGACCTGCCCGCCTCTCTCCGAGTCTTGGCTCCTTCCAAACTCTCGACGTCACATCCGGTTCCAGCGGACAAGATCTGGCTGACGCCTCCGAGCTCTCAAATGATCCGCATCCCGCGGCACGGAGAACGCTCTCGGGAAAGTCCTTCCCTCTCCCGGATCGTGCGACTCGCGCTCAGAGGGCCTGTCGTTTTTTCGACTCCCCTCCTCCGGCCCTGGTTCCCGGCCGTAGGCGCTTATCTCTTCACCACCAAAGAGGGAGTTTGACTGGTTTTTTAATCTGGGATCGCCCGCCCCTGACTCAAGGCGGCCGCTGGGTCTTTTGGATTTTCGGCGCCCCCGCTCGGGGCCCTGCACGGCCACCGGGACCTCCATGCATCCGAGACCCCCCGTGACAGATGGCCGGCCTCCGTTGCTTTTTTTTTAACCACTTGTTTTGTTTGGTAGCTCTTCGACCACTCTGCAATTTTTTTCTTATCTTGTGTATAAGAGTTTTCTTTAGTATATTACGGAGTGTCGCTTGTGTGCAACAGCTTTCTGCTCCGCCTTCTGCAGCCGGTTTCTGAGATTTTTCTTTTTGGTTGTTCGGTTTAAAGGGTGTGTTCTTTTCCGGGGTTTTTTTGCATTATGAAGATTCTCCCAGGGAAGGATATAGTCGTTTTTTTTCACGCCGTCGACACGTTGCGCAGGACACCCGCTTTTAATAGTCGTGTTGAGACGTGTTTCCACACCGTTCCTCTTTCCGCTTTTTTTTTGATGACCGGTGACTCATAGTTACCCGTCGCGGCGTTCGGGGTTGGGTGGCCAGCGTGTTCCCCTCGCCGCCATTTAAGGAAACAGGAGAGGATTCCGTTAATTCCGTACATGAATTTCAGTAATCTCTTCGAGCCTTTCAGAGACCATTGCCGCGGTCCCGACCTGCGCCGGCCATGCAATAGGCGCTGTGAAGAGGCATTTTTAAATCATTTTTTTTTCGCTCTCCCTCTTTTATCCTTTTGAGATCCTTTTCGTGCCCGCCTTTTTACGTTGACTCGTTAGGTAAGTGCTCGTCCGGCGTCGACTTTTTCCTTAAGACTTTCTGCCACTTTTTTTGCTAAGAGTTTTTTTCGGGTCCTGTTCTACGGCGGTCGACCGTGCTGTATATAAACCCTCCTCGCGGATTTTCAACCCCCTCTCTTCCCAGTCCCCGCCGTAGAGAAGAGGAGTATCCTTACTGGGATCCTGTCACGGCTGCACATACTGGGACCGCTGCGCGACCCTATTGCTGAGATTTCTTTTTTCTCTTTTCCTCATTTCAGTACGGTTTCTTTTTATGCTCGCCTGACCCTGGCGCTATTGAGTCCCACTGATTTGAAGCCGTTTCGATCGGGCCCGGTAGCGCTTCAGTTCCTGCACTTTCCGCTCTTTGACGTTTCGGTAATTACGAGTTTCGCGGGTTTGTTTCTCCGACGTTGGTGGCAAGAGTATCTCCAGGCCTCGACGAGACCCGCTGCATCGGGGACCTCTCCCTCGTCTTTTTTTTTCCCCTTTTTCCCTACCAGGGGCCTTGCTGCGAGCTATGTAGACTTCACTGGATGTCAAAGAAGAGAAGGGACCTTCCCTTTCCCCAGTGTCGTCTCCCCTGAGAAACCTCGGTGTCTCGGTTGTCCCCCCCCTCTTATTTTTTTATCGTTCCTTCACCAGCGCCTCGAAGCGTTCTCGCGACGGTTTTTCTTTTTTCGCAGGGTTTTGCTTCTTATATGTCGTCGCGAACTGTCGTTCCCTTTTATCTTATTCCACAATCCTATTTTCTCCCCCTCTGGTGCTCTCCG
>Ga0179593_1678725_pt1 | contig 11152 bp, 12 predicted proteins | sample CZODoug2_1_08_16_FD_185931 | JGI IMG/M metagenome (GOLD analysis project Ga0179593, IMG submission 185931) | Vadose zone soil fungal communities from Angelo Coast Range Reserve, California, USA - CZODoug2_1_08_16fungal (PacBio error correction) | ecosystem: Environmental > Terrestrial > Soil >... | reverse complement strand
CTCTTTTTTTTTGTTCACCTAGCCCCCCCCGGGGTTAGACCGCGGAGACTATGGTTTCCCAGCGGTCCTGTGAACCTCTTGTACATGCCTGTCTGGTTTTTTCCAACAACCTTTTCAAGACACCCTTTCTAGGAGATGTAATCTTCCCTCAGTAGGCCGTCTGTTCTCCTTCGGCGCCCCCCGTTCCTCACCCCCTAGCTTTCGTTTCTGTCCCCAATCACATGCCACGCAATATTTCTCTGGTGGATAGCCTTTTTTTACGGCCTTACCTAATGCCCTCAGAGGGTTTGATTTTCCCTTCCCCCCCCTCCCACATTCTGCGCGAGTCACGCATCTTTTCTTGAGCCCGCAACTGCAACCCGTGACCGGTGATCGAGGCCCCTTTTTTAGACTGGATCCTCCCCCTTTTTAAGTTCATTACAACAGGGTTCTTTTCAGTCCTCCGAGAGTCCTTGACTCCCCTTGTCCTCGTAGGTTTCTAGTTAAGAGTCCCCCCCCCCCCCTTGAAGTATTTCCCATGAAACCGTAGGCCCTTAAGGCCTGGCCCCTCCTTCTCAGAAACTCCATGTTGATGTTCGGTTACTTCGGAGGTTCCAACAGAATCCTTTCTTAGGTATACCTTCAGAACAGACCCATCTAGTCGTCAGTTCTCTTCCCACGTCGTCCGCCGTGAATTTGTCAGGTTGATGACTTCAACTCTTATTTGATTTGGCTTCACATCGTGATCACCGCCCGGAGTGCCTTCACCCCCCCCTCTTCCCTCTTTCTGAGACGTCTACCGGTTTATCTTCGGCCAACGTCTGGTTCAGTCCAATCTTTCTTTCTCCTACCTTCCTCTGTTAAGATTCATGGCCTTGATCGGATCCTAATTGTGTTTCTGCAGCGACCCCCCCCCCTCCTCCTGTCAGAATTGCGGGCGCAAGTTTTTCAGGCTAATATGGAAGTGCCCTTGCGCAGGTGGGGGCCGGATGACGCCGGTGACGGGGACGGTGTTGTGACGTGCTATGTGCTTTCTTTTCACTTATCGTCTTCCCATCCGTAAGCTGTCATCTCTTCCTTTCTACTTGCCGCTTCTCGGAGTTGTTTTTTCGGCAGCTACACTGCGAGGTGAGAAGGGCTCACATCGAGACAGCAAGTCCCCCTAAGCTGCGTCCGCCTTGCTGAACGCTAGCCAAGAGGAGTTCTTTAGCCGCGATTGTCTCACGGACGTCCGGTCTCAACTTTTTTTTCGACCCTTTCCCTTCTTCAGTTGAGGTCTCCCGTCCAGTTCCAGCCCTGTCCTTTTCGCTACATCGGGGGATGGGGTTCAGTTCTCTGCCAATCATCTCTTTCATTGCGCACGGATGCTCTTCCTTTTAGCCAATTAATTAGTTGCCCTTGTGCTTAAGTTGAGAACGACGATTTTCATGTTTCAACTTTTAGCCTTTCGAGGAAGCGTGGTGTTCGGTCGCGCTCCTATCGACCCTTGATCCCAGGGGGACGAACCGTGGATCGCCATCCCCTCTTTCCCCCGCTGTTGGAGGTAGAGGGAGGGAGTTAAATGTTCTTGCGCTCCCCCTTCGGCCGTGCTGATCGGGGAGCTTTTTATCGACCCCCCTTTGGTCAAACTCAGCTCCCTCCTGGTGACGAGGCCACCAACTTTCGACCCTTTCGCCTCACCCACCTCCTCCCCCTTACGTTCCATCATTTTTTGGGCAACCTCGTCAGGTGCCATGGGAAACTTTCCTTTTTTTCCCAAGCTTTTATCACCCCTTCTCCTTTTCAATGATTTAACAGAAAGGGTCACCTCTTTCTCATTAGACGAGGATAAGCGAACCTGCTTACACCATTCCCTCCCTCCCCCACAGGCCAAATGTAAAAAGCATCTTTGGAGAAGCCCCCCTTTGGCCAATTCTTTTTCCGTTGTGGCGATTTCCCCGGCACCACCCCTCCCTCATCTTCTACACGAAAAAAAGATTCCAACCAGACCCCTTTCTTCCCACATGTCGCCGACTATATATGGTTTGGTTTTTAGGTTCTCTTTTTGAAACATCCTACCTGTGGAAGACCCAAATAAAGTCTTTCACTTTTCCCGGATTGCTTATCGTAATACTTTTTTACAGCATTCTAACACCTTGCTTGGGAAATTCTACAAAATTTTTTAATATCTGAGCCACTAAAACTAAGTGGCCTAGTTTCTCCTCACGGGCTACTTTCCACTTTACAACTTCTGGTCTACAGTATCGAAATAATGACCTTTTAAGAGAGACCTTATGATCCCTACCCAATCTTAATTCTGAATCCCCATTGTGTTGCCTTCCTTCAAGATCCCCCTCTAAGACTCTCTTTTACGTCTCCTCCTCCCCAACTGACGCTGAGCGTATTATCTTTCCTGGCCCCACTCTTACCTCATAATAGTGGGTAACTCTCTAGAAGAACGTCATGGTTTTATATTACTTCTTTGCTTCCCCCCCTCCGAGGAATCCTCTCTCTATCGGGTGTTCTCTCCCCCTAGACCATTTTTTTCCGTTTGACCCTTTTCTTCGACCTTTTCCTGGCAATGGCTCCCCCCGTCCCGATCCCCCCCCCAAACCATCGGCATGTGAACATCCCCCCCCTCTTCCAAGCCGTTTAAATTTTTTTTTTTGTCCTCCCTCTCATTGAAGAACTCACCGCGCATCATTAGATACCATAGACGTTTCACTACTCACCCTTTACCTCACTTCTTCGTCTGGATCGTGCATGATCCCTTTTTTTAAGTAGTCTACACTCAAGTTTATTCACCGTCCTGCCCGTGTTTAACGATTTCCGCGCGGGCTCTCCCCTTCCCCATGAACACATGAACCCCCTTCGCTCCTTTTTACTTATGCCTTCCCTTTGACCCTTCTTCCCTATATTTCCCCCCGTTTTTTTGGGGACAACCTTTGGATTTTTTCCCTGCACCGTGTCATTTTCTACCCTAGCAGGAAGGTGTAGAGTCGACTGGTAACTATTCACCCTTCTTCTCCCTTAATTTGCAGAAAGAGTTGAACCCCCGTCCTTTTTTTGGATCTCCTGCTGAGTCTTTTCGGCACACTTCATAGCTAACGCTGCTCTTCCATCTTTGAAGTGGGCCGGTACCCCCGGCGGTCACCTTCTTTGCGGCACTTGCGGATAGCGTTTCCGGAGTCTCCCCCGCCCTGGTTTTTTCCCCTGACCCTCCCTCTTTTTTCTGTTAGGTGTCCGAAACGATAATGATTTCTTGCGTCCTTTTTGACTGTTTTTCTCCCGGCGCCATCAATGCGGTTTAACTAAGCCCAGCAACTAGCCTGGAAGACTTTTTCTTTTTCCATGCCTACCTCACGAGGTGGCAGTTTCAGTGTTCAATTCAGAACGCCCCTTACTTTCCCCCTAAAGAGCGCCTTTGTTTTCAGCGCAAGTCCCCTCATATTCAGAAGTTTAATTTTTCCCCCCCCTCCCCCAAGGTACTCCCCCATGTCAACCCTGCGCGGCGGGCGGTTCTTGTGTCACTGGCCCATTGCCCCTCCCAGAGGCCCCTCTCTCCAGACAGTGCGAATTCCGCGGACTTTTCGGGACACCAAAAGCCCTGCGTTCATCAACTTCCCCCACAGGATTTCTTTTCTCCTTCCCCCTGTTTTGGTTTTTCACCCTAATCTTAGCTCTCTTGTCACTTTCCCTCCCCTGGCGAGATCTGCAACTCCTAGGTCATAGGTCTGTTTACCTTAGGAAGCCTCCTGACCCTCTCTTTGATGACGCAATGAGATGGCTTTGGTTGTCTTTGGCCTTTCTAGATTTCCAGAGAGTTTTTTCTCCGCCCTATTGAAGCCTCTGCTTTTTTTCGTACCCTGTTGACAACGGGAAGACCCTTCGTCCTCCTCTTTTTCATTCCTTTGATTTTGTAGTAGGGGAAGGCGGCCACGATTATTAGGCCTAGACTCCCTCTGCATTTTTGATTATTGCCTATCATCTCCCCCCCCCTCATTTTTGATGAGTGCCTTCCCGATTACCCGTCTTGGTTTGTGTTAGTGGTTCCCCCACCAAACTTTTCCATCTTTTCTCTTAACTAGCAACAGAGTTGTTGACTTTTGTCCCCGCCTTCTCCTCTTAAATAAGAATCCCCCCTTCCCACATTTTTCCGCCCGCTCTCCAGTACGTGTTTTCGCACCCCCATTCTCTTTTTTTCTTGAACCACTTCCTGGCCCAAGGTTGGGGTCGCGATTTCCTCTCCCATGTTACCTTGGCACTACTTACAACCGCCTTTTTTCCCGCCCTCCTCCCGTCTCCGTTCACCCACCGAAGCGTTTTCGACCCCCTTAATTTCCAACAACGATTCTTTTTCCCAGACTCCGAACTCTTTCGGCCTTACAGTTTTCTTTGGACTTGCCTGATGCCCCAGGATGCCCCGTCTTTTATCCTGGGCCTCTCCCACTTCCAACTTTCACCCGGCCGGTCAGACCCCTTCGGACCCAGACCCTTTCATCACATCCTTTCTTCCTTGCGTAAGGTGCATTATTCCCCATTTCTCTTGGAATGGGTTACCCCCGCGCTCTGCCCTTCTTCCCCATTTCCTTTTCTACGGTCCTCCCAAGTCCCACTAGCGTTGTCTCCCTCCAAACTTTCGAGCAAGCGAGCCTTATGTCCTTTTCTCTCTTAGCTTAGAGTGAGATCCCGTCTGATTGCTCCCTTTCTTTCTTTTTCATTCGCGCTCCCATCGAGCTAGATATGTAAAAATTTGCTGTCTCTTTTTTTTGAGCAACTCATATAGCCGGGTTGTGCCTTTCTTTCCCCTTTCTCCGTGAAAAGTCCCAAGCCCAACCTATTTTCTGACTCTCTTTCCCCCACAGATCCTCTTAATATTTAATCTTCCTTCTCGAAATCTTCCGAATTCGAAATTTTATGTGAGTCCTTTTTCCTCTATGAGGGAGGTCCGCTTTGTTCCGACTTCTTTCCTTCTCGCCAGTCGCATTGAGGAGGCTTTACCTCTCTTTCCGTATCTTCCGACCCTCTTCTTTGAAACGTCGGTGGTCAAAACAACGTTTTTCGTAATTCCTTTTTAGACTTTTCTTGTCGGCTCATCCGGCTGTTAGGATAAGTGATTAGCTCCAGGGACACTCTTTCTCTTTCTCTTCTGGCCGCACAAACGGCAGATTCCCAAATTTTTCTTCCTTTCCCCTCTATGATAAACCCCCTTTCCCAAATCGTCCTTTTTCCCTATTTTCGTTCGTTATCTTATTTTCCCCCAAAGATTTTCCCTACCTCCCTGAACTCCTCTTTTTAAAATATGTCCAGGTAGGAGGTTTCATAATCAGTCTCTCCTCCCCCTCTCGCCTGTCTTAATTGGCCCCCTTTTTTTTTTATTCATTTCTTCGTGGTGTGATTGTTACCTTTTCGCTTTTTTTTCCCCGAATTCCTTCCAACCTTAGGACGCTAGGTTGAGATATAACCAAAGTTGATCTCCCAACTGGGCCTTTCCGGTTTCTTTTTTGCTCTCGGCTTTTTTTTGGAGTTTTTAGATATTCTATAATTCCCATTCCTTAGTTCCCAAAAATGTTGCCTTTTCTACTTTTCCACTCTTTCTCCTACCAATCAATTGTCATGACACCGTCCCCCTATGGACGATATTTTGATTTTTTTTGCTTCTCTTCCCGGTCTCTTGTGCTGTTACTACCCTTCCGGAAAGTTCCCCCCAACCGAGAGTCTTTTTAAAAGAGGCGCCTTTTTTCAAGATCCTTCTCCTCCGATCAAAATTCTAAGAAAACAATAATTTTTTTTCTTTGGGTTTTTTTCCCCCCCGGGCCTTCTCCATCTCCTTCTGGACGGCTCAGGTGCGCCGCGAAATTTCACTCTTCCTCCCGCCTTTTACAGGAGAGGGCTCGTCGAGCTTTGGATCTTGCCTTCATCCTATTCTATTGTATCGAGAGTAGGGACCAGAAACCGGATTTTGGCCTTCGCCCCTGAGTCCAGCAGGAAAATTCTTTTTTCTTTTTTTTTCCACCCCCTCCAATAAATCTATGGTCCTCTACCCTTCCCCCCTCCTCTGGTCCGTGTGCAAGGAATAGTATGCCTTTCGGGGAGATCAGAACTCCACAAGACGTCTCTTCCTCCTCCGGTTTGCTCTCAAGGTGATGTGACCTACCCTACAACTCCGGTGACCTTAATGCAGTGATTTACCGCCTACGGCAAAGTCTAGCAGTTTCCCCTCAAGGAACCCTTCTCTCTTCGAAAGGCCTTGCAGGTAGCACGATGTAGCTTTCTGCTCCCCTTCGCTTTCCTACATCTAAATAGCTCTGTCTGGTCTCTCCATCTTTCCTCTCTAAGAAAACCCTCCTGGCTGACAGTTTCTTTTGGCTACGAGATATGTTCCAGCTTGCCTTCCCAACACGACAGGAACATTCGTCATCATCTTGATTCCCCTATGGAAAATGTGATTTCACCTATTTAGCCCCCCCTCTTTGCCGTTCCCCATTATAAACTGCCTTTTGACTTTTCCCTTCCCCCCTTCAGTTGAGGATAATGATAAAATCCCTTGAGGGCCTTACTGTCGATGAATTTCATTTCAATCCCCAGAAGTGGTCCCAGTCATCTTTCTTAAAGCGCAGTCTACTTCTCTCAGAGTGGATCGAGTTTTTCTCGGCCTTCTCACCTTGTCAAGACCTCCCCAGGTCCTCTGGGAAATCCCCCGGGATCTTTCCAGCCCGCGAGCTTTTATTCTGTGGAGTTATAGTAAAGGAGAAGCCCATTCCTAGTTCTTTTTTTCCCTATTCGCAGGACACTTTCACGGCCAAAAGTTTCTCTTTCTCGCAGTTTTAAGTTCTGTTCCTTCCTTTCCTTCCAACCTTTTGATTACTGGTCGCACCCTTTTCAATTAAACGCAAAGGGGCGGCTTCTTTATTCCTTCGGTTCGACGTTTAGCCCTAGTCCGTCGCTCTTTCCTTTCCATTCGCCAAGTTCTTGAATCTCTCCTCCCTTGCGCCCCGGCGGTCTACTCCCTTACTCGAGCCAGGATAAGAAGTTCTGTCCTTGCTTTCCTCCGTCCCGGAAACCTTAAGTTTCTTGAACCTACACGGACTTTTGCTAGCCCCCCCGGAATCGTATTTTTGGCCCTTCCAGCCCTTTTAGAGTAGCGCGTGTTGAGGTGGTCGGCCTCCTAACTCACGGGGAGCGAGTTAGCTTTTCCGGCAAACACACTTCGCCTTATTTGCTTTTTTTTTCCTTCCCAGTGTTTCAGAACGGATGTAACCAACTAGGTGTTCTACTTCTTTTAGACAATGCTCTTCTCCCCCCTCCCCTTCCACCGTTTTTGGTCCGTCATTGCTCCATAATTTTAATCCTATTTTTACCTTCATTTTTTAGTTAGATTTTTCTCATCTTTCGAGACTTTGACCTTTTGGATATACCCCCCCTTTTGTTCAAGAGGCGATTTCAGGTTTTCCCCCCTTTTTCATATGGTACCCCCAATTTCGGACCCCCCCCCCCCTTTTCACCCGACTTAAGCCATCCGCCCCTCCGCCTCTTTTCCCCTGTCAAGGCCTTCTCCGGTTCATAGAGGTATTACCCCCGGTCATTCCCCGCGGTGCATGGGCCCCTATACGCCAGCAAGTCCCTCCTCTTACTTTTTTTTTAGACCTGAAGTCTATTTGGACCCCCTTCGGGTCTCATTCACTTTACTTAACTTTCAAATATAAAGGCTGCTTTTGCTTCTGCGCCGGATCCCTTCCTTCCCGACCAACTTCACTCCCCGTGATTTTTTTGCCTGGCTCTTGCTCTTGCCGTCCAAGGTCTCTTGCCAGATGCTCATCCCTCGAAGTTTTCCCCCGCTCCGGACATGCGACTACCGTGACGATTTCAACTTTTCCTCTGTAATTATAGTTCTAACATTCCCTTTCTTTCCCCTCCTCACACTTTTAAGTGTCTGTCCCTTTTTCCGACTTCTCCTTTCTTTCCCGGAAGGCCCAGAAATGATGATTGTCTCCGACTCCTCCCGCCACGAATTCGGCCTCCTTTCCCTCTCCCATCCTATTCCTCTCGAGGCAGTTACCCACGTTCCCCCTCCTTTCAGGAGATCCGGTGATGATTATCGGTCCTTGGACTTTAGTAGTGGACCTTCTTTACCCGTCCCAACCAACCTCTTCCTCCCTTCCCAGTCATACCTGGCCTCAGTGTGAACTTGTCCCCACCTCTTTTTTTCCTCCTACACCTCTCTCTTTTTATCGCAGCAAGCTAATTCCTGGAACTTCATGGATTATCATACCGTTTTTATACAAAACTTTAATTTCTGAAGAGTGTATCCAATTCGGTTTCTTCTATATTAAGAAGTTGCCCTTAGTTTTTCGGCTTCCAATTTTCCCTTTTAAGAGTTGTTGGGTGGATCTGTCCTTACTCTGCTATCATTCGGCCACTACCCGTTTCCTTGTTTATCCTACCTTCTGGAGCACCTCGAATGGCTTTTATGAGGGCGGAAGCCTTGGATTCCATTTTCTTCCCCATCGCGAAAGGCAAGTCCCCCTTTCGAATCCTCCGTTCCTTCGGTCCTCCTTCTACCAGACCGGACGCCCTGTCTGGCATCCTATGCCATCCTTTTCTCCCCCCCAGTTTCTGAGAACTGTCGGCGGAAGGAATTGATCCCTTTCTTTTGTAGAGGAAAAATTTTAGCTACCTCCCCCTTTGGGCTTCTTTTTTCTTCTGAACAAGCCCCAGAGAGCGCTTCCTAGACTTTTTCTATATTTTCTTTTCCTTTGCCAAATTTACAGAGGGAGCTGTTATTTTTATACCCCGATTTTCATTTCTGGACCCTCCTGGCTCTACGTATCCTGGGCGGAGGTCCTTGGTTTTCGAGATATCTATCAACCTTCGCTTTCCTTCCTCCGTTTGGACGAAATTTCCCCCCTCTGGCCCTTTTTTTTTTTGTCTGCGTCTTATTTTTGGCTGAGTCGCCCCCCCCCCTGCTGAAGACAAGAGAATTCTCGTCTCTCGTCGGTTTTGATTATTCGTTGCTCTCTTTTTCTTGTTCTCTCTCGAATTGCAACGGGGGTCCTGAGGGCCCCTTCCTTCGAGTGGAGAGGCCCCCCCACCCTTTTTTTTTAAAATTTTCGCCTCCCAAGCTGCCTCCACGCTGCCTCTCCCCTTCAAAAAGCAACGATTCCCCATTCCCCCCCTTCCACCCTTCCGTGTCTTGACCACTTTGAATCCAGTCGTCGCTTCAACTATGCCCCTAAACTTCACCTTTTTTTTCCTTCCTCCTTTTCCCTTGATTCAAGAGAGAAAACTTCTTTTTTCAACCAGGCCCCTCTTTCAGTTCCCTTTCCCCAAATTCCAGCCCATTTTGTGTCCTTTCCCGGTGACTGATCGATTTCCCACTGAGGCTTGTTTTTTTTGTGCAGAGGATTCCCAGGCCTTTTCAAATTCCCACCTCGGATCACCCCCCCCCTCTTTTATGAATCCCCCCAGTTAACAATGTAGAAGAAACTTCCTGTTACCTATCGATGAGTTTAGACCCCCCTCAGACTTTTTTTCCACCCCCCCAAAATAAAGTCTTTTCCGGGCTTCGGTGTATTGAAATCTCCCCTTGCCAAGTACCCTTTTCAAATATTTTTCCCCTCCTTCACCGAGATTGTTAAAGTTGTACGAGGTCGTTGGAAACTCCTCAGTTGTGAGGACCCCATCCTCCCCCAAGGCCCTATCTTCACCCTTATGCTTATCCGCAATTATTCACGAGATCCTTGCGCCCCCTCTTTGCGATCAGTCTACAAAGTGAAGTACGAGCGGTCATTCCCACCCTCCTTTTTCACGTCCATTCGTCAGATGATTTCCCTCCTTTCTCGCAAGAACATGCGCTGAGTCCCCTCTTTTCCTTCTGGTATTAACCTTATTCCTTTTCCGTGGGCTTCCCTCCCCCCTCTTAGACTCACTGTCCGCCGATTTCGCTATTTTCTTTCCCCCGAAAGGCTGCCGATTTTCTTCCCGCTATGTGTTTTGGACAGATTCCCCCCTCCCTCCTGAACATCTTTTGTCTTTGGGTTTCATTAGCCAAATGCACCTGAAAGTCTCCCCTTTCTACTTTCTTTCCTCCCCCCCCCCCCCCCAAAACCAATCGCCTTTTTCCCCCACGGCTCCCTCCTAGGAAAAGATACGCCGACGTTATTCAATCACCTCATTTACTGACCCGCCTCCCATCCCAAGCCTTCTGGATATAAATATCAGGGGACCCCTCACTAAAAGCTTAGGATTGCTCCTTAACATTTCTGTAGTCCGATAGCCATGACCAAAAGTATCTTCCCTTCCCTCTATGCCTTGTCTTCCCGTGCTTGAAGATTTTCCGTCTTACCTTTCTGTACCAATGTCCACCTTCGATTACTGGCAGCTTTGTTTCTCCCCTCCTTGACCAAGGAGGATCCTCTGTCCCCCTCCGTCCTTTATCACGCCGTTACTCCTGGGACCGCAAGGTTCTTTTCGTTAGGGTGCCCTTGGCAGAGGTACTGGCAAAGCTCTGGGCAATCCTGGTAGGAACCCTCAGTAACTCCCTCGAAACCTTCATATTATTTACCCCCCCCCCCCCGCGTCTCTTCCCCTGTGCAACTCGCTAAACGTCCTTTTGGTCTGCCCATTTTGCCTGGCCTGGCTCTCCTCTAGTTTCTTTCCCCTGTAAATGTCTTTCAGCGATCCGGAGCGTGATAACTTTTTTTTCTTCATAGCCCCCCCCTCCCTTCTGGGAGTTTGTAGTGAGACACGCACTCTTTTTTTATTTCTTCTTGTGACTGGTTAGTCGAATCAAATTCCCCTTCTTTCCAATCGTTGGTCCGACCTCCCCCAAATACTATTGCCCTCAACCTTTTTTCTTTCCTCCTTTCCCCCATCGGGGTCAGAAGTTAGGACCCCCTTTGTTTAACCTTTTACCCGGGAGAAGAGTCATAAAGTCCTGCGTTTTTCCCCCTTCTCTTTTCTTTCCCGAATAATATTTCCTTCACTGAATAAATACCCCCACCCCGTCCTATGTATCCTTCCTGAGGTTTTTTGAAGAAAGGGTCGCCCTCCACTTTTCATGCTCTTTTCTTGAGAGGCGTACTAGCCCATACCCCTCTGCTCCTTCCCAATTTTTTATGTTTTCCCTGCCAACGTGGTGAACCCAAGCGCCTCTTTTTCCCTCTTCTTATTGGTCCCCTTCTCTAAACCTCCT
>Ga0179593_1492607_pt1 | contig 11152 bp, 16 predicted proteins | sample CZODoug2_1_08_16_FD_185931 | JGI IMG/M metagenome (GOLD analysis project Ga0179593, IMG submission 185931) | Vadose zone soil fungal communities from Angelo Coast Range Reserve, California, USA - CZODoug2_1_08_16fungal (PacBio error correction) | ecosystem: Environmental > Terrestrial > Soil >... | reverse complement strand
CGTTTTGACAACTCTTTTTTTCGAAAAAATAGCATCTCATCCTCCACAAGGTTTTTCTTCCCCCCCTTTCTTTTTCCAGGGCTTTTCGCCCCCCCCCCTCCACCCCCTTATGGTGGCTTCTTCCAAACATATCTGTCTCTGATGATGTTCAACCGGCAATGTTTTCCCCGAACGTTTTTCCGTTTTCCCATCTTACGAAGGTTTAACTTAGTTTTGGCTGATCGCCCTCTTTTCCCCGATGTTTCTTTCACCCAATGGCCTCTTTTGGTCCCTTTTCCTTACCCCCCCCGAGCTTACATCCTTTGGTCCTTCTCTTCCATAGACTTTCAGGCGCTCCAAACGGCTTTTTGTTGTTATACTCCTTTCGCACACCAGACATGGCTTTTCCTTCTTGAGCGGTGCTCTTTTTTGACGACTATGTTTCCTCTTTCCTTGAAGCCTGGCGCAGCGTTGCGTCCTATTAACCGAGTCTGTAGGAGTAGCTATCAGGCCGAGAACTATCTTGGTTTTCCTTTTCTTGGAGAACCCTCTTATAAGGGCGGTTTCCCCCCCCCCCCCTTCGTTGGCGCTTCTACATAGTTTTTCGTCCCTTCGTGCATTTTTTCCTGTTCCCGTGAAACTTTTTTTGGGTCTTGCCCACTGAAGCCCATCCCATTTTATTTCCTATCCCCCAACTTCTTTCAAGTTTCTACCCCCTCTCGTCCCCTTTTTTTTCGGAATTTCCTTTCCCTTCTGCATTGAATCGTGCTTTTCTATGCCCCTTTTTTTGTCCCCTCACCGAGGTCAGGTTGGACCGTTGCTTCCTTCCCCCTACCCATCTTCAACTTTGAGTTGTGTTGATGGTACGGTGGCATATGTAGCGCCTATAAGATTCCTAGTCGTTCCGTCCCTTCCCCTCTATTTTTCCGTCTTCTTTTTGATAACCGCCGACCACTGTTTTCACGTCACCCCTCGCGTGTAACCCCCTCAGCATCTCCCACAGTCATTTCTTTAGAAACAGCACAGGTACCCCATAATACTTTCGAGCTCCTTCCACCCCCCCATCCTTTCCCCTCTCCCCTCCGCTCCCTGCCTTTCATTTGCTCCCCGTCCCCTTGTCCCTCTCGGTGACTCTCCATACCCAAAGCCTTTTGAGACACCCCCCAACGTTTTTCTTGCCCGGAAAGAAATCAGAAGTGTTTACCCTTTTTTAGTCTGTCGAGCCCCCCTTTTTTCCCCCGAAGACACTTTTGCAAAGCTCTCCCTCTTTCTATGGTTTGCGTCACTCCCTTCGATTCAGTTTGCAAACCATAACAATCCAACCAGTATGGTTAAGAAGAGGCGTACCCGCGTAGTCTTCTTTTTTATGTATCAGCTCCCTGCATTTTTGGGTCCTTTTCCTCGATACAACTCGTCAGGCTGAGAAGCAAACTCAGTCTAGAATCAACTTTTTTTTTACTTTTTTTTTTTAGGATCACTCACCATTTTACCCCTCCCTGAAAAGCCCCCCCTTTTCGCGCTGACTTCCACAGGCGCGCTTTTTTTTGATTTGGCACCGCTCCGGCCTGCGCCCGTTCTGCTCGCCCTCTCTTTTTTCGGGTTTCTTCATAGGAATGTCCCTGTAATCCAAAAGAAAACTTTCCGGCTTCCCCCCTCCCTCCCCCCCCTTCTGAGTGAACGGCTGACTTACTCCATGGTCAACCAACTACGCCTCTCTCCCTTTTCTCAATATAGAGCGTGCTGTCTCAGGTGGGCCGAAAAGCTGACTGCCCTGAAGTATGACAATCTTGATAGTGCCGACCCCCTGTTATCGGCTTATGTTTTCCTTCTTAGCCGCGTCCCTGTGCCGTCGGAGTCCCCAGTAATCTCTTCGTCTAACGTTTTTCCGAATTCCCACCTACTGGTCCGTCTTGCAGGTCAGAATTTGGCAGAAAGTTATGATCCTGTTCTCAATACGAATTTGAACTTTCCTGAGCGCAAGTGAATGTCGTCTCTCGTCAGTTCATAGTTTGTATTTCTATTTTTGTGGTTCAATTAAGGAGTGAGCCTGACGCATAAAGAGGCATCCTTTTCCTAATATTTTTTCATTTGAGAACTCTTTTAATAGTCATCTTGCTGTCGGTTTTTCCCCCATAATTTTTTCCCTTCCCCTTCTGTTTTCGCTTGCCTCGCCTTTTCCGGTCGCCTTTTTTTTTTCCCTCCGGAATTCGGTACCAATTCACTTAAATTGACCTTCCTTTTGTAGTCCCTACCCTCCGAGATCGTCCGGCCCTCCCCCCTGTTAATCCTTGCCCCATAACTGACTTCGAATCTGCACAATGCATAGGACCCTACCTTCCTCTCTCTTATTGTTCCTCAAATCTTAGTGTACTGCGGCCCCACCTCTCTGCCCCCCCTATCGGCTTTCGACTTTAGGCATTGGCCCACAAACAGACTTTTTCTCCCCCTCCCCTCAGCCATAACAACCCCCTGTCATCGTTCCGCCCACGGCCTCCGTGTCCCAGAAAATCCGAGCAGGTATTCGAACATTGCGCTTCCTTCTTTTCTTCTTTTTCCTGACCACTTCCACCCCTGGCGAATGCTCCCCTGCATTAAATGTCTTTGCGCTCCTCTAGGAACTTACTGTTTCGAAGGTACCGGTGCCCAATACTCCCTCTTCATTGATTTTCCACTCATTTTTCCCCCCCTCCGTTGTTTTGATGATTGTTGTTTTCTGTCTAGTTTCTCCGACTTCATCCGCTTTGAAGAGGTTAGTTTTTCCCACCCCCCGTTCCCCTTTTTTGAAGGAGTTTTGCGCAACCTTTTTTCCTTTTTCTCTCAATCCTCTTTTCTTTCGTCAAGTAATCATCCTTCACTGTCTGCTCTCCCCCTTCGTATTGAACTATAATCTCGCTTTAGTGCTTTTCTTTTTTTCAAGTGGATGAATGTGATGAAGTTCTTCTTCCAGGCTGGGTTGGGCGTAATGCACACGTAGAAGCGAAGTTCAAATCCCCTGTGGATTTCCTTGTTCCCATTCCCTCTTCGATTTCTTTCTTCTTTTGTATTCGTTTTTTGTCCTTGTTGTTCATCTTCTCATTCCCTGTTATGGGGACATGGCATTACCTGGTTGGATCGATCGACTTTCCTCCCCCCCCGGTCCTCTTTCCTTTTTCCGGGCAACTGGAACATACCGTTAGTGCTCCTTTTAGTAGAAGTCTTTCCCTTCCTGACAATTTCCTTTCCCCTTTTTTCCTTATGACCCCGAGTATAGATCGCAGCTGCTCCCTTTCTACTTGAGAGTCTCAGCTAACTCTGCGAAAACCTTTTTCTCCCTCATTACTCTCTTCTTTTAATTCTCCTTTTATCTGTCGGCTTTACCCCTCCCCGTCATTTATGCCACCAACGCCGATGTCGCATGAAGATAACGGAACCGTTCGACAACTAAAGTTGCTATGATGTCTTCTCTCCTTCCAAGGATACTTTGTTCGGCCTTTTCTTTCGACGGACCCGCCGTCGGTTGGGATTTGTTATTCTTTTATCTCAGATTCTGTCGCGAAGAAGTCAGCCCGTTTGGCTTTCCCTCCACCAATACTCCAGACAGGTCACCTCCTCAATTGTCCCGACGTCTTTCCGGTCAGACTTTTGTGGCCCTTTGGTACCACCTTATACATCCCACGCTGCTTCCTTTGTTGAGTTATTTTGATGAGTTTCCGGTTTTCGAGTCCGTTTCCCCCCTTCTAAGGCGCAGGTATCCGCGCCCCTCTGGTTTTTTTCTTTTTTTTGAGTCCTCGCGACATGAGTTAAGTGATTAAGTCAGCCATTCCCTAAAAATTCGCTTCCTTAATTCAGTTTTCTGTGCAGTCTCTTTTCTCCTTCTTCGATTCGTTATGCGCTATGACCTTATATAATGCGAATTCTGCATTAACCCACCTAGTTATCTAGAGTTTTCTAATGACTCCGGACGTTGCCCTCCCCCCCCCCTTTGTATGCTCAGTGGTCCCAGACATATCGTTTCCCTTTCCCCCAGATCACGCCTCCGATCTTTTCATGCAACCTATATTGAGTGTGATGTTCACCTTCGATCTAACGATTTCTTACATAAGAGCGTTCCCCCTTGTTCTTCCCCTCCTGCTTTTCCCCCGTTGCGCCGCTAAATTCCACTGCTCGCCATTATTTGCTCGGCTAGTAGGTTAGTGCCTCTTTTGTGATTTTTTTTTTCCTTATCGGCTTTTTTCGATTCTCCCACATTCGCAAGTCTGCCGGGATATTTGATGTGACTCTGTTGAGCTGGAGCTGCGGTTACTCTGCCCTTCAACTTCCCTGGATCCCCCGGGTTACTTTTTACCCCTTTTGCTTCCCTTCTCCATTCCCTGACTGCTTTTTCTTTACCGTGCTGCTTCTTCGTGACTCTGAATTTTTCGGTCTTTTATTCCCCCGCACGTAACTTAACACACAATCGTTATTTTTGAACAAATAATGATCGGTGACGAGGAGACTTTTTCCAGGTCGATCTATGTCTAGAACTCCCCCTTCCCCACCACCTTTTTTCTTCTTTTTTTTCTCTCCCCCAAGTAATCGTTTTCACAACTTCCCCCTTTTCAGGACCCTCAGGCGACCTTGTAAGTACTTCTCCTTCCCCTGTGATTATCGTTGTCCTTTGTCAATTCCGTCGGCCTTTTTTCTAGTTCCCATAAACATGTTCCTTTTCTGCTGGGCGAGCCCGCATTTTGAGAGAAACGACCCCTGAGTTCCCCCCTCCAAGTGGGTCCCCCTCCCCTCCTGGGTTGCCCACGTCGATTGTTCCCTCCCGCTCCCCTCCGAACACCAACATCTTTCTCTACGCCTACTTGAAGATACGCCTCCATCGTTCCGTTTCCCTCCCCTCTGCTAAGCTTAAATTTTTTTTCAATGCGTTGTATGCTACCCTCATCCTCCCTCCCTTCACCCTAAGTCTGATTTAAAGGATCGTCCGACTTCGCCCCTGACACCCTTTTTTATCTCCGATTCGCCCTATGCGACGCCGCTTCCAACTGTTAGCTCGACTTGAGGGCGACCCGCTCCTGTGAATCTGGTCCCTTATTCCCAGTCCCCCCTGCCCGCTACGCCCCCTAGTGAACCCGCTCCTTCAGGGAATGTAGAACCCCCCGCGTTTCCGGTTTTTCCAAGAAACTAGTTGGCGCACCAATCCCTTGCCAATTTTGTCCTCTTCATCCTTTCAGTTTTTCTCAGAGAAGCACCATTAACCAAACCACGGTCGTCAGACATCCTTTTTTGCTTATCTGCTTTCCCCCCCTCTGCTCAGTGATCTGCCTGAAAAAGAGGACTTGTACCTCTTTCTTTTCAGCTACTTGATAGCCTTTTGACGTTCCCCCCTACCTGAATACATGATAAAGCCCAACCCCGGACTTTTTTCCATCCTTCCACATTTTGTCCCTTATTCTTCTTGCAGACCAACTCCCGTCTGGACTGCCCAGTTCTTCAAAAAAAATCTTGGATTCAGGTTTTTTTTTTTGTTTTTTTTTTTTTTTTTTTTTGGCTTTTTCACCTGGCCAATGGACTCTCTTTCTCTCCTTTTTGACCCTGACCTTTCACCAGGGTCTTTTTCGGGCTTTTTGGGCTTGTATACGAGCGGTCTCTTCCTCTGAAATGGATGAACGGTTTTTTCCACAAGGAATCCCCGGCTCCCCTCCACTCTAATATCCCCTCTCTGAGTTGTATTTTCCTTTCCCTTTCTGCTCTCTCCCCATCATGACTTATTGTTTTTTTTTTGCGGCTTGTGTTGACGACGCCATGGTCAGTCTAGCCTGCTGAAGCGGGGTCCCCACCCCTGAATTTCTTCCCTTATAGGAGTATCCTTAAATTGTTGTCGTTTATTCCCCTTTCCCTTCCCGTTGATTTCTTTAGTCCTTTTCCTCGTTCCCCCCTGTTTTCCTTTTTGTCACCCCGGCTTCCTGCTCAACATTTTCGGGCCGTTGCTCGGGGCTACTGCCAGCAGCCAGGCAAAGTTTATCCCCAAAAAATGTCCCCCCCAGATAGTCTTACTTTTCCTTCTCCACCCTTTCGGCCGAAGGTATGATGAACAAATGGGGTTGTCCCCCTTCCCCTCTTTAAGTTTTTGACAACCTTTTCTTCTTTTCTTTCCCAATCTATAAACGTGATTTGCGGGTTCCCTTTTTTTTTGCTATGAGAATCTATCTTTCCTCCCCAAGTTGCCCCCAGATTCAGCCCTTTCCTCCCTCTTGTCCGCTTTCGGGCGTGATAAACAGCCCCCCTATTTTTTATTCCACCCCTCCAGCCCCTGTGTCCCACAGCTTTACATATTACCGATTTACACTCTTTCCACGTGTCCCACAGAACTCATCAGGGACGTTTTTAGAACTTTCCTTCCCTTTCCAGCGCCCATCTCCTCCATCTCGCTCTCCCCCCTTGCTTTTTGTCTAAATTCCTCCCCCGAGCAACGTCCCGGCCGCGACACCTCCCCCAGCCGACCGAGCCCCCAATCGGCTCTTCTTACTTTACTCCTCATTGCGAACTTCTTTTCCCTTTTTTTTTTAGTGTTTTGCCTGTTTGAGCTATTCTTCACGACCACTTGGTCCCACGCGAGTAGCAGCCTGATTATGGTTTAGTAAGCGTTTTCCTTTCCTCCCCAATGCCCCCAGCACCCCCCTCCCACACCGGATGGTTCATAGCCTCGTGTATTCGTGAGTTTTCCCCAGTCTTCTCCTATTTAGGTGCGGAAGTCGTGAATCAGCGCTATGTTTTGTTGCAGCCCACGGCTCCTTATGAGCAGACAAACCCACTCCCTTCGCTCCGTCCAGGGGCTCCTTTTTTTGCTGGCATGATCAGCTGCATGAGAAAAGTATACATCCTAAAGCCCCCCCAGAAGGCGGTCAAGATTCTATCTTTGCACCTCTCTTCCTGCCCGCCGTCTTACTGCGCGGCTCTTGTCTGTTTCCCAGTCCCGTCCCTTCACTTCTACGAGTCGCTCTAAAAAACCAAACAACACGACCTCGCGGGCAGTCCCTGAACTGAGTGTTAGACATCCTCCTTGACCCCTACTACTCCTCTGCCCCTAGCAACTGATAAGCGCGTGTCCTGGATCCTTTTGGAAAAGGGCACCCCCAAAAGAGGACCTGCCCCTCAGGACAATCTGCGGGGAGTAGTTCTTCTGATGAGATTTTCCTTGATAGAGCCGGCACCCTTTAAGTATTCCTCTCCACAAATCTCTGATAAGTCCTCCCACCAGACGGGTCGTATTTTTCCCGTGAAAATTTTTTTCCCCCAAGGAGCTTTTTATCTTCTCTGCGCCTCCTTTTCTGTTTTTTTTGTCTCTTTTTCATCTGATTTCACCCCAGACGGTCTTCTCATTCCCCGTATCCTAGGCATCTCGCGTCCTTTTGGGATCCCCTCCGGTTTGTTTTTGTTTCGACCGTCCCCCTCTCCTTCGACCCTCCTCTTCGCAATAAAGTTGAAAATTTTCTTCCAACTCGAGTTTTTTCTTCGCATTTTTGTCTCTTTGCGACTCTCATTTCCCCCTAACTTTGGGTCATTTTGTCCCCGTTCAGTCGGGATTTTTTCCTCCCCCCGCCCCGGCATTAGGTTCACCTTCCCGCACGCATCCCTTCATGATTTTTCGGAAGAGATCAGCGGCGACCCACACCCATTCAACTCCTGCCCTACCCGGGAATCTAATCTGCCCCCCCCCCCCCCTTTCCTCCCCTTTTTCCCAGAATCCCATTAAGAGAGGAGTTTTTTCCGCACGTCTCTTGCATGCCTCATTTGATGAGAGCGGATTTCAGTTTGAGGTTTTCCACACAGTCCCTCCCCCCCCTTATCAGACAAAAACTTTTCATCTCCCCTCCACCTCCACCCTCCCCGGTAACGTCCCAGACTCGATGGCTATTCCCCAGAACAGGGTTCGGCGCTCAACATTCGAATCTTTCGAAACCTATATAACCCCTTCCCCTTCGAGATCATAGAGGGAACTTCATGTTTTCTCTCCTTTCACCGGTTTAAACTCCCGAACCTTTATCAGATGATTGACTCGGATTCTCGCCTCTTTTAATCGTTTGGTGGATCGATGGTGTCTCTTTCTAGAAATACTTGTCTTCTCTTTGTTAGGTTTTTTCACCCCTTTCATTCCGTGCCCCCATGACGTTCTCCTATGAGTCCTTCATTTTCCTTTTTTCGTCTCAAGGCCTTTAGGTTTATGGGGTCCCCGGAACCATGGACCCCCTCAGGAATGAATACCCTCGGTCTTTTTTTTTTTCCGGCCTCCGTTTTGTCGGACAAGTTTCTTTCGTTTCTTTTGATCTGGCTGGGTTGGTCTATTTTCCCCTTCCCCAAGTCGCCCTCACAGTATCGGCGCATCCCCGGAGCATTACCCAGACGGTTTTTTTTGAATCCTCGATTGTCTTGGCATTTTTGCTTTTCTTCGTCATGGTCATTTTCCCTGAAATTACCCTGTAGGTGCAAAGGCCTTCTTGGTGTTGCACGATCGAGGCCTCTTTCTTCCGGTCCCAGGACGCTTTTTCCCTTCTTGTGCGGGCATTGGCCCCTTACACGATTCCTTTTTCTTAATCGCGGCCATAACGTTCGAGTCCCATTTTACCAACCGTTACGGTATCCACAGATTATTCTCCTTTCTACTCCTTCCTATCTTTAGCGTGTCTTCCCCTCCTTACCCTCAGTTAGGTTGAAAAATGTTTCGCCTTCTTTAAAGTTACGAATCTTTAACGATAGTTAGGCTCTCTGCCCCTAAACTCCATTTATGCAAAAATCTTGATCTCGACGTCGCCCCTTCCACTTTGACACTTATGTGAGTTTGCCCTCGCTTCCTTTTTCTAGCTTAACAGGTCCTAGCTTTTCGGCCATATTTCTTTCCCTGGCCCTCTCGACCAGGGGGTCTCTCAGAGTTTTCCGGCACGTTTGCTCTTTCTAGACCCCCATCAGCCGTTTTTTGGGACGCAATCTCCCCTTGTCCTCTTCCCGCCGCCTTCACCTTTCCCCTTTTTAGGTCAGCTTTTTGTTTTGCCCTTCCCCTTCCCCCTTGCCCCTAGTCCGAGGATAGATTTTTTCAAATTCATGCTTCCCTCTTAATCTTGAATTCCCGGCCACTCTTTCTTTGTCTTTTTTTTTGGAGAGCGACATCGAAAAGTGAGTGTCCGTTTTATGACTTCAGTCCCGCCTAACCCCCCCCTCTCTGCCTTAGTTGAACGTCGGAAGGATTTCCCCGATTGCCCCCCCCTTTCCTGCTTTCACATCTTTCCTTGAGCCCTTTTTTCAGTTAGGAGCTCTTGATATTAATTGCAAGTGATCGTTCCCCCCCCCTCCCCCCCCTTCGTTGGTCTGGGGCGAGGGCGTGTGCTCATGTTCCCCATTTATTGCCACGCCCCAAGTGGTTCTGACTTCCTCCCTTCCCTCCCCTCTCGGTCTGCTTGCTGCCCCTCCCGCCTCGTCTCAGGAACCCCTATCCTTTTGTTGTTGCTGTTCCCCGTGGATACTTGAAATATCCTTGGGACTTGGCACATTTGTTCGTTTGTCCACGACTTGCTCCACGTTTTTCTCTCCTTACCGTACCCCTTTCCGACTGGGTTTTTCTTGCAGTATTTCGACGCGCCGGCTTGTGCTCGGTTCTTTTAGGTGTCGCTTCTAGGATCGTGTTTTTCCCCCTCTTTCTTGTTAGTTCTCTTCCCGCTGTTTTCTGAGGTTCTTGCCCGTTTCTTTCTGGACCCAACCCTGTACGGAGGTTACTTTACTGGTTTGCTTGCTGTAAATCGTTTATAAACTAAATTACTTGCGATGCCTTTGTTACTTTGACGGAGGGTGTTCGTGAACAGTAGATAGGTCGGGCAAAGACGTGCCCTCCCCCTTTCCCCAACCCTAGATCTGACCAATTTCTCCTTCCTCCGAATTTCTCCCTTTTCGTCGATTCGCGATGCGCCCAATAGCCCCGGACCGGTTGAAAGACCCGTAAAAATAATCAAAATTCCCCCCTTCCAGGACTTAACAATTTACCATGCCTTTCTTTCTTGTCCCCCTTGAAAAACACTTCCCTTTGTTACTTCTCGGGATTTCCGGACCCTGGACTCCCTGCATGTTGTCGATGGAAATAAAAGTTTTTCTTCTGTTTTTGGGGACGGCCCTCTACCTGCAACCATGTTCTCCTTTGTCTTCCCCTCTTTCTTTGATCTCCCAAGGAGTGGCCCCGCCGACCGACTCTCAACGTGATCTTTCGAAGGCCGGTCCCCGAACCCGATACATAAGTTCCTTCTTTTTTTTTCCCTCATACCTAGTTGCCTGATTCTCCTATGCTTCCTTTCCTTCCTCTACAAGGCTTTCGGCACCCATTAGCGCCGCCCTCCCCCAACTTCGGCCCCACGCTTCATGGGAAAAGTGATATAACGTGCGGTCCTCACCGTTTCCAACGTGCTTTCCAGATCCCGACTCTCTTTCCCCACCGGTCCCCTTTTTCCCTTGATTCGGTGAGAGCAACTACAGCGCCAGTTAAGCCTCTGCCCGCTCTTGAAAGTCCACCCAAAAGCACCCTCGTGTTAAACCGTTCCTTGGTCCGACCCCTCCTTTACCCCCTCCTCCACCTGCTGGTTTTGATCCCCTCACCCGACAACATCGTTCCCAACCTGTTTTTGCCGGTCTTCCACTCTTTGCTCAAAGAACTCCATGTCACATTCCCTTCAAGCATTGTGTTAATTTCTTTTCCTGGTATTGTCACTCGCCTGTGAAAGATCCCCTTACCCCTTTTCTTTTTTTCCCTCTCTTTGTTGTGATATAGGGCAATTCTCTTTTCCCGGCGTTTCCCCTCTTCCCGTCCTGCAGTACCGATAACTCCCCATTCAATAGGCCTGGTTTCCAGTTTTTATTGCTTGTCAATTTTCTTGGGCCCCTCTTCCCCCCATTGCAGCTCTTGTTTTCTTTTCCCACCCAGGGTCAATAGTTTCAGTCTTCGTTTTCGCCCTTTCCGTGCCCTGTTTTCCCTTAGGGGGCTTGAGAGTTTGCGACGAGGCTCTCACTTGAGCTACCCCCCCCTTTAATCATCATTGAGCGCCCCCCCCTTTTTCCTCCCCGGTTCGCCCTTTTCCTCTCCTCCTGCTAAACACGTCGTTTGTTCTTGACCTTTGCGATTCTGAATCGGTGTTTTCGGTTTTTTTTTCTCTTGAAGCTCACCCTCTCCTTC
>Ga0179593_1414090_pt1 | contig 11152 bp, 7 predicted proteins | sample CZODoug2_1_08_16_FD_185931 | JGI IMG/M metagenome (GOLD analysis project Ga0179593, IMG submission 185931) | Vadose zone soil fungal communities from Angelo Coast Range Reserve, California, USA - CZODoug2_1_08_16fungal (PacBio error correction) | ecosystem: Environmental > Terrestrial > Soil >... | reverse complement strand
ACCTTTTTTTGGTATGGCGCGTGTCTGCCTCTGTTCTCCTCCCTGGTTCCCCGCTTGACTTTTGCCCGTCCATTCGGTCGAGTTTATTTTTAGCTTTTTGGCGTCTCCGGCTTTTTTAATGTAGTTTTGTTTTCTTCGCTACACGCGCCAAGGAAAGCCTCTGACGTTCCTTATTTTTTGTTTGTTCTGCCTTTCTTTCCCGCCTCCTATTTTGTGGTTTTTCCCCTTTACGTTCTTTCACCGTTCGTAACAGACGAGTGTGGGGCGTTCATGAGATTTTGTTTTCCTCGCCCGAGTGAATTCTTCTTTTCTATCCCTACGCTGTTACCCTACGTCTGCGCCGGGCCCCCCCCAGCGCACGTCCAAACTTTACCGGACCTTTTCCTCACTAAAGCTTTGTTTGTGCTCCCGCCTGGGAAGCCCCGACCCTCTTAGACAAAAAACTTCCCAGAGGTTTTTGTGTTTGAGCCGATCAGTATCTCCGGTTTCTTTTTGGAGGGGAGGCCCTCGGCTTAAGAGCAACGGCTCCGCTGATGGCCCCTTGCCCCTGCTCTCCGCGTGCAAAAGGTTTATCGTCCTTCCCTTCACCCCCCAAAAATGGTTTCTTTCAGTCCTCCCGACTCAGATTTGCAACGCTTCCGGCGGCAGATTTGCCCTTCCAAGCGCTGGGATTTTCCGCGTTACCACGCGTAACTGCGTTTTCCGTCCCTGCCACCTCCCTCTGGGCTTGGCGTTTGAGGAACACCCTTGCACCGCACACTTCCCCCCCGCCGCCACACTTTTGCGTTTTTTATTCTTTTGCGAAGGTCGGTGCTTTTACTTTCCGATCTCACTCGGCGGTTCCCAACTTTTTGCCTCTTTCATTGCTTATTTCGCCAGCCTTTTTCCTCAGCGCTGACCTTCTGTCAACCAACGGCCTTCTGACGCCTTCGAGCTTGCAAGCTTTTTTCCCGCGACTAAGCCGCCGCGACTTTTCCTTACCACCAAAATTAGTTTCTTTTTGTCCTACTTCGTCTTTCCTCCCGCTCGTCGTCTCCGGAGGCTTTTGTTCCTCCCCGTCCTTTTTTTTACTGTAAAAAGTTTGTTGCTACATCGGATACCCTCCACTTGCAGGGAGGGTACCCACTCGCACGTTTTCCTAGTTCGTCCCCCATTGCGCTTCCCGCTCAGGAGATGAAATCTGCTATGCATCCCTTTCCTCGACTGCTGAGGGCTAGCGAGCCAGCGTTGGTCCGTCGAGAGCTCCCTCCTTTTTTTCCCCTTTCTTCTTCCGAGAGGGCTCGTTTGTTTATTATCCAGCGACCTCATATCGATTGAGTTCATGGTAGCCTTATCCGGGCTTTACTCAAGTTTCCGTCTTACTTCCTACTTTTCTCTCGACCGTCCTGGCACCTTTTTGTGGAAACTCGCGCGGATGGATTTTCTTTTGACCATATTTCTCCCCTCCCCTTAGAAGAGTCCTTGCCAGGCGAGGTAGACATTTTCCTCCGTCACAACACCCAGTAACTGACAGGCGTTGACGGCCTCTGACGCCCGCTGCGATCCCTGCGCATCGGGTCCTTCCAGTTATTGTACGCAGCTTCGGGGACTCGCGTTTTTTCCCAAGATACTTGACCCGTTCGCTTTGTGAGCGCCCACTCACCTACGCATATCCCCTGTCAGGCCTTCCTTTAGTGATTACGCCGTTTTCGTTTCTCGACCCCACAGGTCGTCCTCCGCCCCTTCTGCACCTTCAACCCTAACCGCCCGTTCGATGGGTATCCTTTGAGACAGCTGCATTGAGAATTTTCGGTCATGCCGTTCTTTTTGCTAATGAAGGCGCGGCGGGCTCTCAGTCATCTTCGTTGTGGCGAAGCATTGTCCAACATCGCGTCATCACAGTCTTCTTTCTTCCAGAGTCCTCCTCAGTCTCGGTGCTAGTACTTGTGAATTGACAAGAGCGCGTTTTAGTTTATTACGCGTTATTCAGCATGTCCTTTTTACCCCCCTTCAGCACGACAGACCGTTGTCCCCTTGAAACCCTCTGCCCGGGGCGCATCGTGAATCGCCCTTTTCTCTTACCCCAGTGACGGATCTCTCGCGGTACCCATGGACATCATTCATCTCTGAGCCGTTGCGCCAGCCCGGTCTTAGGCACTCCTCTTCCTATTTGCCGCCGGACATCGCTAATGCTTCCCGTGACTTGTAGTTTTTAGTATGCGCAGACGCCATTTCCATCATGCAGTCCAACACCGCCGCCGACTGAAGTCTCCGCGACATGCCTGTTTTTTTCCTTGCTTCGGTTGGAACTTTATTCCCGGATATGTCTTATCTGACGTGCTGACTTTTCGCTAGGGTGTCCCCTCTCTCTCTCTCAGTGAACTTTTTCCCCATCCTTTTTTTTTTTTTTCGTCCGACACTTTCTTCCGAAGGAAAAGTGATCCCCACCCAGCCACCCCTTCTGTCGTCCACCGCTGACGTCCTCAAGTATTTTTTGATGGTAGCGCCCCATCCGACCTTCCCCGCGTTCTGATTTGATTTGCCGTCCCTTTCCGTGGTGTCGTTTTGGGTCAGCCTTCCTCGCTGACATCGTTGCGGTCTTCACTTCATCGCGCTTTTTCCAAGCTCTCCGCTGTCCCGTATCTACTATGTCCAACGACTTTCGCCTTCAGCCGCCCGCGGTGCTTTTTTGCCTCCTTGACCCGTTTTGAATTTCCGCAGTTGTGTTTTTCACCGAGTGCCCGGCGTTGGCGCCGCTTCTGATCGGCGTATACCGATACGGCTGGCGGGATGCGCAGTTTTTGCCTTCTCCCACCGTTTTTTAATAACGCCATTCTTTGAACGCCATGGGGTATGGGTAGACCGTCAGATTTCCTCATCGAATCGTTGAACCACGGCTTTGTTTCTCCTTATCCCCCCCTCTCGTTTCTCGACTGCTTTCTCCCTTCCATAAGCTGAGCTTCGTTTTAGCCCGTCCTTTTTTTAGAGATAGGTGTCCGGTCTTTTTTACCTTTTGCCATAAGCTCTGTTTGGTTGGAGGTTGTTTTCTCAACCCGCCAATAATCCATACTTTTCATCCCTTAGGTTTTGGTTCTCGGCTCTCTTGCGGCGCTGGGTTTCCCCACACAGCAAAAGCCCCTATCTTTGAGCCGTTACTCCCCACCGCCCGACGAGAGCCTCGCCAGCACCGTCCAGCCCACTTTCTGATATGTCTAAAATCGAGCGTTCCACTCTCGCTTATTGGATCGACATGCAACCCACCCACCGTCTTGTTCCGGGTCCTCTTTACCATTCGACAGGTATAAGCCCGACCCGTCCTTTCGTGTCCTTTCCTACGTACCGCCTCGGTTTTTTTTTTTTTACAATCCTGTCGACCCTTGTCCTTTCCCGCACCCCGTATCGCGTCGGCCGCCGATCGATTGGCGGCGCCGTTTTTTAAGGTTGAGAAAACCTCTGTTCCTCCCTGATTCGTTTCCCCCCCAGTTTTCCGTCCCAACGCCCGGCTTGGTTGTAGAATTGGCTAAAAGGACTGTTCCCTTTTTTTTGCGCCAATGCGGCGAGGACAAGTTCTTACTGTTTGGAGTGACGTTCACCGTTCCTCCAGTTTTTCGCTATCCCCTGCCTTTTTGTCCTAGCGATAGTCTCTTTCAATTTTTCTCCCCTCCCGAATCCCCGCGTGTTTGACGCGAGTATGTTTCGGAGCCCTTTCGCTACTGATTACTCGCTGTGTAAGTACGAGGGCTACTTGGTGTCTACCGGGTTTTCCGGTTCGTCGTTTTTTCCCGGGCTATTCCCACATGGAGATCTTTTGCGTTTATCCAACTAGATTCGCCCCAAAATTCCCCCCATGCTAGCGTCTATGCAGGATACCCTCTTTTACCAAGCGTACCATCGCCTTCACCGGACTCACTTTGGCTTTTGGTGGGCAGTTGATGATTCGTCCCTTTCCACTGCCTAAACCCAATTTAGCTCTTTCTCAGTAAGGAGTCCACAAAGTTTTTTGCCTCTTGCTTATTCCTAGTCCGGTGAGGAGCTTCCCTCATTCACGTGATAGGTTCCCCTTTTTGCGAGCGTTTTATCTCATGCGCCCAGCATATTATTGTGCCGCCTCTCTTTTCTGGTAAATTTTTTCGTTGTTTAAGTGTGGAAGCTTTGAACCTATAGTGCGATTCACCTTCTTATCCGCCCCTCTGCCAACGCTGCCTCCGTTGCTTCCAGTACCCTTTTCGTTTCCTTCCTGTTTTCTGCGCGCACCCACTCTTTGGCCGTTTTTTGTTCTTTTTGTGAGTTTTTGCCCTTTCCTTCGACACGCAACAATTCTCAGGCCGCCCCGTCTCCTTATGGAGCCGCCGAAAGCTCGGCAGTTCCAGGCTGAGCATTTTTTTGCCGGCACCTGATGTTTTTCTCCCATACCCAGACGATTTTCGTGTTTTTTTTCATGCGTAGAGACCGGTTTCCCTTTTCAATTTGACCCCTGCAGGTTGCGATTATGCGGTTTGTTCGTATTGCTTTTTTCCGTCGCTGGCCTTCTACCAACGCGTCCCTGCAGGGACCCTTTACGATGGTTGACGACGTTGTCGAAAATTCGGCGACGTCCGTGTCCTCGTTTTGCCGCTGACTTCCCTATTGATGTCCTTTCACACTTGACGCGGCGTGCTCTTCGGCTCTTTCCGAGCCGTCCCTCTTGCTTTTACTCTCCGGGGTTGGCGCCGGATCGTTTTCCCCTGCGTCCGGCACTCTTCCGCCGGACCGGCCCTCCAAGATGTCCAGATCTCCAGCAGCTCGGCCTGTTTCCCACATTTTTTCGTTGTCGGAGAGCCTTCCAGATGAGAGGTCTCAGTTCACCATGTTAACCCTCTGTTTCAAGTTTCCCCCGTTTTTATTTACCATGCTGAGCTCCACGCTTTCTTCTCCTTATCCGTAACCAACTGAGTGCCCCCTCGTCGCGTACCCCCGGCTTTCCTTACCCCTCAGCTCTTTTTAGTTTCACTACCATAAGCGCGTTTACGATTACTTGGGCTCCGCCCCCTCATCGTTCACTCCCCTTAGAGAAAGAGCACCTTGCTTCGCCTGCCGGCTCCCGAGCCGCTTGTGTCAGCCAATTTTCTTCTTTTCCACTCTTAGAGATCCAGTATCTCGTCATGATTGCCCCCTCCGCCCTCCTGACCGTTTTTATATCGTTACACACGCTTCTCAGTAAAGTGGGAAGTCCCTCCCGTTTCAGTGGGCACCCGCTATCCCCGGCTTTGAAGGAGTAATGATTATGATAAAAATGCGTTGATAGACACTCTTTGCCCCACAGAGGTGGCGCGTTCCTATGTCCCGACTCGTTAAATACGCATCCCTACCCTAGAGCACCCTCACCTTGCCCTTAGTGCTGGAAGATTGTCCTTTCCGTATCTTGGCTCGACCTTTTCAGCTTTCGGCTTTATAAAATTTGACCGTCCTGCCCCGAGTTGCACCCTTTTTCCATACTACTCCCCCTCCTGGTGTGGCGGCTAACGGCCCCTCTCTTCTCCGCAGCACCGAATGTCTTATACCCCTGGGGATGAAGGTGTTCTTCTTTGTTTCCGCCGTGTACTATGTTGCTGTTACCGGGCCCTCAGTTACGCGTTGTGCCTCGGCGTTTCCAAGTATTTCCAATCGCTGCTGTAGCCATTCTTGCGTTTTAGCCGTGCCTGTACTTGTCTCTGATGTTTCCCGTTTTAAGAGCCACATTTGGTGAGGATGAGGATATGAGATGTCAACGGTTTGCCCCGGGATGTGTCCTTTTTTTTTTCCGTTTGGGGCCATTTTTCGGCAGTCGGGAGGCTTTTTGCCTCTTTCCCCTCCTCCCGCCTACCATGTAACTGCTTTTCCCTCTTCTTTGCGGCCCAAAGTCCCGATTTTTTTTAGAAACTTTTCTATCGATCTGTTTGAAAACCGTGTCGGAGTTTTTAGCCACCTTTCGAGTCTATATCTCCCGGATGTCTGTAGCGTGTGATTCGCCCACGGAGAATATCGCGTCTTCCAGCCTTTTCGTGCATACTGCGCTAGCCCCCCCCCTTTCCGATGTTGTCAATTCCTGTGCTCGCCCCACCCCGGTCGTTGTGGTTGTCCCCTCCTCCGTTTATTCTAGATGGTAATGTTTTCCTTTCCCCCAATATCTCGAAGAGTCAAAAGACACGATTGCCTCGTTCCTTTTCGCGTTTGGCTGTCGTTATAGCCTCCAACAATTCCAAGGGTAAAATCCCCTATTCTCGGCGTTTTTTTTACCACCCTTAGCTCCCGTCGACAATGCACTCCCCGCTTTTTTACCATGTGACTTTCCCCTCTCCTTCCAGAGATACCTTAGCCTTTTTCACTCCCCGGACCATCCTTGGTCCCCCCGCCGCCCCCCCCTTCACCATGACCCCAAATACTTACCTTTTTCATCATCCTCCGTGTTGTTTTTGCGTCCGCTTGTGGTAGGTCGCTTGCTGCTGGTGCCCTGCTGCTTTCCTGCTAGGATTTTGATTGAATTGTCCATTCTTCCTCGAAGGCGCGTAGCTGTGTAGGCCTACTTCGGATTGCACCCCATGTGCGTTTTTCTTTTAGGCGATACCTGTCAGCGACAAACTATTCCAAGGCTAGGAATGGCCGTGATGCTGATTTGTGCTCTCTTTTTGGATATATTTGGCACTTCCCTCTTTACGTACGCCCCCTATTTTCTAATAATTCCTTTTCCCCCCTACCTCCAGTGTTGCGGCTTAAGACGAATTGGCCCAATCTTCCCTCGTGTAATGCTGCTCGCTTTCCCCAATACTTTCTGGATCACGTAGTTAGAGTTGAGATCACATTCTCCCTCCACGGAGTGACAGCTCGCCCTCACGCCTTTCTCTGTCAGCAGAAACGGACTCTCGATCGACGGTTGAAACCACCTTCCCCCCTTTTTTTGCACGCAGAGGATAGGCTTGATTCAAAGGGTTGCTCCGGGAGGAGAAGAGTTCACATGATGCCAACTCTTTCCTCTTTCACGGTTTCCCCCGTACTTCACATGAGAAGGCATCTGATTTCCCCACTTATCCCTCCACACCCTTTTTTCCTTTGAAATGTCCTCCTCTCCTTCCCGTCCCCTCTACCCCTCGTCCCGAGACCCTAACCCGAAGTCCCCTAGGGGCGATTTTCCGCTCGGTAAACCAAGCTTCCACTGGCGTCTTTCAGTTTCCCCCCTGCCACCGATAGGCCCCGGCTTGCGCGTGAGGACCACTGAAGACCACGTTGGCATAACCTCGGTTTGACGCTTCGTTCATACTTTTTCGCGACGCCAGTTGATGTAGTTTTCTACCCCCGAGCACTAGTTCCCGTTTTTTCACATTGGACAGCCTCTGCATCAGCGTCTCCCCGAAGCTCCGCGCTTTTTGCACCCATCGCACTTACACTAGGAAATTGATGAATTTTCTCGAGCCTATTCAGCCTTTTTCTACTACTCGCTCCTCCCGTTAAAGATCTCCATATCTTGGTCTCTGGACGCTTTCTCTCCTGCATTTTTCCATCATCAAAGCTGCTCGTCTTCGGTTGTCATCTGCAGTTTTGGGTCTGTTTCGTCATCCACACCTTTTTTTTCACGAATGCAGTATTTGCCTGGTACTCCCCTTCCCCGCTACTCGCTCTTCGTTGGCACAGATTGGCCCCGCGTTTCTTTCGAAGAGTTTTTCTCCCCCCGTCCTTGCTCCTTTCTCTTTTCTCGGCTCTTCTTTAAAGCGAAATTCCTTTCAATCATTCTCGATACACCCGGCATTGTCGGGAGTTTCTTGGTGTTTCGTTCCCCCATGACTCTCAGCGAGTTCTCGTCCATCCGAGTATCCACTTGCGAAGTTTTTAAGTTAGTTAGGCGACGTTCTCCTCCTACCCACGTCCTGTGCGGCCCCGAGCATGCCCCTGGAAGATCTGTCCATATTTCGCGTTCCCTTCTTGCAGCGTCTTTCCTTCCCGATTGCGACTAGAGCCTCAAACCTGAGATTCTCGCCCTCTTCCGGATCGTCCTCCTCTGGAGTTTGTCATGAGCCAGCGTCAGTCGTTGCCGAACAGCCGGTCGCGGTGCGCTGTCTCCCAGGACACGAGCCGGCCGTGACCGATGGTGCTCCGAAAGTACGTCAAAGGACAGAGACATCACCCATAACTCTTTTTCTTTTTCCCTCGCAGTTCGGCCCCCGGGACTCCCCTTTTTTTTTTATCATATCCCCGCCCCCCGCTGTCACTTTTTAAGCCTTCACTCGTCGACAATGAAAAACCCTCCAAATCAGTGATTGGTTATGACCGTTCCACCCTTGCCCCTTGCTCGGTGCTTTCACTCGGCTAGATGCCAATTGCTTGATTTGACTTCTAGATTCGTGCGACTTCCACTCTCCCACAACGCGAGTTCAAACCGGGCATGTGCATCGCGACCCCTTTCTTCCCCTACATGACTTATCGAGTTCTTTTTCCTCATTGAACTTATCGGAGCTTGGTCCGAGATTTTCCTCGAACCCCCCTGGACTCGATTGTTTCGGCGGGCACCTGTTCCGAACGGCCGGCTGTTGCCCATTTCCACCCTCTTTTCCGGTCGTCCTTCGGCATTCTAAATTGCAGTTTAGAAGACCTCATTCTTCGCAAAGGCATTCTGCCGATCCTTTTCTCTTTAGAAGCCGGTCGTATTCTAGCCTCGCCTTAGATTTTCTCTTCCATGCCCCCAACTTTCGCGTTTAATTGTCTTTCATGTTCTGATAAGATCGCCATTCACCCTTTACTTCCCAACGCGTCCCTGCATACCTTTCTTATAGGATATGGTCGTGGCCTTTTTTGCAACTGACTGGATAACGGTCCCCATATATCGATTTCTACCAGTGCTCTTATCGTGCCTGTGTCGCGAGTTTTGTCGTGACTTTATAGTCACTTTGGCCCTTTTCCTTGTCCGAGGAAACGCTTGCTGCGCCAGTCACTTTTGCTCCCCACCCACGCGCACCCCCTCGTGTCTGCCCCTCTCCTTTCCTCACCAGCTGCGGCCTTTTCTCCTCCCCCCCCACTCGGTCTCCACTTTACTTGACGATTTAGGGCTTATTTGAAGATACCTTCTACTATCGACAGCCTTGCCTAGAGCATCGTTGTCGGTTCGTTAAAGTTCTCTTCTCATGGTTCCTCCCTCATCGCGACAGATCCTCCGTTTACTGTCAAACGCCGCTGCGTCCGCAGCGCGGCGATTTGCTTCTCGCTTGGCCAATCACTCCTTGCTTCCTGTCCTTTTTTCCCCCGCGTTTCCCTTGCATTTTGGCGCCGTTCACCAATTCGACGGTTCGTAATCTACAGCCCCGATACCTTTTTCGGGACCTGCGGCTTTTGCGAAGTTCGACCTCCTATGTATTGGTTCTCCCCCGGCTTTCTTACCATCACCGAGGATGCCGACATGCGGGATATTAGCTGTGGTTTTTGGTCCCGATTTTTTTTTGATTTCGATCTGCCCCTCTTTCACCCCCTTCTTTGTTAGCATTCATTTTCCATCAGATCTTGTCGCGCCTGCTCCCCCCTCACCGTATATTTCGCCCTATCACCCGTGTTTTCTCGGTTTCGGTAGCTGGTACGCGTGCGGGCTTTCCGGGACGACTTTTTCCGCTCTGGGTTCTTGTGGCCGGTGCTTTTTTTTTCCCGCGTCCAATTCCAGTCTCCTTCCTCCTTTATATTCATCTTCGTTTTTTTTGAGAGTTTCGAGGCTTGTGGCGCGGTTCTCCCACCCCCGCCCCCGTTTCCCGAGTCTTGTTCAGCGCTGACCTGCCCAGACCCGCCGCCTCGTGCGCTCGAGTAACCGCGTCCTGCTCAATGGGATATTGGAGAACTATTCCGGTCTTGTTTGGTTTCACGATTGCGCTGAGTTTTCGAATGTCAACAAACCTGGGGGTTCGGTCGAGGGTCCCTCTTTCCACCCCCACTCGGGTTACAAGGCTTGCGATTCCCTGCTGGTTTTTTTCACTGCTTTGCAGCCTCTGTGATTTCAAGTGAACTAGGTCTTTCCCTGTCAGTCTTTTTTTTGGACGCCAGACTTCTTAGCTGTCGCTGTACCTCATTTCGTCTTGGCGCTAGCAGAGAGTCCGTCCCCCCCCCCCCCCTGTTTTGACCACCGAAGGTCCTCCCAGGTCCTTCTTTTACGAGCTCAAGCACAATCGCCGCGTGAGGAAGGCGAATGCTTTTTGCCAGTTTTTTATTTTTGGTTGCGGCGGCTTTCTGAGTAATCGTCTGGCTGGACTCGTTATTTCCCGTGTGACAACCAAGAGATTCCCAATTCGATCCTCCGCGCCATCCTCTTTTTTTTTCATATTACTCTCCCCCCATTAACTCCCCCGCACGTCATAACGCCCCGTTTTTTGCTCTAGTATTATGGTTGGCGGCGCCAAGTTCCGATCTATTTCCAGTGGTGTTTTTTTCCCTCCCCAATTTGTATTCGTAGTGTTTGCTCCTTTGTGGGACTTCACGCTACGTTTCCGTCTCCAGATCGAAATCACGCCCTTTCTTGCCTCCGCTTTTTATTTCAGGGCGAGCCACTACCTCCTCTGGCCGCCAAGGAATAACCCCACAGGCTCGAGTCCAATTCTAGAAGGGCGCTTCCCCCTGTGCTAGTTTCCAAATCCTTTCCCCGCCATGATCATTCCAAGACTCTGACTGATGTTGTTGGATGGTTCAGTGTGTCCTATCTTAGAATTTCTGATCAGCCCACATTCTTGCTTTTTCGCCCCAAGTTTCTCCACGTCCCTTATTTCTGCCTGTAATCTACTTGGCTTCCTGCTTTCCTACCGACGTGTGATGGTTGACGGCTAAATCGCCCGTTCTCGTTCTTCGTTTTCTCTCTCTCTCTTCTTTACTGCTGCTCCTTTTTTGCCTCATTTTCCCCTCCTCCTCTTGGGCCAAAGGTTTTCGTGCGGAGTTGTTGAGACGACACCATACGTACCATGTCTTACGCGTCTCTCTTCAACTACTCAGCTTCCGGCCGGAGCTTTCCTCCATCGTTAGAGATTAATGAGGGCTGACTGCGTCTTGCACCCGCCTGTTTTGCCAGTGAGATGTTGGCTTTCTTTCTTCCCCTTTTCCTCAAACTGATTCCTCGAACTGGCCGTTTCATGGCTGACTCTCCCCCTCCCCCCGGCTTTAAGCACTGTTTATCCCGTTGTTAAAGCTGTAGCTGAGATAA
>Ga0179593_1704178_pt1 | contig 11153 bp, 14 predicted proteins | sample CZODoug2_1_08_16_FD_185931 | JGI IMG/M metagenome (GOLD analysis project Ga0179593, IMG submission 185931) | Vadose zone soil fungal communities from Angelo Coast Range Reserve, California, USA - CZODoug2_1_08_16fungal (PacBio error correction) | ecosystem: Environmental > Terrestrial > Soil >... | reverse complement strand
TCTCCCTCCCTATTTGCCGGTTTTTTTTGCCCCTCTTCTCCTTTTTCCCCCCCCCGAGCCCGGCTGCACGGTGGCTTTCCCCCCCCCCTTTCGGTAATTTCCTCTGAGAAAGACGAAGTTCTGTCTTTTTGCAGCGCAATTTTCTTTTTCGTTTCTCCTTGATCATTTTTAGAGTTTCTTTTCTTTTGTCTTTGCCTTCGCAGGGGCATAGCCGCGTCGGTGCGGCTTTTTTGTCCAGGCAAGTTCTTTTCAAGCATCGCGCTCCTCCGTTGATCGGGGAGAATTTCCTTGTGTTTCCTTCGTTTCCCCTTTCGTTCACGTTTTTTTTTCTCCTGTTCACTGTTGAAGTAGGATCCCTTTGCGTCACGGGTGATTGTAAGTTTTTTGGGATAGAGATGTTGGCCCCCCCTCTTGGCCCCCCCAAGCAATGGTATGTGCGTCGGAGTTAAGTGATTTCGTCCTTTGCGCGTGAGATTTTTTTTTTAAACTTGGTCCATTTCTGTACGGAAAAAGCATTTTTGCCGCTCTGCGTAAAAGGCCTCCCCCCCTAACAAAAGCACCATCGAGCACTAGGCGAGACTCCCTCTCCTTTTTTTCTACAGCACAATTCCCCTTTGCACCCTGGGCAAAAGCCCCCCCCCCTTTCTCCAGCCTTCCCCACCCTTCTCCCCGGTCTGAGGCTTTTTCTCTTTCCGCAGGTCTTTCCCTCTGCAATGTACCTACACCTAAAGCGGAGATAATTCCAAATCGCGTTTTTTCAACCGCCTCCCCTCTCATCTTCTCGATGGGCAGCCTTGACTCTACCCCCTCGGCCTTTCCCGCCGTCAGTTTTTACCAGCAGGGACACACTCCTCCCCCAAGTCCTTTGGCCACCTTCTGCCCACGACCCGCGGTCCCTTACCCCTGCCTTTAAGGTACCCCCTTTGATATCCGCCCCATCTGAACCGCGACCTTCAACCTTGAAATTTTTTTTCCTCGGCTCCCCCCCCCTTTCTTACCCTCGTCGTCACCGCTGCTCTTCCCCCTCGTGTCGCCGCGTCCTTCATGGCGCTTCACGTGCCCCGTCGCCCGGTTGCCAACGAACTTTTTAGCATCCCTTTTGCCCTCAGTGGGTCCGCCTCGTGGTGAAAATCACGCCCCCTGTTTTAGCAGTGTTTCCCCCCGTCGCCCTCCTCTTAATCCTTGAGAAAAGAGCCTCTTTTTGCGCGCCCTATTTCCCCCTGCGTCCCCCCCACCTCCTGGCCGCCAATTGAATCCTTCCCCCCCCATTGATCACTTTTTCCCCAAACAAGGTTGATCGCTTAATCAGACGAAGCATTTCTGTCGAACTTTATTCGCCCCTCCCCCCCTTGCAGTATAGAAAATCCTTCTCCACCGAGCCCCCCAGTCGACTCGTCGGTTCATTTACAGAGTAAAGTCCCTAGCTGGACCCCTCTACAGGCCGCTTAAACCCCTAGTCCTGAGAGGAGCCCCCCCCCTGCCCCCTCTGACGTGGCTTTCCCCTCGTAAAAATTCCCTAGGTGCAGATTTAGCGTTCCCCTATTATCCCCTTCCCGCCAATACTTTTTTTCTCAGTCTTTTTTTTTTCTTCTGGACATTTCTAACTGGTTCGCGGTCACTTCGGAGACGTTTCCTCCTCCCTTTGCCAAGCTATGGGAGGTGCTTCTCCTGAGAATTCTTCTCCCTTTTTTAGCGGCCTTACGTTTCATAGATGGAAAGCTATGTTTCTTCGATGTTATTGGTCCGCGTGACGAGGTTCTAGCTCGTCGGCTGTTTTTTTTCTGTTTGTGCGATTGTTGTTTCTCACGGCACATTGCGCGTTTTTTGCCTCTGGTTCTTTTCCTCTCGCTTTCTGTCTGTATTCCCCTTCTCCCTTTGCGGCTTGATTGACTTTTCCTTTCTTTTGCTTTCGAAGGTTTCGTTTTTGACGGTTCCGAAGGCGTCCCTTTTCCCGCCTATTCCCCCGGCGACGTTTTCCTTCTGAGGATTTTCACCACGATTCTTTCCCCGTATTATGGTTTCTTCTCGGTTCCCGATTTAGTTAACCTGGGCGCCTGGTTTCCCCTTTTCCTGCCTTTCTTTCCCAGATCGCGCCCCTCCTTATCTGGTGGAGTTCGCAAGCTCTTTTTCCTACTCTGAAGATGGATAGGATTTTGTATGCAGGCCGTCTTTTTTTCCAGTTTTGGTATCGATGGCTGTCTTTTTTTTCCGATTGTTTCTTTTCTTCTTGAGATCTGGTACCCTTCCTCTTTTCAATTTTCTTTTTCTTTCAACCAGGACAGACTCTCCCTTTTCCTTGTTCCTGCTTTCTGGTTACCCGACACGAGGGCTCCCTTCTAGGTTCATTTCTTCGACTTTCAATCTGTTCCCCCAGGTGCTGATGACCTTTCACCCCACAGACGTTTTCCTTACTATTCATGATTGGGTTATTTCCGACAACCAATTTTCCCTTCTTCCTTTATGCCACCTCCCTCGAAGAGATTTTCGATGCGTCCTTTAATTGTTTGACAAATCCTTGTCCCCCCAAAACCTTCCTTCGCTCTGTGGACTCTGCTTTCTTTTTTTGCGGATTCTTTACGCCGCCCTGCGCACCAAGATAGCCCTTTTTCTTATAACTTAGCCAAAATGGTGTACACCTTATTTTTCCACGCGCCCCCTCAACTCCCCCTTCATTTTCATACCAAATCTCGATTTTGCTTTCACCCCCTCTCCCCCATCTCTATCCCTCCTCCGGGACCCGGAGCCTGCCCCGCTCCCAAATGAGAACTTCCCACTTCCCCTTGATACTTCTTCCCCGTGTCACCCTGCCCCCCCCCTCTTCAACGCCAAGAATAAACACCTTTCTTTTTACAATGCTATCCTTCGATGCCTTCCCAAATCGTCTGTGCCCGAATCCCCTTTCTTCACCCAAAACGTCCCTATTGCACCCTTCCTCCGGAAGCATGAAATCCAACAGTCCAGTGACTTCATAAGTGGCTCACGAAGGCGAGGGCGCACAAAAGGTGTCCGATGTCTCCCCCCATCATTTTCTCCACATCTTTTCATTTTCCCTGAATACCGACAGTGGTCGTTTCGTACCCACCTTTCGCAGGGATAACCCCTTTCCAGGCACCCGCTTTGCACCATAGAGAGTAGTGCTAATTCGTATTTCTTCCCTCCCTGTTGGGTCCCCTAATAGATATTTGCCTTCCCTATTTCCCTCAATGTGCACGCTTCTTTCTCTTCCCACGGTGTAAGGTTCCCCAATGGCGGTCCCTAGTGGTCCCAGGTAAATTCCTCAGTGGATGAAATGTTTTTTCTCGAACCTTTTTTTCTCCACGCTTCCTTTTTTCAAGGGAGGGTGCCTCTCTTTCCCACTTTTCTCTTTGGAGCCTCCTAATGGTCTTCCCCCCCTCCTAGTGCCTCATGGGCTGGCAAAGATCGGCGGTCAGCATGGAAGCCCTTTGTGAATCCGTTACCTTTCTTTTCAGCCTCCTCCGATGTTGTTGCTTTTTCTTGTCGTGTTTTTTCACGTTTATGGACTTCAAGGTGAAGTAGATCTCCATTCCCTTTTTTGCTCGGGTGACGTTTTTTTCCCTTTTTTTGGGATATCTCTTTTGTGCTTCTTTTCCAATGCGAGATTTGGGATGTGCTTTCATTCCTGCATTAAGTTGATTTAGACTTCGGCTCTTTTGGTACACCATTTGGCAATTCTGTTAACGCCTTTTTGGCGAGAATGTCTTTTTAAAAGCGCCCCTCCCCCCCCCCAAGCGATCAAACTCTTCCCCCTATCTCAGGGTTTTTGGCTCCCAGCAAACCTTCCAAGAAAAGATTGTCTATACCTCTACGCTCCTCCCCTTTCACCCATTGAAGCCGTCGGGTTTTTCTTTTTTTTCCCAGCTTCGGGACCTTCTACCTTTGTGTGCGCGGGTAACCTGTCCCGCGGACAACCCGTAGTACGCGCAATGCCGCTTTTTCGTCATACATCCTCTGCAGCTTCGTCATTTCATTTGCTTGAAAAATAGCTTTCAGAATCCTTCCTTTTTCCCCTCCCTTGCCATCCTTCCAAGTAATTTTTTTTTTTTTTTTTCCTTTTTTACCCGGCTGCGTGTTCTCCTTTTCCAGAGTCCTTTTATACCCTCATCCTCTGTCCGAGATATACTCCCCCGCCGACCCCTTTTCCCCTTCCAAAATCAGGCGCCCCCTCTTTCAGCGTTACGGATCCCTCTCTCTTCCCCCCCGCTGCGAAGCCCCCCCCCCCTTGCGATCGAGCTCTCAGCCTGGTAAAGTTGCCTGTTTGAACCCAGTCCCCCCTCGTGAACATTTTTTTCCCCTCTCCATCACCATCAATCCTTGTTCCTCATCCGTGGGAAAATCCGAAGGCCTGCTTTTCCCCCTTCTCCTCTTTCGGAACTGTTCTCTCCCCCCGCGTGTGGGCGCTGCTTCCAGAAACGTTCCGGGCGTCCCTTTTCCACTTGATTTTCGAAGGCCCCTTCCCCTATCAAAGTCACTCCTCCACCCTGTTGCTCGAGGGCATACCTTCCTGCGATTTTTTTTTCCCGAGTTAGCAACTAAACCATCTCACCACCCCCTCGCACACGCAGGTCATAACAGAAGACTCGGTCTCTTTCTTTACCCGATACCGCAGTCCATAGCTGGAAATCTTTCCCCCAGGACTCCCCCCTATCCTGTTTCATGAGCGGATCCCTCCCAAAATGCCTGAAGTGGCCTTTTTCACGCGTTTTTTCCTTTCCCAGATTTCGATAGCCATAAGAACTCATCCCCTTTCCTCCTCCCTTTTTGTCCTTCATTTCTTCCCTGTTTATTGTCGCCTGCGCTTCCGGTGTTCTCGACTTTTTACGAGTTAAACTCCTTCTTTCCCATCTTCTTGGTTCGAGTCAGTTCCTCAAGGCGTTTTCTCTCCTTTTAGATGTCTCCTATGTTCTGGCTTTTGATCCTGCGTTGAACGAGTTCCCTCTCCCTAGTAGTTTTCTTTTCCGGCTGGGCTCTTTTTTCCCTCCCAGGCGTTTTTTATATACTGGCTCCCTCTTCTTTGTTAGGGCCTTTCCTCAACCTGGCGCATCCTTTTAGCGGAGCCTCGGCAAACATGTGTTTTTCTTTGATACATTGATTTGTCCTTTTAAAGGTGGCTTCTTTTTGATGCTACATTGAAGGTGTCTTGCCCTTTTTTTCCTCAGGAGAGCTCTTCTTTTCTAAGCCCCGATTAGGTACCGTTTGAGACTGCTTACCACTATTAATTCTCTTTTTCTGGTTTCTGTGCGTTCCTGTTCGGTGGTAACAGATGTCTTCCACTTTTTCACTGGGCACCTCCTCGAATGGTCGTCTAGGATAGATCGCGTCCTTTTTTCTGACCTCCCTTGACGATTGAAGCTTGATCCGTCCCTTTAGGACGCCCTTTTTGGTCTGGTTTTTCGTGTTAAAGTTCGTGCCTCCCGTTTCCCCTTTTTCTTCGTACAGGTCTCTCTTTTTGCTGGACGACTCCCGTGTCTTTTTCACCGTGCAGCCGTGGGCCTCTGGCCATTGCCCTTGTTCACTTCACTGCTGGGATTTTACTTCCTCGTCGGCAAGTTCTATGTTTCCCGGCATCACAATTCCCCCCGCTGGAATGTCCCTCCTCCTCCCAAACCGCGATGTTTCTTACTATCTCCGCGTGTTTTTGGTAAATGTCCAAGGGCTATTTTCCTTCCGTCCGCTGCAAACAGTCCCCGCCACCTCCTTCTGGACCTTTATTTTCAGCACGTGGTGGCTGTTCTCTCATTTTTTTTGCCCAAATCATTTTCCTGGCAAATTTTTTGTGCTTTCGTTTTTCCCCCCTATCCTGGAGTCTTTCGCTTTTGCTTTTTGTAGTCGGATTTACGCCGACAATGCGCCCCCTGAGCCCCCTCTTTTTACTTCCACCCCGAAAATATCGGTTTACCAAAAGTCTTCCCTCTTTTTTCCTAACGAGCCCTCACTCATGAATTTGCCCCACCTACCAAATCTCGAAATTGTGCTTTCCCCTTTTTTCACCACCCCTCTTCTATCCCCCAAAAAGGCGCCCCCTTTTTTTCTCCTTCCTTAGCTCGACCTCTTCAGTGATCATCCCTCCGGGCCAGCACAAAGCAGTTTCCAAACCAACGGGTGGGGGGGGACCTCCTCCACCCCACAAAATCGGCGTGAAACTTCTTCCTGCAATCCCTCCGCGGATGCCTTCCCCTCCAGGCTTGACGATCTTGAAGGGCCCACTTCCCCCCCCGAGGTTTATAAGGACGCGGAAATCCAACTTTCTCTCTCGCCACTACGTGCGCCTCTCACATTCCCGCCCACAATCCCCCTTTCTCCTGATGCCACGAAAAAAATTCTCCCACATCTTCTAATACAGCCCCTTTTTCAAACGTGCAGCCGTGGGCTCCAGAGGAAACATTGCAGAAACATCGCCTTCCCCCCCCCTCGATAGTGCCCCCCCCCCCTTTGTTGTTTTGATCGAGATGAGCACTATAGAGATTTGTCCCCCTTCCCATGTGCCGCTTTTTTTTAACCTGTGTACCCTTTCCACCCCCCCGGTCATTTCCTCTTCTTCAGAAATGTCCTTCCTTTTTCGTGGCAGCGATTTCTGTGTGTTTGGCAAGTTTAGGACATTTGGCCTTTTGTTTATATTCACGTTTCCCTACTTCGGCCTTGCCTAGTGTGGTGAGGCATGGGCCACCCTCTCTCTCCGCTGTGTTCCTTAGAGGCCGTTTCAATTTAAGCCGATGTTTTTGAGTTGTTGTAACCTCTTTTAATGTTTCCTTTTCTCGCTCATGATCAAGGTGAAGTAGGAGTTCTTTTCCTCCCTTTCCCGGGACGATCCTTTTTTTGGGGATAGAGATTTCTCTGCCCGGTGAGCAAAATGCGAGATTTTTTCCAATTCTTTCTGATTTTCCTCTTTGTCCCCCCCCCTGGCTACATTTGGTAAACCCTTCCTTCTTCGAAAACTTTTTTCTCTCATGGCGGCTTCCTGACCTAAAAGCAAAGCGCTCCACATATCCCTTTCCTGGGGGGGGGCCCCCCCCCCCCCTGGACAAAAAGGATAAGGTTTTCAAGCACCTTTTTTTTGAAAAAAGCCCCTCTCAATTTGTCGCAGCGAAGCCACTTCCTTGCCCGACAGTTTTTTTCTTTTCTATTCCTCCGTTACTAGACTGTGTTAGCGTTTCTTTCCCTCTCCCCCAAGATCCCCTTTTTCTCGCCAATTCCCGGTGACGTAATAAGAATTCCTTCGCCCTTTTTTTTCACATTAGAACTTTCCCGAATTCATCCAGCCGTGATCTGCATACTCCTTTTCAACAGAAGGACCTGCCCGCGGCCCACAGTTCTGAAGTGTGCCAAGACCCGCTTTTTTTCCCTCGTCCTGTACCGCTCCCTCCTTTTCCAAACCCCCCCCCAATTCGTCCTCGACCTTCACCAGCGAACCCCCCCTCCTTGTAAAAACCCCCTTCCACGCCCCCCCTTCTGCTTTTCAGGATCCATTCTTCCCTCTTTCGACCTCCCCTTTCTCCCCGCGTGCTCTGCAGCGCATGCGCTTCACGTTTTTTTTGCCCCCTTTCTCCCCCAGGTTGCCAATTCCCCAGCGAGAATCCATCCCGACAAGAAACATTTTGCCATCTTTTTTCCCCCACCCTCAGCGCAACCTTTCCTGGACATGAGGATTTCACCCGCCCGCTCGACCTTTCCTTTTAGTAAATCAGACAAACACACTTGCTCCGCCCTCCCCAATCCTCCAGATCCAAGTCCCTTGCCGCAAAAGGTGATCGAGGCCCTTTTTCCGCGAGATTGTGCCTTCCTTGACCCCCGATGCGCCATAACCCGTCTCGTTTCGCAAAACCTCCTTTCTTTTTGCGCACAGCACGGACGTTTTTTACTGGCCTCGACTTTACTCCTCGGCCCCCCTAGCTTTACAATCCGAGGGACATGCTCTAACGCCTTTCCTTCTTCTTCCGGGAAGCCAGCCCACGCCCTCCTGCCGTGGCAAAGAGGATCCCTCCCCCTTTCTAGCAGGTTCGGCTCCATTACATCCAGCATCTATCATTTTCTTTCTTTTTTGTGGAGCGCGATTGATTCGGATTCTATTCCCTCCGACAAGCTTTTTTTTAAGCGTTAATCCTTTTGCACTGAGCATGGGATGCTGGGCTCTCCCTGCTACTCAAGTTGATCGGAATGGAGATTTCTCCCTTTTTCCTCTTATGTTATGGCGGTCCATGAGCGGTTAAGTCGAGCGATTTCAACTATAGATGGTTTTTTCTTTCCGTTTTTTCTATACTGCATTTTATGGCGGGCATCTGGATCTCTCCCCCCTTCGTGAATACCTCTCGAAGCCCCAATTTGCCGCTTGGATTTGACTTTTTGTGCTTACTCCACTTTTCTTTCCGCCGGAAGTGTAAGAAGGCCCGCCCGGTCTCCTTCGAAGGCTTCAATTTTGGTGATGCTGCGAACGACTCTTCTTCCCCTTTCTGGGAGTTCTGGATTTTCTTCCGTGGTAAAGTGTTAGTTTTCCCCAACATGGAGCCCTTCCCCCCCACAAAAGTGCTTTCCTGCGCGGCGGTTATAGCTCTCTTTCGCGCCTTCTTTTGGCGTTCTACTGGTGAGAACGAGTTTTCCCTTCCCCCGGAGCCCTATTTTTTGATGTTTTACCTGCTTTCGCGGGAGGGAGGCGCGTTTTCCTAGTCTGCGGTCTCTTCAGCTTTTACTACTTCTCTGGGCAAAGGCAATTCTTTTTCCCTCCGAGCCCCTGACTTTGTTCCTGATTTCCCGCCCGATCACCTTCCTTCTGCAATTTCTATTTTTTTTTCCCTCCAATCAAATTAGACAGCCTGATTTTTTTCTTTTGCGATTAACCTCCTAGATCTCCTTAGTGATGGGATTGTACTTACACACAAGTTCCCCCTTTTTTTCCGGCTGACCCACCCAGACCGACGGCGCCTTTTTTTGGATCTGGCGTTTTCCGCCTTTTATTTTTTTTGTGCCAAATCCTCTTCTGCCTTCGCCCCCTCGCGATAGTTGTATCTCTTTTGTAGGGGAGGCCCAGACTCCCCTTGGGGGGGTCCCAGTTATCGCAAAATACCTGATTTTTCTAGCAAAATTTTCTTTCCCTCTCCTTTATTTGTCTCACGCTTTTTAAAATCGAAATCACGTACTTCTTCCCTCAACTTCCCCGGCTTTCCTCCAGGCCAACATCTCTATCCCAACCCTCCCGGTACCAATCGGCACAGTGCAATTTTTAAACTCTACTTCACATGCTTCTTCCTCCTCCCCGTGAACCCCACCGAACGTCAACAATCGGACAGTGTAACCGTTGCCCTCCCCTTTCACCCGCGCCCTCTGCTTCCAAAGCGGTTCCCCCCTCTTTTTCCCTGGCCCACCCCCCCACGCGGACGATGCTGACTTTGTGCCGAGGCAAATCCCCTCCCCTCCCTTTTTTTTTCTCTAGACAACGGCGTCTTGTTAAAACACCACAAAAGGGGGTTCTCTTCCATGAAAACCTCCTCATCCTTACTCCCGTGTGTTCCCGGGACACCGTGTCTTTCGGAACATTTCCTTCCCCCCTTACAAATCTCTGCTCTTCTCTCTCTCTTTGCAATCCTCCTTTTTTTTTTTTTTCAGCGATGGCTTGTGCGAGTTCGGCCAATTTCGTTTCAGTGTGAGCACCTTGCACCAAACCCCCCTTTCTCTTGAGGAAAAGTCCCTTGGACTTTTGGAGAATGTTGTGTGGACAGCCCCCTTTTCTTTTTTTTGCGCAGGTTTTCCAGGAGGGTGTTGAACTGGGCGATTGGGATTTTTCTTCATAGCCCCTCCCTTTTTTGTTGCCGGTGTCCCTTTTTTTTTAGGGCGCTCCTTTTTTCCTTCCATCGCGAGTCCTTCGGCGTTCATTTAACGACTTTTGTGTCTTTTTTTTGGGTTAACCGGCTGGTCTATTTTCCTTGATAATGTCAGGGAAGTCTTTCCCCCCCCCTTTTCTAGCTTGCAAGGTTTTTTCCTTTGTTTTTTTATGATTGCGCTGCGGTGAAAGACACTCTGTCTTTTTTCTGTGCGTCCCCCTACCTCCTCTGATTTAGATTTTACGCGGAAAAAGTAAGGAGGCCCCCCCCCCCTTTTGCTATCTTTCCTCTTGTATTTTGCTGCCTTTTCCTGGTATTTGCCCTCATGGAGGAGTAAAGCGTCCCGAAACCTCGCGCGCCGACCTTAAGGTTTTGCGAAAGCCCCCCCTTTTCCCCCCCCCGCAAGGCTACTATAACCGGGTCGCCCAGCGAGCCACCCCCCCCCTTTCCCCCTTTTGGTGGCGCTTCCCGCAGGGAACATCGCCTGTTTTCTCCCTTTTCATTTCCCCTCTTTTCGTACGCGCCATGGTTTTGTGTTATCGCCAACCGCCAGCCAGCTCGCTTTGATGTTCACAATAGAACTGCCGAATCAGGCCGTATCTCTTTTTCAAGCCTTTACCAAAGTCATTTTTCGTAGAACGGCTTAAGTGTGCCCTCTTTCCCTCAAGTACTTTCTCGCCTGTTCCGGCACTCAGAACAATCCCCTTTACTTCCGCTGGTAAAACAGCCTTTATCCGCATTTCGTTTTTCCGGGCGGATACGGTTATCTCTTTTCGGTCACCCCCTATTCTCCCCCTCTTGTAGCCCGCGTGGTCTATCGGAGCTATACGCCATCCTCTCCTTCCCTTGGTTGCACCGCCAACGAAACCACGAAGAATCCCGAACGCCCAGACCTCCGTATTCTTCCTTTTGAAAAATACGCGCAGCATCAAAACGTCGACGCATTAGGCCTTCTTTCCCCCCTCTCCGAGAACGTTAACGTCCTTAGTCCACTAAAGGTCGAAGCCGCCCCTTCCCAACCCCCTTCTCCCCCCCCCCAATCCAAGCCGCAAAATTGCTGAGTAACCGCCTCTCATCTGCGCAAGGCCAGATGGCCCCCCCCTTTCTAAACCAGCGCAATGCAAGATAGAACTTCCTTCCCACGAGCCCCCTCTTATGAACAGCCGATCTCTCTTTACGAGTAACCGCCTTTTCCTCACATCTATTTTACATACCGGGCCCGATCAACGCCGTTGCTGCAGGCCCTACTCTCTGCCGTGGCCAAATGATTTTTTAACGCGTAAAATTCGCCCTTTTTCTTTCTTTTCACGTCCGAAGAAGCAA
>Ga0179593_1608825_pt1 | contig 11153 bp, 9 predicted proteins | sample CZODoug2_1_08_16_FD_185931 | JGI IMG/M metagenome (GOLD analysis project Ga0179593, IMG submission 185931) | Vadose zone soil fungal communities from Angelo Coast Range Reserve, California, USA - CZODoug2_1_08_16fungal (PacBio error correction) | ecosystem: Environmental > Terrestrial > Soil >... | reverse complement strand
GATGATCCAACTGGCGGCAAAGTTAGATCCGTCCCTTTCTTTCTCTTTGTTGGATATCAGGTCTTTTCCTCTTTGATGAGGTGGCCCTCTACCTATCGCATTCTTTGTCCTCCTGAGCCGATGAGAGGTTTATTGTCCGTCGTCCCCTTTCGAGGTATTGTCGATCTTTTTCCACAGCTCAGTGTCTTGACCTGATTTGTTCTAAGGCCGCGCGTTTCTGGACAAGATAAAGACTCCCCCTTTTTCTTCCCCCTCGACAGCAGGAGCAGTTTTGTCCCCGCGCCCCGCCGGTTTTTTCAAGGAGCATGCCCCGATTTTTTGCCCCTCAACGTCATTCTTTCCGCCCGGAGAGGAGCCCTGACCCTGCTTCACCACGTTTTCGAGGCATCCCCCCTTTCTTCCCCCCCTATGATCGCGTCGTTGGGTTCTATCAGACGGTCTTTTACTTAAATTATGATCTCGCGTGCAGTGGTTTTTTTTCCCCCCGAAGTGGAGCTCCCTTCCTCTCCACTATTCGCCGTGTTGAAGAAGGTTTGCGGGTACGGTAGACGGCCTCTTTAACCGTTCGCAAGGTGGGCCCGCTTCTCTTGCCCAGGCAAAGAGCCCTGCTCTGGCTTATCCCGACAAGTGCAGCGAAATCACTTTTTTTTGGTGGCGCCCGAAAGTACGGTGCTTCCCCTCTCCCTGACAAAATTCAACACAGCAATTCCCTCTCTGAAGAAGGCCGGAGGATTCGACAACCGGCCTACTCGGCGCCGGTTCTTGACAGGTCCCTTTCCGTTCACGCCCGCTCCCCCCCCCTTCTCGGACTCGCTTAAAACCCCCCGGACTCCCGCAGCCAACGCTCGATGGGGTCTCGATGATCTGTCCGCGTCCTCTTTCCTCTCTCAATAGACGAAGATTCTCTCTCCTGTTACTGCCCGCTCTAGAGCATGATCGGAAATTTTTTCTTTTTTTCCCTATCATGATCAAACAAAAGACTTCTTTCTTCTCATCGACCCCTTCCCCCCTCTCTAATGTCGATAGACATGAAAGGAATTGTAACGACTCTTTTCCACTTTGTCGCTGGCCGCCTCCCCTCTTTAAGAGCCCCAACCTCATCTTCCTTCTTCCCTCCTTTAGAAGGACGCGAGATATTTCTAGCGATAGTTGGTTGGTATACAATGCAGAGCTTGCTTCAGTGCAACTCTCTAGCTGAAGAAATAGGTCTGGCGAAGCTGCTACTTTTCCCCCCTTTTCCCTTTCTAGCAGAAAGCCACCCTCTCTCCGCTCCCGGCCTCCCGAGAGCCAACACCTGAAACTGTCGTTGCTCTAGGACGCAATAGGGCATCGTCTTAGTAGAAAGAAAAGTCGTATCCCATATCCCCCCTCCTTTTTCCCCCCCGCATGGATTGGTTCAGACAACTCCTTTTTCGCCGCAATTTCGATTGGAAGAGGGGCCCGGTTTTTTTCTCTCTTCCAGAAGATTTGGAGTAGGACCGTCTTTTTCCGAAGGAGCGGACTCTTTTTCTCCCCCAGTTCTGCCCCCTCTCGATCGTCCCTCGAGGTAAGAGAGTTGATGATCTGGAAACTCTTGTTGTGTTGAGAGAGATCATTTCCTTCACCTATATTGAGCCTTGCATGTCGGTTTCTCCCCTCTCTTTTTTCTCCCGGGATCTGTCGCGACTTCACCTCCTCTGACGCAGGCTCGTAGGCAAGTATAGCCTAGTTGGTTCCTTGCGGCACAACGGAAGTTGTCTGCCCCTTTTATTGACAGCCGAATTTGTCCTCTCCCTCCTTCCTTTCGAAGTATATCCTGCTAACTTTATGCCCCCCCCCCCCCCACAACAAACATTGCTCCCTTTCAAAGCGGAAGTTCCCCTACCTGGTTTCAGGGTGGTGGCGCTTGGCTTCTTCCTATTCGGTTCTTGTCAGCGAGCAAATGTGGACAAAGACTCCCTCCTAGATTTCGATTCCCCAACCTGCACTGCGTTGTCTTCTTTTCTTTTTTCTTTACCAAACAACGATCTTCCCCCTCGTCCGTCGAAAGGGATGTCTCTTCGCGGATCCGGTTTTGGGAGCTTCGAGGCGCGGCGCCCGCCACTACTATTAGGCAGCGTGGACAAGTCCTTGCTTTCTCCTCCCTTCGCTCGGATGACTTTTCTTCGATCGTCCTCCCGCTCTATCTTTTTGTTTGGAGAATTCGTAAACCCCCCTAGCGCGCATTAAAAGGATTCTCTTTTCTACCCCTTTCTCCCCCCCTCCTAGATCGCTGAGCGTACAGATCGCCTCGTTTCTCTATCCCTCCCCATCGAGCGTTGGCATGACGTCCGTCCTTTTTTAGAGAGCACGAGTCTTCTTCCTTCCCTGGCGGAACGGCCTCGACCTTTAAAGAAAGAGAAGTTTGCCTTCAAGCGATCCGCCGGCCATCCCACCTTTTTCGGGTGTTGATGGTGTCGTTATCTCCCTCCCCTGCCGTGAGGTGAATTCTCTCCCCATCTCTCTCGGTCGCTTGAAGTGATTGTAGGAGAAGAATCTTTCTCGGGGGCGCGCCCACCTTGCGAACTTTTTTTTTTCTTCGAACGACTGAGAATGAACGCCGGCTCCCCCCCTTCCCCCCCTTCTCCCGTTTGCGAGGACGCGTCGCCGACCCTTTTGTCCTGACCTCCAACCAACATGCCCACGAGAGGTTTTTGAATCCCATTCTTGGCCCTCCGCGATCATCGCGACCAGTGCGACCGCTCTCTTCGAAAAAGGGCGCCAGGCCCCTTTTCCCCTGATGAAGTTGTGAGGTGCCACCTTTTTTCCCCTCCCAGGCACAAACAAAAGGCGTTTGATTTTGTTGAGCGTTCGGGAGTGTAATACCGCTTTCTTCAGCGAGAGGGCTCGACCGATCTTCCCCCCCTTTCCCTACAAGGAGCTTGTCTCCACTTTTTTCCCCTCTCTCTCCTGTCTTTCGAAGGAAATAATGGTCTTTTTCTCTTCCTAGTTGAAGAGTGCATACCCTCAGCGAGAATGGTATTAGCTCTAGAGTAACAAAAACTCCCCTTCCCCCCCCCACTCTGCGAGAAGCCAGGTTTTTCCCCACCTTCTCTCGAACTTTTGAAGACAGTTGAAGACCTCATATATCTCTTTTGTTGTTGTTAGAGAGTGCGGCTGAGCAATTGCTTCCCCGTTCTAGAAAGAAGGTGCTTCCTACCTGGATGACGCACTCCTTGAGGTGTATTGGATCTTTTTTTCTCTCTTTTCCTATAGCCGAAGCCTCTCTCGCTAGAGGAGGAGTGAATATGAACTATGCATTTCTTGGGCAAGGTCAAGACCATGATTTTTTTACCTTAGAGGGCGATTTCTTTGGGTTGGACCCAACCTTTTTCGGATCGGTCGACACGCTTTTTTCACCCAAGATAAAAGTACTCCCTTCCTTCCCCCCCCCCTCACCGCGGAGCCGTGGTTCCCTTTCCCCTCCGGTTTTTTTGCAGGTGGTGGAAAAATCCCCTTTCCCCTGGCTACGGCGCGGGCGCAATGTGCTCCCCCCCCTGTCGGATACGCTCCTGCACTTTCAGACGATGATCGAGGGATTTTTCTATCAGTCTTTTTTTTTCGTCGAAAACCCGCTCTTTCTCAGGACACCAGCCGTGCTTCTCCCTTTTTTTTTCCTTTGCCCGTGTTGAGAAGGAGTGGTTTTTCTCTTCCTTTCCACCCGAGGTCGACGGGGCCCACCGAATTTTTTCCGCGGCCCCGAGCCCGGCTTTCCTGGATGATTCTCCGTCACCTTTCCCGAGAAACGCTCGCTGGGGTGCTCTTTGCGCAGGATTCACGAAATTCCGGTATTGAGCCTCCCAAAATAAAAAAGAAACTCCGTTCCCCCCTCCTTCTCGAAAGGCAGGCGGATCTCTTTTCAACCCGACACTCGGAGAAGGTATGTAAAGGATCTCGTCCCCCCTTTGAAAAGGAATTGGCTCGCTACCACCTTTTTTCCCTCCTCATTCTCCAACCTCGCTGGTGCGGGCTATCAGCGCATCGTCTTTCTTGCCTGATCTCCCCCCTAAAATAGGACGAAGATTTCAGCTTCCCTCCTCGTAATGCGCTCTATAGTCCCCTTCCCCCTGGTTCTTTTTTTCCTCCCCTCTCATGCTCAAAACAAAAAAGGATAGCGTCCTTTTCAAAAGAACTACGGGCGCTCGCCCTTCTCCTTTTTCCTTCCCCGCTGCCTAAGCTCTTAGACCCATTTGTCGATGGCGCCGCGCTCGAAGTCCACCGACTCCGCGACGCCTTTCCGCCGGACGCGGAGTTTTTCTCTTTCCCTTTTCTTTTTTACCCCTGCACAAAGAAGGCTTCGTTTTTTGAGCAGGACCTGCAGTGAAAGGTTGGGCCCCTTCCATATGTCTGCGAGCTGCGCTTTCTCGACACGCACCGGCTCTCTTGATCTCTCCAGAGCGCCACCCCCTCCCTAATTTTTCTTTTCCTCCGCTTTGCGATTCGGTAACTGAGCGGATTAGAATTCGCTCCCCATATCAAATACAGGGCTGGCATCATCCCCCCCCCCCCGTTGTGAAGCATCGATTGCTTCCTCCTTCCGGCGTAATTGCAGACGAGAGAGTCTTTTGATTTGTTCTGCTCTCCTCCGCGGCGCGCCGACGTTTTTTAGCAAGTGCTCTCTCTTTTTCCTTCCCCTTCAATCAGAGGTAGCGCTGGACCTCTGAGAAGGGAAAAAGATATTCTATCCATCCTGAATCGTGGTCATGCTCAGCCCCTTTTTTTCCCCTTGCCATCGATAGAAGGGTCCCTCCTTTCCGTCTCGGCGAGACGCGTATCGTCGCGCCTTTTCCAAATCGGATCGACGCGATATTCGGAAAGTATCCGACGGTCTCCCTCCCGAACAACGGCAGTGGTTGCACATCCAGCTTCCTTTGATATGGGCTACGACAGTGTTCCTCTTTTCCCTATGCAGGAGAAGCGCACCTTCACACTCACCCTCAATGGTTGCAGGGTGGTTCCCAGACTCTAGGCCCGACGGTTTTTTCAAAGGCACCTCCTCCCCCCTCTCTTGCGGCAGCTATCCTGCCGCCCCAACCTTTTTTTTTCTCCACAGGCGCGAAGTTGGCCCCCCAACGATCGCTCGAACTTCGACGTCCCTTTTTTTCGGCGGAGTCAGGTTTTTTTTTTCCCCTCTCGCGGAGACAGCGTGACCACCTTTCCTCTAGGCAGAGGGGAAAGTCGTCGATAGAGCGGGATGACTTTCCCTTAATCACGCTCTATCTTTTTTCCCCTTGAAAACCAGGTACCACTTCCGTTTTCCTCCCCTTTTAACGGATGCGAGCGACGCTCCTTCCCGCACTAGATCGCTTGAGCGTCCATTCTTCCAGAACCAGCGTATTTCTTTGTTGGGGGGGGGTGTTTTTGGGACTGAGAGCTGAGTCCCCGAGCCCTTTCTCGATGCGGTTCAGAGCGGCGGATTTTCCGTTAAAGACCCCCTTTTTTCCTGGGTTGTCAGTAAGGCGCATCCCCCTCCCTTGCTCGATCTCACATTTGTGTTGATGGTGTCGTGATTCCCGGACGTTGGTGAAGGCCCCCCCCCACAATTCCCCTTCGTTCTTGTCGGAGATTCATCCCTCCCTCTGGACGACTTTTTTTTTCCCCCCACTTGCGCGTTAAAAGTCTTGTTCCAGCCTAATGAACGCCGTTCTTTCTGCAACGGCGAATTATTTTCTCGGGATTCGTTTACGTACGGACCCCAAAATGCACTCCCCTTCTTTTTGACGAACGCCATCTTCTCACCTCCGCTGATAGACCCACAACTTCGTCCACCAGTTGCTGCAGCTTTGAAGATCTTCCCCCATTTCCCAGCGACGAGACCGCATCGGATGACTCCTCTGAAGGGCTCATTGAACTCCCCCCCCCCTGCGGCGCTTGGGGGAAGCACCCTCCTTTTTCCCCCCCCCTTTTCGTAGTGTCCTACCGCTTTCTTTGATCTTGCGATCCCCTTTTTTTTTCTCCGACAATCTGCGTTCAAGGACACTGTCTTCTCAAAGGCGAAGAGAAGCCTGTCTTCCTTTTGAAATTAGCACGCTCATCGGGAACTTCTTTTTTTTCCTATTCCCCCGCCGAGACAGATATGGTTCAGTATTTTTCCGTTCCAAAGACATCCGAGATCACCCTTTTTCTCCGGTTTTCACGGTATCACTGCTTTCCCCCCCGGCTCGCGACTAATCTCCCCCCTTCTTTCTTGTTGTTGTTGAAGAGAGATGCTGGATTTGCAAAGTTCGAGAAGACTGTGCCTCTTTTTTTGCGTCCCGAAGATTGTTGGATATCCCTTTTTTTCACTCTCTATTATGCCCATATGAGCCCTCTTTCCCTCGGCGGAATCTCCCCCTCGATGCAAGATTCTTTCTTTCCCTCCCATGATGTCCGTCGACAAGGATGGCGATTGTCGATGCGTGGGAGGACAATACTGTCAACCCCTCTTTCGGAGCAGCGCGATGAGGTTTCCCTTGTGAGGACACCTTCCAACCTTATTCTCCTCTGGTGATTCCCCCGCCTACGGGTGTTGTGAATTGTTACGGTGATGGACCCCCCTTTCATGTACCCTAGTACCGCCCAGTTCTGCGATTGGAGAATGTTTTTTTTCCCCCGGAATCTTCTTTCAGCATTTCTATGATTCCGAGTTCTCAGCCGGATTTTAATTCCCGTCTTGTTTCTCGAAAACCGCCTTTCTTTGGTTGAGGTCACTCCCCCGCCGCGGGAGTTAGTTCCCCCATCCGTGCCATTTCCGAAGGAGTTCGGGTAGAGGAGTTTCGGGCTTTTTCCCCTTTAAAGTTCGCAAGGTTTTTTTTCGGAACCCTAGGCCCTATATTCGAGACTCTTGACCCCTCTGCAGCGACAGCGGGGCGTGATTGTTTTTCTTTCCCTCACGATCCGTTGCTTTCCTCTCTCAGACACCATCACACCTCAACACTGGTGACGATCGCTTTTCATGAACGGCAACCCGCACTCCCCTGTCTTTTTTCCGGCAAGTCTGATTCCGCCGCGTGACCCGGGAAATTCTAATCCTCCTCAGCGCGCAGCTTTTTGTCGATAGCGCAAGCCTCTCTTCCTCTCTAGTGCCGATGTCCCTCCCTTCTCCTCTTTACAGCGGTAGCGCCAGTCCTAATCTCCTGATCCGGAAAAGTGGGTCTGTTTCCCCTTCCCTTTGCTCAAAAAAAAAAGACTTTTTCTCTCTGGATTTGAAGATTTTTTCCCCGCCCCGTCATTCCCGCTCTAGTCGCTCCATTCCACCATGATCCCAATTGTCGCTGCGCCCGCCCTTTTCTCTCCAACCGAATCCGACGAAAGTTATTTTTCGCGATAGTTGGTTTGGTACCCTGCACCCCTTTTTTTTTTTCCTAAGACACACGCAGTGAAAGTTTTTTTTATCTTCCGACAGAGTCTGCGAGCTGCTCTTCGTTTCATTTTGACTAGGCGAAAGAACCCGGGGGCCCTCAGAGCGCCACAAACTGAACTCTTTTTTTATGTTAAGTCAGGCATTTGCTTTTCCTCTAGGGAAATCGAACTTGAGCGGATATCTCCCCCCCGCACTGTCGTAAGACATATCAAATTCCCTCTGGTAATTCCCTTAAAAATGCGTTATGACCGCAATTTCTCTTTCTTTTTTTTTTTTTTTTTTCTTTGTTTTTTTTTTTTTTTTTTTTTTTTTTTTGCTTTTTTCTCAATGATTGGTCTTTCGAAGAGTTGGCAGTCGGCCGTCCTTTTTTTTTCTCCGACGGGGGACTAGACTGCTTCTTCTCCGAAGTGCGACTATGCAAGTCGTCAATAGAGGTAAGAGCTGTAGAGTCTTTTTTCCTAATAATACGTTGTTGTTGTTTTTCCCCCCTCGATACCGCGCTAAATCTATTGACCCTTCTTTTTTTCTCCCAATGCTCAGATAATTAGAGTCCCGTCTTCTTCTTCTCGAACTTACGAAGAAAAATAGATAGAAGACTTAGGTTTCATTTCCTCAGGAATAGAATTGAGAACACCCGATGGAAAGAATGATTTGATATGTCCCTTTTCCTTACTTATTATCGCTGAAGTCCTCCTTGCGCCTGAAGCGAAAAGAGGTATAACTTTCAGGGTGGTGGAGATATGGAGCACTTCCGAACGGGGTTTTTTTTTGGGGTTTTTGGGCAGGAAGTGTAGTTTGGGGGCTTTTTTTTTTCTTTCTTGGGGGGTTTTTTTTTTTGTGTGGGTGTGTTTTGGGTTTTTTTTATTTTTTTTTTTGGGGGTTGTTTCTGGTTTTGGCCTCCCTCCCCGGTTGTGGAGGAGGGGTTTTTTGCGTTCTCTTTTTTCTTTTTGTGTTTTTTTTTGTGCTTTGAGTTTTGTTGTTGTTTTTGGGGGGTTTTTTTTTTTCGGCGGAGAGAGCAACTCCCTCTTTCCTGCAGCATAGACAGACTAGTCGGCAGCCTCTCTCCCCAACCGTGCACTGCGTGTATTTTCACCCTGTTGGTACCAACCAAACGATTTTTCTCCCTTCGAAAGGGAGGTTCTTTTTCCCTTCTTCTCTTTTGACGATGAACCCCCCTTTTCGAGCCGCAGAGATTTGAAAATTCTTCCGAATCTTAGGCAGCGGGGTCATTCTCGCCTTAGAGCGGGAGGACTTTTTTAGCGTCCCCCCTATCTTTTTGTTGTCGCATGATAATTTTAGGAAAAATTCCCTTCTCATGCTCTAGAAGCGCAGTAACGTTTTTTTCTTCCCCCCGTATATTACGGTTATCGCATTTTTTCGCGTACATATTCGAGACGCGATAGAAAAGACCCCAGTCGCGTTTTATCGTAAGCGACATGGTTTTTCTGCGGAAGCGCGGCGTCTTCTATCAGCGTGCCGGTAAATTTCTCCCTAGTTCGGGTTGCGTAAGGCCCATAAGGCATGCTCGATTTCCTTTTTTGACGGTGTTGATGTCTTACTACGAAAGCACGGGGATTTCGGTGAAGTCGGCGACACCCCTAAGTTGGTCGCTGACAGCTTGTTTCACAAGAGCTCGAAGTCTGGCCTTTCCTTTCCCCTCTCCCACATTTGCGAAACGTCCCATATTGGTTGAAAAGTACTCTTGACAAGACGGCTCCTTTCAAAAGGCGGACGATTTTTTTTCCCTTCTTTTGCCAGGAAACGGCGGGTGTCATTCCTTTTCAACCACTATACCTACAATAGGGAATTTTGAGACCCGACCGCCTCTCCTTTTCTGCCGAGATCGGCCGGTGTGAAGCTTCTCCTTGCTCCAGCGCCGATGCCTGGGAGACAATCGATTGGTCGCTTTTCAGGCTCCTTGACTCAGGCCTTTGAAGAACCAGCGGTTTTTTCCCTTCGTGTCCTGAACGCTTCTTTGATCGTGTTCCCCTCCGCGCGGCTCGAATTGACAATTTCAGACACTGGCTTCTCGGAAAATACTCTCCTCTGTCGCGTACATCCCTTCCCTTTTTTTCCCTCCCGGCTCATCGGCATCGCGGGGAAGAGTTCATAGTCCTTAGCTCTCCTTTATAGGATCATCTAGAGTCAACCAGCTGAGGCGGAAGCCAGGTCTTCACCCTTCCTTTTTTTTTCCCCCTTTTTTTCCCCGACAGTTGCTCGCGACCTCCTTTCTTATATATTTTAATAATACTAAGTTGTTGTTGTTGACTGCGTTCCTATAAAATGGACTTTCGAGGAAGAAGGTTGAATCCTTCCTTCCTTTCTCCCTGCAAGCTTGTTGGATATCCCTTTTTTTTTCCTTCTAGATGATGCTTCGCTCCCTCTGCGGAGGATATGCATCGGCATTCCCTTTCTTCCGAAGGTCAAGACCATGATGTTCTCCCCCCTTCCCCTCGGCGATGTTCGGATTGCTTGGCGTGACACAAGCTCAGTGTTCTTGAAACAGATGGCGTCCTCGCGATGATGTCGACAAGATACAAGCAACTTTTTTCTTTCCTTTCCGAACCGCAGGCGCCTTTTTCTCCCCAAGGAGAGCAGGTGGGTGCCCCTCTGAGAGTTCCCCCCCAAGTCATAAGATTGTTTTCCTTACTAGGCCGCTTTTTTCCCTTTTCGATCTTAACCAAGGCCCGCCCCTGGTAGAGATGATCGGTTTCTCCCCTTAAAGATGGACGTTATCCCCCCCTCGCTTGAAGGTGGTTGATTGGTCAGGAAACAAGAATTTTTCCGACGTACCTCTGCCGCTGTTGCATCTCGGAGGGTGCGCCTTTTTCTTTTCTCAACGGTAGACGGGGAACCCCCAAGTCTAAGGTTTTTTTCCCCCCCTAGACCGGAAAGGAGATCGAGCTTTTTTTTTCCCCTCCCAGATGCAGCGAGTTTTTTTTTTTTTCGAGATATAGAGTTAGGCTTGTTTTCCTTCTCCCTTTCACCGAACTTCCGGTGCCGATAAAGACACATCCACCGTTCCACCTCCTCGAGCAGGACGGCGGATCGTCCCCCGCAATAGCGCGGTTCTTTACCTCTTTCCGCGACAGTTCCGCTCTCCCTCCTCCTGTCTCGCTAAACCAGGGCGGATCCAGATATCACTTTCTTGCTATCGCCGCAGCGATTCTGTCGCGTTTTTTTTTCCCCGACGAAATAGAAGAAGATCTTTTCTCTTATGAGGGCTCTAGAGCATTCCCTTTTTTCCCCTGTTTTCCCCCCCGATAATGCTCAAAACAAATTTGATGACGATCCCTCAGAAAACGAAATTCCTCTTAATGTCGCTCGCACTGCAAGACTGTGACTAGACCCTTTGTCGCTGAGCACGCGCTCCCCGCTCTTCCCAACGACTCCGCGTCCCTCGACTCGAGTTCGAGCGATCTTTGGTACCCCTGCACAAAGAGCTTTAGACGCCCTTTTGAGAAGACACGCAGTCTTCCGCGGATAAGCTGCCGAAATTAGTCTTTTCTCTTCCCCTTTTCCATTTGATCGCCGACCACTTCTTCCTATCGCTGGCCTCCAGAGGCGAACCTTTTCCTGTGTATGTTCAGTCCGATTTGCGCTTCCTTTTCGGGCATAGAACTTGAGCGTCTCCCCCTAATGTCGTCGCCCCCTATAGCTGTCCATCCGCATGGATCAGGTTATCCCCCGTGGCGAGCAGCAAATGCCTTCGACGAGAGGCGCTTTTTCCCCTCTTTCCCTCGGCAGTCTCGACGAACGCTTTTCTGGCCTCGAAGTACTAGAAATAAAGTCT
>Ga0179593_1592488_pt1 | contig 11153 bp, 16 predicted proteins | sample CZODoug2_1_08_16_FD_185931 | JGI IMG/M metagenome (GOLD analysis project Ga0179593, IMG submission 185931) | Vadose zone soil fungal communities from Angelo Coast Range Reserve, California, USA - CZODoug2_1_08_16fungal (PacBio error correction) | ecosystem: Environmental > Terrestrial > Soil >... | reverse complement strand
TTGCCCCATTTTCGGGCCCTTTCGCAGAGAGATTTCCTTTTCCTTTTCCTTTCGGGCCCCGTGCCTCTTCCTAAACCATAAGGCTGCGCCGTCGTGGCGGTTCATCCCGACATCACGGCGCGCCATATCGCCTGTGAACTGAGCAAGCCAATTTTTTTCCTTTTGGTCTCTTTCGCTTTCTAGATGATCGCGAATGGCCGCCCGAGGTTATAACCCCTCCCCCCTCTGTTCCCATTTCCGTTCTTATTACCTGAGCCTGTGGCCGAGTTCCCTATTCCTTCTTCTTCCTTTGGTTCAACTCCCCCCCTACCTTCTTCTTCGCGGCCTTTTCGTCGGGGCTCCCCCCTACTGCGCGTGCCAAACCGGTCCCTTTCTACGAAGAGCAGCCCCCTGTTTCCTCTACCCTGGCTTCTTTTTATAATGACCGGCACGCAAGATCGGCCTCCCCAAGGGCAGCCGAAGGCAGCAGTAAAGTGACCCTTCCTTTGCAGGTGCAGCCCCCCACCTCGGCCCTTCTCATGTAGGCGCGGGGCGTTCCTGCCCGCTGGGTATAAAGATCCCTTTCCGTTCCCGACGTTCAGACAATTTGATTGTAACGGGGTACGAATCGTCCCCCTCCCTCTCCCGGTTTTACGTGCTGCCGTCCCCCGCGAACCTTCCCATATGACTCCCCAAGGATCTTATGGGTAGGTCCTCCCCCCCTTACCCACCGCTGAAGTTTAGAGTCCTTCTTTCTTCCTTGCCACACAATTTTCGAAATCCTTCTCCTTCTCCCCCCTGCAAAAAAGGGCAGATGGCCCAAGGAACGGCATCAAGCGCCAATTCTTCTTTAGCGGTCAACCCCAAGACCTTTATTTTTTTCATGAATGAAAGAATTTTTCTTTGCCGGCATAACGTACGGTCGCGTGTTTTTGTGACCCCTTGGGTTTGAAATTTCACCGTCTCCAGTCTGGCCGGATTTTTTCCCCGTCATAACTTCTCTGTTATTTCTATCACCAGATCTCTTCTTTTTGATTCGGCGACATAGAGTTTTTTTTCCCTTTTTTCGTCAGCGGCGGTCTCTCTAACTCGAAAAGACTCGCAGCCGAGTTTTCTTTTTTTCATTTTCCGGTTTATCCCTTCAAGTCTCCACGACGGCGGTCTGCAAATTTCTTTTTTTGGAAAGATTATCGGCTTTCTTTTTTTTTTTCCCCTTTTTCACTGGTTGCTTCCTACAAGCGGTCGTCCCCAGGTGATGGCGATCGAGCCCCCCGTCGAGGCAAGTCTTTTCGCGTACCCTTTTAGGAGAGCCACCATGCCGTTGCTTTTCACAGCGCGGGCTCCCCTCCCGATGGCGAGACTCTTTTTTTTTTTCAAACGGTTAGAGGGGCGTTTCCCTCCTCGTGTCCCCTCCGGTCTTTTCCCCGATCTCGGATTATCTCTGACCGGCGAGGACGATGCCTCTTTTTTCTTCTTTGGACCGCCTGTCGTGGCGGACCCGCTCTTCGCTGTGCTCGCTCCGTCGCCTGTGCAACCAATAAGACGTTCCTTTTTCTTTTTCCACTGCCACCCTTGCGCCTCCAATCTCAACCGGGATTTTCCCCCCTCTCGTTCAAACCAGCCAATCCTTTTCCCCATTCAGAAAGTCCCCTTTCCCCCTTTTCATCGACGCGCCACCCTTCTTCTTCCCTGACATACGTTAGTTTCTTTTCTTTGTCCCGCTTCACTCCCTTTGCAGGGCCAAGGCTCCACCTCTCGAGCCTACAAGCGCTCCCCCCCTCCTTTTCCCCCCTTTTTATTTTTCACGGCTAACTCCTCCTCTTCTCTCTATAGTTTTTTTCAGTCTGGTTATTTGCTCGCGGTCTCCCTATGGAAGTCGGGGTGACGCGGATGTAGTTCCCCCTTCCTGCCCTTGCCCCTGCCCGTAGTGAAGCCGTGCACTGAGCGACACGAAGACGTATTTCCTTCCTCCCTCGTTGCGCGTCGAGACTCTGCTGAATGCCTCCCCCCCTTCCTGGGGATGGTTCCATCGACGGCTCTTTCTTTGCGACGGCCGTATTGGTGCGCCTTTTGACACGCCGAAGACGTCGGCGATCTTCCCCCTCTGGTGCCCCAATTTTCGAGGCTTTCCTCCTCGCGGTCGAGCAGTTCTTTTCCCGGCCTTAGACGACCCCGCCATCGTCTCGAACGGATGTGAGTGCGCGAAATCCATCTTTTCTTCCCTCGCTGACTACCGTCCCCATTCCCCTCCCTCTCTTTTTTTTTTTATCGCCAGCGGAGATCGCACTCAGCCTTTTTTTTTCATAAGACGCCTGGTGGCAGCTCCTGCGAGTCTTTCCCCCCTCCCCCATCCTTGCATCGCTCGGCTGTTCCCGATCGCCATAACAATGCCTTCGTCCTTCTTCTCCCCCGTGAACGATCCCACACAGCTCTTTTCCTTCTCCCCGTGCAGACGCCCTCTACTGAAGGTAGGTGGCAGGACCGCGCGCGCACGCCAACCTTCCCTTTTAACACCCATGCCTTTCCCTCCGGTTTTCCTTTACCTCAGCTGCCGTTCGACCGCGTGTTCCACGTGAAACCAAACTCGATCCCGTCATAACGGAGAAGGAGATGCTTTACTCTTTTCTCCCCGTATTCCCGCTTCTTCTCCCTGGAGCGCATGGGAATCCCTTTTCACCACGGCACTCTCTCCTTCCGGACCAAGCAGATTTTTCCTAAGTCGATACGCCGAACTCCTTTCCCCCCCCTTCCTCGGCCGTTTTCCTCTTTCCCCTCCGTCTTGATCTGCCTTTTGCGGTTCGCCTTCTTCGCATGCTCTGGTGGCCGTCTCTCCGACGCTAACTCATTTTACTCCCTTCCAGCTCCCCTCTTTCCTATGTCGCGAGGCTGAGCAGCGGACAGTCTCCTTCCTCCATTCGTTAACCCTCAACGAATAGGCGATGGTCTCTGCAGAGAGCCTCCCCTTTTTTCCCCAGAGCCCAGCGCCCCCATGCGTCAGAATCGCTTTTTTTTTCCTCAACAACCTGCCCTTGCCTGCCCGGATCGAGTCAGTTACTTCCTTTCTTTCCTTTCTTTCGATCTGCAAGATCTGTTCTATATTGAAAAGATCGATCCTCCTGGTTACGGCTTTCGGCTCCCTCTTGCCGGGTTTTCCCGCTCCTGCTAACTTCTCCCCGACCTACAGCATCGAAGGCGTACACCTTTCACAGCTGGAGCCGAGCTCCATTTTCAAATCTTTCCCCCCTTCATTTTTTTTTTTCACATTAACCGAACAGGTCTCTTGTTAACCCCTTCCATTTCCCTTCTCCTAACAGTCAGGTCTTCCCTCCCGCGATCATTCGTAACGTCTTTTTTCCTCACCGCGCGGTGTCCCTGACACAACCTTTTGACCCGTTGCTTGTCCCCCATTTCAACTGCCTTGATGTCTTCTTCCCGACCGGCATCTCTTCCCCCTTAGGGTTTCGTTGGGCCTTCCTTTCTGCCGCGTCACGACGTGCGACCAACCCACCCCCCCCATGAGCAAATATCGAATCCTTAGCCCTTCTCATTTTTTGAGAGAGATTTGCAAAAAGGATTTTATGATTAAGCGGCGTTCATATCTGTCTTTGGTCGGCCACCTGGTCTCCAGCCTCCTCTCTCCACGTGTCACCCCCTCTTCTTATATGCCGGTTCTTGTTTGGGGGCAATACCTCCCCCCCTTTTTCTCTCATCGAAATCGGCAAGAGCCCGCCCCCCCCGGCACCACCTTAACCGCGGAGGGGCTTCTGTGTCCTCTTAGGTTAAGATATTCTGAATTGATTTTCCCCATTTGGCACCGAGGCATTCGTCATTAACAAGAGAGGTTTTTTTCTTCCTCCTCCGTGAATGAATTTTTTTTTAACTTTCTGTGGGTTACTTCCCTCCCCTTGTTTCCTTAGTTTTCTTCCCCAGGTGAGATCCATAACTTATTGAGAATCCTCTGTGCAAACACGGCAGTTGCACGGAAGACGACGCACCCTTTTTTTGAAGAACCCTCTCGAGCTTTTCCCATTGACAGGCACTCCCCGTGCCATCGGAGACAATCATGCCTCCGAAGGCAGAACAGATCTTTCTCCCCTTTCAGGTGCAGGTTAACCCTTCGGCCCCCTTTTTCCCGCGCGGGGTCATGCGATTTTCTTTTATCACGAAGTTGAAATCCCTTTTACTTCGGCGATAGTGCAAGACGTTCTTCTTGCATTGTAAAGGTTCCATTTTCTCCTTTTCCTATGCATGCCGGAGTCACGCCGAGTCCTTTCCCCCTTCCTCGGAGATAACAAGGCTTTTTTTCCCATTATCGGAAACCTCCCCATAACACCGCTTTCGGTATGAGTTTCCCCTTTGAGTCAATTCGAAGAACGCTTGCGCAGCGACGTGCAGCTTTTTCCCTTTCCTTTTTCAAGCGCCAATTGTCCCCCTTCTCTCTGGCGAAAACAACCTTTTCGGTACTTTATTTACGGCGTATTAAGTATCTCTTTCTCCCCTCCCTTGTCTGATGTCGCGGGTCCTCTTTTTTGTGAAAATGGGTTTGAAATTCCCCCCCCCGCTCCATTCTTCCTGAGGTGACGACCCCGTTTGGGTAAAATCGGGGGGTGACAAACAATCTACCAGACATATCCTTCTTTTCCCCTTCTTGCGCCCTGTTTGTTTCCTTTTTCGGCAGCTGTCTGGGAGTGTATACCTGCACAGACTCAGCAAGAGATTTCTTCCCTCACCTTTCGTTTGTCGGGAGCGCGCTAGTAGCCCCTGCCCCTACCTTTTCTCGTCTTTCCCCTCTTGTGGAGATTATAGCGGGTGGCGTGTAAGACCTTGCATTTTTCGCGTGACTACCCCTACCCCCCTTCCCCTTCTTTGGAGATCTTCGAGCTCTATTCCCCATTTCTTTTTAGTTAGAGAATAGTTTCCCTTTCAGGCGCGCCAACAGGCGTCTCTTCTCATTCTCGTGGCGAGCAACCGGCTTGGTCAAGGTAGAGGGGAGGGAAATTGACTTTCTTCGGGAGGTGGCGAAGAACTATCTGTTCCTTCCCTAGAAGATGACGAGTGTTTTTTTTTCTTTTAGTCATGATTGACCCCCCTCTTCCTCGACCGATGGTACTTCCTTGGTTCCTCCCCTCCTTCTCGAGTCTTTCTTTCTTTTGCCCCCCTCCTCAGAATTCCTGTGCGGGGACAACATGAAGAACCCCCCTGCTTCTCAATCTCACCGGGACTTGAGACGCGTACGATGGAAACATTCCCCCCCCTCCCTTCTTTGAGAAAGTCCTTCTTTCTTTTTTTTTTTTACTCTAATAGATCTCCCTATGATGTGCATGCCCAGACGTCTTTTCTTTTTCTAGATGGTGCCCGGCTTCCCTCCGGCAGGCAAGTCTCCTTTGACGATTTCATAGAGAACTACCACTTCCCGACTGAAAGAGTGTTTTTCTTGCGAGCAAATCCCATCTCCTTTAATAATAATCGTTGTTGTTGTTTTCCTAGATACCGTCTGGTTCCCCTCCGGTTCGCCGTGCCCCCAACTCTGAGTAGGGGTTGCTTTCCTGTTCTCGATCTCTGCATTTCCCTTGTTTGAAGCCGCTCTCGCAGCCGGCCCTGAAGTTAGGCAGGCCCCATTCCCCCTTTTTTCGAGGAAAAGGAGACGTCGCCTGGTCTGCTGAATGCGATGGTTTCCCCCCCACTCTGGGCTGAGTTCACGCATCATAAAATTAATGTTTCTGCGAACTGTTTCTCTTTTCCCTTCCCGATGAAGTAGATCCTTTCGGCAATTTGAAACAAATGCCGATTTTCCTTTGTTCTACCTCCCCTTTGCAGAGAGGTAGAGCCTTCTCTCCAGAGGCATTAGAATTTCCCTGTATACCAAAGGCTTAGAGCTCCCCCTTTTATCGTTCTCGACTCCCTACCCTATGAAAAGGTCCCCCGTCACCGAAATAGACTTCCCTCCCGTTCGAGTTATCGACTTGAGACATCAAAGAGAGTTCCTTTCCTCATTTTGGAAGCTCCCCTTGTCCTAGAAATACTCTTTTTACCCCTCACTTCAAGATAGGGCGTGTCCTCATAAAGTTGCCGTAGTATCGTTAGGAAAGAAACATTTTTTTCCCGTGCGTAGACGCCCCCCCCCTTTCTCCTTCCCCCCTAAAGGAATACTGTTTTTCCCATACTCCAGTCCCTTCCGTTAAGCGTTCCATCGATCGCGCGCCTTTCAAACCCGGAACTTTTCAATCCGTTCCCTCGGATCGATCTTTTCGTGTCGAGCAGACCTCCTTTCTTTTCCTCGTGGCGGTGAGCTCGTAATCTCTTTTTTTTTTCCTTTTTTCCCATCCCGAGGTTTACCAAGCAGCGTGACGCGCCTCCTCTATCGTCATTTTTGATTAAACCAATTTTACCCACCTTCCTCCTCCCAGGCGCTTTCCTTCCTCCTCCCCTCAATGTCGATACTACCCCTCAAGTGACCCCCCTGCCGTGTAGCAGATACTATTCAGCCTTCCTTTGATCACATCTTATTTTGCGGTTTCGTGAGGCGTCGGGTACCTTGCTCTGTTCCGCCACGTCCTCCGAGTGATTTTTCCTTACTGCCGACCGCTCTTGTAATCCGGAGTTTTCCGGCGCAGAACTACTTTCTATTTTGGAATTCCCTACTTACAGCTAGATGTCTTCTACACCGGTACACTGCTGATCTGTCGGAAAGTCCTCTCGCTGAGCGTCCCGTCGTCCTTTCCCCCTCCTTTCCCTGAGGCAAGACTAGGGTCCTCTTTTCAAAAATGCCCCCCTGCCAAGGCGATCGCGTCCGTTAATGGATGAGGAATTGACTCCCTCCCTCCCGCTCTTTTTCCCTTTTTCTTCTCCCTCGAGAGCCCAGGGTATTCTCCGTCCCAGGGGCTTCCCTGCGTTTTTGTCCTCTCATGCTCAATCCTTCACCGCCCTACAAGGCAGCGCTCGTCCACACCGTCAACCTGGGAGCCGCTTATTTTTAAACTTTTTTCAAATCTCCCCCCCTTTCTTTGCAAACTCGGGTCCCAAACCCCTTTTCGTGTTCATGACGACCTCAAGGCTTTTTCCACAGCCCTTCTTTCTAGAAGGTCCAGGAATAGAACAGAGACGCATTTATTCTAAAACGAAGTTTTTGTCTCAAACCTGACCCATTGTTCCATCCCCCCACTGTGAGATGCCTTCAGTCAGTGATGTAGGGATTGCCCCCCAGTCCCTCCTGTCCTCAAATTATGTGTTCGTGGGGTTCCTGCGGCTTTCAAGGAGATTGTCATCCCCTTCACCAAAGAAAAAGGAGCCAAGACAGAAGAAATTCTTTTCGCCCCGGGTTGCGAAAGATTCGGGGAGTCAAGACCCGGTTGGGTGAGAGAGCTTTTCCAAAGGAGGGTCGGCCTGACCCTACATTAAGCGGGTGATTCTTTTCTCATTGGGGTCTCTTTTCACTGTAGTGGCCATCGAAGTGCTCTTGCTTCCCCCCCCTCCCCCGGATGAGATATCCGGGTCGTTTTTGCCTCCCTAATACGGAGTCGACCTTTTCCCTCTCAGAACCTTTTTTTCGGTGGTGGTAACAATCCGGGGTCCTTTTATTATCGGTTATTAGTTGATCGCGAAGGCTTTTTCCCGAATTTCCATTGGCCCCGCGGAATTCCCGTTAGTAACCCCCCTCTTTTGCCGATGTGACCTGATCCGTGAAAGATTTTCCTTTGGTCCTTTTTTTCCTGATTCCCCTTCTAAGAATTATCCTTTTGGCCTGTTAGGTCAGGGTCTCTCTTCGCGTGAAACCTGCAAGCTACCCCGGAAGCGCCGCCCCTGGCTAGTCCTTGGCTCGTGAGAATCCTCCCCTTCCCCCCTCCTCGTGCAAGATCGGATACCTGGTCCGATGGCAGTACTTTCCTTTCATGTGCAGGTCGTTCCTGACGAAAACAATCTGTCTCTTCGTCTGGGATCCCTCGCGCTGGTTATTTTCCCTTCAGTTTGAAAACCCCGGCGCTCGTGTCCTCCGACCACCCCCTAGGCAGGTGTACCTTTTTTTTGCATTGTGCCGCCCTCCCCTGGTTACGTTCTCTCTTCCGAGCACTCCGATCGACATATCGGCCTGAACGGGAGATCCTTTTATGGTCCTTCCACCAGTATAGGAAAAACCTTCCATTTCTTTTTTCGGAGGGCGTCCAAACCCCTCCCTCACGCTTCCCTCCTTCCAACGCAACCTGGGCAGCTGTTTTGCTCAAGAAGGCGTCTTTCTGAGCGGTCGTGCACCACCCAGGAGCCTCGAGCCCCCCTTTAGTTAGTTTTCTTTTGACCTCCTTTCTGTTCCCTAACGCGCCTGTCGCGTTTCTTTTCTTGGTGAAAATTGGTTTTTTCCTTTTTTTTACTGAAGGTTGTACGCTCAAGATTCCCTTTTTATGAAAACCCCCTCTTCCGATTCCCCCCCTTTTCCCACTCCTCTTTTTTCCTTCAGCCAAGTGGCTCGGACCTTGTCGTTCAACATCGCAAAAAGAATCGCCCTAATTTCCAGTCCCTTCATTCCGGTTTTGTAGGGAGAGCTCTTGTCGACTCTGAAAGACTCGGAGTCGCCAAGCCGATAAGGGAGGGTTTTCCTCTGCGTTTTTTTCGTAGACCTCCCTTGAAATGGTTTCTCCGGGAGCCTACCCGCTACGACCTCCCACCCGTTTTCTGTGCGATAGAGCCCATGGCCGGCGATGGTTAATTTATTTCTCCCTTCCGGAGCGCAAAAATGTCTCTTCCAGAGCCCTTCTTTTCCCGATGGAGTTACCCCCCGACCAGGCTTCCTTAGTGGCCTCCATGGACCTGGTTTCACTTTTTTTCTCACGGGAGAGTCCCCCGATAACATTTTTTTTCAAACGCTCTGATTTTCTTCTCTCTTTTTTTCCTCCCCTAGGGGCGCTCCCTATTTTTGTGGTAGTAGAAGGACTGGTTCCCGCATGCTCTCCAGACCAGCTGTAGCGACTTTAGCTGCATTGAAAATAGTGTAACATGGAAGAAATCCTTGATACTGCGAAACCCACTTTGGCCTTAGAAAGAGAAGGTTGTGATGATTTGCGCGTCTTTTGCTGCGAAACCCCTTACGTGTTCCTTTTTTTTGTGTCTCGAGATTTCCTCCTGAAAGGCTTTTCTTTCCCTCGAGGAAATATTATTTCCTCCCATAGTAATTAGTAGTTCTTATGAACGATGGTGCCGAGATAATTCATTTGGCCCCCTCCCCAGGACGATTTCATAGAGAACTCCCTCGAGCCCCAACTTAATAGTGTGTTTTCTTCAAGTTCTCCCCAAAATACGAAGGATATATATCTTTTTCCTCAGACTTTTTCTCGAGCCGATTCTGTTATTTTCTTCTCCTTCGCCTTCAATATTCCTTAGGTTTTGAAGATTTATCTGATGTAATGAGCCTTTCCTGACCTCAAGCCGGGTTGCACATCATAGCATGCCCGAAAGACGTTTTTGCAGGAAAGAATTTCCCCGCAGGTTCGTCATGAGAGACTCCTGAATGACACAGGCGCCCCAGGAAAACAATTAGGGGTTCCCAGAAGTCCTCCTTCCCTTGAGATTGTTCCAGTCCTCCTTTTTTGAGTTTGAAAACTAATTGACTTTATTACTTTCCACTGATGTTCAATGAGATTTTTCTATTCAGGAGGCCCCCCGCCCCGAACGAGCTTCGGTCCCTTCTCCGAACCCTCCCCTTTTTCTGATGGCTGCGCGATAATAAAGATAGTTTTCTTCCCTCCTCCCTAAAGTCTTCAGTCCACGGTCCCGAAATGCGTAGGAGAGCAAGCCGTTCTTCCTTACATCTTATTTAGACAGCCCGGTTCTTCCCGAGAATGTGTGTATTTCGGGTAAAGGATAGACCTGACTTCCCCCCAGAGATACGCGTTGAGTTTTCTCCTTTCGAAATAATCCGTATCATCGGTGAGGATCCAAATTGGTCGTCTTAAGACCCCCCCCATAGATACCCCCCCTAAAGTAAGTCTTCCGAGTCTTCCGAGGGGGGTAAACCCCCCCCCAACCCTTTTCCTGAAGCCCTCGCGAGTCCCCCACTTAATGAAAAAGGAAGGAACCCTCTTTTTCCCCCTTTTTTTGAGGATTCTCCGCTGCCCCTATCCACGCTTCTCGGAAGAAGCTCCACAAACTCTTGGAGAAGGAACTTCCCCCTGAGCAGGAGATTTGTGTATACATAGTTAAACATTCTCCTCTCCTTATCTCTCAAATAAGGAAGACTTTTTTTTTCCTGGGAATTTTTTCAACCCCCGGTTTTCCGACTCTGACCCAGGGAGACGTCTTCCCCCCCTTTCCGAAGCCCTTCTTTCTTTTGATACGCCGAAATCCCGAGTTGAAATCACTTCGCTCCTGTTTTTCTTCCGACTTCTTTCATTGGCGCCCCTCGTCTTTGATTTCGCCAATTTGCGGTTGATGAGCATGCGTTTTTTCCTTCGCTCTGGTTGGCATCCCCCATTCGTCTCATCTTAGGTGTTTTTTAATCCCCTTTTTATCAGACTTGTTAATACACTGTCCATTCCTCAGAAAATCTCCCCTTTCGTGCGAGCCCATCAAATTGTAACCCCTGGCCGCCCCTTCCGCTCCAATGTTAACTCAGGAAGATTTTCCCCGTCAGGTGTTTCAGATGCGTTTTTCCCGTATTGATCCCCAGCGCGCGCAGTTTCGATTCCCGCCCCTAGGGCGAGTTTTTCCCAAAATAAAAGGAACCCCTTCTCGAGAGCTGCTCTTTTTTTACTGCGGTTGCACCGCGCTGCCGATAGGATTTTTTTCCTTAAACAGCTCGTGGTTAGGCTCTTAAGAAAGGTTTCTTTCTTTTCAGTCTCTCGTGCGCGCCCGAACCCGTTCTCACCGAGTTTCCTAACGGAGAGTCCTCCCGTCCCTTCGCGAGATCTAAGTTCCACAACGGTCTTCACTTGTCTTACAACTCGGCAACTTTTGGTTCCTGCCGGTTGAAAAATGGCGCCGTTTTTCTCTCGTTAAAATCTCCTCGGCTAGCCAAGACCCCTCGGTGTTTTTTTGGAAAACCATGGTTTCCCCAATTTGATTGTTTTCTGGAGATTAGGATGCCACCATGATCGTTTTTCCAAACCAGTCCCGACTTCAGCCAATTTTTTTTTTTTTCGTTGGGTAATCGAGGACTCAAGACAGTTCTAAAATCCATGAGAAAAGCT
>Ga0179593_1360724_pt1 | contig 11153 bp, 12 predicted proteins | sample CZODoug2_1_08_16_FD_185931 | JGI IMG/M metagenome (GOLD analysis project Ga0179593, IMG submission 185931) | Vadose zone soil fungal communities from Angelo Coast Range Reserve, California, USA - CZODoug2_1_08_16fungal (PacBio error correction) | ecosystem: Environmental > Terrestrial > Soil >... | reverse complement strand
GTCCCCTTTTCTTTCCGGGTTCTTTCTTTTTTGATGCCCCAGGTTCGAGTTACCGACTTATAGATACTTGCTTCCTCACGGTCTTTCGTGAGAATACACCGACCGTTCCCCTCCCCCTTCGCCGTCGAGGATTTTTTTCCTTGATAGATTTCACTCCAAGCCCCGGACCTTCTTTTTCCCTTTTTTTCTTGGTTGTTTATCGCTCTACTTATTCTTATTAGTACTATTAGGATCCACGTGTGATGCCTTCACCCCCCCCCACTGCCCGGTAGCCCCAAGCGTGAACCCCCCAAGATTTACGGTTTGGCCTCAGACCACCCCCTGGTCCCTCTTAGGTCGGCTTATGTTTATTTTTTTTTTGTTTTTTTCCCCAACCTTGGCATATTCGGCAAAGGGCCTTTTTTTTTGTCCAAACTGGAGGAATCACTCTCGGCCGGGGTGTGACGCACCCTCACATCCCCCTTCCCAAGCCGCATCATTCCTTTCCCCCCAAAAACTACCCCTTTTTTTACTTCATGTAATTTGTTCTTTTTTTTTTCCTTTCGCAACCGGCCACTTTTTCGTGGTGACCCCCCCCTCCCCATTGTTGACTAAATTCGGTTCCCGGGCACTTTTTTTTCGGCTCGATCCACCACTTTTTCCTCAGTGTCCTTCTCGATGTCCCGAACCCTCCCCCCAGTGGATGGCGTTCGCAGACTCCTATAACCATACACCACGTCTTGCATAGCTCCTTTTTTTCCCCCCGTAGAAATGCCTTCTTGTTCCTCCCCTAGACGACATCTTGTCCCCAAGTAGTCGTCTGGTCCCTTTCCCCCGCCTTTGATCTTTCCTCGGTGATTTTTTCACCTAACCCAACTTTTTCGGCGTTTTCGCTTGCTGCTACCCCCTCCAGCAGCCCCCAGTCCGGTTTCTCTGTAAACCTTAACTCAAGTTTCCTCCGGGTGTAAGGCTTTTCCTGTTTGGGATTCTGCCCCACTTTTGCCGCTTTGTTTTCCGTGATATTGCCTCTGTCGACTTTCCCCCCTCGGGGACTTCAATTTCTTTTACCGGATTTCCGCTGTTGTCTTCTTTACACGGGTGAACCCCAACAAAAGGGACTTGAGCCCTTTTTGGTCCCCCTCCCCTCCACTCCCCTTTTTTTTCCGTCCTTACTGACCCAGTACACTTTGTTTTTTACTTGCCTTGCCCACCCGCTGGTTCTTTTTGGATTTTGTTTTTTTGGGCAAGTGCTTCATACCAGTGTCGATCTGATGCCCTATATGTCCAGTTCTCCCCCCTCCCCCCGACGCCCTGTACAATCCTCCTTTGCGCGTCCGTAACGTGCTCACCCCCCGTCGTTGAGTGTTTTCTTTTTTCCCCCTCCTGTCATCGAACCCGCTGCGCGTGCTGATCTACTGTGAGGGTGCGTCAGATTATCGTCCCATGTTTCCATTTTTCCCCCCTCGGGTTCCAGAGTTCTTTAACTGACCGGATAAGAGCGTACTTTTCCTTCTCCCGATAAAGGCTTTCTTTCCCCCCCTTCCCCCAGGCCCCTGTTACTTAGCACTGATCGGCTGTCACCCCGACCCATCCCCCCTCCTTTCCCCTCACCCCGGCCTGTTGGGAGCTCATAGCAGCCCTTTGTCCTCCCTTCTCCGGTTTTATTGCGCCCAAAATGTCGCAACCTTTCGCTCCTTTTATCAGTTTTTTCCCCGCGAGTGTCTAAAAGGTACAAGGCGGAGCCGGGATGTTCTTTCCCCATTTTTGTGTATAGGTGCACTCGAAGGGTTACCCCCGGAGGGATTTCTCTGTGTTTATCACTGCTGGTGGATCCTCTCAGGGTTGTTGGCTTAATACCCCTTTGTTTCAGGTTCAGCACCGGGCATTTCTTTCGTGCGAACCCCCCCACCTTGAATTCCTGCAACTGCCTTGTTTCTCCCCCCTTCGTCCGTCCCCACTTGGGTTTTTCTTGCAAGTCCCCCTCACTTGCCAAACCCTTTACACTGTCCTTGCCCCTCCCCCGTTCCGGCTGTTTTCGGCCGTTCGGCGTGCAGCGTCCTGCCCCCCAAAAATTCAAAAAAAACCCCCCCAAAGCCAACCAAAAAAAACACCCCCAAAAAACACCCCGAACCCCCCCAAAAAACCCCAAAACAAGCGCCCCTTCTCTTTTTGGTGTTGAACGTGCAGGTAAGCTCTTTTAGAGGTTCTGCGTCTCTCGGCCAGGCTGAGGTTTTTTCCAATCTTCACCCTGCCCCTTCCACTACAAAAAGACCATCCCCCCCCCCCCCCAATCCGGCCTTACAAGTTTTCCTCCCGTAATCCCTTCTTTATGGGAGGTTAGTGTTCCCTGGGCAGTGCTTTTTTTCTTGTGGAGTTCTGCTCGTGTGGCTGGCGCCGTTTTGCCCTGTCCCCAAAGCGGATCCCCACCCCCCCGGCGCTTCTTTCCCCAGCAGACGTGGGTTTGTTGCGCCCAGTCAGGTCTCCAAACGGCTAATCCCCGCGAGGGGGCATTGCTAGGCCAGAGAAAGTTAACCCCCTCAGACTTACTCTGTCAGTACTCCCCGTATCTCCGCCCCCTTCTTTATTCGAGTCCACTCCAATGGCTAAGGTCCGTGACCCATTATGTGTTTTGATTTTTTCTGTTATTTTGTTTTAGTCTGGACACGTAGAATCCGCAGATTTTTCTTCCTTTCCCTCGGGAACAGTGAGGCTTCCCCACTTCCTTTTCAACCTCCCGCGGTCTTTTTGTTTTTTTGTTTGGGCCCCATGATTTTCCGAGCTTACCTTCAAGAGCAAGTTCTTTCATCGAAATTTTTTACGGTTGTCCGTTTTCCCAGGGGATTACTAGTCTTTTCACTACGGTCTTCTAACGGACCATGGGCTTGCCGTGGGGCTCTTCGAACAATTTTCCCCTCTGCAAATTGAACCGCGGAAAAGCCGCCGGAGCGCCCCCCCCTCCCCTTGATGGCTCAATGATGCCTCGGTCCCCCCTTTCGGACATCGTACTCGAGTCCCCCCCCCCAATTGCCCGCAACCTTATCAATCTTTTTTTCATGTACAGAGAATACCAAGCTATTCTCTTTTTTTCCCCTCCTGGGATTCATTACTTCACCTTTTCCCCACCTTACTGGCCTTCGTTAGTTGTTTTTTTTCCCCCCTTTGGCCCGGGAAATTAAATTTTTTATTTTTTTTTTTCTTCCTAGATCGTGGGACATTCCGTTCCCCCCTTCGTTCCCCCTTTCTCCTGAAGCGATCTGGTTCCCAATTTCGCTATTCCCTGCTTCCCCCAGCATGGTCTTTCACATCTTGGGGTTCCCACCCCAGGGAAACCATGGTACTTCTCTTCGGCTGGCTTTCCGCCCTCCCCTATGGAGGGTTCTCTGTTTCCCCCTTTTCAAAATCTGCAAGGTGGTTTTTTTCTCCCACCCTTCTGGAGGCTTCCCCAGCCCACCCTCCGACTGAACGGGAGTTGAACAGATTTTCGTTTTTGTAGAGACCCTTTTGAGAGTTGTCGTTTTCTTTTGTCTTTGGAGAAATCCAGGAACCTCTCTTGACTTTGGCGGGGCCCCTCCTCTCCCACCCAGACAGCACCTGATATCTTGACCCCACCCTCCTGTCCCCCCGCCGTTTGTCCCGGGTGATCTATACCTGGAACCATTATTCTCCACGAATTCCTGTTTTTTGATATTTGGAATTTGAAGATTTTTTTTCTTTTTCAGTACTTTCCACAACCAAAACTTCCCCCGCCTTCCAGGGGTTCCTTCCCAGGCCAGGCCATCTGGGGCCCCCGCTTCTAAGAACGTATTTTTTTTTCTGCTCCCCGAGTTATAGCTTTTTTTCAGCGGACTTGCGCAGCTTCCCCCGAAGCGGGCTTTTTTTTTCGTGCGGAACTCTTTTGTCCCCCCCAAATTGGACTGCATAACGAGTTCTTCGGGGAACAGCAGCCTAATTGCTTCTTTTTTGGTTGCCCCAGGAAACGGTCCCTTCCAGTATTTGTATTTTCCCTTTTACCCTGCCTCTTGCGTCCCCCACTCGTGTGGGGTAGGAGGGACCCTGACGGGCTGTCCTTTCAAAGCAGTTCGTAGGACTCTGCCGGGCAACCTGCGTCCTCCCCCCCCGTTCTTTTTTTGTGGTTTCCCGAGACTATTAGGTGAACTGGGAGGTTTCTTCCTCCCCCCTTGCTGAACCCATCTATTTGCTGCCTGCTATTAGCCGTCTCCCCAGTGGACCGATAACTCCGTTATCAACTCCTGACTTTTCCCCCCCTTTTCCCGTTTACGCCTTGATCAACTGACATCAGGAGTGACTAATTCTTTGACACGCCCGTTTATTGGGGGACGAAAAGGGGTCCGCCATTTTTTAATTTTAGTTTGTCCTTTTTTCCCGGAGAGGTCTAACCCTCCGCGCGCCTTTGGAGTTTTGTTCTCCCGTGTTTTCTACCCCCTCGAGGCGGTTACATGTGACTTGGCGTTTTTTGGGGAACCCACAAGGTACGGGGTGCTTTTCAAAGTGGTTCTTCTTTTTTTTTTTTTTGTGCCTTTTGTTTTTTGATGACACATTTCCCCCCCCCCCACTGCGTGCGCACCACTTTTTTTTTCGGTACTAAAGATAGTTCTCTGCCCAGCCCAAGCTCCTTCGAGTGATCGTTTACCGTCTTTTCTGCAGAATCCCTCTTTCCCTGTTCCCTATGCGCTTTTCTGCGCTTTCACGTACCCACTGATCGCACTTCTTTTCAGCATTCTTTCCTTTACTCATCGGCCCCTGGATCACCAACCATCGGTTTTAAGCTTTTTTTCCCCCTCTTTGCGCACCCCCCCTAGATTTTGAACCTCTGCCCCTTCCCCCACCCCCACTTTTTTTACCCCCTGACCCCTTCTGCTTGGGTCCACCCTCCAACACCCCTTTCACCCCCCGAGACCCTTAGGTTTCCCCCCGTCTCATCCCCTTTCCCGCTCGCCAGCGTATTCGGCTTTTTTATCACCTTACGTGACCCGGGATTGGCTGCTAAGAACCTCTTATACACACCCCCCGGCCAAAACCCTTTTTGATGCGGAGTTTCTTTGTTGTTCTCTCCCCTTTAGTGAATGATGCCCCTTTTCAGGGTTGATCCTTTTCTTTTTTTTTTAAACTCCTTTATCAAGCGGGAACTTTGCGTTCACTTTTCACACCGGGGCCTCCTTATTTTTTTCCCCAAAAAAACAGGCCCCCCCCCCCCACCATCATATGTGCCGACCATTTTTTTCCCTTTCAACATAATCAGTTGCTTGTATCTTTTGTGAGCTTGCACTTTCTGCACAGCGTTTCAGTTCCGTTTCCGTTGTTTAACAAGGACCTGGCCCCCTGTTGGCAATGGCGGAGGTTGCCGCTAGTCTTTCTCTTATAACCGATTAGTTGTTTCCACCTCAATATCGGCCACGGCTAAGGCTCTCCCCCAAATTGATATCCCACACAACTACAGCCCTGCATCCCCTGAACCTTGAGGTTTAATGGTTGCTGCTTTGTTTTCGCCCAAGAGTTCGGCGCGTCCCTTTTTTTTCGTCAAGGAACTCCGTCGTTTCTCCCTTTTCCCTTGACGTTGGAAAAAAGGTTTTTATTTCTCGTGCCAAGCTATGAGGTATTCGGGTTTCCCCCCCCATGTGCGTGTTTGAGTTTCCCCCCCTGCTCTTATACGTGTGGTTGCGGGATCCTTTTTGCCCTTCCCAAAGACAGTTTGATTGTTTTTTTTCCTGTGACCCCTTGAGGTAATCATTTGTCCTTTTGTCCGATGAGGTTGGTGTGTCCTCTATTACCTTCCCCTCCTCTCCTTTTCAGTGCGGTTAATCACCCTTCTACGTGAGGCGTTCAGGCCCTTTCATCTCCCCTTATTTCTCTCAGAATACGTTAAGCCCGATTCTGGGCGTTTATTGTGTTATTCTTTTCAGACCCTTCGTGCCTTACCCAGTTCTTTTTGCGGGCCGAGTTTTTTTCTTTTTTTGACCCCATACAAACAGGGCCCTCCCGCCAAGCCCTAACCAGGTTGTTTTTGGCCGACCATTAAGGTTGGGCTAACCCAATGTCCCGTCATATCTGAGTCTCTCCCCCCCGTGTCGGAAGGGGTTTTCTTTTCACCCCCTTTTTCTCCAGGCATCTCGTTGAAACTGAGTTTGCTTTTGTGGGCCCAAACCACAAAAAAGCACTCAATAATCCACCACCTCCGGCCACCGCTTCTTCCCAAAACTACCCCGTAGTATGTTTGTGATTCGTCAGGATTTTTCCCCTGTCGCCCACTCCTTCGTAGGAAACTCCACTTCTTTCGTTGATACGATATCATCGGTCCACGCGCTCTTCGGTGAGTCCACTGCCTGGGCAGTCGTTCTTCTTGACAACCTTGCTTTGGTAGCTGACCCTACCCCGAGTTTCAAAACAGACCGTTGCCTGTCTCTCCCGCGGTTTGGGCAAACCCCCCAGGTCTTCCATGTTTTACGGTCCTGAGCCGAGGGTCAGAACGCCCTTTTCTTTGTAAGTTTACGTAGTTCACTTGCATTTGACCTCTTGCCCATAACTAATGCCGAAGAAACAGGCCTGTAGCCTTTGGGACGCTTTTTTTCCTCGCAAAAACCCACAAACAAAAACTCACAGACTCTCATAGGTGTTTTCCACCCTAAATCCCGGAAGTGGAGTGTGCTTAGCCGTCAAGTGCTGGTTTCTCCCCCCCAAGGTTGAGGTTCACCCCCGGTGACTTTTGTATTAGCAGCCTTTCGTTAGTATAGCGACTCGATCTTTCACATCATTAGTTGCCCCGGGTGCATGCGCTTTTCTTTCCGGAAAAGTCCCTTTTTTGACATTTGGGTGGGAAATTCTTTTCCCCAATCACCCGATTTCCTTTTTTTTTTAAGACATGGATCGGTCAATTGGTCCCCCCAAAGCTTTCGTTTTTTTCACTTTTTTTGGTTGGGTTTTTTTGGGGGTGTTTTTTTTTTTTTTTTTTTTTTTTGGTCGGGGGTTTTTTGTTGTGTGTTTTGTTGTGGGGTTTTTTGGTCTGGCGTGGGGAAAGCTATTTGTGCTTGTCATGTTCCCCCTAGTCATGAGCTCTGATGGCGGCCCTCCCCTTTTCCTTTCCCCGGACAGCTTCAAGGATTTTCCCCGCCAGCTCCAGATAGTAGTTGGTTTTCGGGTTTCTCTCCCTTTGGTCCCTTTTCGAACCCAGAGTTTTATGTACCCTCTTATAAAGTAGCGGTGCGATTTTTTTTCCCTTTTGTGTGATTCTCTCCTTTTCCATGGACACAGAGTTTCCCCCCCTGCCTCCTTTCTGCCTCAGTGGATCCGCTTTACGTTTTTTTTAATGAGGGCAGGCCCCCGGTCCCATGCCTTCCGAGTTCAGCCCCTACCCCATTCCAGGGGGCATCCTGGTGCAGGTTTCCTTCTCACCTTCGCCCCCGGCTTCTAATACTCGAGGAGGGCCCCATTCGAGGAGGTGTGGTCCTTTTCAGGTTTCGGATGGCACTGAACACAGCGTGCTCGTGTTGTTTTTGCCCATTTTTTTCTTCGGGCGCACTTTTCACAAGAATTGCAGCTGTATGTGGTCTTTTTTCCCCCCCATTGTTCTACTCTGCGGGCTGTGGAAGGATCCGCCGTTCTGGTTTGCTGGTCCCCACACAGGACGTCTTTTCCGTTCTACCGTAACTTTTTTTCTAACCCACCGTCTTTCCGGCCCGGCCCCCTGCCCTCCACTCGAATCCTTCTGCCCTTCAGATTCATCCCCCGCCTTCCCCCAAAAACCCACCTTTCGGCTCGTGAGTTTCCAGTACCCCCCACACTCCCTTTCTTACCGATTTTGACGATGATTCTGTGAAGCCGTTTTGTCCGGACTTCATAAGTGGCCCTACAAGCTTCCTCCCCCTCACCGCCTTTCAACCGTTCGCCTTTCTCCCTCCCCCAGTTTTGCTGTTTTTATCTGGCTGAGGCCGTCGTCTTTTCTTGGTTTGGAACTCTGAGCCCCGGCGGTGGGCCCTTTTTTCCCCGAGGGATCTTTCTTTTGATCCTCTATTTTCAATCATACTCCTTTTTTTTTTTTTTTTCCAGCGATATTAAAGATCCGTTCTTTTCATGTTCTTTTTTCAGCTTCCCCACCCGGGTCCAGCGTTGACCTCCGCCCCTTGTGTGGGTACGGGAGGGCCTCGGGGTTCTGTCTGATCTTGTCTTTCTTTTTTTTTTGCAAACTGTAGTCTTCTCCCCGTGATCATTAGGGATTCATCAAATTTCTTTTCCAAGATCTTATTGCCCCTTCACACTCCCCCCGTTGTGGGCGATTTTTTTTTTTTTTTTTTTTCCCTTTTTTTTCTTTTTGCAACGTGAATTCGCCCTCCTAGTCCTCCCATGGGAACTTTTTTTTCGGTTATTTGGGCAAGTTGTTATTTTTCTGTTTGCATTACGTGGTGTCCCCCCCTAAGTTTCATTAACCTTCCGCGAGGAAATTGTTTGTGTTTTTATTTCCTTTTTCCCATTCCGAGGATCTGACACACAATCCTTTCCCAGTCCCCCCCCCGCCCGGGCGACAAACCTTTGAGACCGTCCCCCTGAGGCTCCCTTGCCTGTGGTTTACAATGTGACATCACCATCCCACGCTGTTCCCTTTTTCCCACATGCGAATATTTCAATTTCCCCCCCTCTCTACTGACTGTCGTTGCGGACTGGATTTTTTTATCCGCTTACGCAGTCATTTTCTGTCTGGTACCTGGGTGCGTGCTTTTTTCCAAGTTCTTGTTAGAGTTTTCGGGCATCTTTTTTTGCATTTACGTTTCACTGCTTTTCCAGTCTGCCCTTTTTTAAACCCCCTCGGCAGCCGCTTCTCTCAGGACTTCAGGTTTTTTTTAGTTCAGCCCCTCGGGTCCAAACTGCCCCCCTTTTTTTTTTTTTTTTTTAGGAACTATTGATTGGTCCCGCGCCCGCTTCTTTTTTCGGAGAGTCAAATCTGACATCGGTTAGATGACCCCTTCCTGGAGCGCCCCACCCCCCCTCCCTTCGACCCCTTTGCTTGACTCGTTTGCGGTTTTGCTCTCCAGTTGGTCCTTTTTGCGGTTATGGTCCTTTTTTTACCCGGTCGACTCATTTTCACCGCTTTTTTCCAGCCACTGGCCGTCCTTGATCTTGCCACTCCCCCCTTTTTCGTGGGAATCATTTTTTTTTTGCTTTAACTTTTGTTTTTTTTTTCTCCATTTTCCAAGGAACCATCACACCTTGTAGCCGGGTGCAGTTTATGGGGAGGTGTATTTCACACCCCAAAAACCCCCATAAAGGGGAGGCAAGTTTTTTTTCCCCGGGGTTTGTGGTCGTTTTTTTTTTCCCCCACCCCCCAAACCAGTGCCCCCCACACCCACACCCAAAGTTTGTTTGTCCCTTCTTCTTAACATAAGCTTTTGCCCCCCGAGGATCGTTTTGTTAGCGAACTCGAGTGATTCCCTTGTCTCAGATTCTCACCTGCTCATGGGCCTTTCAATTATTTGGAACAAGGTCTTTTACGCCTCAGAAGTGCGTTTTCTTTTTTTTTTCCCTTTCTTGTTTTTCTTCTGACGCAGTTTTCCTTCCTTTTTTTGTTGCCGGCCCCGCCAAACGTCCCCCCCGAAGTGTTTGACTTTTTTTTCTCTTTTCTTTTCAAAGGGCGTGATTTCCTTTCCTTCCGACGGGGCAGTGAGGCCCCCTCTTTGAGTGACCGTTCTTCGGACCCCCCCCTCATGGGGGCACCTTTTTTTTACCCCTCAAGTTTTTATTTTCTGTATGGTTGAACTTCTTAGCTCCCCCCCTCCCCAACGATCCTCAGCCTCGGGTTTCTTCCCCTGCGACTGGATAGGCTGCAATGCCGTGTGCCCCCCCCTCCCCGTTATCACGTCAAAGGGTACCCCCCTCAGTGGCGCCTTCCGCACCCCCTTCCAACTCCCATTTTTTTTTTTTTTCTCCCTGAATTCCTAACGGAGTTTGGCCGAAGCCGTTCTGTTTCCCCCCTTTGGTTTTTTTCCATCTATGGTCTTTTTATTTTTAGAACCTCAGTTTTCCAATTTTTTTTCTCCTATTGTTTTCCCGGTTTGACAGCACCCCCTTTTGGTTTCCCCAGTTTTCCAGCTATTTTTGGTTTTTGTCTGGATCTTGGGGTTCTTTTTCCCTCTTTTTTTATTGGGGCTTTGTTGATTGTCATTCCCCCCCCCCCCTTTGGTGGCTGTCCCCATCGGATCCCCACTTTTCCTTTCTTTCCCTCCCCCTCCCCCACAACCCACCAGCTGCGCGTCATCCTTTCGGAGTCTTTGCCCTTTCTTTCTTTTTTTTTTTCCATCCGCTTGATTGGCGGTCTTGGCCTTCGCCTCCATTTTCCCCCCCAGACTTTCCCGGGCTATTCCTTGTCTGACGATCTATTCACATCGAAAATCCCGTTTTTCCTCTTTTTTCTGCGCGTTTTGAACCCTTTCCCTTTATTCTGACTCTTTCCAGCAAAATCTTCCCCCCCTCACCCCTTTCGAAGGCGATCACCCCCCACCCCCCCCTTCCGACTGATTCCTCGTTCTTTATGATGCCCTTTTTTTCCAGCCTCCTGACCAGCGACTTGTGCGGAGGTTTTATTTTTCTCCGTCTTTTTTTTTTTTCAATTTGAGAGTGTGCTCAAAGCCCCCCCCCCCCAGAAAATCGCGACCCCCCCGATTCCCCCCCCGCTTAGGGAGCGCCTTTTGAGTTTTCACTTCTTTCTCTCCCCGCTGCCGGTGTCGCCATGCTTGCCCTTCCCCACTCCAGTTAGAAGAGATCCTCTCGGCCATCCCCCCCCTTTTTCACTTTTTTCCTTGTGACACCCCCTCCCTCCCCCCCCTCTTTTTTCCCTTCAATTCATATCATCTCTTTCCTCCCAGTGTTGTTGTTGAGTCGTCTCTGTGCCCAACTCGCAGAGATGTGGTTTCCCTCTTTTTTTTCACCCTGCTCCTTCCGTGGCAATATTTCTTTTCTTTTTCCTTTCCTCTTCCTTTCTTATAAATGGTTTACACGCCCCCAAAGCTCTTTTTTTTTTGACCCCCTTTCTCAGGCTCTCCGAAGTACTCTCCCCCTCCCGTCCGTCCCTTAGTGTTTTGCCGTGATGGGTTCAGGCTTCTTTTCCCTTTTTTTTGGGGTTAGCGTTTCTGGTTTTTTTTTTAGTTGTTTTTTTTTTCCGTCAGCTGTGT
>Ga0179593_1279179_pt1 | contig 11153 bp, 8 predicted proteins | sample CZODoug2_1_08_16_FD_185931 | JGI IMG/M metagenome (GOLD analysis project Ga0179593, IMG submission 185931) | Vadose zone soil fungal communities from Angelo Coast Range Reserve, California, USA - CZODoug2_1_08_16fungal (PacBio error correction) | ecosystem: Environmental > Terrestrial > Soil >... | reverse complement strand
AAGTCTTTTGTTTTCCTCCGTCCCTGACGACGGGATTCGTATGGCATTTTTAAACCAAGAGCAATCCCTTGTTATCATCAAGACCCTTGAGCTCTTTTTCCAGGACTGTCGCCCCTTCCCTCATCTGGCACGGTGTCATAGTTGCTTCCTAATTTTACTCCTCCGTATTGTTACCCTCCCTCCCCGTAACCTTGAAAGCGTCAGACCCCGTGATGCCCCTTCTACATTTTTTCACCCGATTTCGGCTGCTACATTCTATGGGAGTTGTGATGACCTTCGATTTAGTCCCCCTGTGTCGCAACTTCAGACGAGATCTGTTTCCCCTGTTCTTCCCCCCCCCCGACTTGAATTCCTATCCGAATTTTTTAATCAACCTTTATTCTTTCAGGAAAGTCGGTGATCCGCAAGACGATGCCGTTTTAAGGTGTGCCCGACGTCTCTCTTCTCCCTTCTCTTGTGCCTCCCTCTTCTGAAGTCTTCTTGTTTTGAAGGGGAGGTACACTTACCCTGTTATCCTTCGTCAGTTTGCAAGCTTTTGAACTGTCACGGACCCTCCCCCTGACCTTGCCGTTCCTCTGACCCCCTTGAGTGAATTCATTGTCTTTTCTTCGGCAACCTCAGACCATCTGACCTGTCACCCCCTTCCACGTTTTGCCTTCCTCAGGAGAAGTTAGAGCTACTAGTGTCTTCACTGATGCTTCCCAGTCACTAGACCTTTTTTACACTGGTTTTTTTTTTCGCTCCCCTTCCGCGAACTCGAGGTGCCCCACGAGGAACGCCGTCGAAAAAGTTGAAGTAGCGATCCCCCTCTATTGCGTTCCGGCTGCCCCTTCCCCCCTACTTTTTCTCGAAGTAGAGGCTTAGTTTTTTTTCCCGTAGCTTGCCTATTTTGCTTTTCAAGAGGCTATTAAAGTTTTACCCCCGATTGTTCTCTCGCGGACAAACCCTTTTTTTGAAGTCCCCCCACAATTATGACAATTTGGTGCAGGAAAGAAGCTGTCGTGTTTCCCCGTGCTCCTTTCTTTTATCCCATTATAAGAGTATCTCCTCCACTCGTCCACCTCGGCGGACAGGGTAAGTGTTTTTGGTGTTTTACCATCCAGTCAGATCCGCTTTGACGTTCCTTCTTCTCCCCTTTCTCCGGAACCCTGTCTGTGAGAATCAGGCCTCATACTGCTCGACTGTTTTTATTTCTTTCCGCCGCAGCGGCTGACACTGTTCCGAGCGTTTCTGATTAACCCATTTCATCCCCCCTGTCACCCCCATATGACCTGAATTAGAGGAGATGAACTTTCCCCCCCCCTTCTTTTATCATGTTCTCCAGCCTTTCTCAATCGGCTAATATTTATCTGCCACCCCCCACAAGCAACTTTGTAATTAATTGTCGCGGACTCCTTTATCTGTCCCCCCCCTTCTCCCTCTAGAATAGCAGTCCCCGTCCCACGACACCCCCCCCGGGTCTTTTCCTTTTCTCTTCTACCGTTTTTTACTTTTTCCCTCCCCCCTCCTCCTTTGGTTGTGAGATTAGAGTTTTTTTCGTCGAAGCGTATTGACGCAGGAGGGTGGGTTATTGCACCGAGCTCAAACGGCCTCCCCCTATGCTCTCTTCCTTTTGTTCCGATACCACTTCCCGCTACTTGTAACCACCCCTATGCTTACAGTGGGGAGTTGCCTCTTCATCCTCCCTGATTCTTTCTATTATGGTTTTTAAAGTGACTGGCCATTTTGTATTGAGGGGTGGCAGGCAAGATTTTTCATAGATAATCCCTTCTTTTTCCATTGTTTTGGATGCCCTTGATTGCGATCCAACGCAATAAGTTCGGGCGAGAGGCGCCTGCGTTAGGGCGTCCCTTCCTTTTGCAAGATCCTATTGAGAATTTCGATGCCTTCTCTTACCTCGGAAGTGCGTATAAGGTAGTAGGTCCCTGTCAATGTATTTTTGAAGAGGTCACGTTATGTGAAGACCAACCCCCCCCCGCCCTCAATTCCCCCTTTTCCCTTTCCCGAGTGCACCTTCATTTTCCCTTCTCGGAGGCTTCAAATTTTTCCGGGACTGACACATACTTTTTCTTTGCTTTGCATCCCTATAAGGACTGTCAAATTTGTCTAAGAACTCAATCGGCCGACCCCGAGTTTTTCCCTCCCCTTAACAATCAATATTGCAGTCCATGCGGCATGATCTCTATAAGCCTCCTCCTCCTCCTCCAGCTCCTTCCCTTTGTCCTTGTTTTTGGGAAATACCGTTTGGGATTATGAAGGAGGAACCCAGGGGTCCTCCCCTCCCCCCCTGCTTCTCGGTTGGCCTTTACGGCCTTTTCTCGGAGTAAACCCCCCCAACCTTAAGTGTCTGATGACGGAAGTATTGACGAAAGCAATTCGCCTATGGGCTAGGCGAGGCTAGTTACTCGAGCCTTGGTTTTCCCCTTTCCCGACTGGTTCTCGGTTTTCAGCACCCCCCTATCCGCCGACCCCATCACTCCGGGGTTTCGGTGTTTTTGCAAGGTAGAGGAGGAGGTGCCTCCCTTGGGTCACTCCCTCTTTTCTCAAATGACGGTGTTCTGTTGCCCCCTGCCACCCTTCACCCCTTCAGACGTCCCCACGAGAACTGAGACGAGAGAAGGTCTGTCTCCACATCTCCAACGCTGACTCCGAGAGATAGAGTGTCGTTTACCTTCCCCCCGGCCACGTTTCTTTTTCCCGGACCTTCTTTTTTTGAGTTCCCCGGCAAAAGGGCGACCCCATGCTCGGCACTTGTTTCCCCCTGGATCGTTTGGTCCACGACCCCCTATAATTTCTCCACTTACCTCTCACCCCTGTCGAGAGTCCCCCCTTTAGTCTCGCCTTTGCGAGGTGACGTCAGGGTGACAGACGACAGTCCCATTTCTCTTCCCGTCTGATTTTCCACAGTGCAGCTTCGTCGTGAAGAATGTTCACTCCCTGACCGTTTTTCCTGTTTTTTGTGGACTTTCAGAATGATTTTAGTGTTTTCTTTACCCAGTTGATCGGCTCTCCTCGGCCGCGTCGGAAAAAGTAGAGGCTCCGCCTATATCTTCTCCTCCTAAGTGTTTTTGTTTCTTTGAGACCGATCAAGTCCCGTGAGTTTGTTCCGAAGCCAAGGCGACGGAGACTCTTCGTGCCTTTTTTTCGGCCACAAAATTTAAGTAATTCATGCGGGCCATCAGCACAGTGAGATCTCTTCTTCCCATGAATAGTACCCAGGATAATTTTGGCCACCTCTCTCAGATTAGATTTGAACATTAGTCGGGACTTCTGACGTCCCCATCCTTTTGCCCGTCTGAGTCACTAAATTGGATGAACCTAACTGGGTGTAGAGATTCAGGTCCTCTCCCTTAATGGTCTTGTCGACTACCGTTGGACGTTTCCCTTTTGATGTACCAAATTCTTGACGTTAAGGTTGATGACGCCTGGTTCCTCACCGGACACCCGTTTATGACGGTACCGACAGACCCCCTGATAAAAGGATCAGGTTTCTGTTCGAGCCTCATCCTATAAAGATATGACAAGCTCTTTCTTTAGGAACTTCGGGCGTGAGGTTAGCATGGTGTCGTTCTTTGTTTCCTTCACAGTGTTTACATTTCGGTCGCCTTCCTCGCCCTTGCCCCCCCTTGCAGCTGTAACCCAATTGCATGCCAAGTTGCGGGTTTGCCACCTGATCAATCTGCCACTTTTAAACCCACTCTTTTCATGACGCTGAGTCCTCCCACTAGTTCTAGATCTTTTTTCCCCTCCCTCCCGCCCCTGAGTAAACTGACGGCAGAGAAAAGGGTGTTGTTCACTCCCCCCCCCCCCCCCCCCCCCTCTCCCTCAGGACTTTTGAATGTGCAAAAGCGGCCCCTCCTCTTCCTTTCCTGAACCCCCTTGATATGAGCTTTGCCGCAGAATCTCCTTTTGTTGGACTTTTAATGGAGACGTTTTGGCCCTGTCCGAGAATCCCCTCCGCTTATGCCCCATGGATTTGGCAGCCGGAGAATTGCCCTCGGACGTACCCCCATGGTTATCGCTCTTGACAAATGTGACTCGTCTTTTCTGGCTGAACTTACTTGAACCTCTCCTTTGGGTCTGGGCCCCCTCTCCGCCGGCGGTTTAAGAAATTTAGAAAGGCATGAACTGGAAATTGTACCCCTCCCCCCCCATTTTTATTTCCTTTCCCCCTTGTTTGGTTTTGAGGGAGTTCCTCAGCCCAGCCCTCACACTCATCCTTACCTTCCCTTCTCCAGGCCTTTTCTAACTTTTTCCCCGAGGGCTTTCCTTATCCGCGACCAAGCTCGCCTTGCCGATTATTGCCCTCTTCTTGAGACCGAAGCATCCACCCAGCTCGTCTCTGCTGGCTTTTCCCCCATTTTCTCCCTTTCCCCAAGGAACACTCAGTCCTCTGCTGATGCCGCCACTTAATGACCCCCCTTACTCTGCTTTTCCTTTCCAGGCCTATATCATGCATTCTTCCCCATTAGAGACGCAAACTTTCCCCACTTAGAAATAAATTTTCTTTCCCATGTCCGCCGCTGATCCGTTTTCTTACCCCATCACCCGACTAGTCTCTCCGGACTTTTTTCCTGACCGCGTTCTAAAGCCTAGGTAGTATCCGAGAACCCCTCCTTTTCTTTCCTTCCTCCCCTTTGTTGTTTTTCCCCTTGAGAATTCTTTTTGAAGAGAATGTTCCTTCTGTATTCTTTAAGAAACAAGGCCGCGTCTTTCTCTCCCCTTTGGGTTCTCTCCCTTTCTAACCTCTTCCTTTCCTCCAAAAATTTTTTTAGGAGTATATAGCGAGCTATATGGATGTTCCCATCATTCCTGCACATGATCCGATGCCGAGGTTTTCCCCTTTTGGAGTCAAGTTAGATAATGAGTTTACCCTTGGTTTTTCCCTATTGATTTTTGCACCGCCAGCAGCTTTCGATAGTTGAGAGGAGAAGCTTGAGGATTGAACAGTGTCTTGTTTCAGGCAAATCTGCCTTTCGCCATGGAACCCCTTGTAAGTGGTATCAATTTGTGTCAGCCTTGGTCCCGGATCTGTGAGCGTTTTGATGGGTCTAAAGAACCAACCACCACCTGACTTCATAACAAATCGGGGCATTTGAGGCCCCTTCTTTTTTCCCCTAAAGAACGAGAAGGGAAATAACCCCGTTTTCCGGCGTCGGCCATGCTTCATTGCCCCCCCTTTTCCCTTTTTTGTCCCTTTTTCTAGCACCCCAGTACGAAAAGAGGGAACAGCCCTCTCCACGCCATCTTCCCACCTAAGTCGTTCCCTGTACCTCCTAACTAAGCAAGGTTCTAGAGAAGCCGGAACCTGAGGGTTCTCAGACGCCTAAGGGTCATGACGGCCTGCTTCCTCTTTTGCCACCTGTTAGGAATGTATCGGAACAGTCCGTTCGGTGTACCTTATCTAGAAAGCGTTGCTCTTCATTTTTACTCCAGAGCTTTCGAAGATGGAGAGTTTGAGGCATTCTTCCAGGCACGACCCAGTGATGCGTTTAAAGGAAATGGAGTGGATAAATGCCTACCACTGGGCTCCAAGCAGTTTTCTCCGTAACAGTTTCAAGGTAGAGGATGTCTTTGTTGGTTTAGTGTTTGCCCCGCCCCTGTCTAACGTCTAACTGATCCTTCGGGGAATCCCACTAGCCCTCTCCTTTGCAGACTTCTAATAGTCCGCCGGCCCACCTGAAAACGGAGCTTTCCGAGACATTTAGTCTCCCTAAAGTGAACCTTTCTTTCTTCCCCTTGAGGAATGAGAGAAAGCACCCTCACGTCTTCTAATGTGGTGCCCAGGTGAGCCCCTCCCTTCCAATACGCCCCCACCTTGAACTTCAGCAACTCTTCCTCCACCCTTCTATTCTTGCCTTCCCACCACTTCTTCTTTTAAGCCGTTGACTATGGTCTTTCCTCCGCCCGTCTTGTCTATCACTTCCTCGATTTTGCCCTATGAAGAATGTTCATAGCGCGAATTCTCTGGCATGTCCGCTCCCAGCGTGGACTGACGTCCAGTGCATCCTTTTTTGCCCCCCCCCTGCATTCCCTGTTCCATTCTTCGGTCTTTCGCAGGCAACAGATTCCTGATCTCTTTTCGCATACTACGTCCTTTGTGATTCGTGTGTATTCGTTCCCCTTTTCTTGATGGTTAACCCATTTGAGAAATTCGGCCCGGTTTAGAAAAAATATCCTTTCATTCCTTGTTGCCCAGGCAAAAGATTCTGAAGTGGTACTCGTCTAAGAAATGCGTTGCCACTCTTAGTTCCGATTATACTTCAGACCCGTCTGGTCCAAATGCATCCCCCCTCTGCCCGCTTCTCTCTTTTTTTTCCCCCTCTACTATTTTGTCTTCAGGTGCTCCTTTCTTGCGTTAGATAAGGACTACATTCTAGATTTCGTTAACCCTGTTTCTCTCTCATTCCTTCTTTTCCTTTCACTCCCAACCTCACCCCGGGAAACAGAGCCCGGGATATCTCCCGACTGATTCGGAAGGTTGCCGTAAGGTGACGAAAGCACCCGCTCCCTTCTTTCCCTCTATGTCTTTAGGCAGGCTGTCCAAGTGGAGTTCCACCAGGCACTTTTTGATCGCTCTTCCGTTTCCGAAGATGTGCTTGAAAGGGCAGTCATATAATACTTTCCATTGCCCGTGCATGGGACCCCCAGCGATGCTGGTCGTATCGGGGCGTCCCAACAACGATCCCCTTTCAGGTCCCCTTTTAAAGTTTTCATGCCCGTTCGTGAATACGAAATCTGTCGATCCTTGCTTTCCCAAGGGACAGGAGTCCTCTGGAAGAAATGAGTGGTGGTTTTTCCCTCCTATCCCCCCCTCCGGCAACGTATCTTTCCTTAGGACGAAGAGGCAGTTTTTTTCTTCATCCAGTCGAGCAACGAGAGATTCAGCTTCCTTTTCTCCAGGGCGGCATCTATCTCTCCCGCATCCGATTTTCCCGCTTTGGCGTGGGACTCCCGGGGCGATCGATAGGTTCCTTTTCCCTCTTTCGTCTCTCCTTCAAAAACAGTTGAAGAAGTAGGTCAGGGACCCTCCCCGCCGACGCCGATCAGTTTGTTTGTCGGGCCCTCAGCGTCGCCATAGAGGAAGTATCAACGCCGGCCTCGTCCAGGCCCCGCTGGTCTGGCGGTAAGTGTTTATGGAACTCCACATTCCTCTCCCCTATCCCCTTGACCCTCGTTTCCCAGCAACATGGGTACCCCTGACCGGTTTGGCGGACACCCCAGGAATTCGACCCCTCCCTATTAAATTTGCACCTCAGACCCTCCAGTAGCAACGATCGACCCTTCTTGTGTCTTTCCCCCCCCTAAGCTTTTACCCTCCTGACAAGCCAACTGAGTGTGTTTGACCTGCGTCCCCGCCTTCCCCCCTTCTTCATCGGATAATGTTCCTGTAAAGACCTTTTGCATCTTATATAGTCGCTCAACCCCACCTCCCCCCTGTTTTTTGTACACGGAGCGCGGGACAGCCATTTTTTACCGATAATAGCGGACTTTTAGTCTTTTCTAAACACCCGCCGGCTTCTCTTTCCTTCTTGCTCCTCAGAATGTCCCATATCAGGTGTGTGTTTTTTGCTTCTAGACGTCTTTCTCCGTCGAAGATCTGAGCCGCCGGCGGGTGTGTCGGCCCTTCTCCCCGAAACTTCCTCTCTCCGCTATCTTTTTATGTGTTCTCCCGTTTATTACTTCCCCCCGATTGCCTTGATTGCTCTTTCTAAATTATCCTGTTCTATCCTTCTGATGGATGGCAAGGGTCGTTTTGGACGTCAGGCGTCGAGGTTCAGCGTGGTTCCTTCCACTTTTCTGTCCTTTCAAGTCTTTTCAGTTGGGGTGACGATTGCTGGTTGCACCGCCGTTTCGGTGCATGATAGGGGTTAGTCTCCGCTTTGTCTTCGTCCTTTCATAGGAAAGCGTCGGTCGTCGAATGTGACTAGACCCGAGAGTTTTCCCTGGTCTCCCATTTTCTTCGCATTGCGTTCACCACTTTTCTTGAGGGTGACGTGGCGGGCCATAATCCCCCCACCCCACTTGACCTACATCCCCCATCTGGGACTTGAGTGCCCCTTTTAGGTTTGAACCTCGTCGAAGGGTCGCCGACCCCTGATCTTCCTTCTTTTTTTGTGATTTCCACCCCCTACTACGTCCTTTCCGGTTTGTCCGAGCTCGCCAGGTGAAGGAACCCTGAAGTGTCCATCTCCGTTGCCTGAAATAGGCAAGAGGAATTCGTTTTCGCCCCAATTCCCCCTGCCGTGAAGTCAGCTTCGAACTTGACGTTTTTTGCTTGATATCCGATTGGCAACTTTGTCATGGGCCTGCCTCCCGGAGTTAATCGGTTTTATCCTGGAATGGATCTGCCCTTTTCCCCCCACCTTCCCCTTTAACCCGAGGTGGCGCGGTTTAGACAGCGTTTGCCAGAGGGCTGAGTGCTTTATCTAAATGCAAGGATTTGCTTTACCTGGGCCGACTTAGCGTTTTCCTCTCGCAGAAAACTCATTCCCGAGTTTCGTTTCAAGTTGACTGTGTGGATGGGCTGAGGTACCTCCCTCTGGCACGCTTTAAAATTTGGCCTTATCCATGTCCTTTTTCCTCCCCAACTGTCAACGCCACACTACGATAATGAGTGCAGCCTAATATCTTGGAAAGGTACTGCAAAACTTCGTACTTTTTTCTTGTTGCCCTCTCTTTCCCAGGTTTTTTTCAGTTTCTCCTGGCCCTCGACCCAGATTTTTCGCCACGAGGCCTGAGAGAGCATACACAGGTTCCCCTACATCCCTGGAGAATGTGGTTGAATGCCCTCCGGTCACCGCACCCTCCACCTACTTTAGGCAGAACAGATTACACCCTTATGATAAAATGTGTCCTCTTCCTTCGGTGAAGTTCAGAGGCCGTGGCTCGACTTCGCCTTTCTCTCCGACCTCGCGATTTCAAAGCTTACCCCTGACGTGTTGCAAAATTGCCCGTGTCCTGGAGTTCCCTCCATTCCCTGAGACGCGGTTCTCCCCCAGTTTTCCTTCTTCCGCTCCCTAGATTGAGGTATTAACACCAAGATTCCGTGTCTCGTTCTGTAATCCTCCTTGTTGTGTTTGATTATGATAAAGTAAGCTCCTTTCTCCTAATTCAGGCCCTGTGCTCTAAGTGGCAGGGGTCGAAACCGACTGCTTTGAGCCCTCCACGGCCCCCCCGGGTATCTTTGTGACCTTGTCGTAAGTTCCTCCTTCCCGGTGCCCAAACGCTCTTCGCTTTATCCTTCGAGTCGTCTGGTCCCCGCACTTCTGAACTTACGACGTAGTCGATAACTGTGGATTTCATCTCGACTGGGTTTCCGTCTTCAGGTCTTCCTCAAAGGCTTGGTTCGTTCTAGGCACCTGATTCATTCCCCCTTGTGAAAAATTAGTCCGATTTCGTTCCCCTGTGCTTCCCACTGCGCAGTCATCTGTTCTCAAAGCAAACCCCCTTTAGGTCGGTCCCTCCGCAATATATCGACCTTCAGGGCCTACGGTTCCTTGGCCGTCCCTCCCCCTTTCTTCCGTCTGAGGCTTTCGTAGTTTTTGCGGCTGTTCCTTTTCGGGCCACAGGACAGGGGACCGGGACAGGTGAAACGCTGGTTCTGTGCCACTTCAGGTCCATAGCACATAAGCCCCTTGCCATATTGGCACCCTTTATGCATTAAGTGATTGAGGGGCTCCACCTAGGCCCTCGCCAAAAAGAGAAGTGATACCCCCGTCCGCCCCGCGGGCTCCTTTTCTCCTCTCCTTCTCGACCGGCTGTCGTCAGAACGCGTCATTAGACTGTTACTCTTCTGTGTAGATATTCCCCAATGAACCTAGATTTTTTCCCATTAGTCAGACGAGATTGCCCGAGGCCGTGTGACCAGTTACAACGAGACCAGACCCAACGAGGACTGAGCTTGTCAATGGCATGTCCCTCCTGAGGACCTTTCGGCGAAGTAGAGGCGAGAGTCCCCGATCTAGGTCCGCTGTCATTTTCAAGCGTCCTCTGTAACTTTTTTTGTGTTCCGACCGAGGTTTGCTCGCTAGTCACACCCGGTTGACCTCCTTTTAGGACTTTTCTTGACAGCCCGCGTCGACTTTCTCCGCGCCCTTTTTTTCCTCCCTGCGCTGTTCTCCCCCGTTCTAATTAAGAAGAAGGGCCACTCGTCCAGGCCATGTTCTTATCGTCAGTGGTGTTTTTTCGTTATGGAAATAAAGTCCCTACAAGATAAGAAATCACGGTGCATCACCCCTTGTGTCTACCCCCTTCCCTCTTTTCTTGGATCTTCTAAAGGGAGGACCCGCTCTATTTTTCCTATTATGCCCCCTCCCTTAATAGGCCAACTCTAGCCACTTCTTTCTTTTCCCCCCAACCTCCGTTTCCCCCCCCCCTATCCCCCGCCGCATCTCTTGCCCTTCCTGTTTTTATGCCCACGACTTATCATGCTGCAAATGACCTGAAAGCCATCTAGCATCTTCTTCTCTTTTCCGCGTCACCCCCCCTGATCAGTCCACCATCCCCTGTTTGCTTACAAATTATCTTTTTGGATTCCACCAGAAAGAGCCGAGAACCTCAGAGGCCCGTTTTCTTCCTCCCCACCTGGACCTTCTATAAATATTAGTCTGTATCCCCGGCCCGTCTCTATACTTTCCCTCCTCCCCGTTTTTTTTTGTTCTCGATTCGGGCAGTTGAAGAAGAAGAGGTCTTTTCTACGAAGTGTGTTGCCCCAGCGAGCCCCCTTGCGATTGCGATGTTCTGGTTCAGATTCCCCCTTCCCGAGATACTAAATGGTGCTTTCGATATAATCTTATCCCTCTTCTCTCCTATCTTTTAATTTCCATTTCCTTTCCCCCTGATAAGATTTCGATCGGGAATTGGCGTGTTTCAGCTCATGGCCGTGTTAAGTGTTTGGTGACCCCTGATTCTGGGCACCTCCATCAGCTTTCGCCGGGGAACGGAGAATCCTGCGGAGGCATCATCGTCGATCCTCTCCTTCCTTTCCTGGCTCCGCAAAGAACCTATTTCCGTTTTCCCACAGTGGTCTGTCAGGATCTTTTCTCTTTTCTTTGCTTTTCCCATCCCGCCTCTGACAACTTTGCCCGCCCCCATTCCCTTGTTTTGGACGTTGACCCCTCTGATGACCGGTCAGAGCAATTTTTACACTG
>Ga0179593_1818617_pt1 | contig 11154 bp, 10 predicted proteins | sample CZODoug2_1_08_16_FD_185931 | JGI IMG/M metagenome (GOLD analysis project Ga0179593, IMG submission 185931) | Vadose zone soil fungal communities from Angelo Coast Range Reserve, California, USA - CZODoug2_1_08_16fungal (PacBio error correction) | ecosystem: Environmental > Terrestrial > Soil >... | reverse complement strand
ACAACCGTTCCTTCATGCCTCCCCCCCCTTCTCTTCATGACGGACCGACCCGCGACGGCGGCTTTAATCAATTAAAGGCTCGTCTACCCGTCCTTACCGCGGCTTTTGTCCTATACCTCTACCCCCCCTCTTGACACCCCGGACGGCCCTCTTTTCTAAATCCCTTCGGCCCTGTCGACCTCGCAACGCCCGCGACCGCGACCTCATTTGCGCCGGCGTGCTTCGCCCGTTTTTCCAATATCCCTTGCGAAGGCTCCTGTGATGCCTGCCTAATGGCGAGCCTCCTCGACACGACAACTGTCCCCCGTATTGACCAAGATGCCGTTCTGGGTGACCCCCTCGGTTGCGCCCCCTCCACTTGCGCACTTTTTGTCCCTCGCGGTAGAGTGTTCACATGCCCCTTCCCTCAGCCAGTCACCCTATCTCTTCTTTTCGGTTTCCCCCCCTTATCGTGCTCCCTTCTCGACCGATTTATACAAGCCGGTTGATATTTTCCAACAGACTGATCTTTTGCTAACGGATCAGCCCTTACCTTTTCTGTACAAGCGGTTTTAGGTGACGAGATCATTGATTGGGCTAGCTTCGGCCCTCTTTTCCATTCCCGTCCCCCTTCCCTCTTCAGAAGTTTCCCTGATATGTGCTCCGCCGGCCTTCCCTACGTGCAGTGACCACCTTCGGATTTCACAACTTTTTTCGCGCCCGTTAATTTTCGGCATCTTTCCCCCCGGGCAGTTCCCCACACCACGATGTGGGAAACTGGGCTGGCAATTATCAACGCTTTGCGCGTCCCCCCGTCTGAAGGCCAAGGGTTCGAGTTTCACGATCTTTCTGTTTGCCGTCTCTCACTCTGAGGCCTTCGAGAGCCTGCGCCCGCTTTTTTGGTTTCGGCTTTTCCCCCTCCTTTTTGTTTTGCAGTTTTTTTCGTTCAGGAGTTCGGCCGTCCTTCACCTGTCTCGAACGTCTTGCTGGCGATGTCCATGCGACGTTACAAAGCGAATTGAAATGGCGTGGCCATCTCTCTCCCTACTGGCGTCCTCGTCCCTTGGCGTTCCCCCACAATATCCGGAACATCTTGCGCTGACTCTCGGAACAGGCTTCCTGCGACGCGCCTCGGGTGGTGACCGTCACCTATTTTTTGCCGGTCCTCCTCTCTCGTGGTTGAACCAGAAGGGCCTCGATTTTCTGAAAGTCCTGGGTTTCCTCTTCTGCTTTCAGATCGAGAGGACTCGGTTAGCCTGCGCGTCCGCCTGCGGCCACAGACCTCTTTTCCTCTCCGCCCCCACAGATCGGTCCCATCTCCATAAGATTCCTCGGATATTTCTGGTCCTTCTTTGGAAGGCCCATCCGCTGTCCGTCTCCAATCCGCGAAAAAGCGGCGGTCTTTCTTCTTTTCTGCACTCTTTGTATGTCCGACCTATTCTTCTCGACGTAGCGCAGCGTCGTGAAAACCACTTTCAGCTTTAGCGATGTGGCGAGGCCGTTGGACGCGTCTTCCTTTCCCTAGCTCCCAAACTGGCGTTTTGAGCTGTTCCTTTTTTGCCGAGCAAGTTCCCCCCCGCGCCGAACGCAGCGCATTCTCCCCGGCGTCGCACTTGCCCCCAACTGAGTTGCTCACTACGAACGGTTAGAGGCGGATCGAGTTTTTAGCTCTACAGAATTCGCGGACCCCCCCTTGCGCAGCAACGATCAACTTCCTTGAAACATCCAGAACCCGACTGCGTGGTCCCATGCCCCATCACCCCCCCCCGGTCGTAACAGCGCGCCTTCCGGGAGCCGCGACAGTCCACGTCCCCCCGGTCTTTCCCTCCTTTTTTTCACAGAGCTGACAACGCAGAGACGCAACGCGAACCGATCTCCTCTCTCTGCAGAGGTATCGCCTTGATGCGGTTAGTTCCCTTTGATCCCCATCGGTGGGGGCGCGTGATCTTTCCCCGGGATCCAGGATAGATCGCTTTTCCTGAAACACCCTTGCAGTGCTCCTCATGCCACCGGTCTCCCCCGCATATCCTCCCGCCGACCTCCTTGGACGGGGATTTTTTTATATATTGGAACATCCGCTCGAAGCGACTAGCTTGCTATACTTTCTTTCTTCATCATCCCCCTTCCCCAGATTCAGTAGCCGGGCTGAGAAAGTGCCCTCTCTCAATACTCTTTTTTTGGGGAGAGAGATGTTCGACCTCCGGCCCCTTTGCCGCTGATCGCCGTCGGGATTAGCTGCAAGCTTATTTCGAGCGGATAGGACCTGGTTTCGAGACCATCCTGAAGCGTTCGGTATCTTTCCTTCGCTTTTTGTGTGGTTCTTCCCTATTAATAATGCTGGACCCCCTTGTTCGTTTGTGTTTTCGCCGAGAGATCGTGATCTTTATTGCGGCACCTTGCAGGCGATCCACCCTTTTGTCCCCTTTCCTCTTCCCCTCCGCAATCCTCCCTCGGAACCTCTTTCCTCCTCGGTTTTGTTCTCGGCTTTTTTTTCTACTTCTTACAGTTCCCCCTTTGGCCTGCCAGCCTTTCGCGGCGCACGCTTTCGCTTTTGACCCCTGAAAGAGGTGCTGGCCAGTACCGTGGAAGTCTCGGGTCTGCGGTTTTTTTTTGTTGTTCTCCCCCCCCCCCCCTTTTCCGCAATGCTTTTTTTCCGGTGGGCACTCGATATTCCGCCGACGGAACTTTTGTTGTAGTTTTTAGCTGGTTCCCGTTTGTGACGCAGGTTGTCGGCCTCCTTGTGACCTTTCTCTTTCCACGAGTCCAATCACTTTCCAGTTTTCGAAGCTGCTCCACCTTCTCTTTTTGGCGCAATGCGGCCCCGTCTTTCTACCTCCACTCGATTGTCTTTTTCTGGATGAAGCTTTTCCGACGATTCGAGGACGTCTTCGCTTTTTCAATAGGTCAGACATACACATTGATGGACTACGCGTGGCGCCGAATTCGTTTTTTTTTTTCTTTCTCCGGGTCTTCTGTGGACTTTCCTTATTCGAGCTTGACCGCGCTTCCCCTAATTGACCTTGCAGACGGCCTTTATCGGATCGAGTTGACCGACTGGGCCTTTCTGTTTGTCCCTTCAGTCTGCGCTGAAGCGCCGGCGACACCTTGTAGGTATTTCCCTCCTACTCGGGTAGGAAAACACCAGCTTGTTCCTTCGGATGCGTCCCTCAAAACCCCGTCCTCTTGGCGTGATTATGGTGCTCTTACAGTCCTACACAAAATCGGCCGTTACGAGCGGCCCATTTTGTGAGCTAGGGCGATCTTCCGCAATAGTTTTCCCCCCCCTGGTACCTTTAGGATCAGGTTCGGAGAAGATCGTCGTCTTGGCTTTCCTTTGACGCCACAATCCCATTTGGTGCCTTTTCTCTCCCATTGTACCTCCTCCCTCATAAGTTCTTCACTGAGGCCCACGCGCCACATCCTGACCGCACACCCCCAGACTTTTTTCAAGTCCCTGTTTCCTTGCGGGTTTGAAGATTTTAGCTTTTTTCTGCGCCGTTCTCCCGACCTTTTGCACTAAAGTTCCATTGGACGCAGCCGCCACCCATCCCCTTGAGATTTCCAGCACATGGCACGTCCTTTACCTCGTTGAGCTCACTTCTTTCACTTTCCCTGGCCCCTTTTTTTTCCCCTTGCCCGTGGAATTCCCTGCTCTACTGGGTCCTCCTTGCTTTTTTTTTTTCTTAGGGCAGGAGGAAGGTTGGCTTTGTTGATGGAAATCCGTGGAGGGAGTGGCGACTTAATTGCCTTTCTCCCCCATCCGTTCCATCTTTTCTTTGGATGTCGGGCAGGGTCTCCTTGGGAGACGTGCTAGCTCCGAGGATCTCGGCCATGCCACATTGCGGCCTTCAAAGACCCCCTGATCCGGGTCCCCTAATCACTGTTGCCCCAAGAGATTGTAGAACAATCCGAGTGGTTTCATGGCTGCGCACGCGGGTTTCGGCCTCAGCGTTTTTTTCGCATACCCTTCCCTTTTTCATTTTCCAACCTTACCAGTGTCTTGCCCGTGGCTTGGGGGTGCACAGCGCCCCTTTGAGGCAGGCCCGTCCCTACTACGCCCTTGGGACGCCATTTACGTTTGGAACAGCACGTTGGCCGTCCAGCCTTCCCTATCTGTATGGACTGCATTTCCCCCGCCTTCGATCCATCCTCCCTGTCCCTTCTTGCCGCCTTACCCTTCCGGTAGGTCTTCTTTGTGTCGCGGAAGTGCTTTCCTTGGGCCGTCTCGAGTTGTCAGCCGCGGCTTCGAGGGTTGTTGGTGTCATGGTTTTGTCGAGTGCCGCCCGAGGAAGAACGGCCGCGTTCCTCTGCGCTGATCTCCCAGGTATGATGATGCGTCGCGCGGTTTCCTGCGGCGGCATAAATCCTTTCCTGTGATTTTTCACCACCGACTTACTTTGCGCCCAGATCCCCCTCATCGAACGGTCCCCTTCTTTGCCCCATGGTATTTTGAAAAGCACGTCGTACGGAACCTCCTGTCCTCGACCCGCTCCTTGGTGCGGTAGAGGGCCTGTGGCTTTTGCACGATGTCGAACGCTTTTTTTTGCCCTGCCGTCCCCCCCTCCCCCAACGGTTCCCTCGAATTAATCTTTTAAAGCGATTACTTAGAACAGGTGCGCGTGGTCAAACCCGTTTTTCATTTGTGTTGTGCAGATCCTCTCCCTTTTACTCTTTTTTTTCCTTCGGCTATTTTTTTATTCTCGCGGAAGGTAGAACAGACGCGCGTCCCTTTCGTTTGCTCCAAGATTCACGATGGCGTCTGAGAAATCGGTGCAGTCTTTTTGCGCACCCCCCTCACGCCGGCAGGCCGACGCCCCCTATTGTCCATCTCATCCTCAGAGGATAAGCTGTTTCTTGTATAGAGCTAACATTTTGCATTCGCCTTTGTCCCCGATTTCTCCTCGATGCAGGTTACGGGTTTTCGGTGGTGAATTCGCTTTCGCTAGCCCATGAACGCAGATTTCGATCTGCCTTCGTCAACCTTTTCGGCTTTCAGCTGGTCGCAATCCCACCGCTGGATCGCCGGTTACGATGCGATGGGCGGCATTTTTTTCCTTCGTCTCGCCGTCGCCAGTGTAGGGGTCCCTTCATCCCAGGGCGACAGAACCTTATTTGATCTCGAGCTTCCTGTATACTCTCGTTTTTTTTTTGTGTGCTCTCTTGATCGCAGCGCGTCTCTGCGATCAAGACCGTCCCTGCCTGACGTCAAGTGGAAGACACACTAACGGGCGACGTCGCTGATGAACGAGCCCCCCAGACGTCCTTTCCGGGTCTCTTTCTTTCATGCGTTCCTTTTCCTTTCTTGACCTTCGATGATGTCCCCGACGTGTCGTTACTGTTCCTTCTTCACTGGCTTTACTTGATGTTCATGGTCCCGCCGGCCAAATTCATACCATGCCCCACCGGCCCACTCCTCTGCATTCCCCTCCCGCCGGTGCCTCCCGCGCCAGGCATTCGGTTGATGATCTACGCTTCCTCTCCAAGTTGTTGATTGGACTTCGACACGATGAGCTCCTAATTCGTCGGAATGCGCTCATTTTTTGTGATTGGTGTGATCTGATAATCCTCTTTTCAGGGGCTCCCCCACGACCTGTTCTCGATGGTCGGCGCGCTGCGCGCCCCCCTAACACCCACCTTCGCCGTACAAGATGGTCCCACACCGGCAAGCATCACTAAGTGCGCGAGGTTCTGGCAGCTACACAATCTTTCTTTTGTGACCGGTGGAACCGGCGTCTTCGCTCATCTGGCACTGATTGACTGCTTCATGGTGTTACGGTCTTCCCTTTGCAGAGACCCAAAAGCTCCCCGGCGACCCTTTCGGAAAAAAGCCTTCCGGTCCCTTTCCGTCCGACCCTTCTCATATGCGGGCTCTTGCCAAGTGATGCCTGAACGGCCGTTCGAACGTTCTTGTTAAATCGGACTTCCCGGCTCTTGGAGATTGGCAGGCGGTGGTGAACCCACATAACCGGTCCCTCTTTTCTTTCTTCAGGGCACCGGGTTCCGCCTTTCATGAAGGACCCTCCCCCGCGCGGTTCATCATTTCACTTCGATCGTCTCAGGCTTCCCCCCTCGACACCTCCCGCACATTCACAGGCCTGACCCCTGGCCCCAAACCTCGACTGCCGGATCTCTGTCGGTGCCATGGTCAACGGCAACTACTCGCCTGTACCTCCCTGACTTTCGCATTTTCCTTTTTTTTCCACGTTCTCCAGATTTCCTGAGCCTTGATGGATCTCAGGAAGGAGGTTGCCGTGCCATATTATGACTTTTTTCCAAGCTGCTGGTCCTGACCCGTAATTTGTTCCCAACGATGCCGTTCGTCGGATCGACCGATGCCTAGGGGCGGCGCCAGCGCTTCTCCAAAGGCCATCCTTATTCGTGATTTCACTTCTGCATATCCTTCGAACTCTATCACGGCTTGCGGCTCTAACCGCTTTCAGCCTGCCTCTACCCTTTCTATTTCTCCCCCCCCCCCCGCTTTGATTCTTTGTGCTACCGGATCAGCAGGTCCTGTGATAAACGGAGCTGGCCTTTTGCTTTTTCGTCTCATACCGAGGTCGTAGAATGCGCGCCCCCATTCCTCGCTTTTCTGGCTTGTCCCCCCCCTTCTCCCCCCTACCACATGTTCTGATTTAATCAACGGGCTAGCCCCCTCGTTTTTTCCTGAAATGAGCTTCGCCGTTCCCAGTGAATGAGCTGCCTCCCTTTTGACACTTTACATTCCGGCAGTAAATTTCCCCTCTTCCCTCCGGTTTCCATGAAGTTTTTCTTTTTCCGTTCAAGCTGCCGTTTTTTTGTTTGAGAGCGCCACCCTTGCCCCGTTCTTGAGAGCAGTCTCATTTCCTCAGTTCTTTACCTACGGCTGTGATTCTGCACCCCCGCCTCCGCTCCCTTTTGCACCCTCTGGTGCGTCGAGGAGTAAAGGAGGGCCTCTCGTCCTTACCTTTGACTCACGTTATGTCTGTTCGTTCCACGGGATTTTTCTCCAGGAAATGCGATGGTGCGGTCCCTCTTACGTCGTCCCTAGCTGCCGACGGAGCAGTACCGATCCTCGTAGTGTCCCCTCTGTTTTCTCACTATTTCCCCCCCAGGCGTTCCTCCCTGACGCGACCCGATTGGGGAGGTTGACCGGATTTAACCGACCTGCTCCGAGATTCGGCTTATATCATCGAGTGTGGAACAGGGCCGAGTCCAGAAGTCCTTCTGCGTCAGGATGTACTTTCCTAAAAACTTTTTCCTTTTTTTTCGCGTAAGTACCCTGGCGGGGGCACCACCACACCCCCAATCCCCCTTCCTTCCTTCTTTGACATCCCCCAATTCGGTCAATATGATCCTCGATCGTCTGCAAGGCCTCGGTTGACGGCCCCTCAATCTCTTTCCTTTTCCCCTTACAGGCATCCCTTCCCTTTCCATAGCCCCTCTCCTGAGCGTATTTGACGCAGGAAGAGTTTCCTTCTCCCCTGTTATGTACCTATTAAGCGGCTCGTCGAGAAGCGTCGGCCCATCTCCTCAGCCTCCTCGGCCGTTCTTTTTTTTTGTGGAGGCTTCCGCATGCGCCAAACCCGCTCCCCTTTTCCTTCTCCACTTCCGAGGGATGGACGCGGTGATGCAAGGGAGTCCTTCCCCTTTTTGGAACCTGTCTCCTGGCGCCGCCCATGCTCGTCCTCCCATTTAGTTTGCGCGAGGATAGCGAGTGCCGACAGCCACATAACTGCCTCCTCCCAACCGTCGCCGCGCCGACACGATCCAGACCCCATACGCAGACCCACCTGCCTCTCCGTACGGTCGTCTCCCTGCCGAACGCCGGGCGCCGAGGCAGGATGCAAGTCCCAATGCTTCTTTCTTCTCTGTCCCGAATTGATAGGAAAAAAACGCTTCAGAAGCGAACCTCACCGCGAAACGATCTCGACTTCGTCTTCCTTCTTCCTTTCAACGCCTGCGTTTCCCCCACATGTTTGCGACGCGTTTCTTTTTGGGCCTCATAGATAAGTCGCGCTTTCCCACTTTCTTTTTGCAAGACTTTCCTTATCTAGGCTCTCATAATTTACCCTGCGAAAGAGGCCCTGTTTATGTCTCGATCTGTGGCTGATAAGCTAGAAAGCGCTTTTTTCTCGCTCAGCACGGCGCGATACAGAGTGCGCGCGTGCCTTGTCGGGAACGCTTTTTTAATTTCAGAGCTTTTTGTCAAGCCCTTCTAAGTGGCCGCGATTTTTAAGATGAGACGAAGACGTCACTTCCCGCTGCCCCAAGAGATGTCCGTCTCTATAGGCAAATGATGAGGACCCCGGTACTTGTGTTTATTCCCTTCATGCTTTCCCCTCGGTAGCGGAGTGGTGTTTCTCCGATTCGATATTGCGTCGCTGGCGACCTGTTTTGTTAGAAGGACTTTTAGACTCAAATCCGGAGATCCCCCCTTTTTCCGATATAGATTCTTTCCGCCTATTCGGCATATGTCTCTCTGTTTCCGATCTATGCGCCCATCCTGCAGACCGGTGCCTCTTCTGATCCTGCGAGAGGAGACCGCGGTCTTTTGTTGAAGACAGCTTCGGCACATTCTCCAGCCCCGAATTTTTTCGGCTGGGGTTAATCGCATGTTCTTAGAGTCGACCCTTTTTCCCCATTCTCAGTGGATTTGGTGCTGGCACTCATATCGTCGCCCTTGATCCCTTTTCAGATTGTCCTTCCCCCCTACCCTCTAGAGCGGTGGTTTCTAGCGGTGACTTCTCTCATAACGTTCGCTTCGGGACAGTTCGGGCGTCAAAGTCCTTATGCACGTCCCTATCCTTCGGCTGCCACCCAATCACTTCTCATCTCCTGAGATATGGATTCTGTTCCCTATCGTCTTAGGAGAGGAGGAATAGTAACATACACACCTTCCCTTGGAACCTCGGCTTCATCCCCCCTCGCAGCTTTTTCGATTTCCAAGGGATGTGCTTCTTCCGGTCGTGCCTCTTGATTGGGGTCCCTCATTCCTAGACGATCGGATCCTTCTTTTGAAGAGTGTCGGGGGTTTCGACGACAACATTTTTGTTGTTCCTACGCCGCTCTGCGGCGTCCCGATTGGTCTCTCGTAGAGGGACCACCCCTTGGGCGAAAAACACCAGTCTTTCTTAGGATCGCGTTCCCGTTTCCACCACTTCTCTACTCCTGATCGGAGTCTTCCGATATAGGTGGAGAATTCCCCGGGTCAGTTCCCCCCCCCATTCGCGCCTGGAAGGAAAGCCTTCGAAGGAGTAGGCAGGGCGCAAAGAGGTTTCCGGGTGTGTAGGATGCTTTTTCCCCTTCCTCCTCGCAGATAGTAGTAGTTTCCTGTTTTTCTAACCCCCCATCCTGACTTTCAGGAGAGTGGTGCCGAAGAGAGATCTTGTTCCCAGCCATACTGCCCCGGTCCGTGAAGACGGACAGCCCATCATTGGGTTTTTCCTCGACTCCGCGATGCCTTGCCCCTCTTTTGTGCCCCTCCAACGACAGCCGGATCCCATCAAGGCTTGCTGCAGTCTCTTTCTCCCCGGGCCTTGGAGCGCGCAACAACAGTGCGAGCGTCGACCTTTTCCTGAATTCCCCGTTTCCTGTTGCCAGAGAGCCGGGAATTCCACATCGGTGGTGTGTTCCCGGCCGTGGAAAGCCTTCCCCTCCGTCGACCTTGCAGCTTTTCTCTTTTTTTTTCGGCCTTGACGGTCTTTGATGAATTTGAGTTTTTCTCCTTTGAGAAGTATTGCGGCTGTGCGATAAGTTAACTCTTTTCACTTGGTGTCTGGCATGGTCGAGTTGTGCGCGCATATTCTGCCCGATTTCTTTAGCGGTCCCCATTCTTTTTCTTTCCCTTTTGTCACCAAGGTAAATGAACTTGCCCCTCCCGAATAACTTTGAATCAATGCTTGTTCTCGAGTACCTGATCCGAATGCTTGAACTTCTATAGGTCCTTTTCGATATCAGTCCTGTGACTCTTTTCTGGCCGCGTGCGCAACAGTGGTTTTTTCTTTTTTCGTTTCTTTTTTTTTTTTGCGGGCATCTTCGCGCCCCCTTTTGGTTTTTACAGCAAGTCAGACGATTTGATTATTGGACCCCCCCTTATACCGTCACGTGTCTTCGAGGTAGCCTGAATTTTTGAATTCCCATCACCTGAAGGAATTCTCTTAAATCCGCGGCTCCGCATTATTGCTTCCATCTGCGAAACGTCACATGGGTTTTCGTTTCCTTTTTCGCAGGTCCTTTCCTTTTTCGCACCTGCCCTCCCCGGATGTCCACTTTTTTTTGGTTTTCTTTTCTTCGGTGATTTTTGCTTTTCGAGGCCTTTCCGACGAGAACGACCCGCTTCTCCGTGGGAGACGCGCCGTTATTGTGATGCTGCGAGATTTTCCCTTCACTTTGGCGTGCTGAGTTCAGAAGGGCCCGGGCGTGTTCACCAACCGACTTTCCCCCGCAAGGTTAAATCTAGAAAGGCACGGTGCCGGCTTTGACCCTCCCACTGAATTTCCGCGCCCTCCGGGGTCGGTCATGGTCGGACGTTTCTCCCCCGGCAATTCTTTTTCCTCGTTCGTTTTGTTTTTCCAGCGTCAAATGCGCCCCCCGGGTCCGGACTTTGCAGTCCCCCTTTTCCGCGCCCTTCTTTGCCGCGCGTGACGCGTTTCGTTTCACCACCGCTATCTTGTGTCATTCCTTCCAAGTTCTCTTCGGTTAGGCGCTTTTTTTGGTTTGCCGTTTTTTCTTTGAGGAGCCTTCAGCGCCGCCCGTCCCTAGCGCACGAAGGTCGTGGACATCTTGTTCTTCGCTGCGGTGATGATATCGGTATCTCGTCGCTCACCCCCCCTTTTCAGCTCTCCCGTCTCTCTCCTCGAATCCCTGAGAGCAGGTGGTCTTTGAGCCTTTCGCCCCGTCTTTCATGCCATGGAGCGGTTCCTTGCCCCGTATTGCCGTATTCGATTTTTTGTATGTTCCTTCTAAGTTGCCGGCTTATTTATTTTTTTTCAGACCATTCCCCTCCCCGCGCTCCTAACAGTTTTTTTTTTTACAAGTAGCATTGACATCCCCGGATTAAGCTTGGAATAGGTCGGCATTTTCCTATCGCCATTCCTCGTCGAGGGGCGGCTGGAACCTTTCGGCGCGTCATAAGAGTCGAGTGTCTTTCCAGGTCGACCTCCCCCTCCGTCTGATATCGAGATTGGCGGCGCTGGC
>Ga0179593_1638861_pt1 | contig 11154 bp, 15 predicted proteins | sample CZODoug2_1_08_16_FD_185931 | JGI IMG/M metagenome (GOLD analysis project Ga0179593, IMG submission 185931) | Vadose zone soil fungal communities from Angelo Coast Range Reserve, California, USA - CZODoug2_1_08_16fungal (PacBio error correction) | ecosystem: Environmental > Terrestrial > Soil >... | reverse complement strand
GTCTCCTCGTTCGGCACCTTTCCCTCTGTATTGTGTGCACTGACACGCGCGTCCGGTCTATCCGTAGCGATTTTTCCGAATCCCCTCAACCTTTTTTCTTCATTAACAGAGCATGTAGATGATGGCTCTTCTCCATCCTCTCGCGTAGAGCGAGAGAGGGATAGCCGGCATTACCTCGCTTTCTCTTACCTTTTGGAGTCCCCCGGTTTAGGGACAATTTGGCGCTTTTTGAGGACGAGCTTTCCTTTCTGAGGTCCTTCTCGATCGTCCATAACCGCCACACCATCTCCTTTTAGAGGCCCCCCCCCTCAGTCGATCAATCGCCATAAGAATGACTGTTGGGCCTTTTATTTTATGCTGGCGCTTCCGATCTTCTTTGAGTATTAAGAAACGAGACTGAGAAGATCGAATTGCGCCTTGGCTCCGTTTTCTTCATTATAGGCGACAGGCCGGTCACGCCGGCTGATCCCCCTTTGTGTAACCATTGGTCTTTTTCTCTTCCCCGTTGCAGCCCCTTTTCTTACGGTGAATCCACCGCATTTTTTCGTTTTTGAAGTCCCCTCGAATCTGAGCATTCCCTTCAGGATGGCGCTTGTTCTCTCGCCCCTCATAGCTTTCTCGTATAGCTTTGAAAGATGGTCCGCTTAGGGATTACCGTTTTCCTTTATTACCAGGCCGAAGCTTGCCTAGCATGTCTATCCTAGGTCGCCTAGTCCCTCTGGGCCCGATGTGGCCCCCTCCTTGTCGCTTTTCGTGGTTACTCTGAGTTTCGATCCTTTTTGTGGCTTCTTCTTTTTCTCTCTCGGTTTTCGCACCATTTGGGTCTGCCTCTCTTCTTTTTTCTCCTATTGTCTTCCCTTTTGACCTCGTGTGTGCGGCAAGTTTTTGTGCTGCGCCGTCTTGCCATCGCGGCCGTTTAGGCGCTTTCACGTTCCCTCTCGTCTTCCCTCCAGTGCCGGGAGAAATGTTCCCGCACCACCTACGATTCCTACCCTATTCACCGCCAGATCTACCTTGTCTGCTCGTTTACCCGCCTTGGGCTTTGGGGTACTGTACCTTTTCTTTTTTTTCGTAAGAGTTGGACTGGCCCCCCGCTCGAGGCGACCGCCCACTCGTACCAGGACCATTCACCATCACACCCGTGGCGAGGACATCCCGTGGGTCATCGCTTCTGGACTCGCACACGGAGCCGAAGAGATTAGCGCATCACAGTGTCGTCGCCCCCGTCCGAGTGGTGACCTCTTGCACTTTTCCGCCGGCCCTTTTTAATTGACGAAGTCTTCCGGACACCGTTTTAAGCTCGGCCCGGCTTTTAAGCGCTCGTGGAGCGGTTGCCTTGAAGAAGCTCAGGGTGGCCTTCGCTCCCCTTCCCCTCTCCAGCCTCTAGGACCGCTGCCGAACGTTACTCGCCGCCCCTGCTCCGCCTACGCAGACCGTCCCTGCCTCCTTGCCCCCTCTACTTTCCCCAAGTACAGGCAGTTCTCCCCTTAGCTGGGCCCCAAGGGGGATGTTTTCTTTTCTCAGGTGTCTGTGTCCCTCAGGTGCCTTTAGCAGCGTTCACGCGAACATCCTGTCTGTCTGATTCGCACTAGCGTTCAGTCCGAGATTTCCATTTTAATAGTGCGCGTTACCTCCTGGTACTTTTCTATGTAGAATTTTCGCGCCGTGCTTGCGATCGTGCGATCTCATGATTGACCCAGTGATCCTTTAGAGGAGGAACTTTTTTCGGCTTCAACTCCCCCCTTCGAAGCTGCCGATCCTTTTGGTTCTCTCTTAGCCGAACGGGGATGCGCTTCCCCCCCCCAGCACACTGACACCCCATCCGACACGTCCTTTTCGATGGTGTTCCGCCCTTGCTCTGCCGTGAAGCCGATGAATTCGGTGTCGAATTTTTCTTACTATCACGATTTGTGGATAAGCCAAACGGGACACGCCCATACTTTTCAGGCCGACCATCGAGAAAGCTAGCATTTACCAATGGAAATCGCGTTGCTTGATTTCGCCCCCCCTTTTCCCCCAGTCGCGGATTTTTGTAGAATTTGGACAACCCTGCTTTCGCGCAGACAGCACTTGAGTCCCCCTCCGCGTCTGGAGCGTTCTCTCGCATGCGAGCTCTGCGTCAACACTTTTTTTCCCTCCCGTCGGAGACGACAGTTGTCATAATCTTGCTTCTTTTTAACTTTTTTTTCCGCTTTCCCTTTGACCTTCTCGACCTGGTCCTGTGCGGTCCCGCTTTTTCGCGTCGAGCCCCGATTGGCTTAGCTTGTGCCTTTTTAGGTTCCTGACCATAAGCGAGAGGCGGGGAGGTGTCGCTATCGCCTCTTTTTTGGCGCGCACCACGGTCCTTTTGCGCGATTCCGATGGATTCGCCTCGACGACTCAGAGATTTTCCTCCTCATACGTTTGTCAGTTTTGTGAGTCTCTTAGAACTTGTCGCGGATTACTCTCTTAGGTCTTCATTTTTTCTGACACTTTTTTTCCTCTGACCATCGCTTCGAGAACCAAATAGTACCGATCTTCGCAGCAGCCCAGACGTTGACTCCCTCGACCCCCCCAATCTTGGGCGTTTCGCGCTCACCGATAAGGGCCTTTCCGGTACCTTTCTCCCTCTTTCACAACTTCTTCTCCTGACTTCGGTATAGACCAGACTCAGCCCCTTTCACCTCTCGGATGAGCTGTACTACGATGTGGCTTCGATTTTTTTTTTGTGGGGCTCTACCCCAAGTCTCGACTTCCCCAACGCCACATGCCACGCCCGTCCCACCTCTGATGCAGGTCCCCCCCCCAATTGCTCGCGGGGTCGATTTTAGCGGCCTTATCCTGACTTGTTTGGCCCCTTTTTGGATCTCGGTGCCCTTTCCCCCCCTGTTGTAACCGTTGGCTCAGCCGTGTCCCCTGTTTCACCCGAGCCGTCACCACATTGACGATATTTGCGATCGGTGCCTTTTTCATCCCGCTATATCTCCCCCCCCCAAAGGATGTAAGAGCGATCCCGCCTAGAGTTACTCTCGGTGTTCGGAACGGTTTATCTCCCAAATTTCCACCCCGGACCTTTCTCCTATTGCCCCCGCCCGCTATCTGAGAGACCCTAAAAGGCAGCCCCTCACTTTCTTCTAAACACAATAGACGGCTTGGCTCGAAGCTTCATCGGTATCCTCTACGATTTATTTTCCTGCTTTACGCTGAAAAGTGGTATGTTTCCCCCGAAGTCGCCCTCTCCAACTCCCCCGCCCTCTGTCCCCGTTCTGCGCCGGGACGTGCGCTGTCGGCGATGTGACAGTGACAATATTTCGGGAGTTTTAGGAGGATCGTTCTTCCCCTGTTCATGTCGTGCTGGCGCTGGGTTGGGGGTCTTTTTTTTGTTGGAAGTTCGCGAGGTTTGGGGGGTTTTTTTTTTGGGGGTGGGTTTTTTTTGTTTTTGGGTGGGGTTGTGGCGTTTGGGGGGACGTTTTCGGGGGTGTAGTTTTTGATCCGGTATACGGTCAACCGCACGAAGCTTCCCCCTCTTAGCCCCGTTTCTCATCTGTAACTTTCGAGAAGGCCACCCCGTGGTTCCTGAGTCCTCAATGCGGGTTCCACGAAGGCAGACTGAGTCCAACGCTTTTGATTTGCACGGTGCAGCTTTTCCTTAGGTGTTTTCCCCTATCTTCGACAAGCTGCCAACGGATTGTTTTGAGGCGTCCGTCTGTGGGTCCCTTGTTGACTGTGCTTGGCCGGGGCCAGTCCCAGGGTAGCCACTCCCTTCTCCCCAAGTCCTTTTCTTAAGACTCTGTCCGCAAATATCTCGTGAAGGAAAATGTTATTTCTGTTTCCACTCGAGGCTTTGGGACGACTCGTCGTTGCATCGCCAGCGAACTTTTTCCCCTCTGATCAGATTAGGGGCAGCCCCCCCCCACCTGCTAATGCACGGCGGCGTCCCCGTTCTGCCCAGGCCCTCTATAAACAGCCTTCGCCACCGCTTCCCATTGTCAGGACCCTACCGAGTCGAGAGCGCTCCGCTTCGACCTTAAGAGATACCAAACTTCGCTCCAGTCGTCCGTGAGCAGCTCGCCCCCGCCTTTTTAGTCTCTTCTTTCTCCGACACTGGCGCTCTCGGCCGCCCCTCAGCGACCCGACAGCTGGATGCCTTCCTCGATTTTCCCCCAAAGCCCGTCTTTTTCCTGAATATGGGCCAGATCGCTCCCTTCTCAGACCGCACGATTTCCCTGAACCAGCCGGCCTGAGCGGCATCCGGCAATCCCCCACGCACCTTATCCCCCATGTTTGCAGAGCAAGGCGGACGTCCTTCGAGACGTATTCGGTCCTTGATGCGCAACTTCCTCAGTTCGTTTTTTTTGGATTTCGGTCTTTGACGCTCTTTTCCGCGGCTTGCTTCCTCCTCAAAGAATGCTCGCCAAAAAGTGCTGATGGCGATGCATCTTTGGGTCTTCATCAAGGCCAATGGCGATGGTGGTTTGGCTTGCTGGAGCATCTGGACTTATCACCCCCCTCTTAGATAACACGCCCTGGTTACTGAAGAACTCAACGTGCCCCCGAAAATTCGACCCTCCCCCGCCCCTAGGAGAAAACTCTCTTTCGATCGCTCCGTTCTCCAGTCTGGTAAATCCTGGCGTCCTATTCCGTGCTGATTGACGGGCGGGGCAGTTTTTCGGTGTGTGACGCGTCTTTCACACCCTTTTGAAAAGACTTTTTTCCATGGGATATCAGCTAGCCCGCAATCCCTCTTCGATGAGTTTGAGTAGCACGTTGCTTTTTTCGATGCGGGAGTCCCTAGCCTGGCCCCATCGGACCTCGATCTTTTTCTTCGATGAGATAGGACTATTTCGATGTTATTAGCTTGGGCTTGGGACCTTTTTGGAGTCGTGTGCGCGACGAGGTTCACCGCCTTGATGTTTCTCTTTCTCGTCCCTCGGACCCCAGTAACTTTCGAAGCAGTCGGCGTCCACGGCTCAGCCTCGGCCCCGGGGCATTATGCGTCCTTATTGCGTCCCACGGTACCCTTTTTCCCGATTCTTCGGTGTCTAGCGCCCGGAATCCCCTTCTTGATGTACAGTTAGTAAGCTGTCAGAATACCCGCCCCGTTCCGTCCGCTCCCTGATCTTGCCTGGCGTCTCGATAATCGAGCCTGCTTGGCGTGTCCCCACCTGCGTAGACCGCTGTGTGGGGCACTAACGGCCACCCAATCTCTTGTTTTTTTCTCTCTGGCCCCCTGTGTCACTAAGCTCTCGCCGTAGCTCCTTCCGGTAGCGTTGATGACGTCCGCCGCCCCCAGCCCTTCATACCTTCTCGATTCGTACCCCCCCGTTATTTTTTTTTTTTTTATTCCCCTGCAAGAGCAAATGCAGGTGTTTTCGGTTTAATTGAGCCCTCACCATTCAGCAACCCTCTTGTAGATATGGTACGCCGCAGCACAGCCGGGTTTCGAGGTCTTAGCGCGGGGCCCTGGCAAATCAGCCACAGCCCAGCTCTAAATGCCTCGCATTAGAAGGTTTTCCTTCCGGTGCACGGTCACAGGTAGTTGCCGCCCGTTCCAACCTAGCGTTGAGCCATCAAGGTCTTCAGTTCCTCCCCCTGCTCCTACATTGGCAACTGACCCGACGGAAGCACCTGACACGGCTCGTCTCTTCCTCTCGAGTGTGCCGAACGCGCCTCGTTGGCGATCCACACCTAAGCCCGTCCTCGATCGAAAAGTGCGGTGCATAGGAGACTAGTTTTTTCTATATAAGGTCGTCTTGCCTTAGGAAGTTCCCTTATTCTTCATTCCTTCACTTCCTACGTCGCAGAAGATCGGAGGGCCCACCCCTGGCGTGAAGCGAGAGTGTTACGATTTTTCGCGATTGTCATAGTAGTCTTCTTTCTCCCCCTTTTTTTCTTTTCATCCGGTTTTCGACGTTGGCGATGTTTGGTCCTACCCTCACCGTTGTACTATTTCCATCGCGGCAGAAGAGGGTTCTTGCGTCTTGGTCCGTTCAAGCTTTCCCTCCCCATTTCCCGTTCTTTTCCCGGCACCTCAGAAGAAGATCATCCTGCGGTTTTAGCTTTTTTGGGCCCCGGCAGAACGCCGGCGAGGAACAGAGAGAGTACTTCATTCCATCGCCTCTTTCTCGATTGATGCTCGGTGTGATCGTAGTCTCTCACGTCTCGCTCCTGGGTTCAAGATTGAGATTTTACCGTGGAGTCCGATTGTTTTCTTGCATTCCCCTCTGAACGGTAGGATGACGGTGCGATCGCTCGGTCCTGTGCTCAGATCTGCCCCCCAGCGGTTTCTTTCTCTTTGCATAGATCTTGCTCTATAGAACTGGTCATGTTTTTGAATCTCTATTTCTTTTCCGATTAGCGGCCCACATGTCGGCAAGTCGCGCGCTCTCCCTGTCTCCTCTGATGTTTCTCCCTTCTACATGGGCGCGGCTGTTCAGTTTATCGACTTTTTATCTTTGCTTTGATGGATGTTTCGACGTGCTCATTTAGCTCTCCGTGAGCCATTGGATTCAGGTTGGTTCTTAGAGGGCCTTGTTGGTGAAACGTGACGCCGGTGCTGAGGACAGTTCTGCGCCTTTCTCTGCTTTCCTCCTAGGAGTCTTTTGGGTGACACGAGCAGACGATGTTTTCCGCCCCTTCTTTTCCTCCGTGTCCCAAAAACGCGCCTCTATGCTATGGTTCCCGATTTCAGAAAAGCTTGCGAGCGTGGGATGGGTCTATGTATTCTGACCCGGATGGCGGCCGTTGGAATGTTAGTCAAAGACTCCCCCCCCCCTTCACGGCAGACTAGTGCGCATACGTGGGACAGGATATTCTGTCGTCCACCCTCGGCCGGCGATATTGAGCGCGCGCACGTGCCCCGCCAACGCGTTTCTTGTGATCGCACTCAGCCTCTCCCTTTTTGTATTAAACCCGGGCAGCCACGTCTATTCCGGTTCGTCAGTCTCCCTCTGTCCCCTCAAGAGATTTTTTGCGGGTTGACACTTAGCGGCGACCAGCGCCTAGGAAAGAGAAAGTAGCCGCCTCTAGCTGTGGCCCGGCTCCAGCTCGATTTTTGAAGTCCTTTTTTTTTTCACAGGAGCTGTCACGGCGTGGAATACAGTGTGAGTGAGACTTTTCGGTTCCCAGGGCACTGGAAATCACCTTTTCATCCCGCGAACATCTTTTTTTCGGATGTGTCGGTTCTTTTATCTGATTTTCCTGCGGCTCGTCCGTTTTCTCGCATGCTTGGCCCTGGCTTCATCGTGGAGTTTCGCCGTTTTTATGTCTAGTTCGGTAAGCTTGCCAGGATATCAGGTTGGGCGGGCTCTCTCCAGACTTTCTGAACTCCTGTTTGCGATAACCGGACGACACTTGCGGAACTGGCGCTGATTGATCTGGCGCGTGACCTTTGGATTTTGCGGTTCTTCCCTAATCCTCCACCGATAGATTCCGAATCGTCACCTTTTTTAGATTTTATCCTCCTTTCTTGCCGCTGAAGCGAGATTGCTTTGAACTGAAGAGAGCGCTATAACGTTGACAACGCCTTCCCTCTCGCGATCGCGCCTGAAGGCTTCTGAAATCGACGCCGCGCTCCCATTGGTGTTTGGAGTGAATCGCTTTCGGCAGGAACTCTTTTTTTTGACCCTCTTTTCTCCACCGTTGTTGATGCCGCACCACCGCCACGACCAGGGCGCGATCTTGTTGTATTCCTTTTTACAATTGCACCTGCCGAGACTTGTACGCGCCCGGTCCCCCTTTTTTCATTTCTTCTCATTCTCCGGCATGCGCCTTTTTTCCATGTAGCTTTACGTGGCCCTCTTTGGAAATGCGCAGCCTCGATCGCAGGGTTCCCGAGCCCTCTCTTTGCTTTTTTCTTTTTTTCCCTTTCATGGGCGGCGTGATTATCCTGCGAGAGGCGTTTTGCGGTGATCGCCTCTCTGCCATTCTTTGAGGTTTTTTTGCCGACTGTCGTGCGAATCCTTTGACGACCGCGCTGTATCTGCGATCTTCTCTCCCTTGTTGTTTATCTCTCATAGGTATTTGCTTACAGATCGGCTGGGGTGTCATGCAGCTCAAGTCCCTTTTTTCTCGCCCTCCCATCAGCTTCGATCTCCCCCCACCAGTCGCTCACTCTTTGGGCTCATTCGCCCAGATTTCTCCCACCGTCCCCCCCCTAACGACGGGGGTCCTGTCGCGCTGTCACCCGCCATCTGGATGCCGACGGACCGATTTCCCCCGACTGTAGCGCGCGCCATGTGGACGCTCGCAACGCTTCCAGAAGTTCCCTTTCTTCCTGACAGGACCCGAATAGACAATGTGGCAAGTACGGCATTGTTAAGTTTCTCTTCCGCTCCAATTTGTTCGTGCGGTCTCCAACAATCCTTTCCTCGCCAGGCTTTTCTGTCCACTTCTCTTCACAGGGCCAATTGCTCGCGGGCGTTCCTCCAGCCGGCGGCGTTTTTTTATTTTCCGTGTTGGTGGCTATACCGGCTTTTATCGAAGAACTCTAAGGCCTTTCTCACTTCAAGACTTCCTTCCGATCCAGACCTCACCCCGTGTTTATAGACATGGGAGCCCGATCCTCTCTTTTTCGTACAGGATCCCCGCCTATTGCTTACTCCCGCCCCCCCCCTCTCAGTTCTCCCGCTTTTGGTCAGATACCCAGTTCCTCCTCGGATGCCGGTTATCAGCAGACATCCAAAAAAAGACCGTCCCCCGATCGCATCGCCACCGGCCCGCTCCGTACCCGTTTTGCCAGACCGTCCTTAGCTCGGTTTCCCCCCTGGGATTTTTGGCTCTCCTTATGGACCACTGCTCGCTATCGTCCTCAACCGACCCTTGACTCCCCTTCGTGCTTATTCAAAAGGTGATTCCATGGAACCCCGCAATTACTCCCTTATGACTCTTTTCGGGACTTCTTTCATTCCCCCCTGCTAGGAGGTTTCTGAAGGATAGAAATGTCGATGCGACGGGATTCAAGACTTTTTTTGGCGCGGTCGGTGACTTTCCCCTTTTCGAGTTCTTTATAGTGATGGAGTTTTGCCCGACCCTCTGAACTACTGGTTTTTTTTCCTTCGCAGCTGAAACAGGGTACGAGACCCGGGCCTGGATTTGTAGACGGCGGCCATTAGGAGGGAACCCGCCAGATCCTTCGCACCGCGGTGTTTCCTTCTTTTTCCCCTTCGGCGACTTTTTGTTAGGATAACCTATGATCTTCCAAGCGCAAACAGGCTTTTGGCGTCCGTGTGGTTTTGAAATTTTCGTTCGAGCGGGCCCTCCCCCCCCGTAGTATTTCTCCTTTATCCCTAGACTCCCCGCTAGACAGGAGGTGGTTACCTCTCTCGTGCCGCCACTTTTCCTGGCCTGACGGCTGCCTTTTTGTGCGTTTCCCCTGTCGGGCGCGGCCTGCGATAGCGGCTTCGCGTGCAACTAAGCGCCGGGTTCTTGTCCGCGCTCCAGGCTGCCTCCCCTGGATCCCCCCTTCCGCGTCACACGGAACTTCTGTCCCTCTACATGGCGAACCCTCCGCCAATGATGGCGGATTCCCTCGGAGCTATCCCCTCGATCAGCCTCTCCGCACTCCTACGCCGATAACAACTGTTTGTTCCAGTCTTCCGGATCTCCCCAGCGCCTGGTGCCCCAGCGGTAGAAGACGTCCTTCCCCTTACATGCCCTTTCCTCTATGCCGCACCCCGATCTCGTCACGCTTATGCTGATTCGATCTTTCGGCATTCTACAAACCCCCCCTCCTCCCCTCCCCCTCATATGAGGCCTTTTTTATGTGCAGATGGCTAACGATCAGACATAGAACCCCCCCTTTTTTCTGGCCGTCAAGGCCGGACGACGCGGTCGTCCCTATGGCAGGCCCCACAAACGCTCCGTTTCCAAGATTTTCTCGCAAGTTTTTCTTTGCGGCTGCGCCCCTAGACTACCGTAGGCGTCTTCTCACCCGGCTGCAACCGGAGACGATAGTCAGGACACGCTGTGGCATTTTTTTCTTTCTAGCAGCTCCGTTCTTCTCTCCCTGTGTGCTGTTTCTTCCCCTCCAAGCTCGACATCCACCGCCAAGTGCTGTGGATCTGTCCCCCGGTTCAAGTGCTGGCGAGCGGCCTTTCCTCGGGCACAAGCGAAGTTTGTGTGGGCCTGCAGTTGGGATTTTTTTATAGTGTTTCTTCCCCCCGCGCCTTGTAGTAACAAGCTCGGCCTGCCGATTCAGTGCCCCGGAACCTGATCTAGCCGCCGAAAGAGTTGCCCCCTTCCCCCTTCGGCTCTTCCCGTCGCCTCCCCCCCCCCTCTCGCTCCAGCGGCACACAGCCTTTTGTTTCCTTCCACTTTTCCGCCTCTCGCTTCGTTTCGGGCGGGGTCGTGCGCAACTGGGCGTCGCGGTTGAATCCCATATCGGACCCTTCACGAAAGTCCTTTCCCCGATCCTGGCGATATCGTTCTACCGCACGTCGTATTGCGTGTTTTTTTTTTCTCGTAGGAAGTGCGTCCATCGAATCGCCTGTGCTGTTATCCCGCGAGTGATTCGGTCCGCGAGTGATGTACTCGCCTGTGCCGTTTTTTGTATTTTCGCCTCTTTGGTTGACTGTCGCGCAGCCAACCTCGCCCTTCGAGTTTATGTCTGTTGCTTGCTGGTCGCGTAGACGACGTGCGGCGGCCCCGCTTTCCCCTTTAGCTTTGCCAACGGCTGCCCGGCCTGCTACGGCGTGACTATTTAAGTTCTTGCTCGGATCTTTATTCTTCGTCTTTTCCCGGCGAGCGTCTCTTCTTTGGGTTTTTCTTCCCTCCGACCTAGCTGTGATGATGGCTTGCCTACGCCGAGCCAGCTTCCGGCTGCCGAGCTAAGTCTCCCCGGTTCTATATCTCCCTTCTTTAATACTCTCTGACATGCGGCTCGCTTGCTTATTGCCTTGCGTCCTTTGTTTCCCCTCCTCCGTTGTTTTTTTTTTCTCTAGATGCTTTCATTCCACGCTCCTCCCTGCGCGGTCTGTTTTGATGGGACGGACTCCCCTCGGCTGCGCAGCTAGGCTGTTTGGTCGGCGGGTGACGCATGCTCCAGTCGTTTTTTCCAGCCTTTTTTCTCGGCGATTCTTCAGTGTGCACTGTTCATTTGGCATCAGCTTGCTTTTCCTCGTATGTTTGAAACTTCACCTTTCCTGAATTCCCCCCTCTCTTTTCCTCCCGACGTCA